>Ga0137407_10003290_pt1 | contig 10741 bp, 7 predicted proteins | sample CZOMad2_2_16fung_FD_108410 | JGI IMG/M metagenome (GOLD analysis project Ga0137407, IMG submission 108410) | Vadose zone soil fungal communities from Angelo Coast Range Reserve, California, USA - CZOMad2_2_16fungal (Illumina Assembly) | ecosystem: Environmental > Terrestrial > Soil > Vadose zone...
GGCGCGGGGGAGCGGTCCACCAGCCGGTTGCCGCCGCGGGCGAGCTCCAACACGTCGCTCGCGGTCGCGCATAGGCACAGCGCGGCGCTGTAGATCAGCCCGAGCTGGCGAGCCTGCTCGGGGGTCACGGAACCGCCCTGACCCTGCTGCAGGGCTTCCGCGAGAAAAAGAATGGAGGTCAGGGGGGAGCGCAGGTCATGCGCGAGCTCCACGACCAGATCGAGCCCGTTGGGGCCTGCCAGGCAAGCCTCGAGATCCTGCGGCTCTCGTTCGGGAGCCGGCCGCTGGACCGTCGTGACGACCGGCCAGTCGAGCTGCTCGGCAGTATTCGTCCGCATATCCAACACGCCCCCGCGTATCACGCCGCCTGCCCGCCCGCGTCGCCAGCCTCGACCTCGACCGGCGCGTCCATCACGCCCGCCGCCATTCCGGGCTCACGCTCAACCACCCACCCCGCGGTGGGGCTGCGCTGCAGTCCGTGGCGCTCCATCAGGCGGTACAGTGTGGTCCGATCGACGCCCGCGATGCGGGCCGCCTTCGACATGTTTCCGCTGGCCCGGTTGACGAGCCAGGTCAGGTACTGTCGCTCGAATTGGGCGATCACTCGGTCTCGGGCGGCGTGATAACTCTCCTCGAGCAGAGTCGAGATCAGCGACGCGGGATTCGCCCCAGTCTCGGTCGCCGGCACGTCGCCCATGAGATGCAGATCCTCGGGCCTGATCTCGGCGCCCGGTTCCACGACCACGGCGACGTGTTCGATCACGTTCTGGAGCTCGCGTACGTTGCCGCGCCAGTTGTAGCCGCACAGCGCGCGCAGCGCCGTGTCAGTCAAGCGGGGGAACGGCGCGCCCTTCCGGCGATGGCGCACCCAATAGGTGGATAGGAAGTAGTCCGCGAGCAGCGGGATGTCCTCGGGTCGCTCGCGCAGGGCCGGCACATTGATCGGCACGACGCGTAGGCGGTAGTACAGATCCTCCCGCATCTCGCCCGACTTCACGGCCGCTTCGGGATCGCCGTTGGTCGCGGCAATGAAGCGCACGTTCACGACCGCGTCGGTCGTCTCACTGCCGACTCGGCGCACCACGCCATCCTGGATGACGCGCAGGAGCTTGGCCTGGATCGATTTTGGCATTTCGACGAGCTCGTCGAGAAACAGCGTGCCGCCGTGCGCGGCTTCGAGCAACCCGGGTTTGTCCCGCACCGCGCCAGTGAAGGCGCCCTTGCGGTGACCGAACATCTCGGATTCGAGCAGCCCTTCCGGCAGCGCCGCGCAGTTGATGGCGACGAACGGACGACTGGAGCGGCGGCTATGGTGGTGAATGAACTGCGCGATCATCTCCTTGCCGCTGCCGCTCTCTCCCGTGATGAAAACGGAGGCATCGGTCGGCGCCACCTTCCGGGCAAGCTCGATCGCTCGCCGAAAGGCCGGCGCGGTGCCGAGCAGCGTGAGCTTGTCCGTCTGCACCTGCGCCCGATCGAGCGTGTCCTGCTGCTCACGCGTTTCGCGGGCGACCAACAGGGTGTGCACCGCGCGCCCGATCAAAACCTGCAGGTGTGACGCGGAAAACGGCTTGGGGAGGTAATCGAAGGCACCCTGCCGCAAGGCCTCGACGCTCGATTCGACGCTCGGATTCCCCGTCATCACGATCACGATCGTGTCGTGATTGGTTCCGAGCGCGGCTCGCAGCAGTGCGAGCCCGTCGACCTGTGACATGTAGAGATCCACGAGCAGGACGTCGAAGGCCCGGCGCTTGAGCAGCTCAAGCGCTTCCTGACCTCGGCTGCAGACCGTGACGTCGTACCCTTCGTGCCGGAGTACTGCGGCGCAGCTCTCGCGCAGGGTGTGCTCGTCGTCCACCACGAGAATCCGCACGCGGGCCTTGGCTTCCGGCCCGATCGCCAGCAACGCCGCCGGCTCATGCACGTCGCCGGGCTGGACGCCGCCTTGTGTCATCGGCATGGACATCGCCCTCGTCCTCGATAACGGTCGACCGCACTCCTACGCACGGTTCGGGCCACACTGTCGCGACCCCGCAGCGTCGCCCGGTTTGCCGCACGGATTGGGCAATATCCGGCGGCGCCCAAGCCTGGCCACACCGTCCGACCGCACCAAGGTGCATCCGTTCCCCGCGTCCGATTGCACTGAATTGCGGCATCTCTCCAATCGGTCTGCGGCGGCGCACGGTATCGGACTTGCCACACTCCAGCCGCCGAGGAACGCAGTTTTCCGAAGCCAGACCGTGCATCACCGGAGAGGTACCCGTTCCATGATGAGTCATCTGCCGCTGCCACCTGGTTCGACTCCATCGGTGATGGTTCCGCCATTACCGCCGCCCCCCACTACAGAGTGGGGCGGCGTCGACACGGAAGGAGGCGTCGATTGGAGGCGGGTGTTCAGCGCAGTGCTGCGGTTCAAGTGGTTGATCTGCGGCGTGACGGTTCTTGGGACCATGGCCGGCTTTGGGGTCGCGCGCTTTGTGAAGCCCCAGTTTGGGGCTCAGGCAACCATCTGGATCGACGCGACGGAGAAGGAGCGCTGGGGCCAGGGTCAGGACCGCGGGCCCATCCGGCAGGGCCAGCTGCTTGACCCCCAGGCCTGGGTGGACCTCCTCAAATCATATGTGGTGCTCGATCAGGTGGTCCGCGACCAACGGCTATTCGTGAGCCCGAAGTCGCGAGCGGACGAACATGTCCTGGCCACCTTGCAGGTGACCGGGCAATACCGACCAGGAACGTATCGTTTGAAGGTGGACTCTGACCGTCGGACTTACACGCTGGCAACCGTCCCCGAGGGCCAGGTCGTCGAGCGCGGGACGGTGGGTGACTCCATCGGCACTCGCCTGGGGTTGGCCTGGGCGCCCGCCGCCGGCACGCTCCCTGCCGACCACGCCGTCGAGTTCAGTTTGTCGACCCTGCGGGACGCCGCGCGCTCGCTGGCGGACTCGCTGAGCGCGCAGCTGGATCCGGACGGGAATTTTCTCCGGCTCGAGTTGCGGGGCCCCAACGCACCGCGCATCACCGCCCTGGTCAACGCGGTGGCCGAACGCTACGTGCAGGTGGCCTCGGACCTGAAGCGGAAAAAGCTGACCGAGCTCACGAAGATCCTGGCCGAGCAGTTACAGAGCGCGCAAGGCAACTTGCGGAGCGCCGAGGGGGCGCTGGAGCGCTTCCGCGAGCGGACGATCACGTTGCCGGGCGATCGGCCGCCCCCCGTGGCGCTGAGCGCGCCGGGTGGAGCCGGCGGCGGTGGCCAGCTCGGCGAGTCGGATCCCAAGTTCGGGACGTTCTTCGGTATGCAGGCCGATCGGGACCGGATCCAACAAGACCGCGAGGCGCTGCGACGCTTGCTGGCACCCGCCAGTGACTCGAGCGGCCTCTCGGCTGAGGCGCTCGCGATGGTTGGGTCCGTCCAAGCCAACCCCGACCTCGCTGCCGCGCTCACGGAGCTGACCTCGAAGCGAGCCAGCTTGCGCGCGCTGCGGTACCGTTACTCCGACCAGTACCCACTCGTGCAGCGCTTGGTAGCAGAAATCGCGACGCTGGAGCGTCAGACGATTCCCGCGCTGGCGCGCGGGCTGCTCGATCAGCTGGCGGCTCGGGAGACGGAGCTCGACCGGCGACTCGGCGCAGACTCGCGCAGCCTGCGTCAGATCCCGGCGCGGGCGATCGAGGAGGCCCGGCTGCGTCGCACGCTGAGCATGACCGAAGAGCTCTACACTCTGCTACAGAAGCGGTATGAAGAGGCGCGGCTGGCGGAAGCGAGCACCATTCCCGACGTGCGCATCCTCGACGCGGCGGTCGTGTCGCGCGAGCCCGTGAGCTCGCCGGGAGGGCGGATGATCCTGCTCGGATTCTGCGGCAGCTTCGGGCTCGCCGTTGTGGGCGCGGTGCTGCTTGATCGCATCGACCCCAGAGTGCGCTACCCGGATCAGGTCTCACGCGAGATGGGGCTCGCGATCCTGGGCGCTGTGCCGCACCTGCGCACCCTCCCGCACGCGGGGCGCCACGGCCGGGGCCGCGTGCCGGAGGACGTCAACCAGGTCGTGGAGGCCCTTCGCGGGGTGTGCCTCAACCTCGTGTACGCGCACGGGGGACGGGCACCGCTCCTGGTCACGATCACGAGCCCGGGGGCTGGGGACGGCAAGTCATTCCTGGCCGCAAACCTGGCGCACACCTTCGCGGACGGCGGGCATCGCACCCTGCTGATCGACGCCGACATCCGGCGCGGCGTACTGCATCGCCGCCTGAACGCCCGTCGCCGCCCGGGGCTGAGCGACTTCCTCCGTGGCGAGACCCCGCTCGACGCCATCGTACAGGCGACTCCGTACCCCTCCCTTTCTCTTATAGGGTGCGGCACGCGCGCGTACAATGCCCCCGAGATGCTGGGATCCCCCGCGATGGCGGAGCTCGTGAACGGCATGCGCTCCGGCTACGACGTGATCCTGTTCGACAGCCCGCCACTCGCGGCCGGGGTGGATCCCCTGATCCTCAGTACGCTGACGGGAACCTTGGCGCTCGTGCTCAGGACCGGGTACAGCCACCGCGAGGTCGCGGCCGCCAAGCTGGAAATGCTACAGCGCCTGCCCGTCCGGCTGCTGGGGGCGATCCTGAACGACGTGCCGGCGGGTGGAGCCTACCGCTACTACTCCTACTATCTCCCTGGTTATGAAGCCGCGGAGGAGGACAGCGGAAGCCGGGGGGTTCCCGTCTAAGGAGTGGAAGGGGTGGGGTTGGCGCCTTCGTCGAAGCACCGCAGCCAGCCGCCGGAGTCTGCCCGGCCCGTCCGGACGGCTGCGGCCGCCCGCACCAAGAGGTCGACCGGCTCGATCGGCGCATAGCCGACGTTGGCGACCGCCTCGTAGCCACAGCGGACTCGAACGGGCGCGGCGGCGCCACCACCGGCGGCCGGGGCCACACTTGTCGCGGACACCGAGTTGGCAAGGCGCTCGGCGAGTCGGCGCGCGCCGCCCGCATCCGTCCCCGGCGCGAGCACCGCGAACTCGGTGGCACTGAGGCGGCCGATCACGTCCGACAGCCGCGCGGCCGACTTGATGGCCTGCACATACCGTCCGAGGCTCGTTCCGCCCTGCGGCTGAGACGCGGGCTCGCCCGGCTCGACGTCGAGCGCCAGCACGACGCAGGCGAGCGGACCGTGTTCCCGGAACGCCTGCGATCCCAGCTCACGCGCCCGGCGTGCCAGCCCCTGCCGGTTGTAGAGTCCCGTCGCGGCGTCGAGCAGCCCGTCCGTTCGGGCCCGGTCCGCGTCGAGCTTGGCGTGCACGTATGCGCCGATCTTGAGCAGGATCTCATCCGCATCGTGCGGAGGCGCGATGCATTCCCAGGCGCCGGCGCGCAAGGCGGCCAGTCGCTGTGCGCGGGTGGCCGCGTCGCGGATCGTCAGGAGAATCGGCGTACTGCTCGAGACGCGCGGATCGGCACGAAGTGTCCGGCACAGCTCGACACCCGGCATGTCGGGCAACTCGGCGTCTACGAGAATCACATCGGGCTCGGTGGTGCGGGCGCGGTCGAGCGCATGCTGGCCGGTCCGCTCCTGGAGGACGGCGTATCCACCGCCCTCGAGCAGGCCCCTGAGCCAGCGCGTCGCCTCCTGGCCGTTGCCTGCGAGCAGTACGAGCGGTAACCCCACCTGTGGCATTCGGTCCATCATGCGCCAGCTCCAACCCACCGCGTTGTGGGCAATGCTTCCTTAAAGAGCACGAGTAGAGCGTCTGCAAACCCGGGGCCGTGGTGTGGCGGCGCTCAGGGGGCATCCGCGCCTTGAAACGTGCCTGCGGTGCGCCGCTCGACCGCGGCGGGCTGCCGCGCGAGCGCAACGCAGCGTGCGCCGGGGCGCCACCGTCGGCCCGCCGGGCACGGTGGCTAACCTCTTGTCGCGCTGCTCAGTAGCGCCGAGATCGCGGGTGTTGAACGTCGCCCGGGCCTCAAACTTGAAGTGCTGGGCGTGATCTGAGACCGCCGAGTATGCGTTGCAAGGATTGTAGGACCCGCGCCAACGAGAGGGTCAAGCGCCCGCGCACGTCCCGCCGCCACCCGGCGGCGAAGTGCGACCGGTGCGGAGGGCCGCTTCTCCCGCTACCGGATGCGGCGCTCGGCGCAGGCGACGGTACGCTGGCCCAGCTCACGCGGTTCGGTCTAGCGATCACCGGCGACCCGTTGCTTGAACTCAAGCGGGAGGGCATCTGAACGATGTGCGGAATCGTGGGATATGTCGGCCCGAGAGACGCGGTCGCGGTTCTGATCGAGGGACTGGCGCGACTGGAATACCGCGGATACGACTCCGCTGGGGTGGCCGTCCTGAATGGGGCTGGCGTAGAGACCCGCAAGCTCGCGGGACGCATCGCCGGTCTGCGCGAGCTCCTCACTCGAACGCCGGTGCACGGCCGCTGCGGCATCGGACATACGCGGTGGGCGACCCACGGCGCGCCGACCGAGCGCAACGCGCACCCTCACAGCGACTGTACCGGGACGCTCGCCCTCGTGCACAACGGCATCATCGAGAACGCCGACGTGCTCCGCAAGCGGTTGGAGCAGGACGGCCATCGCTTCGTGACCGAGACCGACACCGAGACGCTGGTCCACCTGATCGAGGAGTCGCCCGGCGCGACGCTGGAAGCGCGGGTCATCGCCGCCCTTGACCACGTCGAGGGGACCTACGGCATCGCGGTGGTCGCCGAGACCGATCCCGGAAAGATCGTGGTCGCCCGGCGCGGTTCGCCCGTGCTGCTCGGCGTCGGAGACGGAGAGTTCCTGGTGGCCTCGGACGCGAGCGCGGTGCTGGGGCACACTCGGTCCGTCGTCTACCTGAACGACGGAGACGTGGCCGTGGTCACCCCGGAGGGCTACCGCGTCCTCGATCGTGAGGCCCGCGAGCAGGAGCGGGCCGTGGACGACATCGAATGGGATCTCGACGCTATCGCGCTCGGGGGCTACCCCCACTTCATGCTGAAGGAGATCTGCGAGCAGGCCGAGACGGTCCGGAGTACCCTCCGCGGGCGGCTGCTGGTGTCCGAGGGGACGGCGCGCCTCAACGGACTGAACCTCACCACTGAGCAGTGCCACCAGATCCGGCAGATCGTGATCGTGGCGTGCGGTACGTCGTGGCACGCCGGGCTCGTCGGCCGTCACATTCTGGAAGAGCTCGCCTGCATCCCGGTGTCGGTGGAGTACGCGTCGGAGTACCGCTACCGCCGCCAGGTCCGGCTTCCGGGGACCGTGACCATCGCCATCTCGCAGTCGGGCGAAACGGCGGACACGTTGGAAGCGCTACGATCTGCGAAGGCTGCCGGCTCGACGGTGCTCGGGCTCGTCAACGTGGTCGGTTCGACGATCGCCCGCGAGGCGGACGGGGGGATCTACCTGCACGCGGGACCCGAGATCGGAGTCGCATCGACCAAGGCGTTCACATCGCAAGTGGTCGCCTTGCTGCTGCTCGGGCTGTACCTGGGCCGCCAGCGGGGGTTGCCGGCCGAGGAAGGCCGCGGACTGGTCTCGCAGCTGATCCGGCTGCCGGAGCTGGTGGAGCGCGCGCTCGCGGTCGAGCCGCAGGTGCGAGCGCTTGCCGAGCGCTATGCGGACGCCCGCAACGCGCTGTACCTGGGCCGAGGTGCCAATTTCCCCGTCGCGCTCGAGGGCGCGCTCAAGCTGAAGGAGATCTCCTACATCCATGCCGAGGGCTACCCGGCCGCCGAGATGAAGCACGGACCGATCGCCTTGATCGACGAGAACATGCCGGTCGTCTGCCTGGCACCGAAGGATTCCGTTTACCAAAAAATCGTTTCGAATATGCAGGAAGTGAAAGCCCGGGGGGGTCGCATCATCGCGATCACGAGCGAGGGCAACGGCGATCTGAGCAGGCTCGCGGATCACCAGGTCGCCGTGCCGGCGAGTCCACCCCTGATCGCGCCAGTGCTGACGGTCATTCCGCTGCAGCTCTTGGCGTATCACATCGCCGTCTTGCGCGGCTGCGACGTGGATCGGCCGCGCAACCTGGCGAAAAGCGTGACGGTCGAATGACACAATGATCGAGAGAATGGTTGTGCGCCTCTTGGCGCTGATGTTGATCACCAGCCCGCTCGCCGGTCAGGCCGCTTCCAAGGCTCCGCCGAGCGATTTCGAGCAGGGTGATCAGATCTACCTCGAAGTGGAGGGAGACACCCAGTTCACCCACCCGTTCAGCGTCGGGCCGGGACCCGCGCTCACGCTTCCCGTGATCGGCGCGATCCCGCTGACCGGCGTACGGCGCGCCGACGTGGAGACGTATCTTGGCCAGCAGCTGGGCCGCTACATGAAGAACCCGGTGGTCCACGCGAAGGTGCTGGTCCGCCTCGGCGTCCTGGGTGAGGTGGAGCATCCCGGGTACTATGCCGTCGCCGCCGGCTCCGTCGTGTCGGACGCACTGATGGCGGCCGGCGGTCCCACGAAGGATGCAAAGTTCACTGCCGCGCGCATCGAGCGGGAGGGCAAGGGGCTCTACGTGGGAAACGCCTTCCAGGACGCATTCGCGCGCGGCATGACCGTGGAGGGTCTGGGCCTGCACACGGGCGACCGCATCGTCGTGCCCCGGCGCGCCGACCCCGAATCCAAGTGGCGCATCCTCGCCATCATTGCGGGGATTCCGGCGGCGATCATCATCGCCACACAGCTACGCCGCTGACGCGATGCGGATTCTCTCGGTCGTGGGCGCGCGCCCGAACTTCATGAAGCTTGCCCCCGTCGACCGGGAGCTCGTGAAGCGCGGGGTCGAGCATGTGATCGTCCACACCGGCCAGCACTACGACCCGGGCATGTCGGACGCGTTCTTCGAGCAGCTGTGGATCCCGGCGCCCGACCACAACCTCGGCGTGGGGTCGGGGTCGCACGCGCAGCAAACGGCGGCCGTGATGCAACGCCTCGAGCCGGTGATCGTCGAGTCCCGTCCCGATCTCGTCCTGACGTACGGTGACGTGAACTCCACCGTGGCGGCCGCGCTCGTCGCCGCAAAGCTCCGGGTGCGCGTCGGTCACGTCGAGGCCGGCCTCCGCAGCCGCGACTGGACCATGCCCGAGGAAATAAACCGTGTGGTCACGGATCGGGTGTCGGATCTGCTCTTCCTGCCGTCGCGTGACGCCTCCGAAAACCTCGAGGCCGAGGGCATCGCCGCCGACCGCATGCATTTCGTCGGCAACGTGATGATCGACACGCTGTGCTGGGCCCTGCCGCAGGCGCTGGCCGTCGACGCGCCCGCGCGCTTCGACGTGCGCGGGCGCGCCTACGCGGTGGTGACCATGCATCGGCCGACCAACGTCGACGACTCCACTGTGCTGCGGCAGCTCCTCGAGGCGCTGACGCGGCTCGCGGACCACGTCCCCGTGCTGTTTCCGGTGCACCCGCGTACACGCGCGCGCATCGAAGACCTGCGGCTCCGGCCGCCGACCGGTCGGGGACTGCGGCTGCTCGAGCCCCTCGGCTATCTGGACATGCTCAGCCTGGTCGCCAAGGCCGGCCTCGTGGTCACCGACTCGGGCGGACTGCAGGAGGAGACCTCGTTCCTCGGCGTGCCGTGTCTCACGGTGCGACCCAGTACCGATCGTCCGATCACGTGTACGCACGGCAGCAACCGCCTGGTCCAGCCGCAGCGGGACGCCATCCTCGCAGCGGCCGAGCGTGCACTGGCGCGGCGCTCACCGGCCCGGCCGGTCATCGAACGGTGGGATGGGAAGGCCGCCGAACGGATCGCGCGCGTGGTATGCGACGGGGAGCGTTTCGCACTGGACGGAGGGCCAGCAGCTCAGCCACAACGCGAGCCCCGCTGGGCAATGGCTATCCCGCAACCGCTGGCATCCTGAGCGTGCTTAACAGAGGAGGTGTGTGAATGACGGATGAAGCGACCAGCGGGGAGCGGACCGCACGCCGCTCCCCGCGGCGCTCGTCGTGAGCTCCTTGGTGCACTCTTTTTGTGCGCGCCGCAACACGCTTGCGCAACAAACTGCTGCACCCGCGCCATAGAGCGGACTCGTCGCGCTTCTCAACATGTTGTGAAATAATGTAGTTACGGCGCCGGATCAGGCGCGACTGCCTGGCACTAGCCTTGCTGTTGCGCCGCAGCAACATTCCACGGGCGAGGACCGCTAGCCATGGCCAACAAGGGCAAAGACGCGCAGTCGCCGCTGCCGGATCCCCAGGCACAATCTGAGTCCACAGCGGCGCTGTTGCGCGAGCTGGTGGCTCACCTGCGACAGAACCGGACGCAGCTGCGCGAGGAGTGGGCGCGGCGCATCACGCGGGCCCAGCTGCTCACGGCGATGACGGAGGAGGAAATCTTCGCCGAAGCGACGTCCGTGTACGACAACTACGTGGAGGCGCTGGAAACGGGGACGTTTGAGGCTCTGCAGGCGTACGCGCGCAATCTCTCCGAGCGCATCATCCCGCGAGGCGTCGAGACGCACGAAGTCGTCGGCATCGTGCTGCTGTTGCGTGACGTGCTGGCCCGCTCGCTGTTCGCCAAGTATCACGAAGACTTCACGAAACTGAACCGTATTCTCGACGCGTACGAACCCGCCGCGAACCGCATCGCCAATACGGTGGCCGTCGGGTTCGTGCAAGAGCGCGAGCGCATCATCCGGCAGCAACAGGAAGCCATCCGGGAGCTGTCCACCCCGGTGCTGCAGGTGCGCGAGCGATTGCTGATTCTGCCGATCATCGGCGTCATCGACCCGCAGCGCGCGCGGCAGCTCACGGAGCA
>Ga0137407_10003292_pt1 | contig 10739 bp, 7 predicted proteins | sample CZOMad2_2_16fung_FD_108410 | JGI IMG/M metagenome (GOLD analysis project Ga0137407, IMG submission 108410) | Vadose zone soil fungal communities from Angelo Coast Range Reserve, California, USA - CZOMad2_2_16fungal (Illumina Assembly) | ecosystem: Environmental > Terrestrial > Soil > Vadose zone...
GCCGATGCCGAACATCGCCCCCATCATGCCGAAGCGCTTCGTCCGCTCCTCGCGCGGCGTGATGTCGGCGACGTAGGCGTTGGCGACCGACATATTCGCCTGCATCGCCCCGCCCACCAGCCGCGCCGCCGCCAGCATCCACAGCGACGTCGCGAGCGCCGTGGCGAAAAAATTCAGCGCAAAACCGCAAAACCCGATCAACAGCACCGGCCTTCGTCCGTAGCAATCCGAAAGCGCGCCCAGAATCGGCGAACCGAAAAAATTCGCAACCCCGAAAGCGAACGTCACCACCCCGTACCAGAACGCCTGATCCGCCTGCGAGCCGGTGAAACTACCCACCAGCGCCGGCAAAACGGGAATGATCAGCCCGATCGAAATCATATCGATCAGGGCCGTTAACATGATGAAAGGCATTGCTGCAGCGCGGTCGCGGCGTGCGGAGAGCAATTTGAAACGCACGGCGGGTGGGACTGGGTTGTTCACGGGAGTTGGGGCAACAGGGGCGGAACCGGGATTTTAAACGAAGCGCGCCAGCGGCGGCCTGCTGCTATTCCCTCGAAAGGTTTCGACAACCGCCTAACAATGTTTCAAAATTCGATCTGGGAGATGCTTATGCTAGTTCACAAGTATCATTTGAGTGTGAATCGGCAATCCCTCGGCGGGAAAGCCTAGTAAAACAGATATTAAACGATGCTCCGCCAAACCTTCTGCCACCTTCCAGGGATCAGCCTAAAAAAGGAGCTGGATTTCTGGCGATCCGGTGTAGCGAACTGGGACGATCTTGAGCGTGCCATCACGCCGCAACTCCCCTTATTTGCCGAGCGTGGTCGGAACTCAAGACTGTTAGGGGAGATCGACCTATCTCGGAAAGCGTTTGAAGAACGGGATGCATCATTTTTTGCGTCTCGCTTGCCTCGAACGGAGCACTATCGCATTGCATGCTCGCTCCCCGAGTCAGTACTCTTCCTCGACATCGAAACGACAGGCCTTAGCCGCTACTACGACTATATAACATTGGTTGGAATCTCCAAAGGCGACCAATACAAGGTTTTCCTGAGAGGGAGCAAAGATTCGGAGTTTTTTGAGTGGCTCCGTGGGTCCTCCGTCATTGTCACCTTCAATGGCTCCCTTTTTGATTTACCGTTTCTACTTGAGCAATATCCCAATCTTCCAGTCCCGCCCGTACACATAGACCTCCGTTTTCTCGCACGCCGAGCCGGATTTTCAGGTGGTCAGAAGGAACTTGAAACTAAGCTAAGAATAAAGCGGCCGACCGACATTGCCGACATGAAAGGCGAAGCCGCGCCCATTCTTTGGCACCGGTTTCGCCGCGGCGATACAGAAGCGCTTCGGCGCCTCATCGAGTACAACCACGCTGACGTAGAGGGAATGAAACGGATTATTGAGATAGTAATTCGGCGTCTAATCAAACAAGCGAACTTCCCAAAGGAAATTCTGAAAACGTTCGACCTCATACACGTCAAGTACAGCAGTACGAATGGGCATGAAATAGCAAAGCTGATCACAAGAGCCTCTTCAGACGTATCCCGTCAGCGGCAAATTGCGCGTCTCACAATTGATGATTTGGTTTCTACGGATCGTGAACCGCGTCTTCGCGTGGTCGGCATAGATCTTACTGGCTCGGAAGCGAGGCCCACCGGATGGTGCTACCTAGATGGCAAAGATGTCACCACTGAACTTCTAAGCACTGACGATGAGCTAGTTTCTAGGACCATTGCCGTTAAGCCTCACATCGTCTCGATTGATTCGCCGCTTTCGCTTCCACGTACAGGCATTATGCGCTATTGCGAGCGCCTTCTTAAGAAACGCGGGGTCAATGTTTACCCGGCGCTTATTCCAAGTATGCGTAGGCTCACCGAACGCGGGATTCGACTTGCAAATACTTTCCGGTCACACGGTCTCCCCGTAATCGAAAGCTATCCCGGAGCCGCACAGGACATCATGAACATCCCTCGAAAGCGGGCGGGGATAGAATTTCTTGAGAGAGGACTGTCCGAGTTCGGCGTTGTCGGTCCTTTTCTGCGAGAACCCGTAAGCCATGACGAGCTCGATGCAATTACATCGGCGATCGTTGGAGCCTTTTTCTGGTCCGGCAAGTTTGAAAAACTCGGGGAAGAAGAGTACGGCGAGGAGGCGCTAATAATTCCCGATCTAAAGCTGGACCCAAGGTCGTGGCGCGATCGCGTCGTAATCGGTATTAGTGGGCCCCTGGCCGCGGGAAAAACCACTGCGGCTGAGGCTCTAAGGCAGCAAGGGCTAGTGTATGCTAGGTACAGTCAGGTTATCGAGCAAGTCGTTCGTGACCAAGGGCTTGAGCCTTCAAGAGCTACATTGCAGGACCAAGGACAGCGAGTACACGATGAGCTCGGTCAAAGATGGTTAGGTCGCGCCCTAATTTCAAGGCTGCCTCCAGGCTCACCCTGGGTCATCGATGGACTTCGGTTTCCGGAAGATCATGCGTTCTGGACCGAGCTTTTCGGGCCAGCCTTTGTCCACATCCATGTGAGTGCTCCAGCCGACGAGCGCTGGCGCAGGTACATCGCTCGTGGTGGTTCGCGCAGTGAATTTGAAAAGGCGGAGGCCCACGATGTCGAGTCGCAAGTTGCGCGATTGGAAAATACGGCCAGATGCGTAGTTGAAAACACGCGTGACCTAGAAACTTTCATGCAAACCATCAGAAAATTCATAAACTCGAAAGATTCAATTCCATGCCGATTTCCGTGGTAGTCGGGGGCCAGTTCGGGTCTGAAGGAAAAGGAAAGGTTGCTCATTTCTTAGCTAGAGAAAAGCAGGCCCGTTTTGCGGTACGTGTTGGCGGCACGAACTCCGGACATACTGTTGTTGATAGTCTTGGAGAGGCCGTAGTTTTTCGTCACCTTCCAACGGCGTGCCTACTACCAAACGTGGTCAGTGTTATACCGCCGGGAAGTTATCTACACGTTCCCACCCTACTTGCTGAAATACACCGTGTAGGCGTGGATTCTCGAATTGCTGTCGATCCGGACGCGTGGATCATCGAAGACCGTGATGTCCAGGCCGAGTCGAAAGCTGGTCTACCAAATGCTATTGGATCGACGGGGACAGGGACTGGAGCAGCTCTAGTAAGAAGGATTCAACGTTCCGAGCGCGGAACTTTTGCTAAGGATGTTCCACAACTGCAGCCTTACCTCAAGGAGACCAACGAGCTTCTTTCAAACGCAATCCGAGATCAGCAGCGCATTATTGTCGAAGGAACGCAAGGGTTCGGATTGTCCCTGCTGCACTCGCGCCTCTACCCCTACTGCACTAGTAGGGACACCGTTGCTGCCGCGTTCGTTGCCGAAGCAGGCCTAAGTCCGATCGATGTTGACGAGATAGTACTGGTCATTCGCGCTTTTCCAATACGCGTTGCTGGCGCAAGTGGGCCACTCCCCGATGAATTGGATTGGGCAACAATAACATCGGAATCTGGATATTCAGAACCACTACTCGAATATACCTCTGTAACTAATCGAGTCCGCCGAGTAGCCCGGTTTGACTCTGAAGTTGTGAAACGAGCGATCAAACATAATCGGCCAACCTGTATCGCGCTAAATCACCTCGACTATGTTGACTCAGCCTGCGCAAAGGAGAATCGCTTAACGCAACGCGCCTTGGATTTTTCTAGAGAGATCGAGAAGCAAATCGGGGCGCGGCTCTCACTACTAGGGTTTGGGCGCGCCTCGTTAGCTTGGCGCGCCTTAACAAATAGAAAGGTGAGCAACGATGGACGTTAAGCTGCCACCCGAATACGAACGTTATAGGTCCAATGATCCTTTTCCGGAGATACCGGCTGCGCTATTGAATTCCGCAGATGTTAGTGACTATGTAGAAACAGCAAAGATTATCGTTCCATTCAACTCAGCCAATCTCAAGCCAGCCTCGTACGAAGTCCCATTTTCCGGCACAGTATTTTGGTGGGACATAGAAACGAAGAAAAGGCAAGAGCAAGAGATCAAGAGTAAAGACGATACATTCACACTAAAATCAAATTCCATAGCGTACATACAACCGGATACGACCTTTTACTTACCTGACTACATCGCCCTACGATTTAACCTACGAATTACGCATGTCCACCAAGGACTTCTCTTGGGGACAGGTCCGCTCGTCGATCCGGGCTTTTGTGGAAGATTACTAATCCCACTTCATAATCTCACCGCGAACGACTACGTGTTCGTTTATGGGAATGGCTTCATCTGGGTCGACTTTACAAAGCTAAGCCCGAACGACGTATGGGTGTGGTCATCTTCTGAGAAGCCGCCCAGAAAGGGCGTGTATGTACCTTTTCGGGATTCCAAGAAATTTCTAACTCCCGATTTCTATTTCAATGAAGCTCGCAAAGGCGGCGACATTGTTAGTTCGATTCCTGAGGCAATAAAGCAGTCTAAAGACGATGCTCGCTCCGCTGCGGCTCAGGCGAAGCTTGCCGCGGAAAGTGCAAAGAAGGCGGAGGAAGAAGTACAGGGATCAGCTAAGAGGCTTGATAGGAATTTAATAATTGCATGGATTGGAGTTATCGTTACAGTAGTTGTCGCATGTCTGGCTCTGATCCAGATTTTTCAGAGCACGCTGGACAGCAAGACTAGGGCATCGGAAGAAGTGACGAAGACACAATTGGATAGTGTTCGACAAGAAATAAACCGCCAGCGCGCTGATGAAGTAACAAGGGCCCAAATCGACGAACTCAAGCGGGAGATAGACAAGATACGAATTGAATTCGCGTTTTCAAAGGATCCCAACCAGTCATCCGATGCTGCAAAATCAACCCCAGCCGATCAGCGTAGAGCTGCCAAGGAGAAACGCGAACCAACGGGTAGGTCCCAATAACACGCGACACCTCGCGCCGCCATCGCAATTAACCTCGCTGGATGAAAGAGAAATACAAAAGGATCGAGATTTGTGGAGGCATTGCTTCAGGGAAAACGACCCTAGCTAGACTATTACGTAGGTCCCAGGTGCACCCGGTCTTTGAGAGATTTCGTGCCAATCCCTTCTATCTCGCATTTTATAGAGATCCCGTAGGAACGGCATTCGAAACAGAAATCACTTTCTTACTTCAGCACTATCATCAGCAAAAACTTATCACACAACGTCATCGCAGGTTCTGTTCAGATTTTTCCCTGGTGTTAGACCACGCTTACGCGTGCGTTACATTGCCAAGAGACCAACTGAGAATCTTTCGTTTAATCCTTCGGAAAGTAGAATCTAATCTTCCTTCGCGTACGCTGCTAATTCACCTTGCGTGTTCTCCGGAAATTGAGCTACAACGCATAAGGCGTCGACACCGTCATGCCGAACGAACGATAAAAGTGGACTACCTAGAAAAGATCAACGCGGCACTAGCTTCTCGGATAGAGAACCTTTCTCGTGCCGAGAAACTGGTAGTTATAGACAGTGGCACAGCCGACTTCGCGCACGACCGGCGAATACGAACCGCAGTTCTCCGGAGAGTCACGAAAGCACTTAGGGACGTCTAAGAAGTCCGATTTATTTCTCGAATCGTTAGCCCCCTATGCACGAAACAACGATTACATGTAGAAACTGTATCGCGGTTTGATTGAATCCCCGTCTGGTACATATTTTAGAATTTCCCCGACGTGCCTTGCCGCGTGGAGGGTGATTGGCTCCGATCCGTCAAACTGAGTTTTGTTCCAATTCAGTTTGGTCAATGCGAGGATCTCGGATGCAAGGATGTCAATTGGCTGTTCAGTCTTCGCTAACCTCAACCACTTCGGCGCGGGAACATATAAACCCGGATAAGTGCCAAAGAAATCTACACTACCTCGGGTATACAAAATATGTTCATGTTCGTCCAGCGTTAGTAGTGTCCCCCTAAGCGGCGGATAAATTCCATCCCGAAAAAGACGAGTACGGGATCTGTCTATCCAGAGAAGATCCGATAACTCGACATTCGCAGTTGATATCGCCTCCTTGAATCCCTCCAGTTCGTCCGTTCCGTAGGACGATGACTTGTGCAGTACCACTCGAGCCGGGCTATGTCTATGAAAATCACGAAATGCTTTAATAGAACTCGTAATAAGCTGGGCCGCGTCGTCTCGGGCAAGGTGAGGTTGTCGATCCTTCTTAGTCAGTGTAACCGGTGCTCCCCGTACGATTATGCCTTCACCACGCTCATTGAAAACTTGCGCAATACTCGTCTTAAGCGTGTCAGCGGCCATGTTTTGATAGAAGCTCACCCCAATGAAGCAGTTCTGGAGGTCAGCGCTTTGGCGAGTAATTCGCCATGGAATTCCTCCGGCCTTATAGTACAAAGCCGTAAACAGATTCCAGGCGCGAGTTGCTTCGTCTTGTAGAGCTCTCTTTTCTTCCCCTCTTAGGGGGTTCTCCTTTCGAACACCCCGCTTAACTTTGGCACCGTAGGTTGCAGGTAATACAATCTGGATAGGCGCCTTTAATTTCATCGATTTTGCTTTCAACATTCGCCTGAAGTTCAAACGCATTTCCGCCCTTGTAGCTTGCTCGTCCACTTCTGTACTCTCTTCGTCTTCCTCCTCTTCGGAGTCAAGATGTAGCAATATTTCTGGCAGCGCAACAATGAATACATCGATCCTCGCTACCTCCTCTAATGCGCGCATCTCGTCAAAGAACAGGTCCGTTGCATCCGCAATTGCTGAGTACTCAGACTGTTTTGCAATGGTCTCTATGCGACCACTGGGAATCGCTCGACGGGTTTGATCGCTCCAAGTAATGGCGGATTCGAAGCAGCCTCCCCTAGCGTATCCAGGAAACGCAGGGAACAAATTGGATAGACGACTTTTCTTTGCAATGACACCAACCCGTGCGCACTGGTCGAGCCACTTCAGAACCCCATCTATTGTTTCAGCGGTTCCAACAACGCCCAAGCGAATAAGTTTTGGTGCGTTATCGTTATCTTTATCTAACGGGCCTCCCTGCATGAGTCCATATCTGATATCAATGTGGCGCTCACCTGCGCCAAACTCGAGCTCCGGCTCAGAGAGGTAACTGATTTTCATTTTCGGCACCACCAGTTTCCGATCCAGGATTGATATCGCTCACGTCTGTCCCGACGTTATCGAATTCATCGTGTGGCCTCCATACGTCATCGTCAATCATGACAGGCGCTGTGAATCGCTCTAGATTGCCGAATTGCAGAAAACTGTATTGCTTTTTAAATAGATCTTCCCTGTTGGAAAGTACGGCCACCCACATCAAGAGCTGCCCGAGAACCGCATTGTTTCTTTCCAATCTTTTGATCCCACTTAGGCGCTCCTCATAGTAGCGGTCGGAACGCCCTTCCAAGTACGTGAAGTAGTAAGTCGGCGTCATTTCTAGATACCAAGCTCCACCAAACCGGTGAAATTGAGCTTTCAACGCCGAGTGTCTATAGTAGTTAAGTGAACCGTCCTTCCTCTTATAGTAGGCCCGAAATACTTCTCTACTGGTGTTTTGGTGTGCACTCATATAGGCATAGACACGAGTCGAATAGTCTTCTGGCGCGGCAAAATAGAACAATCTAAAGGGGCGTCTGGATTGATACCAAACGCGCTCTAGTTCGACCCTCGCTCTGAGACATCCATTCAACAGCTGTACAAAGTCTCGTAGCGTCTGCGGATCATCGGACTCTGACCACATTGAGGAGTCAAATTCTTCAACAGTCCCTTGATCACACAAGTCAGAAAGAGGAGGTTCTCGAAGGTCGTGTACGGTAAGCAATTGTCCGGATCTGAGTACCCACTCTCGACAAACACTTCCCTGGCTACGCAATGCTTCAACGAACTCCTTTGCTGAACCGTGCTTCGCCGTGCCTAAGAAGAGACGCGAGGGAAGAACCGAAACACGCAAGAGGTTTGATATCAGCTCCTCGGCAACGGGTATTGGAGCTTGGTAAATTCCAATCTGCTTCGTTGATGCGAGCGACCATAGGCGAGGTAGAGATTTCTTGTCGAGCAGATTCGCCTTCTTGTCGAAAGTGATCTTTCTGCTTTTTCTTGCTTTTTCCTCCCGGAAGTATTCCTTGATCGAGACCCAGTAAACTTCCTCGTTCGTCGGCCGCGTAACGATCAACAGAACAGGGATATTTCCCTTAAGCCAATAGTCCAAGTCGTCTTCGGATATTCGAAAAGCGAAACTGTTCTTGGTTTCCGATTCGAAAGCGCCACTGAGCGCCTTACTCTGGATCTGAAGATGGAGATTGGAGACTTCGCCAGTATCGGTGTCCCGAAGCTCGAGAGTACCGTCAATACCAGTATCGTGAATTGAAGTAGGACGCCAGACTTGGCCTAATTCGGCAAACCGGCGCTCAATAAGATTGACTCCTTGTTGGCCCAACAGCGACGTGTTAGGCAAATTTTTCATGCCGATCTGATCTCGAGCATGATAGTGACGAGCGTTTCGGCGCGGAGAATTTCGGGCCCCAGATTATTTCCGCTCAAATCGTGTAGACACATTTCCAGCGTACACTACTTTCCCGCCCACCACCGTCATCACCGCCTCAATCTCCCCGATCTCCTCCACCGGCACCTTGAAGTAATCCTTCGACTGCACCGCCAAATCCACAAGCTTCCCCACTTCCAGCGAGCCGCGTTCTTTTTCGCGAACGCGAACCACGCGCTGCCTAGCGTGTAAATGCGCTGGGCGTTCTTCGAGGGTGGGGATTTCTTCGGGGCCGCGCAGTGCGGCGCCGCCGATGGTTTTTCCGTCGAGCATCCAGCGCAGCGCGACGCAGGGGTTGCGCGAGGCGACGCGGTGGGAGTCGGTGCCGGCGCCGACGTGGACCCCGATGGTCAGGGCGCTGTTGATGCGCGGCGGGCGCTTCATCGCTTCCGCGCCTTTCTCCTTCGGCTGCGACTCGCGTTCGAAGTAGCCGGCGTCCTGCAGCGCCCTGCCTACACCCAGGGTCTTCACGCCCTTCAGTGTAGGCTCGGGGGCGTCCTCGAGGCGCCCTCCCCGCGCCTTCAGCGTACGTACGCGATGATCATCGCGATCAGCTGGAGGTTGAGAAAGTAGTACGCCGCGTTTAACCCGAAGAGCGCCCAGCTCTTGCCTTCCCACGCGACCGCGCTGAACTGCATCGGCACGTAGAAGCCGATCCAGGTGAATAGGCCCGTGAGAAATCCGTAGACGTAGCCGGGCGAGTCGGCGCCCATGCTCCACGACGAGGGGCGCCAGATGTCCGACGAGTACACGAGAACGTACGTGGTGAGGAAGGTGCCGATCACCATCAGCACCATTCCGCGCATCATCACTTTCGGATCGGGCTTCATGTCGGGAGGGAATTTCATCAGGGTGGCCCATTTCTTCCCGAACAGCGGCCCGTACCAGAGCCAGCCGAAGAAAAAGCTCGCGACAACGGCGACGACGACGGCAATCCAGTTCAAGTGAATCTGTGGATGCATGGCTCCTCCTTGATTGAAAAACTACGGTGGTCTCCTCCTACAGGTAAGTATCCCACAGGAGATTGCGGAACCGGTTGTCAGGATCGACGCGTGCCTTCAGCGCGGAGAATGCAGCGGCCTCAGGATACGCCCGGCGGAATTGCTCGCGCGTCGCATCAAGACGGTACGGCAGGTAGTAACGGCCGCCGCTCTCCAGCGTCGCATCGATGAGTTCCCGCGTCCACCCGCGGACTTCGGCGCTCGCGGCCTTTGTGCTGCGCTGCTTGTAGTAGAGGACGAAGGCGAACACTTCCTGCGGCGCCCAGGCGAGGAGCGAGGTGCCGTCGGCGGGCGAATGCCGGATCGAGACGTTGAGCGCGTTGACCTGGTGCGCCTTGAGGATGCCCGCCATTTTGCGCACGAACGGCAGGAACTTCTCCTGCGGGATGAAGAACTCCTGCAGCAGGTAAGTCGACATGCTGCGCGTCCTCGGTTCGAGCATGGCGGTGTCTAAGCTCGCTTCGTGGTTGCGCCAAACGACTGCTTGCCTGCCGAGAACGGACGGGTTGATCACTTCCTTGCGCACTCGCGCGCCGCCCGGCAACTCGGTCACCGCCCAGATGACGTCCTTGTCGACGACGTAGCGCTGCCCGCGCGGCACCAGCCTCTTCGACTCGGTCACCGGCTTATCGGTCACCCTCCAACTTATCGCCACCGGAGTGTCGAAGTCAGGAGGGATAAGATCGGCGTTGTGCATCACCATCTTCGGGTCGGCGAGCACCGTTTCGCGGAAGAACTGCGAGTAGTCTTCGAGCGGCACGCTCTGCGAGATGCGCTCCATGCGCGTGTTCGCGTCGAGATCGAGCTCGACTTCGGTGACCACGCCCAGACCCCCGTACCCTCCGAAGATCGCGCGAAAAAGCTCGGCGTTTTGCGAGCGCGACAGCTCCAACACCTGCGAGTCCGCCGTCACCAGCTGCACGGCCCGCGCCGAATTGACGAGCGGCCCGCGGCCGACGTAGCGCCCGTGGCAATTCACCGAAAGCGCGCCGCCGACGGTGAAGTTGCTGAAGCTCTGCATGATCTTCACCGAGAGATCGTGCTGATCGATCGCGTCCTGTATGTCGCGCCACCTGATTCCAGCCTGCACCCGGATGACGCGGTTCTGCGCATCGAGCGACAGCACCTTGTTCATCCCGCGCATGTCGAGGTGGAGCGAGCCGGGCTCGGCGATCTGTCCGCCCTGGCTGAAGCGGCCGCCGCCGATCGAAACCGCGCCGACCCACTCGCGCAGCGCCGCCTGGATTCCCTCCGTCGAGCGCGGGCGCCGCACGTCAGCCA
>Ga0137407_10003293_pt1 | contig 10739 bp, 9 predicted proteins | sample CZOMad2_2_16fung_FD_108410 | JGI IMG/M metagenome (GOLD analysis project Ga0137407, IMG submission 108410) | Vadose zone soil fungal communities from Angelo Coast Range Reserve, California, USA - CZOMad2_2_16fungal (Illumina Assembly) | ecosystem: Environmental > Terrestrial > Soil > Vadose zone...
AACGCGCAGTCGCGCATCATCGAGCACGCGCTTTTCTCGAACGGCATCCCATACCGCGTGTACGGGGGCCTGCGCTTCTTCGAGCGCATGGAAATCAAGCACGCGCTCGCGTACCTGCGGCTCGCGGCCAATCCGGACGACGACGGGGCTTTCCTGCGCGTCGCCAACTTCCCTGCGCGCGGAATCGGCGCGCGCTCGCTCGAAGCCCTGCAGGATGCGGCAAAGACCGGCAATGCGAGCCTTTACAAGGCGGCCTCGGGACTTGCCGGAAAAAGCGGCGCGGCGGTTGGCGTGTTCCTGCGCCTCATCGAATCGCTCAAGGCGGAAACGCAGGGGCTGCCTTTGCCCGAAACGGTCGAGGTGATGCTCGAAAAGAGCGGACTCGTTGCACATTACAAGGCCGAAAGAGACGGCGCCGACCGGGTCGAGAACTTGAACGAGCTCGTGAACGCGGCGGCTGCGTTCATATCCGAGGAAGACGAACACGATCTTTCCGCCTTCCTGGCGCACGCGTCACTGGAGTCGGGCGAGAACCAGGCGGGCGAAGGCGCGGACGCGCTGCAGCTGATGACAGTGCACTCGGCAAAAGGCCTGGAGTTTCACGCGGTGTTCATCACCGGGCTGGAAGAGGGCCTCTTCCCGCACGAGCAGAGCGTTCTGGAAGACGACGGCCTGGAAGAAGAACGCAGGCTGATGTACGTCGCGATCACCCGGGCGCGGACGCGGCTCTACCTCTCCTTCGCCCAGACGCGCATGCTGCACGGCCAGACCCGCTACAACGTCGCCTCGCGTTTCCTCGACGAACTTCCGGAGGAAGTCGTGAAGCGCCTCACGCTCCGGCCGGGGCACGCCCGGTTCGATGACGTGGCCTGGGCTCCCCAGCCGGCGAAAGGCGGCAAAGCCAAAATGCCGGGTCACGGGTTCCGCATCGGCCAGTCGGTGCTGCACCCGAAATTCGGCCCGGGCGTCATCGTCAACGCGGAAGGATCCGGCAGCGACGCGCGCCTGCAGATCAACTTCGGCAAGCAGGGGATGAAATGGCTCGCGCTGGAATACGCGAAACTGACCGCAGCCTAGTTCAGGGTTTGTCGAACAGCGCCAACTGACTCGCGCCGACGAGCACCGCCTGCTCCACCGCGCGCTTGGCTTCCTCGAGCGTGGCGGCCTCGCCGGAATGGCTGCCCGCCCGCCAGCGGTAAATCCCGTCCCATTCCTTCTTCGGGCCGAGCGTAACCTGCCCCAGGCGCTCTTTTCCGAGCCAGTATCCGTGCGCTAGGTAGGCGCGCTCCCAGAACGCCTGTTTCGCCTTTTTCCCGGGCTTCGGCATCCGTTCCTCCCGAGCCGACATTTTACCCACGGCCGGGGCGTTCGTGTACAGTATCGCCCACCCCTCAAAGGGGGTGGCACTTGACCCCCCCATTTAGGGGGTAAGAAAAACGCGATGAAAAACGACTATCTGGAGCGTATTCTCCGGGCGCGCGTGTACGACGTGGCGGTGGAGACGCCCCTGGAAGTCGCACCCAACCTCTCGGCGCGGCTCGGCAACCGGGTGCTCTTGAAGCGCGAGGACATGCAGCCGGTGTTCTCCTTCAAGTGCCGCGGCGCCTACAACAAGATGGCGAATCTGTCCGCGTCGGCGCTTGCCCGCGGAGTCATCGCTTCTTCGGCCGGCAATCACGCTCAAGGCGTGGCGCTTGCCGCCCAGAAGCTCGGCTGCGCGGCGGTGATCGTGATGCCGTCCACCACTCCCAAGATCAAGGTCGACGCGGTCAAGGCCCGCGGAGCGGAAGTGCACTTGCACGGCGACACCTACGATGAAGCGCACGTCGAGGCGAGACGCCTGGGAAAAGCACGCAAGCTCGGATTCGTTCACCCCTACGAGGATCCGGACGTGATCGCGGGCCAGGGCACGATCGGAATGGAAATCCTGCGTCAGACCCCGCATCCGATACACGCCGTGTTCGCGCCGATCGGCGGCGGCGGGCTCGTTTCCGGCATCGCGTCCTACATCAAGCGGCTGCGCCCGGCGATCAAGGTCGTCGGCGTCGAACCGGTGGACGCCGACGCCATGGCGCGCTCGCTCAAGGCCGGAAGGCGCGTCGTGCTGGATCACGTGGGTCTTTTCGCCGACGGGGTCGCGGTGAAGCAGGTCGGCAAAGAGACGTTTCGCCTGTGCAGGGAGCTCCTCGACGGCGTGATCCTCGTCGACACCGACCAGATCTGCGCGGCGATCAAGGACGTGTTCGAGGATACGCGCACGATCCTCGAGCCCGCCGGCGCGCTGGCGATCGCCGGCGCCAAGGCCTATGTCGAAAAATCCGGAGTGCGCGGAAAGAAGCTCGTCGCCGTCGCCTCGGGCGCGAACACGAATTTCGACCGGCTGCGCTTTGTCGCCGAGCGCGCCGAGATGGGCGATCGGCGCGAAACCATCCTCGCGGTCACCATCGCCGAGCGCCCCGGCAGCTTCAAGAAGTTCTGCGCCACGCTCGGCGCACGCAACATCACCGAGTTCAACTACCGCATCGCCGATCCCAAGGATGCACACGTATTCGTCGGCGTCGAGGTGCACAGCCGCGATGAGTCCGCGAAAATCGTGAAAGTCCTCGAGCGCCAGGGCCTGAGGACGCTCGACCTCTCCGACGACGAGATGGCCAAGCTCCACGTGCGCCATATGGTCGGGGGGCACGCTCCGGCGGGAATCAGGAAGAGCGCGCACGGCGCGCCCGACGAGTTGCTCTACCGCTTCGAGTTTCCGGAGCGGCCCGGGGCGCTGATGCGCTTTCTGTCCGGCATGCGCACCGACTGGAACATCAGCCTGTTCCACTACCGCAATCAGGGGAGCGATTACGGCCGGGTGCTGGTCGGCATGCAGGTTCCGCGCCACGAGATGCGCGAATTCCGGCGTTTCCTCTCCGAGCTTGGCTATCCGTACGTGGACGAAAGCAGCAATCCGGCGTACCGGCTGTTTCTCGGCTGAGACTAGGTCTTCGGTTCTCCGAAGTATCCGGGCGCGATCTCTCCCGCGTAGCACGGCGGTGAAGAGTAGCCTTTCGCGTCGTCCAGGAACCTGAGTCCCTTCGGTTCGCGGCGGTATACGCCGCGCTCGGTCACGACGAAATCCACGGGGATGTCGTGCGGCTGCGGATGTATGGTCTTCAGGAAGGCCGGCTCGTAGGCGATCCCGACGACGCGCGGCCGCTTGGCGAGCGCGGCGAGGGTACGGTCGAAAAAACCGCCGCCGTAGCCGAGGCGATAACCGTCCGCGTCCCACCCGAGCATCGGTAGCAGCACGTGATCGGGGGCCACCTCGGGCGAACCGACAGGGTACGGGATGCCGAGCGGCCCGACGGCAAGTTCCACCCCCGGTTTCCATTCGCGAAAAACGAGCGGAACCCTGGGGGCCACGACGACTGGCAGCGCGGTCCTCGCCCCGTGCCGCCGCAGGGCAGCGGCCAGATGGCGCGCGTCGTATTCGTCACGGTAAGGCCAACAAAATGCCAGTATTCCGTGCACCAGATCCGGGAACGCACGTTCAAGGTGGTGGTCGATCCGCGAACGCAGCTCCGCGAGCGTCTCCTGGGCAAGCGCTTCGCGTTCCCGCAAAAGCCTCGTGCGCTCGTTCCTGCGCCAGGCGGATAGCTCGGAAGGAGTCATGTACGGGCCCATCATCTGGCACGGAAAATGCCTGTAGTATTCTATCAAAGGAGGAAGTGGATCTTGATACGAGCGCTGCTCCGTTCGGTCTACCTTGCCGTCGCCCTAGCCGCGGCCGCGCCCGCCTGCGCGGTGAAGCTCGATCCGCAGGACGCGGCGTTCCTCGCCGCCCGCGATGCGTTCGAAGCGAATCAGCGGGCGAAGCTCGCAACCCTCGCCCCGAAACTCACAGGCCATCCGCTCGAGCCGTATGTCGAGTACTGGCAGCTCTTCTTCAGGCTTCCCGCTGCATCGGCCGAAGACGTTCGCGACTTCCTTTCCCGGTACCCGGGTACCGCGCTCGCCGAGCAGCTGCGCGTCGATTGGCTCAAGGTGCTCGGCAGGAGCGGACGATGGGAATTGTTCCAGGCGGAGTATCCGGCGCTCTCCGGTGACGATCCCGAGGTGACCTGCTACATGCTGCTCGCGCGCTGGAAACGCGAGGATGCCTCGGCGCTCGTTGATTTCAGGTCCTTCTGGAAAGCGCCGCGCGAGCTCCCCGAAGGCTGCCTCACTCTGGCCCGGGCGATCCACAAGGCCGACCAACTCGGCTCGCGCGAAACCTGGGAGCGGTTTCGCGCTCTGGTCGGCGCCGGGCTCATGGGTGCGGCCAAGCGCACCTTGGAGTTTCTGCCGCGTGGCGAAGTCATCGACGCGAAACGGCTCGCAGCCGTCATCCGCGCGCCGGTCAAGTTTCTCAGGAATCCGCACGCAGACTTGGCGAAGGTGACCGATCGCGAGCTGGTCATCGCCGCCCTCACGCTGGCCGCCGACGCGGACGCACGGGCTGCCGCGGGGTTCTGGAGCGGCGGCCTGAGCGATGCCTTTTCCGTCGAAGACCGCAGGTACGTCTGGCTGATGCTGGCCATGTATGGCGCGCTCAGGCACGTGCCTGACGCGCTCGGCTGGTTCGGCGATCCGGGAGCGCTCACCGACGAGCAGCTCGGCTGGCGTGCGCGAATCGCGATGAGGACCGAAAAGTGGGGCGAGGTCAGAAACTCCATCGACCACATGTCTCCGCTCGCGAAGAACGAGCCGGTCTGGATCTACTGGTACGGCCGGGCCGAGCGCGAGCTCGGCAGTCCGCTGGAAGCCGAAGGTTATTTCGAGCGCATCGCTGGAGAGCACAGTTTCTACGGGCGGCTTGCCGCCGAGGAGCTCGGCGTGAGCCTGCGGATTCCGGCCCGGGCTCCTCTGCCCACTGAAAGCGAGGTCGCCGAGGTCGCAGCCATCCCCGGGCTCGCGCGTGCGCTCGCCCTCTATCGCCTGGATATGCGCACCGAGGCGACGAAGGAGTGGCTCTGGACCATCCGCGGCATGGACGATCGCAAGCTGCTCGCGGCGGCTGAGCTCGCACGCCGCAACGAAGCCTGGGACAGGGCCATCGGGACCGCGGACAGAACGCTGTTCGCCCACAACTTTTCTGTCCGCTATCTTGCGCCTTATCGCGAAGTGCTCGCCGAGAAAGCGCGCTCGCGCGATCTCGAGGAGCCCTGGGTGCTGGGTGTGGTGCGCCAGGAAAGCCGTTTCATCACCGGTGCAAAATCTTCCGCCGGCGCGACCGGCCTCATGCAGGTGATGCGCCCGACCGCGAAGTGGATAGCGCAGAGGATGCGCATGAAGAACTTCTCCTCGGCACGGCTGCACGAACCGGATCTCAATGCCGCACTCGGCACGTATTATCTCAAGCACGTCCTCAATCAGTTCGACGGCAGCCCCGTTCTCGCCGCGGCAGCGTACAACGCCGGGCCCACACGCGCGCGCCTGTGGCGCGGCACGGCTCCGGTCGAAGGCGCGATCTTCGTCGAGACCATTCCCTTCGGCGAGACGCGCGACTACGTGAAGAAGGTGATGACGAACACGGTTTACTACGCCGCCGTGCTCGGCACCGAGCCAACCCCTTTGAAGGCGCGCCTGGGCATGGTCCTGCCTCGCCGCTCCCCCGAGGGCGTGGCGGCGATTCAAAACCCGCCCGTCGTTCAATAGAGCTCGCGAGACCATCGAAGGGGCCGGGCGCACCTGCCCGGCGCGCTTCGAGGTTACACTAGCGCTTTCCCCTGGCAGCGGCATGAGTCGCATTCTTGTCATCGGCGGCAGCGGCTTTGTCGGCCGGCATCTCGTGCGCCAACTCGCCGAAGACGAGCACTTCGTCGTCGTGCCCACGCGCCGGCGCGAGCGAGCCAAGCACCTGATTCTCCTGCCGACCGTCGATGTGGTCGAGGCCGACGTCCACGATCCGGAAACCCTCGCAAAACTCACTGCGGGCTGCCACGCCGTGGTGAATCTAGTCGGCATCCTGCATGGGCGCCCGGGCCGCCCCTATGGACCGGAGTTCGCACGCGCCCACGTCGAGCTCCCGAAAAAAATCGTCGAGGCGTGCGTCAAGAGACGCGTGCCGCGCCTGCTGCACATGAGTGCGCTGCACGCCCACGCCGACGCTCCCAGTCAATACCTGCGTTCCAAGGGCGAAGGCGAGGCCTGGGTGCTCGCGGCACAGAACGAGCAGGCGGTGACGGTGTTCAGGCCTTCGGTGATATTCGGGCCCGAGGATCAGTTTCTCAATACCTTCGCCACGCTCCAGCGCTGGCTGCCGCTCGTGCTCCTTCCCAGCCCCCAGGCACGCTTCCAGCCCGTCTACGTCGAGGACGTGGCGCGCTGTTTCAGGGCGAGCCTCGCCGATCGCGACAACATCGGCAAGCGCTATGATCTGTGCGGGCCGCGCGCATACACCCTGCGAGAGCTCGTGAAGTACGCCGGAAGCGCGAGCGGCCACCCGCGGCCCGTCATCGGTCTCTCCGACCGTCTTTCTTTCCTCAGCGCCTGGGCCATGGAATGGAAGCCGGGCAGGAAGCTCATGTCGCGCGACAACTACAATTCGATGAAAGTGGACAGCGTTTCGAACGCTGTTTTCCCCTTCTCCATCCAGCCCACGCCGCTCGAGGCGGTCGCGCCCGTCTACCTCCGCGGCGTTTTCCCGCGCTCGCGCTACAGCTGGTTCCGCTACAAGGCGGGCCGCTAGGCGGCTTCCCTGATCATGGCGGCCCGCATCCTGGTCATCGGCAACAGGAACTACTCCTCCTGGTCTCTGCGGCCGTGGTTGTTCATGAAGCAGAACGCAATCGCCTTCGAGGAAGTTCGCATCCCCCTGTACCAGGCAAGCTCGAAGGAGCGCCTGCTGAGGTACTCGCCATCCGGGAAGGTTCCCGTGCTGGTCGAGGGGGAAACCCGTATCTGGGATTCACTTGCGATCCTCGAATATCTCGCCGAAACGCATCCTGGCGCCCGGGGCTGGCCCGCCGACACGCTCGCGCGGGCCACCGCGCGGGCCGTGTGCGCCGAAATGCACTCGGGCTTTCCCGCGCTGCGCCAGAATCTGTCGATGAACGTGCGCAAGGTTTTCGCGCCGCGTACCTGGCCCGCGGAGGTCGGCGGGGAGATCGAACGCATCCAATCGCTCTGGCAGAGCTGCCGCGAACACCACGGAACGGGCGGGCCGTTCCTTTTCGGTCGTTTCTCCGCAGCCGATGCCATGTACGCGCCGGTCGTGTGGCGCTTCACCGGCTACTCGGTGCCGCTCGCTCCGCCGGCGCGCGCTTACTGCGACGCAATGCTCGCCTTGCCGCCGATGCGGGAATGGCGCGCGGCCGCAGGAACCGAGGCCGAGACCCTGCCGCAGTTCGAGATGGCGCCCTGAAAGACAGGTCACGGTGAAGATTTACGCCGTCGGCGGAGCGGTGCGCGACGAGCTCCTCGGGCTGCCCGTGGCAGACCGCGACCATGTCGTCGTCGGGAGCACGCCGGAGGAAATGGTGCGGCTCGGCTATAAGCCCGTAGGCAAGGATTTCCCTGTGTTCCTGCATCCGAAAACCCACGAGGAGCACGCTCTCGCGCGCACCGAGCGCAAGGTCGCGCGCGGCTACAAGGGCTTCCGGATCCACGCCGCGCCCGACGTCACGCTCGAGCAGGACCTCGCGCGGCGAGACCTGACCATCAACGCGATGGCACGCGACGAGGCCGGGCAGCTCATCGATCCCTTCGGCGGCGCGGCCGATCTCGAACGCGGGCTGCTGCGGCACGTGAGCCCCGCGTTCGTCGAGGACCCGGTGCGTATCCTCCGGGTTGCGCGCTTTGCCGCGCGCTTCGGTTTTGCGGTCGCGCCGGAAACCATGGCGCTGATGCGCTCGATGGTCGCAAACGGCGAGACGGACGCGCTCGTACCGGAGCGCGTGTGGCAGGAGTTCTCCAAGGGCCTGTTGGAGGGTGGTGCGGCTCTCATGTTCCCGGTGCTCGCCGAAGCGTGGCTCCTCGAGAAGCTGCTGCCCGAGTTGAATCTCGCTTTCGAGCACGGCCGCGCGGCGAACGATCCCGCCCGCGTTCTCGTCCGCTCGCTCGAGTGCGCCGTCGTCGAGCGGCTGGCTCTCGCGCCGCGCTTCGCTTTGGTCGCTTGCGGTGCGCCCAGCGTCCAGGCGACCCGCGCGCTGAGCGAGCGCCTCAAGGCGCCCGGCGACTGCCGCGACCTCGCCCTGCTCGCCCGGCAGCAGGGCGAGGCGATAAAGCGCGCTCCCACGCTGGCTGCGCCGGATCTGCTTGCGCTGCTCGAGCGCTGCGACGCCCTGCGCCGGCCCGAGCGCTTCGACGAGCTGCTCGCGGTTCTCGCCTGCGTCGAGCGGGGCGAGCGCGGCTGGACGGGAAGTCCCTGTATGCCGCGCGTGGTCCTGCGGCGGGCGCTCGCCGCGGCTGCGGGGGTCGATGCCGCGAAAATCGCCGCCCGGAGCGCGAAATCGGATATCGCCGCAAAGCTGCGGCGCGCGCGGATCGCCGCAATCGAAGCGCTGGTCTGAGATGGAACCTCGATCCGATATGCTCTGGGACGACCTCAGGCACAATCTCCTCGCCGGAACGCGCCTTGCGCTTTTCCTGCCGGTGCGCGCGCTCGACTTTCGCATCTCGATCGGACAATACGTCGCGCTGGTGTCCGTTGGCCTGGCGTTCTGGCTCGCCGCCGGCATGCTGCGCGCGGGCTTTCCGGGGACCGTCGATCTCGGCGCGCTCACAGCAGGACTTGCGGAAATCCCGCTTGTGCTCGGCGCCTGTCTTCTTGCCGCGAGAGTGTTTCGGGAAACGCAGCTCGCGGTGGCGTTCGCGGTATTGCTCGTCGCGACGGACCCCGTTTTCGAAGTCGCGGGAGTCGCGGTCCAGACGGCGATGCGCCCGGAAGTGGTCGAACTCGACGCGGACGCCGTGTACTGGGCTTTCGTCGCCTGGGGCTTCGCCGTGATCCCGCGCACACTGTACGTTCTCACCGGCTGGCGCGGCCGTCCCTCGGTAGTGGTGTTCGGCCTTTTTGCGGGGCTCCTTGCGATACTCGTCACGGTTTTTCCGCGCAGCGAGCTTTGGATCGCGGCCCGGGATGACAGAGGCGAAGCCGCGCGTCCACGACTGACTCAGGAGGAAGTGTTCCACCGGCAGGGACTCCTGCTCGAAGAGCAGCTTGCCGCACTCAGTCCCGAGCGGCCCGGCATCGTGGATCTGTATTTCGTCGGAGTTGCGGGTGACAGCGGGCAGGACACCTTCTACTCGGAGGTGGTTTCGGTCAAGGAACTGCTCGAGGAGCGTTTCGACGCCGCGGGCCGGTCGATCGCGCTCATCAACAATACCGCGACCCTGAAGAATTATCCGATCGCCACGGCGAGCAACCTGCGCGCTGCGCTTGCGCATCTCGGCGACGTGATCAACGCCGACGAGGACATCGTGCTCCTGCACATCGCCACTCACGGGGACAGTGATTACAGGCTCGTCCTGGATCTGCCGCCGCTCGAGCTCGCGCAGCTCACCCCGAGCGCCCTCGCGCGCATGCTCGCGGACAGCGGGATCAAGTGGAAGGTGATCGTAATCTCGGCGTGTTTCTCCGGGGGCTACATCGAACCCCTCAAGGACGACAACACCCTCATCATCACCGCCGCGGACGCGTTTCACTCCTCCTTCGGCTGCGATTACGAGAGCGAGTACACCTGGTTCAGCGAGGCGTTCTACGACGAGGCGCTGCGCGACACCTTCTCGTTTGCCGAGGCGTTCGAGGCCGCGAAAGAAACCGTGGACGACCGGGAACGGGCCGAGGGCTATCCGCCCTCCAACCCGCAGATGTTCGCAGGCGCCGCGATGAAGAAGAAGCTCGCCGCGCTCGAGAGGCGCCTCGCCGCGAAGGCGGCGGATCCGCCTCAGAGGAGGCGTGCCAGCAGCGTCAGGGCGAGCGAAAGCACGATCGTGGTGGCGAAGGGAAGGTAATAGAGCCGCCCTTTGTAGCGCACGGTGAGGTCTCCCGGAAGCCGGCCGAGGCCGAATTTCGACAGCCACGGCGAAAGCACCGTGAGCACCACCAGCGCGATCGCGACTGCCAGGACCCATTTCAGCATGGCTTTACTTTAGCGGGCTTCGCGATAAACTGCGCCGCTCGCACGCCTTCCGAGGAAGAAAATGATCGAACTGTATACCTGGAGCACGCCCAACGGGCGCAAGGTTTCCGTGATGCTGGAGGAATGCGGCCTTGCCTACAACCTCCACAAGGTCAACATCGGGGCGGGCGACCAGTTCGCTCCCGATTACGTTGCGATCAATCCCAACGGCAAGATTCCCTCGATCGTCGACCCGGAAGGCCCCGACGGAAAGCCGATCGCGATGATGGAATCGGGCGCGATCCTGATCTATCTCTCGGCGAAGACCGGCAGATTCCTGCCGAAGTCCGACCGTGGTAAATACCTGGCGCTGCAATGGCTGATGTTCCAGATGGGCCACATCGGGCCGATGTTCGGCCAGGTGCACCATTTCCTGCGTTCGGCGAAAGAGCAGGTGCCTTACGCCATCGAGCGTTACACCAAGGAAAAGGACCGCCTTTACGGAGTTCTCGACCGGCGCCTGGGCGAGGCGGAATACCTCGCCGGCGAGTACTCGATCGCCGACATCGCGACCTATCCATGGGTCGCGCGCTACGAGTGGCACAAGACCGACTTGAATGTCTGGCCGAACGTCAAGCGCTGGTTCGACGCAAT
>Ga0137407_10003294_pt1 | contig 10738 bp, 8 predicted proteins | sample CZOMad2_2_16fung_FD_108410 | JGI IMG/M metagenome (GOLD analysis project Ga0137407, IMG submission 108410) | Vadose zone soil fungal communities from Angelo Coast Range Reserve, California, USA - CZOMad2_2_16fungal (Illumina Assembly) | ecosystem: Environmental > Terrestrial > Soil > Vadose zone...
AAGGAACCAGGGTCAGAGCCGGAAGCTCGGTCGGCACCGTGGCCTGCTCCAGTGGAAGCCCGTCGAGAAGGACATTGTAGACCGTGGCCGGTTGGTCGGCTTTGCTTACTCCCAGGCCCGTCGTGGCATTGCCCTGGGGATCGAGGTCGATCAATACCGTCCGGCGCTCGGCCAAAGCGAGGCCAGCCGCAAGGCTCACTGCCGTGGTGGTCTTACCCACGCCGCCCTTCTGATTCACAACAGCGATCACTCTGGCCACGTCGGCTCCGAATGTTCCACGTGAAACAACCCCCGCTACGTTTCACGTGGAACACTACAGGAACATGCCGCAAGGAATCAAGCTTGGCGCTTCACGACCAGAAACAGCCGACGCCGAATGCCCCCGGGATAGGGAACCGTCACCCACTCCGCATCGAACCCTCGCGGAACTGGCGGCAAGTCAGGCGCGGGTGGCGGACCGGCAACGATGACCCGGCCTGCCGCTCTCACATACTCCAGGCACGCGGTCAGAAATCTCGGGGTAGGGGACACGGCCCTCGTGACAGCAATATCAAATTGTCCTTTTATTTCAGTATGTTCAGTCACTAGTGTCTCTGCACGGCCTTCCAGGATGCCCATGTGCGCGAGGCCGAGCTCCCGCTTCAGAGCCGAGAGAAACGACACGCGCTTCCGGCGGGACTCCATGAGCGTGAGCGCGATCCCGGGGTCGACCAGGTGCAGGGGCACGCCCGGAATGCCGGCCCCGGCGCCGATATCCACCAGCCGTATTGGGCGCGACGGCAGCAACGGAAGAAAAAACAGGGAATCGATGAAGAGGACGCGGACGATATCCAGCGGCTTGCTGAGCCCAACGAGATCGTGGGTGCGGTTCCACTGTCCGAGCAGCTCAAGATAGCGGGCGAAGCGCTCACGCGCGTCGCGCCGCGGGGCGCGGCCGGTGAAGGCGGCGATCGCGTCGGCCAGCTCGTCCAGCGGATCGGCCGCGCGCCGTGGGGTCATCTTTTTGGGCTCGCGGCGCGGGCTTGGCTCGCGGCGCGGGGGCGCGTGACGCGGGGGTGCCGGATGCGGGGGCGCGTGGCGCGGGAGGAAAGCCCCCGGCCCGGCGGGCTCACGCCTTCTTTATTGCCCGCGTCGAAACCTTCGCCGCCTTGGCTCCGCTGTCCATGTAGTACTGCTGGGCGATCTGCAGCACGTTGGACAGCGTCCAGTACAGCACGAGCCCCGAGGGCAGATTCAGGAACATGAAGGTGAACACCACCGGCATGAGCAGCATGATCTTGGCCTGGCGGGGATCGCCCATCACCGGCGTCATCTTCTGCTGGACGAACATCGACACGCCCATCAGCAGGGGAAGGATATACGTCGGATCGTAGTCGGCGAGATTGCAGATCCAGAGATCCTTGCCGCCGAGGAACGGCAGCCACGCCGGCCCGCGCCCGAAGCAGATGAACGGCGCATTCTGTATCTCCACCGCGACGGACAGCGCCACGTAGAGGGCGTAGAACACCGGGATCTGCACGACCATCGGCAGACAGCCGCCGAGCGGATTCACGCCGTGCTGGCGGTAGAGGGCCATCGTCTCCTGCTGGAGCTTGGCGGTATCGTTCTTGTACTTCGAGCGGAGCTGGTTCACCTGTGGCTGTATGGCCTGCATCGCCTTCATCGATTTCATGCTCTTCACGGTGAGCGGGAAGAAGAGCGCCTTCATGATGATGGTGAGCAGAATGATCGCGACGCCGTAGTTGTGCGTGTACGCGTAGAACAGGTGCAGGAGCCAGAGGAGGGGAACCGTCACCCACTCCATCGGCAGGCCCCCATAGTTCTGTGGCAGAGGAAAGCCGCCAAAGTAGATGGCCTTCTCGAGCCCGACCCCGAACGCCTTGAGCCGGTCGTACTCCTTCGGCCCCGCGTAGCTCAGTACGGTGCCCTCCCAGGCCTGGCCCGGCTGGAGCCGGGGCAAGGTCACGCGAACGCCCACCTGCGCGGTGCCGTTGACCTTGGCCTCGACCAGCTTGAAGCCCGGGCTCTTGGGAATGAATGCGGACACGTACCACTCGCTCTCGAGGGCGATCCAGGTGCCATCGGCGAGGCGGGTCGCCGCGTGAGCGAGATCCTCGCGCCGCAACCCGTCCTGCAAATGTCCCACGACGCGGACCGGGTGCTGCCCGTGGAACTGCTCCGTCGTGTCCTTGGGCCATTCGACGGGCGTCCGCCAGGCGAGCACCAAGTCCGCGCTCTGCGCCGCCGCGTTACGGTTCTCGACGCGGATCACGCGCTCAACGGTGTAGTTGTCGGCGCGGAAGCGCAGCGTCTCGCTGATCCGGAGCCCGAATCCGTCCTCTCCCGAGAGTCGCAGCTCTCCCTCGGGCTTTTCCGGTGTGACCACGAGCCGGTCCGCGGAGAGGGTGAAGCCTACGGCATGGGCGGGCGCACCCGCGCGCTCGACGATGAGGCCGGTGGGGCCGAGCAGACCGGGTATGACCAAGGGCTTCTGCCCGCGGTAGTGGAGCTCCCACTCCTGCAGATCGCCCCCATGACTGATGACCTTGGCCCGATACAACGGAGTTTCCACGGACGCGATACGCTCCGGCAGGGCCGGCACGGCGGGGCCGACGGGAGCGGCGGGCGCGGCCACCGCAGGGGCAGGGGTACCGGGAGGCTCCGGTATGGCGCCCGGCGTGGTCGCCACCGGCGAAGTGGCTGTTTTAGCTTGCGTTTCGCTCTTTTGCTGGGGCGGGGTCTCCGCCGGCGACGACAGAAATAGCGTCTGATATAGCATCAACAGGCCGGCCATCAGCATGGCGGCCAGGACAACTCGCTTCTCCATCAGTTTCCTTGTCGGTTGGTGTTGGCGAGCCGGGGCGGAGGAGGATCGTAGCCGCCCGGGTGGAAGGGATGACATCGGCCGATGCGCTTCACCGTCAGCCACATGCCCCGCAAGAACCCATGCTCGGCCAGAGCCAGCCGCGCGTACTGCGAGCAGCTGGGCTCGAACCGGCAGGCCGCTGGCAGCAGGGGGCGGATCGCGAGCTGATAGCCGCGCACCACGCCATCCGCGATTCTGGCGAGCAAGGTCACGTTGCCTCAGACGGCCGGCCCAGGCGCGCGTCGGACGCGCGCCCCTGCCGCCGCAGCATGGTCAGCACTTCGCCCAAGCTCTGGACCAACACCTCGAAGGATACGCGCTGGACCAGGGGCCGGCCGACGAAGACCACCGATATGTCGGCTGGAAGAGCCTCGCGCTGTCGACGGTACGCTTCCCTGAGCCGCCGCCTGGCGCGGTTTCGCTCGACGGCTCCGCGGAGCTGCCGGCTCACGGTGAACCCAGCCTTCCGTCGGCCCGGGGAGGGGATCCAGAGCGCGATGAATTCGGGCCGCTCCACCCGCTTGCCCCGCTCGAATAGGGCCTGGAACTCACCGGCGCCGCGGAGCCGCGCCTCGCGCGGCAGCCCGAATGGCCTCGCGCCGCTGGCCGTCACGATCGCGCTAGACCGTGAGCCGCTTCCGCCCCTTGGCGCGCCGGCGCTTCAAAACCTTGCGGCCGCCCTTGGTCTTCATGCGCTCGCGGAAGCCGTGGGTCTTGGCGCGGCGCCGCCGGTTCGGCTGATACGTCCTCTTCATCGTGAGATCCTTTCAGTCGAATAACCCTCGTAGGGTACTGACCTCGCTCGGCCAAGTCAAGGTAACGGACCCCCTTGCAGGCAGATTTCGTCGTGTGGTAGTGTTCGCACCTCACTCCTTTCGAGAGCCCGAGCGCAGCGCCTGGGCAGGAAGGGCTCGTGGCTGTTCAGCGATCAGACTGATGGGAAGTGACCTGGCGAATCGTGTTTCGTGTCGCCAACCCCTTGATCACGAAAGCCCTCTGAGTTATCCACCCCTGTGGATATCGTTGTGCGTAACTCCTCCAACTGGCTGTTTGGGTTGAATCTCTACCATGCTTGATTCCCTCTGGACCCGACTTCTGACCGTCCTCGAGCGCAAGCTCCCGGCGACCACCCTCGAGAACTGGGTGCGGCCCTGCCGCGTCTCCGCGCTCAACGGCGATCACCTGCGCATCGCCGCCCCCAGCAAGTTCGCCCGCGACTGGATGGCGCAGCACCACACCGAGGTCATCCAGAGCGCGGTGCGCGAGGTGCTCGGCGGCAACCCCCGCGTCACGTTCGAGGTGGACCGCGAGGCGCACGCGACCGATCGTGCCGAGCCGCAGCCCGTCGGTGATTCGCCCGCCGCGCCGGGTACCGGGCTGTCGGCGCGCTACACGTTCGAATCCTTCGTGGTCGGCAACTCGAACCAGTTCGCCCAGGCCGCCTGCCAGGCGGTGGCCGATCTGCCCTCCCGGGCCTACAACCCGCTCTTCATCTATGGCGGCGTCGGTCTCGGCAAGACGCATCTCCTCCACGCGGTGGGCCATCAAGTCGCCAAGGCGTATCCCCACCTCCACGTGCTGTACCTCTCCTCCGAGCGCTTCACCAACGAGCTCATCAACGCCATCCGCTACGACCGGACGGCGGAGTTCCGTTCCAAGTACCGCAACATCGATCTCCTCCTCATCGACGACGTCCAGTTCATCTCGGGGAAGGAGCGGACGCAGGAAGAGTTCTTCCACACGTTCAACGACCTCTACGAGGCGCGCAAGCAGATCGTGCTGTCCTCCGACGCCGCGCCCAAGGAAATCCCCGAGCTCGAGGAGCGGCTGCGCTCCCGCTTCGAGTGGGGGCTGATCGCCGATATCCAGCCGCCCGACTTCGAGACCCGCGTGGCCATTCTCAAGAAGAAGGCCGAGGTGGAGCGTGTCCGGTTGCCCGACGACGTGGCCTATCTCATCGCCAGCCGCATCAAGGCCAATATCCGCGAGATCGAGGGCTCGCTCACCCGCATGATCGCTTTCTGCGCGCTCAGCGGCCGCGACATGACGGTAGAGCTGGCCCAGGAGGTCCTCTCCGATCTGTGGGGCGAAGACGAGCGCATCATCACGATCGACCACATCCACCGGAAGGTCGCGGAATTCTTCGGGATCAAGCTCTCGGACCTGCGCGCCAAGAATCGCACCAAGGCCATCGCCTTCCCGCGCCAGGTCGCCATGTACGTCGCCCGCCAGCTCACCCACGCGTCCCTCAGCGAAATCGGCCGTTCCTTCGGCGGCAAGGACCACACCACCGTGCTTCACGGCGTCGAGAAGATCCACCTGATGCTCCAGGAAGATCCCAAATTCAAGAAGACCATCGACTCACTTATCCAGAACATCTCGCTATGACCCACACCACCCCCCGCTCTGTCCACGCGCGCGTCCACAAGCAACGCGTCCCCCAAACGCCGCCGCGTTCACTCTTTTCGCGTCCCGCGATCTCTCCACACCTCCTACGCCTACTGCGGCGACGGTAGTGTCTTTCTTCTTTCTCTGAAACAAGGGAGAACTTAATGGAAGTCCATGTGGATCGCGACGCTTTCATCCGGGGCCTGCAGCTCGTGCACAACATCGTGGAGCCTCGGCAGACCTTGCCTATCCTGGCCAATGTCCTGCTGGAAGCGGGATCGGACGCGGTGCGACTGACGGCGACCGATCTCGAGGTCGCCGCCCGGGTCTCGGTGCCGGCCAAGGTGACCAAGCCGGGATCCATCACCATGTCGGCCCGGAAGCTCACGGAGATCGTGAAGGAGTTGCCCGCCGCGCCGCTGGCCATACGCGTTCAGGACAATGCGTGGGTCGGCCTGCGGTGTGGGGGCGCCTCGTACAAACTGGTCGGCCTGGCGCCGGACGATTTCCCCGCGGTGGGGGTGGGGGAGTCGGCATCTTGGATCAGCCTCGACGGCAAGGTGCTCCGGGATATGCTCGCCCAGACCAGCTTCGCGGTGTCCCACGACGAGAGCCGCTACGCCCTGAACGGGGTCCTGTTCACTGTTCAGGGGAAGGAGATCCGGCTGGTGGCGACCGACGGGCATCGCCTGGCCCTGGCCACGCGGCCCCTCGTGAACGGGGGAGGTGGTGTCTCCGGGATCGTGCCGCGGAAGGCGGTCCAGGAGATTGCGCGCATCGTGGGCTCGGGCGAGGAGGTCCAGGTGTCGGTCAGCGACAATCAGTTTGTGCTCCAGATGCCGAGTACCCTCCTGATGGCCCGCCTCATCGAAGGGACGTTCCCTAATTACGAGCAGGTGGTGCCGAAGGCGCACCCGCGGCGGATCACCGTAGCCAAGGCCGCGCTGAGCGCCGCGCTGCGGCGCGTCTCGGTGCTTTCGGAGGAGCGGACCAAGCCGGTGAAGCTCACGCTCTCCCCGGGGATGTTGAAGCTCGCCGCCTACCATCCGGATTTCGGCGAGGCGGAGGAGAGCCTCGAGGTCGAGTATGCGGGGGAGGAGATCACTATCGGGTTCAACTCGCGCTATCTCCTCGACGCGCTCACGGCCCAGACCGGCGAGCAAATCGTGCTCGAAATGAAGGACGGAATGAGCCCCGGAGTGGTCAGGAGCCTTGAGGAGGATGGAGCGCTCTGTGTTATAATGCCCATGCGGATTTAGGAGTGAGGGAGGAGCGAATTCCGGGTGCATATCGACTGGATAGTGCTGTCCGATTTTCGTAACTATCCGACGCTTTCCTATTCACCAACCCCGAACCTGAACGTCATCACTGGCCCCAACGGCCAGGGCAAAACGAACCTCCTCGAAGGGCTCGGGCTTCTCCTCGTTGGGCGCTCGTTCCGAGGCAGCCGGCCGGCGGAGCTCGTGCGCTGGGACTCCTCGCAGGCGACCGCTTCCGGAGAGCTGCGGCGCATCGACGCGGCCCGCGCGATCAAGAGGACCGTCGCGACACGGGACGACGGCGCCTGGGTGATCACGGGCGAAGGCTGTCCGTGGGCGCGCGTCATCCCCTTCGGCTGGCAGGACCTGGCCATCGTCAATGGCGGGCCCCAGGCGCGGCGCGGCTTTCTGGACGGCTTCACCGGCAAGCTTTTTCCCGCGCACCTCGCGGCGCATGGGCGATACCGAAGAGTGGTGGAACGGCGAAACCATCTGCTCCAGGGAGGGCTGGCGCCGGCGGCCCTCGACGCGGCGCTCGAGCCCTGGGACGAGCAGCTGGCGCGCGTGGGTCTCGAGCTTTTGGGCCGCCGTCGGCTGGCGTTGGAGCAACTCGACAACGAGGTGCGGCGGCTCTATCCGGAGATGGCGGGGGCGGGCGAGCTCCGGCTCGGTTATCGCGGCACGCTGCCGGATGGCGCTGATGAGGCGGCGTTTGTGGATGCCCTGCGGAAGCGGCGCGGGGAAGAGGCGCGCCGAGGGCAGACCCTGGTGGGGCCGCATCGGGATGATCTCGCGGTGGACCTCGACGGGCGCGACATGCGGAGCTTCGCCTCGCGAGGCCAGCAGCGCCTCCTCGCTCTCGCGCTGCGTCTGGCCGAGGCCGGGCCGGTGGAGCGGGCCATCGGGAGCGCGCCGGTGCTGCTCCTGGACGACGCGCTGTCCGAGCTGGATCCCGGCGTCCAGGCCAATGTGCTCCGGCACGTCGAGGGCGCGGGGCAGGTGTTCCTGACCACGGCGGAGGACGGCGTGCCCGCGCGCCGCGCAGCATGGTGGTCGGTGCGAGACGGGAGCGTGCTGGACCCGGGCCCGGTGGCGGTGCAAGGAGCGGCATGAGCGCCGAGACGTATACCGCGAGCGACATCAAGGTCCTGGAAGGGCTCGAGGCCGTGCGCAAGCGGCCCGCCATGTACATCGGCGACACGGGCTCCTACGGGCTCCACCACCTCGTCTACGAGGTCGTGGACAACTCCGTCGACGAGGCGCTCGCGGGCTACTGTGACAGCATCAAGGTCATCCTGCACTCGGACGGCTCCTGCTCGGTGGGCGACAACGGTCGCGGCATTCCCGTCGACACCCACAAGGAGAGTGGCAAGTCGGCGGCGGAAGTCGTCCTCACCGTGCTCCACGCCGGCGGCAAGTTCGAGCACTCCGCCTACAAGGTGTCGGGCGGCCTTCACGGCGTGGGCGTGTCCGTGGTCAACGCGCTCAGCGAGTGGCTCGATCTGGAGATCCGCCGCGATGGAAAGGTGTGGACGCAGCGCTACGAATACGGCGTGCCCCAGGGGGAGCTCACCGCCGGCGAGAAGACCACCAAGCACGGCACCATCGTGAAGTTCAAGCCGGACGCGAAGATCTTCGAGGAGACCACCTTCTCCTTCGACACGCTCTCCAACCGTCTCCGCGAGATGGCGTTCCTGAACAAGGGACTCAAGATCGTCATCGAGGACGAGCGCGACGAGCGGAGCCACACCTTCCTCTACAAGGGCGGCATCATCGAGTTCATCAAGCATCTCAACCAGAACAAGACGCCCGTCCATCCCAAGGTGCTGTTCTTCGAGGGCAAGCGGGACGGCATCGAGGTCGAGGTCGCGCTCCAGTACAACGATGGCTACCAGGAGAGCGTGTTCTCCTTCGCCAACAACATCAACACCCGCGAGGGCGGCACGCATCTCACCGGCTTTCGCGCCGCGCTCACCGGCACCATCGCCAACTACGCCAAGGCCAACGGGTTCCTCAAGAGCTTCAAGGGGGACGTGTCGGGCGACGACGTGCGCGAGGGGCTCACCGCGGTGGTCTCCATCCGCATCCCCGATCCCCAGTTCGAGGGGCAGACCAAGAGCAAGCTCGGCAATTCCGAAGTGAAGGGCCTCGTCCAACAGATCGTCAACGATCGCCTCAGCGAGGCCTTCGAGGAGGACCCGACCACCGCGCGGAAGATCGCCGACAAGGCGGTGCGCGCGGCGCAGGCGCGCGAGGCGGCGCGCAAGGCGCGCGACTTGACCCGCAAGGGCGGACGGGACGACGAAGGGCTGGCCGCCAAGCTGGCCGACTGCTCGGAGCGCGACCCCCAGTTCCGCGAGATCTTCCTCGTCGAGGGCGACTCCGCCGGCGGCTCCGCCAAGCAGGGCCGCGACCGGAAGACCCAGGCCGTGCTCCCGCTGCGCGGCAAGATCATCAACGCCGAGAAGGCGCGCTACGACAAGGTCCTGTCCCACAATGAAATCCGGCTGCTGATCTCCGCGCTGGGCACGGGCATCGGCCCCGAGGAGTTCGACGTCAGCAAGCTCCGCTATCACAAGGTCATCCTCATGACGGACGCCGACGTGGACGGCGCCCATATCCGGACGCTCCTGCTCACCTTCTTCTTCCGCCACATGGTCCAGGTCATCGAGGCCGGGCACCTGTTCATCGCGCAGCCGCCGCTCTTCAAGGTGAAGAAGGGCAAGGCGGAGCGGTATCTCATGAGCGAGCGTGAGATGGAGGAGTTTCTCCTCGAGAACTGGGTGGAGAAGTCCGGCGTGAAGGTGCCCGGCAAGACGGCGCCGCTCAAGGAGCAGGCCCTCCTGGAGACCCTCAAGCGCGCGCTGGAGTTCCGCTCGCTGTTCGGCAAGTTCGGCCGCCGCGGGATTCCCGTCGCCATCATCGATGGGCTCCTGCGGCGCAAGTTCAGGGGCACCAAGCGCGGGGTGGGGGACACCGAGATCGTGGCGGCGGTGAAGGAGGTCGTCGCGGAGCTCCCGGGCTGGGAGATCCGCGTCGCCGGCGGTGACAATGGCGACCCGGCCACCCTGCACGTGGGCGGGCCGCATCCGACGGTATTCAGCCCCGATCTCCTCAAGTCCCCCGACTACGCTCAGCTCCTCGAGGCGCACGGCGAGATCGCCGCGCTGCACCGGGGGCCCTGCACCGTGATCGACGCGGGCGGCCGGGAAACCGAGGTCAAGACGCTGGACGAGCTCCTGCGCCTGATCATGGAGCAGGCCAAGGACGGCGCCACCCTCCAGCGCTACAAGGGCCTCGGCGAGATGAATCCGGAACAGCTCTGGGAGACCACCATGAACCCGGAGACCCGGACGTTGCTCAAGGTCACCATGGAAGACGTCGTGGGCGCCGACGAAATGTTCAGCGTCCTCATGGGGGACGCCGTCGAGCCCCGCCGCGAGTTCATCGAGAAGAACGCGCTGGACGTCGTTAACCTGGACGTCTAGGCGGTACCAGTCCGAAGGAGCCTCATGTCCCCCGAACGCCAGACACCGGTTCCCATCGAAGAGGAGATGCGGCGGTCGTATCTCGACTACGCGATGTCCGTCATCGTGGGTCGGGCGCTGCCGGACATCCGCGACGGCCTCAAGCCCGTGCACCGCCGGGTGCTGCACACCATGAATCTCATAGGCGTCTCGTGGAACCGCCCCTACAAGAAGTCAGCCCGCATCGTGGGCGACTGCATGGGGAAGTTCCACCCGCACGGCGATGCGCCCATCTACGAGGCGCTGGTGCGGATGGTCCAGGAATTTTCCCTGCGCTACCCCCTCGTGGACGGGCAGGGGAACTTCGGCTCGATCGACGGCGATCCGGCGGCGGCCATGCGCTACACCGAGTCGCGCCTCGCCAAGATCGCCCACGAGATGATCGCCGACATCGAGAAGGACACCGTCGATTTCGTCCCGAACTACGACGAGAACGAACGGGAGCCGGTCGTCCTGCCCACGCGGATTCCGAATCTTCTCGTCAACGGCTCCTCCGGGATCGCCGTCGGCATGGCCACCAATATCCCGCCGCACAATCTGAGCGAGATCGTGGACGGCCTCATCATGCTCGTCGACAATCCCGAGACGCCGATCGAGGCCCTGATGAAGGTGATCCCGGGGCCGGATTTCCCCACCGCGGGCTATATCTACGGCCGCAACGGGATCCACGAGGCCTACACCACCGGACGCGGCATCAT
>Ga0137407_10003297_pt1 | contig 10737 bp, 9 predicted proteins | sample CZOMad2_2_16fung_FD_108410 | JGI IMG/M metagenome (GOLD analysis project Ga0137407, IMG submission 108410) | Vadose zone soil fungal communities from Angelo Coast Range Reserve, California, USA - CZOMad2_2_16fungal (Illumina Assembly) | ecosystem: Environmental > Terrestrial > Soil > Vadose zone...
AGGTAAATGAGCCCGAGATCCTCGCCGCCGCGGCGGCCGAGCGCGGCGCCGAGCCCATAGAGCACCTCGGCGGCGCCCGCCTGCGGCGTATCGACCATCAAGGGCAGCTTCTTTCCCGCCTTGAGCTCGTTGGCGGCCTCGACGATCAGCGGATGGCGCGGCAGGGCTTCGTCGAACGCGGCAAATACCTTCAGCGCGTCAGCTGTGTTTCCCTGTCGCGCGAGAAAACTCCCGTAAGCCTGCACCACGCGCAGCGCCGTCGGATCGAGCTTGTAGGAGCGCTCGAAGTGCTTCGCCGCATCCTTCTTTTGGCCGGCGACGTCGAAAATCAATGCGGAGTGCAGCTCCTTGAAGATTGCGTACCATTCGGCGCCTGCGAGTTTGTCAATTGAGTCGGTCGCTTGCTTGGCCTCGGCCGGATTTGCCATGGTCCAGGCGGACAACAGCGTGGCAGCGAGATCGGTAATCGGGCCGCGGATCGATTGAGCGAGCTCCTTGCGGGCGAGCGGATACTGCTTCTGCTTGATCGCGCGCACCCCGAGGACGAGCCGCGCGATGCGATCGTTTTTGTCGACCTGCAGAATGCGTTCAGCGAGTTTGACGCTCTCCTCGACGTCGCCATTGGCAAGCACCGCCAAGAAGGTGCGGCCCAGCAGCTCGTTGTTGCGAGGGTCACCGCGCAGGGCGGCGCGGTAATAGGACGCCGCAGCGGCAGCATCGCGCTGACCGCCAGCGTGGCGGGCGGCGAGATAGCTGCCGGAAGGAGAGGTGCGGGAAAAGCCCTCGCGCGGCTGTTGCGCCCGAGCGCAAAGCATGGCTGGCCAAGTTATGGCGAGTGCGGCCAGTGCGGCCACGGCCGCACGCCGCAAAGCTGGCGAAAGGATCACGGCTCGTCGACTCCATCTGGCGGACGAGCGCCCTTGGCGCGGCCGCATGAGCAGAATGGACTGTTTGGGCCCGGCCCGCAATAACTGCCCCGATCGGGCATGTCCACCGCCTTTGAAAGCCTCGATAAGGGCAGTATCGTGACGCCCGGCCCGATACGGATCATTAATTCGGATCGTTCGCTCTTCCTTCCCGCATGATGCTGCGAACTCGGCCGGTCGCGGCGAAGCGTCTGACGACTCGCTCACATATTCGGATAGTTCGGCCCACCGCCGCCTTCGGGCGGAACCCAGGTGATGTTCTGATTGGGATCCTTGATGTCGCAGGTTTTGCAGTGGACGCAATTCTGCGCGTTGATCACGAAACGGGGTGAGCCGCCCTCCTCCACCCACTCGTAGACGCCAGCCGGGCAGTAGCGCGCCGAAGGCCCACCGTAGCGGTCATGCTCGGACGCCTTCTGCAGAGCGAGATCGGCCACCTTGAGGTGCACCGGCTGATCCTCTTCATGATTGGTGTTGGAAATAAACACCGAGGAGAGACGGTCGAAGGTGAGGCTGCCGTCGGGCTTAGGATAGGCGATGGGCGTGCATTGCGCCGCCGGCTTGAGGGTCGCGCAATCGGGCTTGCCGTGGCCAAGCGTGCCGAACAGCGAGAAGCCCGCGGTATTGGTCCACATATCCAAGCCGCCGAGCGGTATGCCAAGAGCGGTGCCGAAGCGCGACCACAGCGGCTTGGCATTGCGAACCTTCCACAGATCGGCGCCGATCGCGGACGAGCGCCAAGCTGCCTCGTAGTCCGCGAGCTCATCGTTGCGGCGGCCGGCCTTGAGTGCCGCAGCCACATCTTCGGCGGCAAGCATGCCGGACAGTATCGCGTTGTGGCTGCCCTTGATGCGCGGCACATTCATGAAGCCGGCCGCGCAGCCTATGAGCGCGCCGCCGGGAAATGCGAGTTTCGGCACCGACTGCCATCCGCCCTCCGTCAATGCGCGCGCCCCATAAGCGAGGCGCTTGCCACCGCCAAACGTTGCCCGCACCAGCGGATGCGTCTTGAAGCGCTGAAATTCCTCGTACGGCGAGAGGTACGGATTTTCGTAGTTGAGATGCACCACGAAGCCGACCGAAACGAGCCGGTCGTCGAAATGGTAGAGAAACGAGCCACCGCCAGTGCGGTTGTCGAGCGGCCAACCAAGCGTATGCTGCACCAGACCGGGGTGATGCTTGTCCGGGGCGACTTGCCACAGCTCTTTGAGGCCGAGGCCAAATTTCTGCGGTTCGCGGCCTTCCTTCAGACCGAAGCGCTGCTCGAGAACCTTGGTGAGGCTGCCGCGGGCACCCTCGGCGAACAGCGTGTACTTTGCGCGCAGCTCCATGCCGCGGGTGAAGCTGTCCTTGTGATGGCCGTCCCTGGCGACGCCCATGTCGCCGGTGACGATGCCGGTCACCGCACCGCTCGCGTCGAACAGCACCTCGCCGGCGGCAAAACCCGGATAGATTTCAACGCCTGAAGCTTCCGCCTTGGTCGCAAGCCAGCGGCAGACGTCGCCAAGCGAGACGACGTAATTGCCGTGGTTGTTCATCAGCGGCGGCAGCATGAAATTCGGCAGACGCAGCGCGCGCGAGGCCGACAACCAATAGAAGCGATCGGCGCTCACCTTCGTCTTGATCGGCGTCTCTTCGCCGCGCCAGTCCGGAAGCAAGCGGTCGAGGCCGACGGGATCGATGACCGCCCCCGAAAGGATATGCGCGCCGACTTCGGAACTCTTCTCGACCACGACAACCGTGACATCGGGCGAAAGCTGCTTGAGCCGGATCGCCGCCGCGAGCCCGGCGGGCCCCGCGCCGACGATCACCACGTCGAACTCCATCGCCTCGCGGGCAGGCAGTTCATCTGCGCTCATGGGCTTCTCCAAAGCGAGACGGCTCGCGCGCGCTCGTTACAACTCCGGCGCGACTGTAACAACGAACCGTGGCTGGTCCACCCCCTTTACTCTCGCGGAGCAGGAGGCATTGTTGCAGGTGTTCGGTTCCTGACTAGGCCTGCCGGCACGAGGAGCAGCGATGACCATGGCCCGCGACCAAGCCCGCGAGCTTCTCGCCTTTTATCGGGAGGCGGGGGTCGATGCGCTGCTCGAGGAGACGCCGACCGATCGGTTCGCCGGCGACGAAGGAGCCCCGCGCGCAGAACCCGCTCGGGCGAGGGCCGAGGCGCCCACCAGCGCAGCAACGCGTTCGCTCCCGGTTCGCGAACGTGGGGTTGAGAGTCGCATCGCATCTCCGCCGCCGCCCGAGGCCGCCGTGATGGCGGCGCGCGAGGCGGCGAAAAGCGCCGCGACGCTGGAGGAGCTGCAGGCGATGCTCGAGCTTTTCCAAGGCTGCGCGTTGCGGACGACCGCGACCCAGCTCGTCTTCGCCGATGGCAATCCGAAAGCGCGCGTGATGTTCGTGGGCGAGGCGCCGGGACGCGACGAGGACATCGAAGGCCTGCCGTTCGTCGGCCGCTCGGGCAAGCTGCTCGACCGCATGATGGCGGCGATCGGGCTTGACCGCCGCTCGGCCTATATCGCCAACGTCGTGCCGTGGCGGCCGCCCGGCAATCGCACACCGACGCCGCAGGAGTCCGCGGTTTGTCTGCCTTTCACCCTGCGCCAGATCGAACTCGCCGACCCCGACATACTGGTGTGCCTCGGCACTCCTTCGGCCCAGACGCTACTCAACAGCAAAGACGGCATCCTCAAGACTCGCGGGCGTTGGTTCCCATTTCACACCGGCACGCGCGAGATCCGCGCGATCGCAACCCTGCATCCCGCCTATCTCCTGCGTCAGCCGCTGCAAAAGCGGTTTGCCTGGCGGGATTTTCTGGCGATCAAGAAGGCGCTGGCGAAATAGCGGACATCCACAATCAGCGACGGGAGGCGCAGCATGGCAAAGGCGATCGAGCACGTGCACTGGCCCGACGCACCCGACATGTGGATGCCGTACGCGCCCGCGATCAAGGTCAAGGGCGGCACCACGGTCTATCTCGCCGGCGTCACCGCGGCACCGGTCTATCACCACCACCCGCACCGGCCCGAAGAGTTCGATGCCATGCCGCGCGATATGGAAGGCCAGGCCCGCGCCGCCCTCGAGAACTTGCGGCGCGGCCTCGAAGCGGTGAGGGCAACCTTCGCCGACGTGGTCACCGCCGATCGCTTCGTCACGGACCTCTCGGACCAAGACGCGCTCAATCGGGTCTGGGGGGAATATTTCCGCGATGCCAAGCCTGCGACAACGACCGTACAGGTGGTGCGGCTTGCGACCGATCCCCGTTGCCTGGTCGAAATCAACGCCGTGGCGGTGATCGACTGATCCGGGCCTATCCCGGCAACGCGAACTTTATGGCGAAGATCACCGCCAGGATCACCACCGCCGGTTTCGCCTCATCGAATTTCCCGGCGATCAGCTTGGACAAGGCATAGGTGATGAAGCCCAGACCGATGCCCGTGGCGATCGAATAGGTGAGCGGCATGGTGACCGCGGCGACCACCGCGGGCGCGTATTCCGTGATGTCCTCCCACGCGATCTCGGCAAGTCCACGCGTCATCACGCAGGCCACGTAAAGCAGCGCCGCCGCCGACGCGTAGGCGGGAATCATTCCGGCCAGCGGGGCGAAGAACAGCGCCAGGAGAAAGAACAGCGCGACAAAGACGGCGGTCAACCCGGTACGGCCGCCGGCCGAAACGCCGGCCGCGCTCTCGATATAGCTGGTGGTGGTCGAGGTGCCGATCACGGCGCCGAACATGGCGGCGAAACTGTCGGCGACCAGCGCCTGCTTCATGCGAGGTAGGTTGCCTTCGGCATCGAGGAGCCCGGCGCGGTGGGCGACGCCGATCAGCGTGCCGGCATTGTCGAATACGTCGACCATCAAAAAACTAAACACGATGATGATGAACGTCAGCTCTGCGGCGCGGGAGAAGTCGAGCTGCAGAAAGGTCGGTGCAAGCGAAGGCGGCAGCGACACGATGCCCGTGAACTCGGCAAGCCCGAGCGGTATGCCGACCAGCGTCACAGCGAGGATGCCGATCAGCGTGGCGCCGGCGATGTTGCGGTAATTGAGCGCGATGATCACGATGAAGCCCGCGAGGCAGAGGATCGCCGGCCACTGTCTGAGATCGCCGAGCGTGACCAGCGTCGCTGGATTTGCCACCACGATCTTGGCCTCCTCGAGCGCGATGATGCCGAGAAAGAGCCCGACGCCGGCGGAGATCGCCAATTTGAGATTCTTGGGGATCGAGTTGATGATGTACTCACGGATCCTGAAGATCGAAATCAGGAAGAAGATGACCCCGGAGCAGAACACGGCGGCGAGCGCCTGCTGCCAGCTGTATTTGTGGCCGAGCACCACCGTAAAGGCGAAGAAGGCGTTGAGCCCCATGCCCGGCGCGAGCGCGATGGGATAATTGGCATAGAACGCCATCACCAGCGTCGAGACCGCGGCGGCGATGCAGGTCGCGACGAACACCGCGCCCTTGTCCATACCGGCATTGCCGAGGATTTGCGGATTGACGAACACGATGTAGACCATGGTGAGGAACGTCGTGACGCCGGCGATGAACTCGGTGCGGACATCGCTGCCGCTCTCGCGCAAGCCAAAATATCGATCGAGAAATGCTCGCTCGTGCGCAGGCTTTATTGCGTCGCTCATGTGAGGTCCCCCTACGATCTGCCGCTCCGCGACCCGATCCTCACGTAAGAATGCCAATAAAGGAGCAGGCGCGTAGCCGCATCACAGTACCGGCGAGGCGGCCGCAAACCCAGTCTATTCGGTGCTCCGCGGCCAGGTGCGTGAAGGCAAGGCTGTGGCTGATCGCGCACGGCGTGCTGGCCGCCCGGCAGCCGCCCGCCCTCGTAAACCGCCGTGGGGCCGGCCCGCCAGACCGATATCCGCGCTGCGGGCTTCTAATTTCGGGCGAGTGTAACTGCCCTCACACATCGCCCCCGCCCCTTCCTCTAGGGTCCGGCACAGCGACATCGATCTGGCTCTTGGAGGCAGACATGGCACGCAAAACAGATGGGCTCCCATTTGTCTTCGCAATGGTTCTCGCGCTGGCGATGACCGTGCTAGCGATCACGACGTGGGCGCGTCTCCCGGATCCCGAGGACGAGTCGGCCGCGCCGCTCGCGCCCAGGGAAACGATTTACCGCCCGCAAAACTGGACCGTGTACTGAACGCTCGCCAAGCAGGCCGAGCCGCACCGCTCACGGTTTCTGCTCGCCCGCCGATGCCGAGGGCGCCGCCTGCCCCTGCGGGCGGATGACCGCCCAGCCGATGCGCAGAAGCGGCAGTCGGCCCTGCACCGCGCGTTCGAATGCGCGCGGCACCTCGGGCACGAGATCCGGAAACTGCTCCCTGATCTCGGCCGGGGGCGTTCCCGCCGTGTCGGTCGTCGGCCAAACCACGATGGCACCATTGGTCCTGATCGCAGCGGGCGTCACCCACGGCGAACGCTCGGGCGTGGCACTGAGAAAGAGGCTTGGACGGCTCGGCGCACCGAGCGCGACAAGCGCTGCCGTACGGGGATCACCGGTGACGATCCGAAGCGGCGCGTTGGTGCGCCGTTCGAAGCTCTCGGAGAAGAAGCGCGCCATCGCTTGAGCGGGATATGTCACTTTGAGATCGATGTTGAGCCACGGCAGAATCACGAGCGCGGCGACCGTCATGATCGGCGGTATGATCAACAATCCGAACCAGGCCGCGATGACGACGTGCTGACGACTGAACACGATGCCGTCGCCTGCGGCGACGACGACGAGCAGCCCCGATAGGATCACGAGCGGCGCGATGCCGCCGACCGGGCCCGACCATCCGATGAGCACGGCCACCAGCGTGCCGGCAAACGCCGGCGCCAGCGCGAAGAAGTAAACGAACTGCCGGGCAAAAGGATCGACCTTCGGCCGCACGATGACCGGCGCGGGATCGTGCCGCGGCCACGGCCATCCGGCGACCAGCGCAACCAGTACGATGAGCCCGGCATGCGCCGCGAGGATCAAGGCGATCTGCCGCGACCATGCGATGAAGTTGCCGAACACGGCCTCCGGCGTGCGCAGGCGCAAGAGTATCGGGCTCAAGCTCTCGCCCCAATCCGGGAGCCAGATTAGGTGCGGGCCCGCGACGATGCCGGCAACAACCACGGCGATCAGCGGATCGTAGGAGTTGAGCGCCTCGCGCGCCTGCCGGTTCGCAAACGTGAACAGCACGAGCAGGCCGACCAGAATCAGCCCCACATAGGTCGTGAGCAGCAGAAGCCCGACCTCGATCGCCAGCGGCAGCCAATAGGCGCGCCGCAGTTCGCCCACCGCCCGCCAATAATGCAGCAGAATGAGCGCCCACAGCGGCATGGTGAGGATCACCGGCCCGAAGTCCGGCGTCGGCACCGTGAAGGCGGCAACGCCGACCATCAGCAACACCGCGAGCGCCGCGTGCTGCGCGCCGACGATCGAGCGCGCCAGCGCGAACACCGCCCAGTAGGTGACCACCACGCACGCCTGCGACAGCAGATAGACACCGACCAGGCTGTGCCCGGCGAGATCGAAGGCGATTTCGGCGAGCCAAAAGGCGAGCGGGGGGCCGAGATATGTCCCGAGCTGGAATTCGTGCCCGACCGCCAGCACGTCCGGCACGTCGCCGGGGGGGCCCGCATAGAAGAGGGATGGGACCAGCAGCCACAGCAGCCCCTGCGCCAGCGCCGCCAGCCAGACCGCCAGCGCCGGACGCGAGCGCAAGAGTTCGACGAAGATGGAGACGTAGAGCATCGGCCGGACGTTACTACTTGACGCGGCCGGCAGAGATAAGGCCCCCAACCTAGAGAGGCAACGTGCCCGGCTCGATCTCGCCCATTTCCATGTCGTCGGTGACGACGTCGCCATAAGCCGCGGCGACCGGGGCGAAGGAGCGCCGGTGGTGGATCGTGGGGCCGAGCCGCGTTAGCGCTTCGAAATGCGCGGGCACGCTGTAGCCCTTGTGGTGCTCGAAGCCGTAGCCGGGATAGAGCAGTCCCAATCGCGTCATCAGCCGGTCGCGCGTGACCTTGGCGACAATCGAGGCCGCGGCGATCGAGGCGAGGATCGCGTCGCCGCTGACCACGGCTTGGCAGTCGCAGCTGACCTCGATGCGGTCGCGGCCGTCGACGAACACGAGCTGCGGCCTGACCGACAGGCCTGCGACGGCGCGCGCGAGCGCCCACAGCGAGGCCCGCAGAATGTTGTCGCGGTCGATGCGCCATGGCGGCGCGATGGCAACCGATACCTCGGCGTTGGCGCAAATCTTGGCGTGCAGCTTCTCGCGTGTTTCGGGGTCGAGCTTTTTCGAATCATTGAGCCCGCGCGGCACGCACTTGGGGTCGAGCACGACCGCCGCGGCAACGACCGGGCCGGCAAGCGGCCCCCTGCCCGCTTCGTCGCAGCCCGCGATCGGCCACACCCCGCGCTTGATTGCGGCGCGCTCACGGCGAAAGGTCGGGCGGATGACCTCCTCGCCAAGGGGCAGACGCACGATCCGGATTTTCTCGGCGCGAACGGAAACTGCGCGCGCGGATATCGAGCGGCTCATGGCGCGATGGTGCGCGCCGTGGCGTGTAAGTCAACCGCTGGGCAATTCCTGCTGTGGAGGATGGGGAAAGATCAATAGCCTGTCGTCCCCGCGAAAGTGTTTGGTCCCGGAGGATTGGATAGCGCCTGGAGAGGCGCCATGTAGCCGAGACACTTGAGGCGGGTTCGATTGTAGTCGTGGACGAAGCGGTTGAGGAAGGCATCGCGGTCTGTGTGGGAGACGAAGAGGCGATGGGCGATGCCGCGTTTGGGCTGCCGACCGATGGCCTCGACGATGCGACGGTTGAAGCGTTCGACGAGGCCGTTGGTCTGCGGGCGGTAAGGTTTGGTGAGGCGATGGTCAATTCTGTGCTTGGCGCAGACGCGATCGAAGGGGTGGCGGCCGGACGGCCGGTCGTGAGGCTTATTCTTCATGTCGACGGCGAAGCGATCGGTAAACTCGCTGCCGTTGTCGGTGAGGATGGTGTGAACCCGATGCGGGAAGTGGGCGAGGAAGCGATTGAGAAAGCCAGCCGCGGTGTCGGCGTCGCGGCCGGGATGGATCTCCAGATAGACATAGCGGGTGGCCCGATCGATGGCGACGAAGGCGTAGCTCTTGAGCTTTTCCAAGGCTGGCAAGTGCTTGAGATCGACATGGATGAAGCCGACGGTCGCCGTCTCGAACACGCCGACCAGCGGCTTGTCGGGGCTGGGGCGGCGGTTGAGGCCGTGTCGCACCAGACAGCGATGGATGGCGCTGCGGGAGAGCTTCTCATTAACACAGCGGTGCATCACCTCGGCGATGTCGTCGAGCGGCAATTGCAGGCGTGTGCGCAGTTCACAGACGAGCGCCTCCTCTATCGCCGACAGGCTGATCATCAGACGCTTGGGAGTATGCGAGCGATCTGTTGTCGTGGTGCGTTCACGCCACCGGCGGATCGTTGTCTCGCTCACCCCCAGCTCGGCTGCCAAGTCACTAACGGGGCGCTTGCTGCGTTGGATATACGCCCTCGTCTTCGGTGTCGTTGCGGCGTTGGCGTGCAGGTTCAACTCCATGACGCGAGGCGCTCCCCGAGATAGGCGATGCCTCGGTCTACACCGATTCCATCCAACCAATCCCCTGGGACCAAACACCTTCGCGGGGCATGACACAAGTGAGAGTGATACCTGCGGAAAGTCGGAAAGATGTCGAAACTCAAACTGTCCGTCGCGGTCGGCAACTACGATCGGGTGCGGCCGCTCATGGACGGCGCGGTCCAGATCGACGGCGTTGATCCCGTGTTCATGAACTTGCCGCCGGAGGAAATCTTCTTCCGCGCCTTCCGCAACATGGATTTCGACATCTGCGAATTGTCGATGTCGAGCTTCACGGTGAAGGTCGCCGAGCACAATTGCCCTTATGTGGGGGTGCCGGCATTCGTGTCACGGGCGTTTCGTCACAATTCGATCTATGTGCGCCGCGACCGCATCAAGTCTCCGGCCGATCTCAAGGGCAAACGCGTCGGGCTGCCGGAGTATCAGCTCACCGCCTGCGTTTGGGCACGCATCATCCTGGAGGATGACCACGGCGTAAAACCGTCCGACATCGTGTGGGTCCGGGGCGGGATCGAGCATCCCGGCCGGCCGGAGAAGATCGCCATCAAGCTTCCCGCCGACGTGCGCATGGAAGACGCACCGCAAGGCGCCACGATCTCGGAGCTACTCGAGCACGGCGAGATCGATGGCTTCATCGCCCCGCGCGTGCCAAGCCTTGCCGGCAAGAACAATGCGCATATTGGCTGGCTGTTTCCGGATCCGATTGCCGCGGCAAGAGATTATTTCAAACGCACCGGCATCTTTCCCATCATGCATATCACCGGTATCCGTCGCGAGCTGGTGGAGACGCATCCGTGGCTGCCGGCGGCTGTATTCAAGGCGTTCCAAGAGGCAAAGGCGAAGTGCCTTGCCGCACTCGAGGACACCGCCGCGAGCAAGGTGACGCTGCCGTTCGTGGAGGAAGAGCTGCGTGCCGCGCGGGAACTCATGGGCCATGACTTCTGGTCCTACGGACTTCAAGCCAATCGCAAGGTGCTGGAGACTTTCCTGCATCATCACCACGCGCAGGGGCTTTCATCGCGACTGGTATCGCCCGAGGAGCTCTTCCACCCCTCGACTCACGAGAGCTTCGCGATTTAGGCGCGATGCTCGCGACTGCTGACGGTATTATTTCTGGCCGATGCTATTCGTGCCGCGTCCTCACGGCTTCTCGGTCCCCCGCAGCATGGCCGCAGTCGCGACCGCCGAATAG
>Ga0137407_10003298_pt1 | contig 10737 bp, 8 predicted proteins | sample CZOMad2_2_16fung_FD_108410 | JGI IMG/M metagenome (GOLD analysis project Ga0137407, IMG submission 108410) | Vadose zone soil fungal communities from Angelo Coast Range Reserve, California, USA - CZOMad2_2_16fungal (Illumina Assembly) | ecosystem: Environmental > Terrestrial > Soil > Vadose zone...
AGGGGAGAACGCGCCACTCATCCGCCACGCGATGCGGCAGTGGGGGACTCGGCTGGGGATTGCGGGGACGGGGTAGGGGGGGAAGGGGGCCAGGGCGTGGGTTTGCGTCCGCGGGCTTTTCCCGCATGCCACCGTCAGGATAAACTCCACGAGGTGGTGGTTTCTGAAGCTCGCGTCCAGCAGGGAGTTGGGAATCTGACTTGAGAGCACCATGGTGTCGTCTGACGAATGCACACAAGCCTCGCCCTTTCGAGCTCAATCTGCATGGCAGATAACGGAGGTGCATTCGATCGGGTTTTCATCCACATCTCCGATATTCATTTTCGTGGGGGAGCGGTTGGCGATGTTCACGATCCTGACAACGAGCTGCGAAATGAGCTGGAATTCGACCTGCGCCGACTCGGCACGATGGTCTCGAAGCTCGATGGGCTGATCATTTCGGGTGACATTGCCTTTAGCGGAAAACCTGAAGAGTATGAGTACGCGAGAAGCTGGATCGAGAGTATCCGTGAGTTGATGGGATGCGGGAACGAGGACGTGATGTTGACTCCTGGTAACCACGACATCGATCGATCAGCGGTTCCAGCCGGCGGGGAGGTCGAGCGCCTGCAGCGCGGCGTGAGAGAAGCGGGCTCTCTCGATGAGAAAGACGGAGCCCTCGCTGAGATTCTCCGCGATAGGAATCAGGGAGAGGCGTTGTTTCGACCACTCACTGCCTACAACGTCCTTGCCAGCGCGTATAGCTGCCAAGTCTCGGCTTCGCTACCGTACTGGGAACGTGACTACACGCTCACTGACGGGACTACCCTGAGGTTTCGGGGGCTCACGACATCCTTGTTCTCGAGCCCAAATGACGACCAGCAAGCTCGGCAGATGTTCTATGGAAACGCGCAACGCCAATTCAAACGTGAGAACAACGTCCGGTACGCGATCGTCGGCCATCATCCTCCGTCTTGGACGCTCGAGGGAGACGCGGCCGATCGCAAGTTTCAGACGCGAACGTGCCTTCAGCTGTTCGGTCATGAGCACGATCAATGGTGCATGGCAGGCGGGAGCAGCGTGCGCTTGATTGCCGGAGCACTTCATCCAGATCGACGAGAAGTGGGGTGGCAGCCAAGGTATGCAGCAGTCGCTGTTTCCGTGAGGGATGAGAGCCATCTGGCGCTCCGGGTCTACCCCCGCCGTTGGTCGACGGAGGAAATGCAGTTCATTCCAGACGGGAATTCTCGACTCGAGGGCTACCGAGATTTCTTAGTTCAAGTCGAACCCCGAGTACCTTCGAGATGAACGCTTGGGCTTCAAGATGAAGGATCGACCCGACGACCGTCCGCTCGTCGAGGGTCAGACCTCAGAAGGAACAAGGGAGATCACTGATGAGTGTGCACCCGAGCTTCGCTGACTGGTATCGCTCAGCGACAATCTCGCCACCCGACGGCTTGTTGCAAAAGCGGTGGGCAGCAGTAGAAAGTCTCGCAAAGGACCCATCGCGAGGCATGATTCTGGATCTCGCGAAGCTATTCACCGTTCCGTCGCCCCGTGATCTCGAGGCTCCAGCCGGTTTCTGTGACGCGTTTCGCAGTCAGGACGAAACGTTCGGCGCGCGGGGCAATCGCCACGAACTCCGCGTCCTGGCTGGAGCGGTCCTACGACTAGTGGTAGATCAAGGCGGCCCGGCCGCGACGCTTGCAGCCCTTGGAATCGTGTGTGGTGCGTTTGGATCAAGGGCTGCCCTTGTCCCTGTGCCAGAGCACATAGACGCGGCAGAGCGCTTCCTCATGCGGCAGGCGAAGATAATGCGCCAGAGGATTTCCCCGGTGGGAATCAAACTGAAGGCTCCCTCAAAGAGTCGGTTCTCCGAAATCATCCCGGCGGCTGTGTTTGCTCAGAACTCAGTCCCGCACCTGCAGGAGCCGCTTTGGACCGCACTTTCGGAGCTCAGCGTGACCCTTTCATCGCTTGCCACGCAAGCACAGAAGTCACTGGACCAACTGACTCGCACCATTGTCACGCAGCAGGAGGAAATCAATATTCTGTGGTGGCTGCAGACGCGATACAGCACGCCGCTCGGAAAGCCTTTCGCCGATGTCGGTCGAGCGGCGGGAGTTCTGGTGTTCCCGATGGAGATTGCCGATCTAACCGAGAGTGTCCCTGGGCCCGACGCTGTGATCGCGGTGTTGGTTCACGCCCTTAGTCTGGCTGGCAATCCGACCGGCGAAGATCAGATCAGCATGACTGAAGCGGTAAACGTGACTTCGCGCGATTGGCGGGAAAAGGTTCGTGCGAAGCATGTCATCGGGCAGCACGCACTACTGTGTCCGGTGATTCTGGCGCTGGAAAAGTCGTTGGAGACGCTCGGAGAGAAGGAGTGGATACCCGTCTACCGGGCAGCGTGTGACATTTCAGCCGAAGCTTCGTACGGCATTATTCCCCTCGCACTTCAAGTTTACCGAGAGAGGATGCTCCTGGATGCTGCGCGAGAGGGCGGGTCGTGACTGGGCTTACCTGCGGGAAGAAAGAATGCGAGATCGTTTCGTCTGGCAAATGTCAGGAGGGCTTTGAGCCGGTCGCCGCGTGCCCTCATGTCGTAAGGGGAACTCAGGATGTTCCAGGTCGGCATCTGGTCAGTGATGCGAGCGCGTTGGTGGAGTTGCCTACCGGAGAGGCGCTCACGGAGGATCAGGCAAGCGAGGTCACTAGAGCGAACCAAGCCTGCGTCGTGTTACTAGCGGGCCCGGTCGCGAGCGGAAAGACCACGATCGTGACAAGCCTGTTCGAGGCGTTCCTCGAGGCCCCGTTCGGGAACTACCTCTTTGCTGGGTCAAGAACACTTGTGGGATTCGAGCGGCGTTGCCACGATGCACGAGTGACGTCAGGGCGCAGAGTGCCACACACGACACGAACTCCGATCGCAAGCGGTGTAGAGTTTCTCCATCTGCGACTGACTTCGAGTGGTCGACATGACATCGGCGCACAAGACCTACTGCTCTCAGATGTGTCCGGCGAGAAGATTCGCGCGCTGAGGGATTCGACAAGCGCCGTGAAGCAAATGACGATGCTCAGACGAGCGGACCACATATGCATCATTCTGGACGGAGCGACACTTGCAGATTCGAAACTGAGACATTCAGCACGAGCAGGTGCAAAGACGCTCCTTCGCGCCCTAGTCGAAGCCGGTGTTCTCTCTCCACATTGCCAAGTGGACATCGTGCTCACCAAGTGGGATGTAGTGGTGACGCACCCGGGGCGAAATGAGATTGAGGCGTTCGTGTTGGAAACAAAGGCGAGTTTGAGCGCACTCAAGACCAATCTCCCCGCTCTAGCCTACTTCGAAGTGGCCGCGCGACCTGAGAGCAAGACTGTCCCTTTCGCACACGGCTTGCCGACACTTCTCCGTCGCTGGCTCGGAGCGCCGCAGATCCGTCAGCAGGCGCGTCTCTACATGCCGATAGAGACCGGCTCTGCGCGAGAGATGTCCCGTTTTGCGGCCGGTGTGATAGATCGCCAGCGACTTGGAGAGTCGTATGACATCCAATGGGTCTAGGCTCCTGTTCGTTGGACTCCCGGGATCTGGAAAGACCACGTACCTCGCGGCCTTGTGGCACCTGATGGAGGCGGTAGAGATCCCCTCATCGCTCTCGGCCGAATCGCTGCAGCCGGACCGAACGTACCTGAATCGGATTCGCGACAACTGGCTTTCTTTCGACGAGGTTGGTCGGACGTCTCTGCGCGATCCCGAAACGGTGAATCTGGTCCTTCGTGAGTCCCGCACACTTAGACGGGTTGACGTTACGCTGCCCGATCTTTCGGGGGAGTCATTTCAACTCCAATGGACCAACCGGTACGCGACTCGGGAGTACAACGAATATGTGAAGGACTGCACGGGAATACTGCTCTTCGTCCACCCGCTTGAGCTTCGACACGCCCCACTGATTAGCCATGTGCCGAATGACGGCGAGGAAGTGACAGCTTCGTCGGGAAGCATTTCTGGGGTCTCCGACGAGCCGCACACCGAAACCGTCGAGGAATGGGCAGCCGACAAGACTCCTACTCAAGTGCAGCTCGTCGAACTAATACAGTTTGTTAAGTGGCTTCCACCGGTGAGACGCCACCTCCGGCTATCGATAATCGTTTCCGCGTGGGACCGGGTTCGCGAGCCTTTGCTGTCGCCGGCGTCGTGGGTCGAACGTCGCGCACCACTTCTTTCGCAGTTTCTCCTAGCGAACCATGACGAGTTGCCTTTTCGGATCTACGGGGTCAGCGCTCTTGGGGGAGATCTAAAGCTAGATATTGCTGCGCTCAAGAGTGAGTCAGTGGCAAGTCGCAGGGTCCGGGTTGTCGAGGGGCGCGTCGAGCCTCATCACGATCTCACAGCACCCGTCAGCTTCCTGTTAGGCCTTGATCGCGGGAGCGACGTTGTATAGCCACGGGAAGCCGCGGGCGGCTGGGCGGATCGCGCTGCACCAAACGCTTCACGGATATGGCGACGGCCATCAGCTCGTTGCGTCGTCGCTCAAACTTACGCGGGAGGATGAATCGCAGCTCCTCGTAATGAGCGACTTGTCTGGCCCGTCGTTTCGATCCGGCTTCGACTCCTACCTGACCGCTTACCCACTTAGCGGAGGCGACAACTACTGCATCGCACGTACGTGGTTCGCACCGGAGCTCCCGCGCCCAGGATGCGTGTGGACGCACAGCATTCTCATTCCCAAGGACGGCCTGGCTGATATTTACGATTGCGCGTCGATTCTGCGGCTGTTCCGCCGACCGAAGTCGACGAGAGACCACACGGAGTACTCTCTTCGTCTCCATCTCGGACCGAGTGACATTGAGGCGGTTGACGCTAGCCCGAGAATCGCGGCAGAGGTACTTCGACACCTTTACGACACATCTCAGACTGTCGTGCTTCTGAGCGACACTGCGCAGAGGTATGAGTCTCTCGCGCTGAAGATCCTTAGCCAGCAGTGGCCGAGGCAGAGAATGATGTTTCGCTTCTGTACTGGGGCGCTCGGGGTACGTGAAGATTCCACATTTGATTTGATCGTGGCACCCGAAGGTAGTGCCCGACGCACGGGGTCCGAGTCGGCCGCGGTACTCAGGCCGGACGAGCTGCCGGATTCACACCAAGGTAATCTCGAGGACCGCTGGCTACACGTGGCACTTGAAGACCTCTTGGGGACGAACAGTAACAGCGAACTCCGTCAGTTTCTGTGGCGGTTCGGCTCGGAATGTCCGAACGGAAGGTCGGTGTATCGCGCTCTGTGCGAGATCCAACTAGCCGCGTCGCAACAGTCTGCCGGGATTGAGCAGGTGCTATCGGTAGTCGCACATTTCTTCAGCTCCCCCGGCGTGAGTCGACGCCTCAAGGTTGACTTGTTTGGAGCTGGCGGTAGGTATGGCAGCTTTCCTAGAGGCGAAGCCGCTGTTCTGGCGGCGTTGACCACTCACCCAGCTGGTGAGTGTGTGCCCGACGAAATTGCGTCTATAGGAGAGCGAGCTTCCGCACTCGTCGCGAGTGACGTGAGCCGTGCTGCCGATATCGCTCTCGTCGCAGCTCGCGTCGGGGGCAAGAGGGCTCGTCTGTTCTTGGATGGGTTTGCGGGAGGAATCCATGGCAGCAGCGAGGTACTCGAGGGGCTCCCGGTGGATCTTCTATTTGAGTGCCTTTCCCGTAGACCAGAACTGGCGACGTGTCCAACGGCTTGGAGACGACGTCCGGAGGACCAAATTGCCGTCGCCGCCTACATTGCTCAGAGATGGGTGGGCGGTTCGATTGAAGGACGCAGTGTGGTGCGTGCCGTGCTTCAGGCTTCTGCGCTGCTGGCACTGCCAGGGGTACTGGTTACATTTGGAAAGGAAGGCATAGCGGGGGTGCTCGCATGGATCGACGAGGAGCCGAGCGAGATCATTTCGGTTCCATTTGAACTCGAGAATACGCTGCGAGAGTACCGCGCTGCAGTCGTAGACTTGCTGGAAGCCAGACGACTCGAGCCAAGGTCACTCAAGTTAATGACTGCGTTGCTAGATCCTCGATCGGACGACGTGCGCCAACTCGGGGCCTCGCCGTGGATTGGGGTCGCCACGCCACGATACAGATTGGCAGACGACCAGAAAGAGATTCGGTCCATGACCTTCATGCTGGCAGTCGGACTGGGACTAAGGGGACCCGGCGATCGACTGCTCGTACGAGCCGCGTTTCCCGTTGTGTATGAGGCAGCGCGGACGGATCACTTGGGCGATGATGTCTGGGCGTACCTCGAGCCGTACTTGCCTTGGTTTGTCTTGACATGGGACAGATGCGCGCGGCTCGTTCGCGCTGTTGTTCAGACGACCCTGGCGCGCGCATGGACACCGGAGAACTTTCTGGAGATCTTTGACACGCCTGAGCAGTTCGGTCGGGCCCTGGACGAGGCAAGCCACAGCTCTGAAGGGCGGATGTTTGTCAGTGCAATTCACGAAAGCGAGTTGGATGGATCGTTGTCCATGTCTCCGAAATTCTCAGCAGAACTAATGCGGTTTCGCACAGGCGGGACGAAGTAACAGGCGCCGACGTGCCGATCGGCAATTCGAGAGTCCTTGAGAAGATGGGTCGCGGAGGAGCAGTCCAGCCATTCGCCTTGCTCGTCGTCATCGGAAGTGGCATTTCCGACGTGCGACACCGGCGCCCTCCGCCCCACATGAAGGCCGTTCCGCGGCGGCTTCTCGTTCTCGACGGTACCGTGCGCGTAGGGATGCGCGGGCTCCATTCCACACCGGGGCACCGCGTGCCTCGCACTCGTAGACAGCGGCGGCTCCGAGCGCTGAGGTCTTCATTCTTGGTTCTTGGCCCTTAATCTATCCTGCGGCGATACCACCGGACCGGCGTCTCGGCGCGCGTGTAGGTCGGAATCGGGATGCCCGCCCACGAGTAGGCCTCGAGAGCGAGAGGCCACATCATCTCGAGGCGCTCCTCCGCCGTCGTGGAATCGCTCAGATCGTCGGAAGGCTCTTCCCCGAGGCGGTAGATTCGGACCGGCCACGACGCTCGTCGCGCGCGCCTCGCCTCGAAGGCCTCGTCCTGACTCATGATGCCATTATGCCCTCTCCTCCCCGGGCAGGCGAGCTACACCAGCGCGGGCAGCAGCCGATCCGCGGCGAGACAACGCGCTCCGGACTCCACGAAGTCGCGCCCGCCTTCGAGCGACACCTGGTAGCGCCACGGAATCGCGAGGCGTTCCCCGAAGAACCGCAGCGACTCGTCGGGCGCGCGCTGATCGCTCTTCGCCTCGACGGCGAACCATGGCTTCGCGTCGAGCGTCACGAGGAAATCGACCTCATGGCCTGCGCGATCACGAAGATACGTGAGCTCGCAGCGCAGCCCCTCGGCGTCCTCCAGAAGATGGCAGAACTTCAGGAGGTGCGAGGCGATCATGTTCTCGAATCGCGCGGCAGGCGAATCCACGAGCGTCCAGTCCCAGAGGTAGACCTTGGGCATCTTCTTGAGCCCCCGCAGGCGGCGGTGCGTGTACGGCCTCACGACGAAGAGATGGTAGAGCCGCTCGAGCACGTCGAGCCAGTGCGACACGCCGCGATGGCTCGCCTCGAGGTCCTCGCGCAGCGAGTTGATCGAAAGGGGAGAGCCGACGCGCTCAGGGAGCATCTCCGCGAGGTGCTGGAGCGGCGAGATCTCCCGGAGCATCTCGAGATCCCGCACGTCCTCCCTGAAGAACCGTTCCAGCCGCTCCTTCCGCCACCGGCGCGCGGTGCGCGCGGACTGCGCGAGGAAGGGCTCGGGGAAGCCTCCGTACTCCATCAACGCGCGGATCGCGTCGGCACCTCGCGGCCCGGAGATCGGCAGCTCGCCCCCGGGAGGGGGAAGGCGAAGGCGCGCCCCGAGCGCTTCGCCGCACGAGAACGGGTGGAGCCGGTAGTGGTGGTAGCGCCCCTGGAGCGAGTCGCCGCCGCGGCGGTAGACGTCGAGACGGGCGCTCCCCGTGACCAGGAATTCGAGCGAGGCGCGATGCTTGTCGAACTCGCCCTTGAGCCACCGTTTCCAGCCGCGCCACTTGTGGATCTCGTCGAGGACGACGAGCGATCGGCCGCCGGGCCAGCGCGCGGCCCGAATCTCCCGGCGATCGTCCTGCTGGTCCCAGTTGAGGTAGCTCCCGAGGGATCGCGTGGCGAGGAGGTGCTTCGCGAGCGTGGTCTTGCCCACCTGGCGGGGGCCGGCGACGAAGACCATCCTCGAGGGGAGATCGGCGGCGACGAGGGGCTCGAGATAGCGCGCTCTGTCCATGGGCGGATCTTGCCACATAGCAAAAAAAGTCGCAACCTTTTTTGCCTATAGGCAAAATCCGCCAGCCGCCCGCGCGACCCTCAGTTCACGCAGACGAACCCGAACGTCCCGGTCGTCCCCTTCGCCTGGAAACCCACCGTCCCCGCGGGCACGGCCCGCTTCGGCGTGAGGCTCATGAGGGGCGTGACGAGGTCGTCCACGAAGACGTCGAACTTCGTCCCGTCGAACGACACCTTCACGTCGTAGGAGACGTTGACGTCGATCGGCTTTTTCGCCTTCACCTTCGCGACGACGGAGCCGCCGACCCTTTCCGCGAGGAGCCACACGTCGGTCCCGGCGGCCGCCGAGAGCTCCATCGAGTTCTTTTTGTCGACGAACCAGGCGAGAAGGACGACCCTGGTCGTCGCCGCCTTCGTGGTCTTCATGAGCGCCTCGACGGAGCAGTTCAGGCAACCCCCGAAGGCCGGCGCCGCCACGGCCACCGCCTTCTTTCCGGACACGCCCACGAGGCTCCCGTTCGACTCGCTCCACGAAGGCTTGACGTACGTCCAGCTCGGATCGAGGACGTCGTCCTCGAAGGCGTCGCCGAACAGGTTGCAGTTCGTGCCGCGGAAATCCGGGAGGATCGTGACGGTGTAGTCCACGCTCGACGCGCACAGCGCGCCGTCGGTCGCGGAGATCGTGAAGGCGTAGTCCCCGAGCGTCGTCGGCGTCCCCGCGAGGGCGCCCGTGACCGCGTCGAGGGAGAGGCCGGGAGGGAGCGCGCCGGCCGTGACGGTGTAGGAGACCGGCGCGATCGCCGACGTCGCGAGAATCGTCTGATCGTAGGGGATCCCTCGCGAGCCGTTCGGCAGGATCGGCGGGAAGACGCCGAGGGAGGCGCAGACCGACGGGGCGATGAAGAACGAGTAGCTCCTCGTTCCCGTGCACAGGTTCGCGTCGGTGGCGGCGGCGGTCACGTCCACCGTCCCCGGCACGATGGGGGTCCCCGAGATCGATCCCCCGCCGGACAGCGAGAGGTTCGCCGGGAGGGCCCCGGCCGCGAGCTGGAAGGCGTACGGCGCCATCCCCCCGGTCGCCATCAGGTTCTGGTTGTAGCCCGTCCCCTCGACGCCGTTCGGGATGGTCGCGGGCGAGATGGCGATCACCGGGCAGGCCGCGGGGTTGGCCACGATGAAGAGGTCGCGCTCGACGGAGCACGATCCGTCGGTCGCGCGCACCGTGAACTTCGACACGCCGGGGGCCGACGGCTGGCCGTCGATCGTCCCGGCACCCGGGGGGGAGTTCGGATCGAGCTGGAGCCCGGCGGGAGGGGAGCCGGTGGTGATCGAGAAGGTGATCGGGGCGGAGCCCCCCGTCGCGTCGATCGTCGCGCTGTAGTTCGACCCGACGACGGCGGTCGGGAGGCTCATCGTCGTGATCGTCAGGCACGGATCGACGACGAGGATGTAGCCCAGGAGCCCCGTGCAGAAGTTCTCGTCCGTCGCCTGCGTGACGAAGGTGTAGGTGCCAGGGGCCGTCGGCGTCCCTGCGAGGTGTCCGGAGCCGGTGAGGCTGATCCCCGGGGGGAGCGCGCCGTTCACGACGGCGAAGGCGATCGGGCTCGTCCCGCCGGAGGTGACGGCGACGTCCTCGACGTACGCCGTCCCCTCGACCCCGTTCGGAAGGCGCGTCGGGGAGAAGGTGAAGAAGCAGGCGACCTGGAGCGTGTACCCCAGGCTCGCCGTGCACGAGTCCGTGTCCGTCGCCCGGAGCACGACGACGAAGGTCCCCGAGACGGTGGGAGTCCCCGAGAGAACGCCGGTGTTCGGATCGAGCGCGAGCCCCGGCGGGAGGACCCCGTCGGTGATCGTGTAGACGTACGGCCCCGTGCCTCCCGAGCCGACGAGGCTCTGCGAGTAGACCTCCCCCGGACGCGCCGGCGGGAGCGCCGCCGGCGCGAGCTGGACGGTCGAGCCGGAGCAGTTCGGCCCCGACGTGAGGCTGAGCGTCGCGGCGACGGTGCCGCGGCAGAGGTTCGCGTCGAAGGCGGCGACGGTGAAGGCGTTCCCGCCGGAGGTGGTCGGCACCCCCGACACGACGCCGGTCACCGGATCGAGATAGAGCCCATCGGGAAGCGATCCGGCGATCACGGTGAAGCGGTAAGGGGGAGCGCCGCCCGTCGGCGTCATCGCCTGGGAGTAGGGGGATCCCTGGAGGCCGTCGGGGAGGGTCGCCGGCGTCACGGCGATCGCGGGGCAGCCCGGGAAGAGCTCGACCGCCCCCTCGTCGCAGAGCGCCCCCTGGGGACGCGCGAGGCCGCGCTGATCGACCGCCTCGCAGGCCGCGCCGCTCCCGCCGGTCTCGAGGGCGGGGCTTCCCGCGATCGGGAGGCGCGTGAAGGTGCGGCCGCCATTGTCCTGGAGCGGGCCCAGGAGGGGATCCAGGAGCGTGACGTCGCTCGATCCGAGGCCGGCGCATCCGTC
>Ga0137407_10003299_pt1 | contig 10736 bp, 9 predicted proteins | sample CZOMad2_2_16fung_FD_108410 | JGI IMG/M metagenome (GOLD analysis project Ga0137407, IMG submission 108410) | Vadose zone soil fungal communities from Angelo Coast Range Reserve, California, USA - CZOMad2_2_16fungal (Illumina Assembly) | ecosystem: Environmental > Terrestrial > Soil > Vadose zone...
CATGCCTGCCATCACTGCGCTGGCAGGATTTGTGCCATGTGCAGAAATAGGAATTAATATCACATCACGATGTCCTTGTTTTTTATCCGCGTGATATGCACGGATAGTTAGCAGGCCTGCATATTCACCCTGTGCACCACTATTCGGCTGCAAAGAAGTTGCTGCGAAGCCGGTTATTTTACTGAGCCATTCTTCAAGTTCCGTAATGATCTGTCGGTAACCTTCCCATTGATCCGCAGGTGCAAAGGGATGTAACCTGCTGAACGCAGGCCAGCTCACGGGTATCAGCTCGGAAGCGGCATTTAGCTTCATGGTGCAGGAACCGAGAGAGATCATGGATATGTTCAACGACAAATCTTTATTCTCCAGGCTTTTAATGTATCGCATCATTTCCGTTTCACTGTGATGCGTATTAAAAACGGGGTGTGTCAGGAAACCGGAATTTCGTGTAAGGATTGACGGTATATTATTCGTGTGTTCATCCACGTCAAAAGTAGCTGTTACCTGGTCAACACCTTCTGTTTCTGCAAATACAGATAAGATATCGACGATGTCGCGGGGCGAAGTGGTTTCATCCAATGCAATGCCCACGTGTTGCTGATCGAAATAATGAAAATTAACCAGGCGTAGTTCCGCGACAGCGCGCAATTTTTTTGTATCGTTCACTTTTATTTTAAGTGTATCGAAAAAATATTCGTTCACGTTGGCATGTCCCATCTCTTCGAGTTCGTACGAAAGTGTTTGCGCCAGAAACGTTATTCTTTTTGCAATATCTTTCAACCTTTCGGGTCCATGATATACAGCATACATGGCGCTCATATTCGCGAGCAATGCCTGTGCAGTACAAATATTGGAAGTGGCTTTTTCTCGTTTGATATGTTGTTCCCTTGTTTGAAGGGCCATACGCAGTGCACGGTTACCCTGCGCATCAATGCTTACACCGATGATACGACCTGGAATCGCCCGCTTGAACTCATCTTTGGCTGTGAAGAAAGCAGCATGCGGACCTCCAAACCCGATGGGCACACCAAAACGCTGGGCATTCCCGACAGCTGCATCCGCATCCAATTCTCCGGGAGGAGTTAATAATGTCAGCGCAAGCAAGTCCGTCGCCATTACAACAAAGCCGCCTGCTTCATGAACATGATTGATAAAGGAGCGATAGTCACTAATATTCCCGTTGCTGTTGGGGTATTGTACGATTGCACCAAAATAACTGCTGTCTAATTTTACCTTTGTATAATCCCCAAAAACAAGTTCAATGCCGATTGGCCCGGCTCTCGTAATAAGAATGTCTTTTGTTTGCACAAAAACGGCTTCATCTACAAAGAATTTCGGAACGGTAATGTGATTATGATCTTTATTCTTTTGATTAAAGAACATCGTCATTGCTTCTGCCGCTGCAGTTCCCTCATCCAGTAAAGACGCATTTGCAAGCGGAAGTGCTGTGAGATCACTTATTACGGTTTGAAAATTTAATAAACTTTCCAAACGTCCCTGTGCAATTTCTGCCTGGTAAGGAGTGTATTGCGTGTACCAGCCTGGATTTTCAAAAACGTTCCGCAGTATAACGCTTGGCGTTATGGTATCATAATAGCCCTGACCGATATAAGATTTAAAAATTTTGTTTTTTGCAGCTACCTGTTGCAATTCTGATAAATATTCAAATTCACTTGCCGGGGCGGTAATATGTAATGGTTGCCTGTTGCGGATGGCATCCGGAATGGTTTTATCGATCAATTCATCCAAAGAACGTGATCCAATTGTCTTTAGCATTTGATTTGTTTCCTGTTCATTAGGACCAATATGACGGGTTGCAAATTCATTCGACTGTTTTTCAAATAAGTTCATCATAATACAGATGTAGAATAATCTATTTTAAAAGATGCGCAAAGTTAAGGCGAAAGAGGGAGAAAAACAGTGGCTGTTACAGGATGGGAATGGGTTGTGGATATCTGAACTTCTGATTTGTTCTGATTGAACTGGTTTGACTTCTGATTATTTTATGATGAAAGTGATTATTGTTGGTGACAGGCAATTTCATGTTTTTTGGGAAAATAAAATAATCAGAAGTCAAACCAGTTCAATCAGAACAAATCAGAAGTTCAATATTCAATCCTGGAAACCGGCTCAACGATATTTTCTTCTTCTGCCTGTCGAAGTTCTTCGCTTGTCTGTCGACTGCCGTCATGACTCCACCCGGGCGGGCCAAAAAGATAATACCATTTTTCACGCAAGCTGATATCCTGCCTCGAAATATCTTTCCAGATATTTTTCCATTCGTGAAAAATCAATGTAACAGGCGTTTCCTTACCGATTGGTTTTGTCAGGCCATATTTTTTTGGTTGATAAATTTCGTCAGGTAATTCGGGTTGAAAAGTTCCAAATAACTGATCCCAGATAATAAGAAACATACCCAGGTTTTTATCAAGATATTTCGGATTGGATGCATGGTGTACGCGATGGTGTGAGGGCGTTACAAAAATATATTCCAGCCATCCCATTTTGCGGATGAGCTCGGTATGAACAAAAATACCCCAGATCTGCGTGGCAGAATAGATGAATACAATATCAAGAGGTTTAAAACCCAACAATGCTAAAGGAATAAAATAAATAAAGCGATATAACGGTTGAAAAACAGATGAGCGGAAGCCAACCGTGAAGTTCATATGTTCTGAAGAATGATGTGTAACATGTACAGCCCAAAACAAACGGATTTCGTGATCAAAACGATGCAGCCAGTAATATAGAAAATCTTCTGCAAGAACCAGTATAAACCAATAGGTAAATACATGTGTGAAAGTTATCCAATGATGTTCGTAGCAATAGCCAAGAACGGCAATGTAAATGACCCTGAATAAAAGATCGATAGTGCTGTTCAGCAACATGAGATAGATATTGGCAGCAGTGTCTTTCCAGCTGTACAATTTCCGATGCTGATAATTGCTCAGTAGGATTTCAACTCCGATAATAAAAATATAAACGGGCGTACTGATCAATAACAATAATTGTTCCTTTAACGTTTCGATCATGCGCAAAAATAGTTTAATCATGGCTGCTTTCGTAATTTGCAACGTTAAATTAAGGTTGTAAGGTATGGAGTTGAGGGTATGGCATATCTCATACCTGATGTTTGATATTATGCGCATTAATTTATAAACTGCCATACCTTTCACCCTAAACCTTACACCTAAAACAGGGTTCTTAATACATAATGATGAATGATGGCCTACTCAATAACTGGGAAAAAAAATCTGCTGATCATCAAAAGCAGTATAAAAATTTTTTACAGAAAGCCGACAAAAATAAAGTGCTGAAACAGTTGCCTCAGTTACACGAAGAAGCTTTCAGCAAGATTGATTGCCTTCAATGTGCTAATTGCTGTAAAAATTATTCCCCCCGGTTCAAAACACCTGACATCAAACGTATTTCAAAACATTTGAAAATGAAGGAAGGCGATTTTATAGAAACCTACCTGCGTATTGATGAAGAGGGTGATTATGTAGTGAAGTCAACCCCGTGTCCTTTCCTGGGCAATGATAATTACTGTAAAATTTATGAAAACCGTCCTTCCGATTGCCATCGCTTTCCTTACACAGATGAAGATGTGATTGTAAAAAGAACACAGCTTACGCAAAAGAATTCCACTTTTTGTCCCATTGTATATTATGTATTGGAAAAATTAATGGTCGCCGTTGATTGAGCAAAACGCTCTTTTCACAGAATTTTTATTACAACACACCGATGCAACGGTAACCTGCCAGTAGCAAAGAAAGAAATATTGTATTGTCAAAAAATAGATTCTTTAAATTATTCCCTGGGCCAATTCTTCAAAGGTGGCCTGTAGTCCGCGCTCTATTCCGTCACCCTGCCATTCCGTAACACCCGGGATGGCTTTTTCTTTTAAAACTTCTTCTTTGCTTTTACCCGATTTAATTTCTTTTTCTACAAAAGCAAGCATCTTCGATAAATAATCCTGCATGGCTTTCAGATCCTCTTTATTGCCGGTTATTTTTTCTGGATCAAAGGCGTGGCCAAAAACAAAAATTGTATCATTATCAAAAGTGCTGATGGTTTTATCCAAAACAGTGACCCAATTTTTAACAGATGCCCCTGCGCTACGGTCAATAAATGCCCAGCGGCGATTGAAAACCAGGTCGCCCATATGCGCAATATTGCCATGCTGGAAATGGATGATGCTATCACCATTCGTATGCGCAGGGCCGAAATAATAAGTCTGAATATGTTCTTTGCCGATCTTATAACTCCATGAATCGTTGTACGTGATATTCGGATACAATTGCTTATCCTCAGTTTTCTGATTCACTGCTGCATTTTTCTGGTTCACCAGTGAATTGGAATGAGCGGCTACATCTTTTACAATTCCTTTAAAAGAAATATTTCCCGCAGTATGGTCGCCATGGTGATGTGTATTGATGAGTAGATCGAAAGATGAACTGCTTTGTTTTTTTAATTCATTGATCAGGTGTTGTGATTGTTCAGGAAATTCTGCATCCACCACAACAATGCCTTTTTTTGATAAGAGATATGCGATGGTTCCTCCCTTTTCAGTAAAAACCCCGATATCATTTCTAAGCATTCGCATTTTCCATGGATTGTCCTGCATGAAAGAAGCGAATGATTTCTGATTTAATAATGACAATGCACCTAGTGTGAAAGATGTGTTGCGAAGAAAGGTTCTGCGTTCCATATAATTGATTTATTATTCTAAGTTAAGAACTTCTGATTTGAATGATTTACTATGGAGAATAAAATTTTTTCGCACTGACAGAGAAAAAGATAATGTGTGGATGTGCGAATGTGCAGTTGTGCGAATTCATTAAACCGCTCATTCAAAAGAACTCGCACATCTGCACATTAGCACATCCGCACATCAATATTCCATCTTTCTCAAACTCGGCGCCTTGAACCACGTAATGACAACAACCAGCCATGTCATGCATCCTCCAAAAATAACTGAAGGAGCCACACCCAACAATTTTGCGGCAAGTCCGCTTTCAAATTGTCCGAGTTCATTGCTGGAATTGATGAACATGGAATTCACACTCATCACCCTGCCGCGCATATTATCAGGTGTTTTTAATTGCATAATAGTTCCTCTTGTTACCACGCTGATACCATCCAGCATACCGCTGATCATCAAAGAGCCGAATGATAACCAGAATAATCTCGACAAACCAAAAATGATAATGCAGGTACCAAAACCCGCTACTGCAAGCAATAATTTTTTTCCCTGCTTGCGGCGGATAGGGAAGAAGGTTAGTACTGCCACGATACAGATGGAACCGATATCAGAAGCTCCGTTCAATAATCCAAAACCTTCGGGACCCACTTTTAAAATATCTCTTGCGTAAACAGGAACCATGGCGACTGCTCCGCCGAATAATACTGCGAAAAGATCAAGTGAAATGGCACCTAATAATTCTTTGGTCCTGAAAACAAATTGCAATCCTTCCTTCACACTGTCCCATGTTTTTTTTTCTCCCTTTTCATTCAGAGCCGGTTTTGGTTTTAACCCGATCAATATCATCAACCCGAAAAAAATCAATGATACGATCACTGCCAGCGTTCCCGTATTGCCTAATGAAGCAATTAAAAAACCACCCATCGCATGTCCGGAAACCGACGCCGATAACCATGCTCCCTGGTTCCAGGTAGTTGCATTTTGTAAAGCTGCGCGAGGCACCACCTGCGCAAGTATTACGTTAAAAACCGGTCCTGTAAATGAACGGATAATACCGGTGCAGAATATAATTGCATAAATAGTCACCGCGATAGTGTGGTTATGCAGGTATCTCGATGTAAAGGAAGTTGAAAGGAATAGCAAGCATAAGGCAGCAGCAAAATATAGCGCCACACCACGCAGCAATAATTTTCTTTTCTCGCTGATATCAATCACATGCCCCGCATATAAAGCGAATGAAACGGCAGGAATAAATTCCGATAATCCTACGATGCCGATGGCGATCGGTGCATTGGTTAAATTGTAAATCCACCAGCCAACCAGAGTGCTCATCATGCGTAAACCCATGATGAATATAAAACGGCCGATCAGTAAATTCCGGAATTCTGAAATTCGCACCGCGGTATATGCACTCGTTCTTATTTCATTCTCTGCCATTTGAATTTTTCTATTAATTTTCGCGCAAAGGCGCGGAGACGCAAAGGATTATTTTTCTTTGCGCCTTTGCGTCTTTGCGCGCATTTTTTTTGTTAGGAAGGACTAGGGTAGTGTGAAATAATGTTGTCCTCCTGCTTCATAATCCTTCTCCAGCGCATCAAGTATTACTTTGAAGTGTTTTTCATTATCAAGGAAGTCGGCATTTCCGGCATCTATAAAAATTGTTTTTATGTTGTGCTGCCGGATATAATTGGTATAGGTTTCCTGTATATTGAAAAGATATTGGTCCGGTATATTTTGTTCGTATGAGCGGTTTCTTTTTCTGATATTCTCTTGCAATTTACTCACCGATGCATGAAGATAAATGACAAGATCCGGCTTGACTAATTGCTGATGTATGATTTCAAAAAAATTCTGGTAAAGCCGAAATTCCTCTTCCGGCAGGTTGACTTTTGCGAAAAGAAGGCATTTGGTAAATAGATAATCGGAGATCGTGACGCTCTGAAAAAGATCCTTGGTATAAACAAGTTCTTTCAATTGTTTGTATCGCTCGGCCATGAAGAATAATTCCAGTGGAAAAGCATATTGCTTCGGGTTCTCATAAAATTTGGGAAGAAAAGGATTATCTGCAAACTGTTCGAGGATTAATCTGGCATTAAAATGTTTGGCCAATAAATGTGCAAGTGTTGTTTTCCCCGCTCCAATATTCCCTTCTATAGTGATGTAGTGATAATTCATATTTTTTTAACTACTGAACCATGGTTTACATAATTAAAGAGAATGATTAGGAGAAGATATCTGTTTTATCAATTTCCTCACAATCTACTTTAATCGTGTAAATCATGGTTCATATTCTATTATTTTTTTTACACTAAGTTGATCGGCGCATTCTGCCAATAATTCATGAATGGTTTTATGGAATACAGGATGCGTGAATGCAGGAGCGATTTCGTCCATCGGTACCAATACAAAACGCCGGTTTTGAATTTCGGGATGTGGGATTTTTAATTGAGGCAGCTGCAGTATATCGCTATTAAAGAACAAAATATCTATATCAATAATTCTCGATCCATATTTCTCTGTTCTTTTCCTGCCCATGTTTTCTTCGATTTGAAGAATGTTTTTCATTACTGAAATGGCATCGAGAGAAGTTTGTATCAGCAGGGCTTGGTTAAGAAATGCAGGCTGATCTGTTTTCCCCCATGGCGCTGTTTCATATAATGAAGAGCGCATCAGCAATTCGCCACAAAATAATTCTATATTTGCAACAGCTTGCTTTAAATGAGAAAATCTGTTTCCTTCGTTGCCCCCTATCAATAAATACAGCTTATTCATAGTTTCGGTAATTTCGCCGGCGCAAATATCTTTATTTTGAAATCAGTAAAAAAATAAGCTCATGCCTGTCTTTTTAAAAATTTTTCTTGCAACATTATTGGCATTGCTTGCCTTTACTGTGATACTCGTATTTTTTTTAGTGGGATGGATTGGTGGTATTGCCAGTTCGCAAAGAACAGAAGTGGGAAGTAAAGCGGTATTGGTACTCGATATGAACGAGGAATTCCATGAAAGGAAACAGGAAAATGTTTTAACAGGATTTGGAGATGATCAGTATGACGCACCCGGAGTATACGATGTGATTCGCCTGGTCCGTTATGCAAAGCAGGATAGCTCTATAAAAGGAATTTATATCAAATGCAATGGGAATACCAATGGTTTTGCAACAAGCGAGGAAATCCGGGAGGCATTGCTCGATTTCCGGAAAAGCGGCAAATTCCTGTACGCATATGGTGACGTGATTCCGCAGAAAGCTTATTATGTAGGCAGTGTGGCTGATAAAATTTATTGCAATCCCAAAGGAGGCGTTGAATGGAAAGGGTTTGCCACTATACTTCCTTTTTTGAAAACTGCATTGCAAAAACTCGAAATAGAACCCCAGATATTTTATGCAGGCAAATTCAAAAGTGCCACCGAGCCTTTGCGTGAAGAAAAAATGACCGAGGCCAACCGGTTGCAGACTTCCGAATTGCTCAGTGATTTGTATAATCGTTTTTTATATAAGGTTGCCCAGGCAAGAAGCCTGGATACTTTGTTGTTACGGAAATGTGTAGACGAACATCTTGTTCAGTATGCAGGAGATGCTCTTCAATATAAATTGGTGGACGGGTTGGAATATGACGATGAATTAAAAGACGAAATGAGGAGTAAATTGAAAGTTGATAAGTCTGAAGGAATAAATTTTATATCCCTTGGCAAATATGCAGACGCTGTCAGATATAAGCAATCAGGCAAGGACAGGATTGCCGTTATATATGCAGAAGGTGATATTGTAGGTGGCAAGGGCGATCAGCAGCAGATAGGAGGAGACGCTTATCGCGCATTGATCCGTAAAGCGCGGATGGATAAGGATATTAAGGCGATTGTATTGCGTATCAATTCTGGCGGAGGTAGTGCTTTGGTGAGTGAAAACCTGTGGAGAGAAATTACAATTGCCCGCAAAGACAAACCCTTTGTGGTAAGTTTTGGGGATGTGTCGGCTTCAGGTGGTTATTATTTATCGTGCAACGCGGACAGCATTTTTGCTGAACCAAACAGCATTACAGGATCGATAGGCGTTTTCAGCATATTGCCGAATATGCAGCAATTTTTTAAGGATAAACTGGGTGTAACTTTCGACGGTGTAAGAACAGCGCCAGATGCTGATGAATTTTCTGTTACCAAACCACTCACCGCAATGCAGAAAAAATATATACAGAATCAAGTCGATAGTATTTATTATGATTTCAAATCAAGAGTCGCCGAAGGCAGAAAAAAATCAATTGAATATATCGACAGTATAGGGCAGGGAAGAGTATGGAGTGGAGAAAGAGCATTACAACTTGGACTGGTAGACAGGATGGGTGGTTTGCAGGATGCTGTTGACTGTGCAGCCCGCATGGCGAAAACAAAAGATTACAGGTTGAGAGAATTTCCCGAAGAGAAAAATATTATTGAACAGCTTTTGAGTAATTATGGCAAATCGGTTCGCGTAAAAGCCATGAAAGAAGAGTTGGGAGAAGAAGGATTCAAAGTATACCATTCGATCAAATCACTCAAAGCGATGATCGGCAGTGCGCAGGCAAGATTGCCGGTTGATATCAGCATAGAATAAATGTGCGAATGTGCGGATGTGCAAATGTGCGAATTTCTTAGAACGATCGCACTAAAGAATTCGCACATCTGCACATCCGCACATTCGCACATCAAATAAACTACTTTTGCCTAATCTATAAAATATCATGCCCCAGGAATATAATCAGTTCAAAGCAATGATGGCTGTTGCGAAAGCCAGTTTCAGAGCAATTTTAAGAAGCCCGTCCGCCGTGGTTTTCAGCCTGGGATTCCCGCTCATCTTTATTTTGGTTTTCGGATTCATTGGCGGAGGTGGCGTTTCTGTTTCGATCGGTATGAAAAACCTTGCCGATACAAATAATTATGCTATCAAAGCACTTCTGAATAATCCGATTGTCAAACTCGTTCAGGCGGACAGCGTGGAATTGCGCCGCGAGCTGGAAAAGGGGAGGATAGCCGCTATCATTTCGGTGGACTCAGTAAAATCTTCCGGCGGTTACTGGCAATATCATATTACACCACTCACCTCGGATGCGAGCAGTGCAGAATATCCCATTCTTCGTTCTTTTCTTGCAGAAAGTATTCAGCGCGTGGAACAATATGGACAGGGGGCTTCTTTTTCGCCTTTTGTCATTGATGAAAAAGCGTCTATACCAGGACGTCAGTATACAATGATTGATTTTATCCTGCCGGGTATGTTGGGATTTTCTTTATTGAGTGCGGGAATTTTCGGCGTGGCATTTTTATTTTTTAATCTCAGGCAAATGCTCGTATTAAAAAGGTTTTATGCGACCCCGATCAACAGGAAATACATAGTATTGGGTGAAGGATTGAGTCGTGTAAGCTTTCAATTGCTCACGGCTGTTGTGATTATACTTGTGGGTCATTTTGTTTTTAAATTTACATTGGTACATGGGTTCGGCACTTTTTTGGAGATGATGGTATTAAGTTTTATCGGGCTGGTTATTTTTATGGGCTTTGGTTTTATTGTTAGCAGCGTTGCCAAAAACGAAAGCTCAATACCACCTTTTGCCAACCTGATAACCATGCCTCAATTTTTATTGGGAGGAACATTTTTTTCAACCAATGCATTTCCGGGGTGGCTGCAAAAGTTTTGCGAGATATTGCCATTGAAACAATTGAACGATGCCATGCGCAATGTTGCTTTTGAAGGAGCGCATTTATCGGGTTGCATGAAGCAAATCGGGATACTTGTTTTATGGGGAATAGCCGTATATGCGTTGGCGATTAAGGTTTTTAAATGGGAATAAGTGGAAGCGGAATAATGATAAATTATAATTTTAAACAGGCTCTATAATTCCAGATGCGTTTTTTTAAATTAATTTTGAGCAGCATAGTTATATTATGCATTGCTATACTATTTGTTTTTTCTCTTTTTCCCTCGCATATACGCATATCACGCGTAATTGATATACATGCATCCAAAAAAAAAATAAACGATGCTATTAATAATTTTAATAAATAG
>Ga0137407_10003300_pt1 | contig 10735 bp, 6 predicted proteins | sample CZOMad2_2_16fung_FD_108410 | JGI IMG/M metagenome (GOLD analysis project Ga0137407, IMG submission 108410) | Vadose zone soil fungal communities from Angelo Coast Range Reserve, California, USA - CZOMad2_2_16fungal (Illumina Assembly) | ecosystem: Environmental > Terrestrial > Soil > Vadose zone...
CCAACGACGCGCTTCCTGGCGCCGCGCGGGAGCGCGCCGGCACGATCGAGAGCGAGTGCGGCCGCGCCTCGCGGATCATCCGCGAGCTGCTGGCGTTCGCGCGGCAACGGCCGCCGGAGCGGCGCCGCGTCGACGTCAACGAGATCGTCCGGGACGCGCTCCAGCTCCACGGCCCCGACCTCGCGCTCAAGCGCGTTCGAGTCGTCACGGAGCTCGAGGGGGCACTGCCGAAGATCTCGGCGGACCCGTACCAGCTCCAGCAGGTGCTCCTCAACCTCTTCACGAACGCAGCCCACGCGCTGAGCACGAGCGGCCGCGATGGCGTGCTGACCGTGCGCACGGCCGAGAACGAGCACGGCGTCACGATCGTGGTCGAGGACAACGGCCCCGGCATCCCGCCCGAGCACCTCCGCCAGGTGTTCGACCCGTTCTTCACGACCAAGCCGGTCGGCGAAGGCACCGGGCTCGGACTCAGTCTCTGTATCGGCATCATCGAAGCCCACGAGGGGCGGATGACGGTCGAGAACGTCCCGACCTCGGGCGCGCGCTTCAGCATCCGGCTGCCGATCGGACAGCACGTCGAGGCAAGCGAAGCCGCACCGGCCGGCAACGGCCTCGCGCGTCCTGCCGACATCCTCGTGATCGAGGACGAACCTGCCCTGCGCTCGGTCTTCGTCGAAGTCCTCACGCTGCAGGGACATCGGATCGTGGCGGCCGCGACGGGGCACGCAGCCCTGGAGTCGCTCGCGCGCGATACCTATGACGTCGTGATCCTCGACCTCAGGCTCCCGGACATCGACGGCAAGGCGGTCTGGCAGTGGATCACGCGTCATCGTCCGGCCCTGGCCGAACGCGTGGTCTTCATGACCGGCGACATGCTGAGCCCGGGCTCGCACCGCTTTTTGCGGGAGGCGGCGCGGCCGATCCTGCCGAAGCCCGTTGCCATGGATGAGCTCAACCGCATGGTCGACACGGTGCTGGAGTCACACGCCGGCGAGATCGCCGGATCAACACGCTAAGACGCACGGCATACGGCCGCTCGAGGAGATGACATGAGGCTCAGCAAACGCTCGGCGATACTCGCTTCTGCCATCGTCACGATGGCGCTGCTCTCGACGCTCGGCGTGGCGAGGCCGGCCGCGGCCCAGCTCCTCGGCGGGCTGCTCGGTACCGTGGGCGGCGTGCTCGGCGGCGTGGTGGGCGGAGTGGTCGGGATCCTCGCCCCGCCCATCAACCCCGGCCAGTACACGCTTCGCTTCGAGCCCACGCAGATGGTCTACAGCACGCCGAACGGCTCGCAGCCCGTGATGCGGCCGAGCAGCGTGATCGGGACGATGACGCTCAGCGTGTCCAACGGACAGACCGATCTGCAGTTCTCGGTGAAGAACCTTCGCCCGAACACGATCTACACGATCTGGACGGTCTTCTATCCGCTGGCGTGGCCGATGTACTTCGCGCCCGGCAGCACCAGGCCCGCGCTCGATCCGAACTATCCGAACGGGCTGGCCACCTACTATGTGGACGGCGGGGTCGTCGCGCCGACGGCCTCGCTGTCCGCGCACTTCACCAACGGCATGGGACTGGACCCGGGTGTGACGTTCGTGACCGACAGCTGGGGCTACGGCTCGGTCCACCTCACGCTCGACTACAACATCCTCGGCAACACCTACGATGACGGACCGCCCGTCGGCAACAAGTCGCTGGTCACCCAGTGCGTGGTCGACAGCCCCGGGCCGCAGCGTGGCCCGTGCCCGTCGTCGAAAAGCATCCAGCGGGTGACGACGACGTGGCTGCGCAAGTACATCGCACAGGTACCGGCGGCCGACCGCGCCGCCCAGTGCGCCAACTACGATGCCTCCGACCCCGGCGCCATTTTCTGGCAGTGCATCGACCCGGCCACGGTGGATCCCAACTCGGGCAACGGCCTGCCGCGCGTGTGGCGGTTCCCCTTCGACCACTTCCGGCTGGCCGCCCATCCCGATGGACTCACGCACGGGTTCATCGGCGGCAACGAGAGCGAGCACGTGATCGACATGGTGGGCCGACGCTGCAAGCTCACGAACACCTGTCCGTAATCGACCGCTGAGATCGCCGGGCATCCCGCTCGACCGGGATGCCCGGCTCTTCAGTCAGAACCGGGGTATTCAGAGCGCCGGGCAGGCCGACACTCAATCAGCGCGGCGGATTTGACACAGGTAAGCGCGGTGGGGGACCGAGCCGCTGACCGGATCGATCGCCGCGTTGCCGATGATCAGGTTGAGGTTGGCGCCGTCCGGGCCGAACGGGTCGTAGCCGGGCGCGCCGATCTCCGGGCAGGCCTGCCACCAGCCGTGCTGCCCGCAGACGACGCTCGGCTCCAGACTCTCGTTCAGTTGGGCTCGCGCGCGGATCCGCCCTTCCGGCGTCTCGACGGTCACCCAGTCGCCGGCGCGAATCCCGCGCGCGGCGGCCGCGACCGGGTTCAGCTCGATCTCGGGGTCGCGGGCACGCCGCCGGAGGCTCGGTAGAGCGCGATGCTGGCTCTCGCAGTATTGCGTGGACTTGGCACACGTCAGGATCAACGGATAGCGTGCGGCCAGATCCGGGCGCGAGACGGGACCGATCAAGGGCTCCACGTGCTCCGGCAACGGAGGGTAGCCGTGCTCCAGGAACGTCTCGCTGTACAGCTCGATCTTGCGCGTGGGCGTCGCGAAGCCGTTCGATACCCCATCCTTCTGCTCGGCGTACTTGCGATAGCGCGTCTGGAGCGGCACCAGGACGCCGCCCGGGTTCTTGCGGAGCGCTTCGAGCGACACGCCGGATAGGCTGAGCTGGTAACGGTAGGCCGCCTCCACGTTGCCATTCCAGAAGTGCGCGCCGAGACCGAGCCGGCCGGCCAGATCGAATACGATGTCGGTATCGGATCGGGACTCGCCGCGCGCCTCGACCACCTTCCGCCGCAATTGCACCAGCGACTGCGCCGCCGGGCTCACCTCGAAGCCGATCTTGAGGCCCTCACGCTCGAAAGGGGTCGCGACCGGCAGCACGATGTCGGCGAGCTCGGCGGTCGGGTTCATGAACAGGTCCGCGTGGACGTAGAAGTCGAGCGCTGCCAATGCCTCCCGCCCGCGCCGGACATCGGCATGGGCGAGGAGCAGGTTGGCCCCGAATCCGACCAATCCCCGTACCGCGTACGGTCGCTGCTCGAGGATGGCGCGGTACACCTCGTCTGTGGTGACCCACTCCCAGCGTGACCCCCCGAGCGGCCGGTCGGGCAAGCCGAGCGACCGGGCGCGCTGCTCCGGCGACAGCAGCTCCTCGCCGGCGACGTTCACGGTGGGCACGGCCGGGAACATGACGTTGCCGCCCTGGGTGTCGAAGCTGCCGGTCAGGGCGTAGACGAGCGAGATGGCCCGGAAGATCTGGGTGGCATTGCTTTGCTGTTCGACGCCGCTCCACGCGTAATACGCGACGGGCCGCGATTCCCAGAGCAGCCGGGCGGCCGTCTCGACCTGGTCGCGCCCGACCCCGCAGATGGACGCGACCGCCTCGGGAGAGTAGCGACGACAGACCTCGGCGGATAGCTCGAAGGCGGGCCGACAGACGACCTCGCCGCGCTCCGTGCTGATCTTGTACTCGCCGAAGAGCGTCGGCTCGCCACCGTCCGGCTGGTAGCGTCTCAGCGCCGGGTCATAGACGAGTGGCCGGCCCGTTGCCGCACTGCACGCCACGTATCGCCGATCGCTCCCCTCGGACGAGAAGGCGCGCTCGGTGAGCAATCGTCCGTCGTCCGAGCGGACCAGGAGCGGACCGTTCGTCCAGTCGCGGACGAAGGCGTGATCGTACCAGCCACGCTCGATCATGACGTTCGCGATGCCGAGGGCGAGCGCTGCGTCGCTGCCCGGCCGCACCCGCAGCCAGAGATCGGCCTTGCTGGCGAGCCCGACGCGACGCGGATCGACGACAATGAGGCGAGCGCCGCGCCTGAGCGCGGCCACCGCGGTGGTCGCGTGCGCGAGCCGAGCGAGGCTCGGGTTGTAGCCCCAGAACAGGATGCAGCCGGCGTTCTCGAGATCGGGCATGGTGCTGGCCGTGACCCCATTGCCGACGCCGAAGGTGTAGCGGGTCGCATAGCCTCGGCCCCAGCCGCACAGCTCCATCGACCCGCACAGGTTCGGGCTGCCGAAGGCGCGCATCAGCCGCTGGATCCAGACCACCGAGTCCACGATGGCCGACGTGGACGGGGAGACGCAGCTGAACACCACGCTCTCTGGACCGTGGCGCTCCGAGAGCTGCCGGAGCCTGACGGCGGTCACCTCGAGGGCCTCGTCCCAGCTGATCCGCTGCCAGCCAGGGTCCCGATCGCCCTTTGGCCGCGTCCGCTTCAGCGGATAGAGCAGTCGGTCCGCATGGTAGACGAGCTCCGGCGCCGCCCGTCCCTTCGCGCAGAGCGCTTGGCCGGTCGGATGCGACGGATCCGGTTCCAGCGCGACAAAGCGGCCGTTGTCGACGACGGCGATCGAGCCACACCGTGAGATACAGAGTGCGCAATAACCTCGAATGCGCTCGGTGGCTCCCTCGTTCGCCGACATCGCGATCCCTCCCCCGCCGCTGGATCGGTGCACTGGACTAGGCAGTCTACGTCAACGTAATACCGCTCGCGCGCGACCGCTGTGCTGCGATGACTTTTCACCCGCGGTCGTCGCACGACAGAGTGCCGGCCGTCATGGCACGCGCAACGGCTGTGTCAGAACGGGTGCCTCTCACTACCGAACGTGACGGCCGGTCGTGAACGACCGTCCACTCGGGCATGATGGTCGGGATCCCGCCCCAGCCGACTCTCACGATTTCCGGCTCTTGACCCGGTCACCTGTGTCTGACCGCCGTGTGGCACCCGCCCTGCACCAGCGTCGATCCAGAAGAAGACCCACTCCCGACAAAGGCACACCCGCCGTGAGGCGGGGCCGCAAAGCCACGGGTGACGCAGAGTGCGTGACGGCCGGGCTACCGAACGAGGGTGGTCGCGTCCCTCCCGGACGGTGGTGATCTTCCAAGGGGGGAACCATGAAATCACGCTGGATGTTCGCCATTGCGGTCTTCGTCCTGGCACTGGCCCCGACGTCCGTGTTCGCGCAGAGCAGCGGCAGCTTCAACTTCAGCGCGGACACGACCGCGTGCACCGACATCGCCGGATTGCTCGGTGGCGGGACCACCGTCACGTCGATCAACACGACCATGAAGGTGTCCAGCGGCAGCGGCGTGGCCCTGGTCGTCAGACCGTCGGCCGTCACCGGGCTGCTGACGAACGTGTCGCTCTCGGGCAAGCTGGGCGACGCGCTCAGCACCGGCTCGGCCCAGGCGTCGATTCGGTTCATGGTGACGGTCACCCCGCTGAGTGGTCAACCCGCTCCTCAGGTCACGCCTGGCGGACCCGTCACGTACGACGATCGCTTCACGCAGATCAGCACGAACCTGTTCGGACTGCTCAGCGTCTGCACTGACCTGGTCCCGTGCACGTTCGACCTCAACCAGGTCACGCTGTCCGCGCACAGCTTCGACTTCGTGGTGACGGGCCTGCGCTCGGGGAACTACGGCGTCACCGTGTCGTGGACGCCGAGCACCAACTTCACGGCACCCAACCGAGCGCTCGCCTGCGTGGGCCCGGTGGTGGTGACGACGGAGCAAGTGAAGATCTTCAATCAGAGCACGGGCATCTCGTTCTGACCGTCGGCTTCGAGCGCGCAATGGCCACCACGAGCCGAAGGCGGCATGCCCATTGCCGCGCACGGGCTTCGCTGACGCTGCTTGACACGGACCTCTTCCCGATAAAGGCAAACCCGTCGCGAGGCGGGGACGCAAAGCCACGGGTCAGGCCACGCGCCTGATAGCCGGGCTACCGAAGGAACGGGGGGCTGTCACTGAGCTCCTCGGGAATGAGGGTTCCTCCCCGGAAGGAGGCTCTCGATGTCTCGTGCGAGCGCCGCGAGTGCGCGTTCAGTCTTCCCGTCGTCCTTGAACGGTGTCGGATCCGCCTCCGAGCTTCGCGGGGAGCTCGCGCTCACTCACATCGCGGTGTGCGTGACCGTGATCGCCTCGGTTCTTTCTCTCGGCGGTATTCTCCTGTCTCTGGTCGAGGATGTGGCGACCGGCCGCTGGGTATCTAGCCTGGGGCAAGGGCTTTTCCTGGCGATCGTCAGCTTCTTGATCTACGGAGGTCTCGTCTACCAGTTGGCCCGACTGGGCCATCTCAACCGGCTACGTCAGCACCGTCGGGCGGCCGAGGACGAGCTCGATCGCTTCTTTCACGCGCCACAGCCTCCCGCCGTGACCATCCTCGTGCCTTCCTACAAGGAAGATCCCCTCGTAGTCCGCCGGACGCTTCTGTCGGCCGCCCTGCAGGACTATCCGAGGCGACGCGTCGTGTTGCTCATTGACGATCCGACGCATCCCAGTCAGGCAGCCGATATCCGCCTCCTCACGGCCGCGCGCGGGCTCGCGGCGGACATCCAGGAGATTCTGCGAAAGCCACGAGAACACTTCGAAGATGCCCTGCGAGCCTTTCTCGAACGTAGCGCCCGCGGCCCTCTCGAGGCCCGCCAGGAGATGCAGAGGCTGGCTCAGCTCTATCGTGACGCCGCCACCTGGTTCGAACAACAAGGGGCGGGTTATTCCCTCGACGACCATGCCGACGCACTTTTTGTGGAGATCACGTTTCGGATCCCAGCCGCGCGGTACCTCGATCAGGCGAACCGTTGGGCTCGGCGCATTGCCCCGGCCGAGCCGGCCCTCAGCCAGACGCTCCTCGCGGACCACCGGCGACTGGCGGCTCGTTTCCAAGCGGACATCACCAGCTTCGAGCGAAAGCGGTTCGACAACCTGTCACATGAGCCCAACAAGGCGATGAACCTCAATAGCTACATCTCGCTCATGGGACAGCACTGGCGGATCGTGGATTTCTCCGGCTCAGTCCTTCTCGAGCCGACGGAGGCAGCGGAGGCGAGCCTCTCCGTGCCGAATCCCGATTACGTCCTCATGGTGGACGCCGACAGTCTCATCTCCGCCGACTACTCGCTCCGCCTGTCCTGTGTGCTGGCCCAGCCCGGAAACCAGAGGGTCGCCGTCGTCCAGACGCCGTACAGCGCCTTCCCTCATGCCCCGGGCGCCCTGGAACGGATCGCGGGAGCGACGACCGACATTCAGTACTTCATTCACCAGGGCTTCACTTCGTACGGGGCGACGTTCTGGGTGGGCGCCAACGCGCTCGTCCGGAAAACGGCGCTCGACGACATTGCCGAGTCCGATACCGAGCGCGGCCATCCGATTTGGCGATACATCCAGGATCACACGGTCATCGAGGACACCGAATCGACCGTCGACCTGATCAGCCGGGGGTGGAAGCTGTACAACTATCCGGAGCGCCTCGCGTTCAGCGCGACTCCCCCCGACTTCGGATCTCTCCTCATCCAACGGCGTCGCTGGGCAAATGGTGGGCTGCTCATCCTGCCGAAGCTCATCCGCTACCTGGCCAGCAGGGCGAGCTGGGCCACGGCCATCCGGGAAGGCTTCATGCAGTGTCACTACCTGACCTCTCTGGCCGTCGCGAACGCCGGCCTGCTCCTCATCCTCGCGCTCTCCTTCGACGACAGCACGCGAGCCCGCTGGCTTCCCCTGACGGCGCTGCCTTACTTCGCCCTCTATGCTCGCGATTTGCGCCGCAGCGGCTACCGGGCGAGCGACGTGTTCCGTGTGTACGCTCTCAATTTGATGTTGATCCCGGTTCATCTCGGCGGTGTGTTCCAGTCCCTCCGTCAAGCGTGGACCGGGAAGAAGAGTCCCTTCGGGCGGACGCCAAAGATCAAGGGACGCACCACCGCCCCGCCGCGATACCTCATTGCCGAATATGCCATGCTCACGCAGTGGCTCCTGGGCGCGATGTTCGAGTTCCTCCACGGCCAACTCCTGCATGGCTGGTTCGCGCTCGCGAACGCTGCCTTCCTGGCGTACGCGTTGATCCACTTCATCGGTTTGCAAGAGCTCCGGGACCAGCTCGCGCTCGCCCTCCGTTTCCGCCAGTCACGCTTCGTGTCACCGAAACCGATTTCATCGCCGGCGCCGTGACCCTCGCGGGCTCGCGCCCGGTCACCGACACACGGCGTTCAGGCTCTCGAGGGGGATGGTGGGAGCCGGCGGGATCGCGGCACGCCGGGCTTGCGCGACCCGCAGGAGAAAGGTCATCTCGCCCTGCCAGACGATCTCGTCGTCCAGCGTGTAGGCCGGGTCCTCCATCGCCGTCCTGAGAGTAATGGCTGTCATTCCTGCGTTCTGATAGGCGCGCAGCAACTCATCCAACATCAGCGCGTCGAACGCTCCCATGTGCAGCAGCAGGATATGTCTGATCTGGCGCTTGAAGAGCGTATGGGACACCGCTCGCGTCCACTCGAAGCGATCCATCGCCGCTTTCAGGAAGCTCCGCTTCAAGTCATCGATCGCGCGCTCGTCGCTCCGCCCCACGCACCGCGCATACGCGTCATTCCAGGCCCAGTCATCGAAGTGAACCGTGACGTGAGCGATCCGGTAGCGGCGGCCGGCCAACCACTGCCGCACGTCGGTCCTCTTCAAGCGCGTGCCGCCTTCGTGCAGGTAGGGGTAGCGAAAGACCCGGGCCGAGTCGCCGCGGGCAAAGTCGGCGAGAAAGGTCTCATTTTTTTCGATGTCGGCGATGAATTCGGCGGCAGTGACGCGATCGATATCCAGGTGAGAAAACGTGTGATTGCCGAGGTGAAACCCGGCCTGAACCCAGTGTTTCAAGATCTCCAGATACGCCGGATTGTCCCGGACCTGCGCCCCGTTCACAAACCCATAGACCCCCGGCACCGCGCGTTCCTTCAGCACACTGACGATGCGCCGGGCAATTTCTACTCGCTGCATCCCCTGCGGCAGCGCGCCGTGGGCGGGCAGGTCGTCGACGGTGATTGCCATCTCGGTGCCGGCGAGCGCCACCGTTCGGAGTGCGCCCACCAGGAGCGCGGCCAAGAGCAGCCCTTTCAAGACGATTCGTCTTGAAGCGTAGCGCTATCCACCATGGGTCATCATACTCGGATCTCCAGCTCCGGCGGCTCGGTGGTGCGGTCGCGACGACGCGCGCCGCGCCGCGAGCCGCCGGTCAGCGCGGCCGGCTGACCGCCACGACTCCCGGATCGCGGGGATCTGGCGCGCTGCCGTCAACCAGAGACCGGATCCACACCGCATCTTGGGGATTGTTGCGCCGGTAAGCGCGCTGATCCGCGCGCAGCCGCGCGAACGCCGATTCGACGGTGGCGGGGGTCAGCCGGACTCCGAAGTCCGGTGGGACTGTTCGCCGCGGGTGGCTCAGGCCGAAGAGCCGATCGAGCACGAGGTCCCCCACGACGTCCTTGAAGTGGGACGAGTCCCAGTAGAATCCCATCTCGGCGCGACTTCCCAACTCGGGAAGGGCCTCGGTCGTGACGGACGAGTACCCGCTGAAGTCCCACAGGGGGATCGGAGGCGCGTCGGGATGCTGTGCCGAGTCTTCGGCCAGCACCTGAACCACCGCGCGCTTGGCATTCTCGAGCGTCGCCCATTCCCCGATGGCGGCGGTGATCTCCAGCTGGTGCGCGTGCTCGGGGGCGATGAAGATGCGCAGGTCGATGCCCTCCGCACGGCAGAAGGCGACGATGCGTCTGATGTAGTCCAGCGACGTCTCGCCGGCGGCCGCGGGTTGCCGGGCAGTGTGCGCCAGCTCTCGAGCATTCGCTGCGAGCTGCCCCTGCCGCTTGAATCCGACCTCGAGTCGATCTATCTCTTCGAAATATGCGCGCGGGCCGATCTGCGCGAAGTGCTCGCCCGGCCGCCGGAAGAACACGTCGCCGAGGCGTTGCCCGTCCGGGGCGAACCACTGTGGCTCCCGGTCGCCCTGCGACTGGACCGTCTCCAGGCTCGCGCGCAGCGTGTCGAGGCTGGTGAGGACTTTCAGGTCCGCCCGTATGAGCGATGGCGGGGCCAGGACCGCGGGAGCGTCGAGCAAGTGCGCATCGAAGTCGGGCCGGGTCGTGGCCGGAGCCAGGGTGGCGTGGTACGTATCGAGGCCGAGGACGACCTGTCGGAGCGGTCGCACAGCATGGGCATGAAGAAGATAGTGGTACATCTCCTTCGTGGTGGCCCCGTCGAAGGCGAGGTTGTACACCGGCCTGGCGGCTGGGTCCCACCCGTCATGTGAGGGTCGCAGCCCCACGTGGCTCCGGGATGTACCGAGAATGATCCCGCGCGGCCGGAGACGCCGCACCTCGTAGGCCTTGACCAGCCGGACCCGAGTTGGGACGGCCGGCTTGTAGGCGTTGACGCCCTCGAGCACGACGAGCCGATACACGCCGAAGGGATCGACGACAAGGTTCACGGCGACGACCGCGGCCACCAGCAGGGCCGCGGTCGTCGCCGCGATCCAGCAGTACCGGGTAGCCGCGGGTCGCGTGAGTGAAGCCATGGGCCCCTGCCCCTTCTCAGAACTGAAAATAGATGAACTCCGAAACCTTCGACATCAGCATCAGCGCGAGGCCGAACAGGCACCCGATGGCCAGCGCCCAGCCTGCCGACGGCTGCCACCTGACTGGTGATGGCCGATACGCCTCCTTCGCCGCATAGGCGCCATCCGGACCCACGTAGCCGGTCAGCTCCTGCGTGTTCGGCGCGAACCAGGCGATTGCCAGGAGCGCGGCCGAAACGAGCAGCGCGGCAGCGG
>Ga0137407_10003302_pt1 | contig 10730 bp, 8 predicted proteins | sample CZOMad2_2_16fung_FD_108410 | JGI IMG/M metagenome (GOLD analysis project Ga0137407, IMG submission 108410) | Vadose zone soil fungal communities from Angelo Coast Range Reserve, California, USA - CZOMad2_2_16fungal (Illumina Assembly) | ecosystem: Environmental > Terrestrial > Soil > Vadose zone...
CCGGCCGAGGCGAGTCTGTGGATGTGGTCGTGCGAGCCGCAGGCCGTCGCGGGGCTGGGGCCCCGCCGGCCGAGGCGAGTCTGTGGATGTGGTCGTGCGAGCCGCAGGCCGTCGCGGGGCCGCAGTGCGAGCCGCAGGCGCAGGCGAGGCGAGTCTGTAAATCTCGGAGGCTGACGCGATGACAGCCGGGGAGGTTCGGAGGGGGCCCGCCCCCTCCGACTGAATGACGGGCGGGGAGCTGGTCGCGCGGACGCTCAAGGGGGCGGGCGTGGGCCATGTGTTCACGCTCTGCGGCGGCCACATCCTGCCGATCTACGACGGCTGCCTCGGCGAGGCCATCACACTCGTCGACGTGCGCCACGAGCAGGCGGCCGCCCACTGCGCGGACGCGTATGCTCGCCTCACGCGGAGGGTCGGCGTCGCCGTCGTGGCGCCGGGGCCCGGTGTGACCGACGCGGTCACGGGGGTCGCGAACGCCTACGCCGCGCGGAGCCCCGTGCTCCTCATCGCCGGCGCGGCGCCGCAGGCACTCCGCGGACTCGGCGCGCTCCAGGAGATGGATCAGATCGCGCTCGTGCGCTCGATCACCAAGGGCGCGTGGACGGTGCCCGAGACGCGGCAGATCCCCGAGGTTCTCACCAGCGCGATCCGTACCGCGCTCTCTGGCCGGCCCGGCCCGGTCTTCGTCGAGATCCCGGTGGACCTCCTGATGGCGACCGTCGAGGATCGCCTGGCGCCGATCCCCCGCCTGTCCATCCACCGGCCGCGGCCGGCGGCCGATTCCGACGCGCTCGCGCACGTCGAGCGGCTGCTCGCCGCCGCCGCGCGCCCCGTCGTCGTCGCGGGGGGCGGCGTGTACTGGGACGACGCGGCGGAGTCGCTCGCCGCGTTTGCGGAGCGCGCGGGGGCGCCGGTGTTCATGAACGGGGCGGGACGCGGCGCGCTCCCGTCGTCCCACCCCAACGCCTTCGCCCTGGCGCGCGGCTTCGCGCTGGGCCAGGCCGACCTCGTCCTGGTGCTCGGGACGCCGCTCGATTTCCGGCTTGGCTACGGCCGGCCGCCCCTCTTCGCCGAGGGCGCGAAGGTCGTGATGATCGACGTCGATCCCGCCGAGCTCGCTCGGAACCGCCCGCTCGAGCTGGGGCTCGCGGGCGACCTGGACGTGATCCTGCGCCAGCTGAGCACGGTCGTGCCCGCGACGCTCGCCGAGCGCACGGCGCCGTGGCTCACGGCCGTGCGCGCCAGGGAGACGGAGAGCCGCGGGAGGCTCGACGGTTTCTGCGCCTCCGAGCAGGTGCCGGTGTCGCACTACCGCCTCGCCGCGGAGATCGCGCGCGTCGTGTCTCCGGAGACGATCGTCGTCGGCGACGGCGGCGACATCGTCGGCTGCGCCTCGAAGGTCGTGCGACTCGACCGGCCGGGGCAGTGGCTCGACCCCGGGCCGCTCGGCTGTCTCGGCATCGGCCCGTCGTTCGCGCTCGCCGCGAAGCTCCTCCATCCGGAACGGCGTGTCCTCCTGATCGCCGGCGACGGTGCCTTGGGGCTGAACGGGATGGAGCTCGAGACGGCGGTGCGCTTCGGCCTGCCGCTCACGTGCGTCGTCGGCAACGACGGCGGCTGGGGACAGATCCGTAACCCGCAGCTCTCGTTCTACGGCGAGGGGCGCGCCGTGGCGACGTCGCTCCCACACACACGCTTCGACCTGCTGGCGGAGGCGCTCGGCGGACGTGGCGTGCTCGTCCGGGAGCCGGCCCAGATCGGTGGAGCACTCGCGCGGGCGCTCGCGAGCGACCAGGTCTGGTGCGTCAACGTCATCCTCGACCCGGAGGCGTACAAGAAGACCGGCACGGTCTCGATGGCGATCTGACCGCTCCGTGAAGATCACGTTCCTCGCTCCCCACGTGCGGATCGCCGGCGGCGTGCGGGCGATCCTCGCCTACGCCGACCGGCTCGCCGGGCGCGGCCACGACGTGACGCTGGTGGTGCCCGCGCCGAGCCGCGTCCGCGCCGCGTGGCGCAACGTGAGGGGCGTCGGCCCCGACTGGGTCCCGGAGCTTCGCGCGCGCGTCCACTGGGTGGGGCGCTGGACGCCCGAGGCGCTCGCGCAGGGCGACGTGGTCGTCGCCACGGCGTGGCAGTCGGCGGCCGCGGTCACCGCCGCGCCGGCCCAGTGCGGGGCGAAGTTCTACTTCGTGCAGCACTACGAGAGCCTCTACCACGGCGCGCCCGACGCCGTGGACGCGACGTACCGGCTACCGCTCAGGAAGATCGTGATCTCGACATGGCTCCGCGACCTGCTGCGCGAGCGGTTCGGCAGCCCGGCCGAGGTGCTCGTGACGCCGGTGGATTCCGAGCTCTTCCATCCGACGCCGACCGCCGTCGCCTCGCGGCCGCGCGTGCTCATGCTCCACCACGAGTACGCCTGGAAAGGCGTCGCCGACGGTCTGGAAGCCGTCGCGCGCGTACGACGCCGCGTGCCGGCGCTCAGGCTGGTCGGGTTCGGCGTCAAGCCACCGGCCGAAGGAATGCCATACGACGAGTTCCACCGGAGTCCCCCGCAGGGGCGCCTCGCCGCCGTGTACTCGAGCTGCGGGATCTACCTGTGCCCGTCGTGGGACGAGGGCCTCGGGATGCCGTCGATGGAGGCGATGGCCTGCGGGGCCGCGCTCGTGACCTACGACAACGGTGGCTGTCGCGACTACGCGCGCGACGGTGAGACGGCCCTGGTCGCGCGCCGGCGCGACGTCGCCGACCTCGCCGCCAAGCTGGAGCGCGTCGTGGTGAACGAACCGCTCCGCGGGCGGCTCGCCGCCGCGGGCATGCGGTTCGTCACGACGGCGTTCGTCTGGGACCGCGCCGTGCGACGGTTGGAAGAGATCTTCGGAGTGAGGTGACACGCTCGGCGCGACGCGAGCGTGACGAGGGCGGGCTGACCGTCCAGCGTCCAGGCGAGCACGTTGAGCTCCGCTCCCACCTCGGCGAGCCGTCGCGTGAGACGGTCCCGGTCTGCACGCAGCGCCCGCGCGAGTTGCGCGACCTGCTCCAGCACGCGCCGCTCGCCGTCCGTGTACTCCCCGTCGTGCATGACCTCGCCCGGCAGCAAGAAGGGTGCCGCCGGGAGACCGCTTGCGGGGCGCGAAGTTCGTCCACCACGGCGCGCAGACTGACACGCGATGTCGGCCGCCTGACACCGGGGCCCCCACGCCGGCCGGCTCTCCCACCGCGTGCTAAGATTGGTCCGATCATGCCGATTTACGAGTACGAGTGTCACGACTGTGGACGCCCCGTGAGTCTGCTCGTGCTCCGCCCCTCTGCTGCACCGCCTCCGACCTGCCCCCGCTGTCACGGACAGCGCTTGAGCCGCGTGATGTCGCGCTTCGCCACCGTGAAATCGGAGGAGGCGCGCCTGGAATCGCTCGCCGACTCCTCGGCCTTCGGCGACCTCGACGAGAACGACCCCGCGAGCGCGGCCCGGTTCATGAAGAAGATGGGCCGGGAGCTCGGCGACGACCTCGGTGAGGACTTCGAGTCGGCGATGGACGAGACGCTCAGCGAAAGCGAGGCCGACGCGGCGGGCGGGACCGCGGCCGAATCCACGGGCGCGCCAGGCGCGGCTCCAGATCTGTGAAGACAGACGTCGTCGACCGCCTCGAGGCGGTGGGCGTCGCCGCGTGGGACCACCTTGTGGCGCAGAGTCGCCTGCGGTCGCCGTTCCTCACGTGGACCTGGCAGCGCGAGTGGACGCGGGCGTTCGCCGCCGACCGGCGCCTCGAGATTCGGCGCGTCGAGGACGCTGAGGGCCGGCTCGTGGCCCTCCTGCCGCTCCACGAGGCCGCGCCGGGCGTGCTCACGCTCATCGGCGGCGCCGATATTTCGGACTACCTCGACCTGATCGCGCTCGCGGGCCGCGAGGAGGAGGCATGGATGGCGCTCCTCCAGTCGCGCGCGGCGGAGCGGGTCGCGTGGGACCTTCACGCCGTCCCCGGGACGTCGCCGACGGTGACGGTGCTCCCCCAGCTCGCCCCTGCGTGCGGGCTGTCCGCGTCGGTGGCGATCGAGGAGCGCTGTCCCGTCCTGGTCCTGCCGTCCTCGTGGGACGCGTATCTGGCTTCCCTCAGCGGCAAGCACCGCCACGAGCTCGCGCGGAAGATGCGGCGGCTCGAGCGCGAGACCCCCGAGGCGCGGGCCGTGTGCGCGAGCCGCCCCGCCGATGTCGAGAATCGGCTCGGCGACTTCTTCGACCTCCACCGGCGCTCCCGCAGCGGGAAGGCGCGCTTCATGGACGTCCGGATGGAGGCCTTCTTCCGACACGTCATGACGGCGCTCGTCGAGCGCGGCGCCGCCCGGCTGTGGTTCCTCGACACGGCGTCCGGGCCTATCGCGTCCTTCGTCACGATCGAGTGGGACGACACGGTCGGCATCTACAACTCGGGGTTCCATCCCGATCGCGCGACCCTGTCCCCAGGCGTGGTCCTGCTCGGGCACCTGATCCGCGACGCGATCGAGCGCGGGAAGCGGCGCTTCGACTTCCTCCGGGGCGAGGAGCGGTACAAGTACGAGTTCGAGCCCGTCGCCGAGGACGTCTGCGCGGTGAGGATCGAGTGAGCGGGGGCGGCGCGCTCCGCGTCGCGATGCTCTCGGTCCACACCTGCCCGCTCGCCGCGCTCGGCGGAAAGGAGACGGGCGGGATGAACGTGTACGTCCGCGAGCTCTCCCGCGAGCTCGGTCGGATGGGCGTCGAAGTGGACGTGTTCACGCGCTCGCAGAACGCGTCGATCCCACGCGTCGTCCCCCTGGGCGAGCGCGCCCGCGTCGTCCACCTCGCCGCGGGCCCGCAAGCCCCGATGCCGCGCGCCGCGATCCATGCGTACCTCGACGAGTTCGTGGACGGCGTCGACTCGTGGCGGCTCACGCAGGGCGCGGACTACGACCTCATCCACGCCCACTACTGGCTCTCTGGCGTCGCGGCGCTCGCCTTGCGCGAGCGGTGGTCCGTGCCGGTGCTCCAGATGTTCCACACGCTGGGCCGACTGAAGAATCGGGCGGCGCGGAGCGTCACCGAGCTGGAGCCGGCGCTTCGCCTCCGCGAGGAGACGCGGATCGTCGGGGCATCCGATCGGATCGTCGCGGCGAACGTCGTGGAGCGCGCCGAGCTGCTCCGCGACTACGCGGCCCACGCGCCGCGCATCGCGACGATCCCGTGCGGCGTGGACACCGCGCTGTTCGCGCCGGGCGACCCCACCGCGGCGCGCGTGGCGCTCGCGCTCCAGCCGCATCCCGTGCTGCTCTGGGTGGGGCGCATCGCGCCGATCAAGGGGCTCGACACGCTGCTCGACGCCATCGCGCGCCTGCGCGCGGCCGGGACCGCGCTCAGCCTGCTGATCGTCGGCGGCGAGGCCGACGAGCCGCGGAACGGCCACGAGGTCGCGCTGCGCGAGAGGCTCGAGCGGCTCGGTCTGGGCACCGCGGTCCGGTTCGTCGGCCCGCTCCCCCAAGACGTCCTGCCGACCTACTACGTCGCCGCCGACGTCACCGTGCTGCCCTCGTACTACGAGTCGTTCGGCATGGTGGCCCTCGAGGCCATGGCGTGCGGGAGCCCCGTCATCGCCTCCCGGGTGGGCGGTCTCGTGACGACCGTGCGCGACGGCGTGACCGGCTTCCTCGTCCCCGAGAGCGACGTCGGGGCGCTCGCCGAACGCATCGCGGCGCTGATTGCCGATCCCGACCTGCGCTGGCGCATCGGGCGCGAGGGTGTGCGATGGGCCGCAGCCCACCGCTGGCCGTGCGTGGCGGAGGCGATCTGTCGCGAATACGCGTCGCTCGAGCCCAACGCGACACTGCACCTCGCGGCCGCGCGCTGCCGGGACTGACGCGCCGCCGTCATGGGCGGCGCCTACTGTCGAATCTGCGACCATCCATGGTCAGGCTCTTTCCAATAATGCGGGTCCGCCCCGGGGATCTGCCATCCCGGAGTTCTTTTCTGAGCCGACCTTAGGCATTTCCGGATCCATGGCACGCTGCTTGCTCTGGTTCGGGGCGGGGGGCCCTGCGGGAGCCAATGCGCGTCCTCGTCGTTGAAGACGATCCGCTGCTGTGTGACGTCCTGCGGGACTTTCTCCGTGAGCTCGGCCATGAGCCGGTCGTCACGCACTGCGCCGAGGACGCAATCACGTCCATGGGCCTCGAGCTACCCGACGCCGTGCTGCTGGATATCTACCTCCCCGGCATCAGCGGGCTCGACTTCCTGCAGCTTCAGACCACGCGCGAGTCGCGCATTCCGATCGTGGCGATCTCGGGCATGGCGGCCGAGAGCCAGGCGCGCGAGTGCGTGCAGCTCGGCGCGGTCGACTTCCTGCCGAAGCCCGTGGAGCTCGAGCGCCTGCGAGAGGTCCTGACGTGCCTCGAGCCCCACGCCGGCCGGCCCTCCCCCTCGGCGCACCGAAACGAGCGACGGCGGGCGCCACGCGCGGCCGTCGCGGTTCCCGTCCGGGTCGTCGAGAACGGCGGCACCGAGTGGGAGGCGACCTCCGTGGACCTCAGCACGGTCGGCGTCAAGCTCCGGTCGAGCCGTGCGGTCAACCCGGGACGCGCGGCCAAGCTCTCCTTCGCGCTCCCCGACGGCGACGGGGCGCTCGAGGTCAGCGCCATGCTCGTCAGATCCGACGGCCGCGGCTACGCGTTCGATTTCGTCAGCCCCACCGACGACCAGCTCGGGCGACTGCGCGAGTTCGTCCAGCGAGGCGGCGCCGGTCCCGCGCGCGCCGTCGAGGCGCACTTCCGTGTCCTGCGCGCGATCTCGCGGGCCCTCAGCCTGAGCCTCGACGTCGACCAGATGCTGCGCATCGCCCTCGACGCGCTCACGCGTGTGACCGGACACGAGATCTCGAGCCTCCATCTCCTGTCCGACGACCGGCGGACGCTGCGCCTGCTCGCCGACCGCGGCCTGTCGGCCGAGCTGCGCATGGCGAACCGCGTGCTCGCGGTCGGCCAGGGCGTCATCGGTCGGGTGGTGGTCACGGGCGAGACCGTACACGTGACGAACGTGGCCGCCTCTGCGGAGCTCCCACCCGCCGAGCGGGCGGTCGTCGAGCGGGAGGGGATCCGCGGCTTCGTCTGCGTTCCGCTGCAGAGCCGCGGACGCATCCTGGGCGTCCTGTCGCTCGCCCGGCGGACGTCCGAGCCCTTCTCGGATGTCGAGATCGCGCTCCTGGAGGCCGCCGCGAACCAGATCAGCCTGGCGCTCGACAACGCCCGGCTCTACTCGGAAACCCGGAGCCAGCTCGACGAGCTCAAGCAGACCGAGACCCAGCGGGCGGAGGGCGAGCGGCTCTCGACAATCGGCAAGCTGATGGCCGGCCTCGTGCACGAGATCAACAATCCCCTCACAGTCATCCTCGGCCAGGCGGAGCTCGTGATGACGGAGCTCGCGGATTCGACCCGGGGCCGCGAGCGCGTGCGGATCATCCTCCAGGAGACGTCACGGGCCGCGCGTTTACTACAGAGGGTCCTGCAGCTCGGGCGGCCGCAGCCCTCCGAGCGGCGCCCGTGCGCCCTCGAGGACCAGGTGCAGTGGGTGCTCGAGGCGAAACGTCACGAGCTCGACCGGGCCGGGATCCGGGTCGTCACCGAGTTCTCGCCGATCCCGTCCGTGTACGCCGACCAGGACCAGCTCCGACAGGTGCTCTTCAACCTCGTCCAGAACGCGCACCAGGCGATGGCGAAGCATCCCGGGCCGCGCGTGCTGACGCTCCGGACCACGGAGGCGGACGGGCGCGTCCGGGTCGAGGTGCGCGACACCGGGCCCGGCATTCCGCCGGAGCTGCTCCCCCGGGTCTTCGACGCGTTCTTCACGACCAAACCAGCCGGCGAGGGCACCGGGCTCGGCCTCTGGATGTCCTACAGCATCGTCGAGCAGCATCAGGGTCGGCTCGGCTGCGAGTCGCGCCCCGACGGCGGCGCGACCTTCGTCGTCGAGCTTCCTTACCGGAAGGGACCGAGCTAACCAGCCGCGCCGGGCGATCCCCCGGGCGCTACGCGCGGCTCGGAGCGCATGCTACACTCCCGCGCACCGTGGGAGCCCTCCTCGAGGTCGAGCACCTGACGACCGAGTTCGTGACGCGGGGCGGCGTCGTCCGGGCCGTGGACGGCGTCTCGTGGGACGTGCGGGAAGGGGAGACCGTGGCCCTCGTCGGCGAGTCGGGCTGCGGCAAGAGCGTCAGCGCGCTCTCCGTCATGCGCCTCGTCGCGGCGCCCGCCGGCCGGATCGTGGCGGGTCGGGTCCGCTTCAAGGGCCGGGACCTCCTGGCGCTCTCCGACGAGGAGATGCGGCGGATCCGCGGCCGCGAGATCGCGATGATCTTCCAGGAGCCGATGACCTCGCTGAACCCGGTGCTCTCCATCGGGCGCCAGCTCACGGAGGGGCTCGAGATCCACCTCGGGATGACGCCAGCGGAGGCGCGACGTCGGGCAGCGGAGCTCCTGGCGATGGTCGGGATCCCGGACGCCGAGCGACGGCTCCGGCAGTACCCGCATCAGTTCTCGGGAGGGATGCGCCAGCGAATGATGATCGCCATGGCGCTCGCGTGCAATCCGTCGCTGATCCTCGCCGACGAGCCCACCACGGCGCTCGACGTCACGATCCAGGCGCAGATCCTCGAGCTGATGAAGGCCCTCTCGCGGCGGCTCGGCGTCGCGATGCTGATCATCACCCACAACCTCGGAGTCGTCGCCCGCTATGCCGATCGCGTGAACGTGATGTACGCGGGCCGCATCGTCGAGCGCGGGACCGCGCGCGAGCTGTACGCGAACCCGCGCCACCCCTACACGCTCGGGCTCCTGCGCTCGGTGCCCCGCCTCGACGAGCCGCGCCGAGCTCGGCTCGACCCGATCGAGGGGCAGCCGCCCGACCTCACGCGGCTGCCGGCCGGCTGCGCCTTCGCAGCGCGCTGCGCCTTCCGCGTCGAGCGATGCGCCCGTGATCGGCCGGGGCTCGTCGGGGTCGGCGCGGGCGACCACGTGAGCGCGTGCTGGGAGACGGAGCGACTGGACCGGGCGCTGGCGACGCGATGACCGGCGGGCGCCCGCTGCTCGAGGTCCGGAACCTCGTCAAGTATTTCCACATCTCGGGCGGACTGTTCGGCGGGCGGGAGGGCGTCGTCCGCGCCGTGGACGACGTGAGCTTCGCGATCCACCGCGGCGAGACGCTCGGGCTCGTCGGCGAGTCGGGCTGCGGCAAGACGACGACCGGTCGGTGCATCCTCCAGCTCGAGCGGCCCACGCACGGCCAGATCCTCTTCGAGGGCCGGGACCTCGCGACCCTCGGCCGGGAGGAGCTCCGAGCGGTCCGCCGCCGCCTGCAGGTGATCTTCCAGGACCCCTACAGCTCGCTGAACCCGCGCATGACGGTGGGCCAGATCGTCGCCGAGCCGCTCGCGGTGCACCGCATCGTGCCCGACCCGGTGAAGCGCGAGGCGCGCGTGCAGGAGCTCCTCGGACACGTCGGCCTCCTGCCGCAGCACGCGCGGCGGTACCCCCACCAGCTCTCCGGCGGACAGCGCCAGCGCGTGGGCATCGCGCGGGCGCTCGCCATGGAGCCCGCGCTCATCGTCTGCGACGAGCCGGTCTCGGCGCTCGACGTCTCGATCCAGGCGCAGATCATCAACCTCCTCGAGGACCTCCAGCGCGAGTTCGGCCTCACCTATCTGTTCGTCGCCCACGACCTCTCCGTCGTGCGCCACATCTCGGACCGCGTCGCGGTGATGTACCTCGGCAAGCTCGTCGAGCTCGCCGACCGGAAGGCGCTCTACGACGACCCGCTGCACCCGTACACGCGCGCGCTGCTCTCCGCGGTGCCGATCCCGGACCCCGAGCTCGAGTCGCGCCGTGAGCACATCGTCTTGGGCGGGGAGGTCCCGAGCCCGTTGAACCCGCCGGCGGGCTGCGTCTTCCACCCCCGCTGCCCCATCGCGATCGACCGGTGCCGAGCGGCGGTGCCCGAGCTCCGCGAGATCAGGCCCGGCCACTGGGCGGCGTGCATCCTCGCTTGACAGGTGACCGGCACGTGCTTAAATGCTGAAACCTTTTGTGTTCTTCCTCGGTTTCCTGAGCAGAACTACCTTGGAGGGATCGATGCGACCTCGTCTCGGCCTCCTGATCGGTATTCTCGCCGCCCTGCTAGCCGCTCCGGCGGGGGCGCAGGAAAGGCCGCGGTACGGGGGTGAGCTGGTGTTCGCCGTGCCGTCGGAGCCACCGTCCTACGACGCCCACCGCGAGGAAACCTTCGGCGTCATCCATCCGATGGCGCCGCACTACAACACCCTGCTCCGACCCGACCCGAACGATAAAACGGCCAGCCGGATCGTGGGGGACCTCGCGGAGTCGTGGACGATCTCGAAGGACGGACGGGTCTACACCCTCAGGCTCCGCCGGGGCGTCAAGTTTCACGACGGCAGCGAGATGACGTCCCGGGACGTCAAGGCCAGTTACGACAAGATCATCTTCCCGCCCGCCGGGATCGCCTCCGACCGCAAGGGCGAGTACGTGGACGTCGAGGTCGTGCAGGCACCCGATCCGTACACCGTCGTGTTCCGGCTCAAGTGGCCGTCCGGGTCCTTCCTCATGTCCCTGGCCTCGCCGTGGAACTGGATCTACAAGGCCGACATCCTCGCCAAGGACATGCGCTGGTACGAGACGCACGTGATGGGCACGGGCCCGTTCGTGTTCGTGGAGCA
>Ga0137407_10003303_pt1 | contig 10726 bp, 10 predicted proteins | sample CZOMad2_2_16fung_FD_108410 | JGI IMG/M metagenome (GOLD analysis project Ga0137407, IMG submission 108410) | Vadose zone soil fungal communities from Angelo Coast Range Reserve, California, USA - CZOMad2_2_16fungal (Illumina Assembly) | ecosystem: Environmental > Terrestrial > Soil > Vadose...
ATGTCGCAGGCAGCGCGCAGCGCGGGCGAGATCTTGAAGCGCTGTGACGGTGCCACGACGATTGCGGACATCACGGTGGATCTCGAACGCGCCTTCGCGACTTCCAATTTGTCCGCGGATGTCATGCGCTTCGTCATCTTCGCGGTGGAGAGGAAATGGTTGATAATCCCTTCGTGAATACGCCGACGGGGCCCGTGAATGCGCCGACCAAGCCCGGGCCGCCGCTGTGGCTGCTGCTGGAGCTCACTTACCGGTGCCCCTTGCACTGTGTTTTCTGCTACAACCCGACGGACTTCGCACGCACCGCTGCGGAGCTCGACACGGACGACTGGGTGCGCGTGCTGCGGCAGGCGCGCGCCCTCGGCGCGGTGCAACTGGGCCTGTCGGGCGGTGAACCGCTGGCCAGAGACGATCTCGAGCCCATCGTGGCGGAGGCGCACCGGCTCGGCTTCTATACCAACTTAATCACGTCCGGTGTGGGCTTGAACGACGCGCGCCTGCGCGCGCTCAAGGAAGCCGGGCTGGATCACATACAGCTCTCCTTCCAGGACAGCACGCAGCAGATGAATGATTTCCTGAGCAGCACGCGTACCTTCGAGCTCAAATCGACCGTGGCCGCGCTCATCAAGCGATACGACTATCCCATGGTGCTCAACGTGGTTCTGCACCGGCTCAACATCGATCACGTAGAGGAAATCCTCGAGATGGCGCTGCGCTTCGGCGCCGACTATGTGGAACTGGCGAACACCCAGTACTACGGCTGGGCCTGGCACAACCGCGAGCAGCTGCTGCCCAGCCGCGGCCAAGTGGAGCGGGCGGAACAAACGATGCAGCGCTTCCGCGAACGCGTCGGAAGCCGGATGCAGATCTACTTCGTCGTGCCCGACTATTTCGAGCGCCGCCCCAAGGCCTGCATGAACGGCCTGGGGTCGATCTTTCTCACCATTGCGCCGGACGGAACCGCGCTTCCCTGTCATGCCGCACGTATGTTGCCCGGTCTCGAATTTCCCAATGTGCGCGACAGCAGCATCGAGGACATTTGGTACGGCTCCGCGAGCTTCAATCATTTCCGCGGCGATGCATGGATGAAAGAACCCTGTCGAAGCTGTCCGGAAAAAGTGCGGGACTTCGGCGGATGCCGCTGCCAGGCGTACCTGCTCACGGGCGACGCCGCGAATGCGGACCCGGTTTGCGATTTATCTCCGTACCATCACCTGGTGACGGACGCGGTCGCGCGGGCGGAACGGCCCGCGGCCGTTGTTCCGCGGCTGGGACCGGGGGAAAAGCCGCTGGTGTTTCGCAGCGAGCGCAATTCGTCTACGCTGTTTCTCGAGCGAGATGAGAACTGACACCATGCAGTGGCTGACTTGGGCGTTCCTGATCGCGGTCGCCGCGGAGACGCTGACACGCCTGTGGCTGGGGTCGCGTCAGATTGCGGCCGTGCAGGCGCATCGCGACGAAGTCCCCGAGCCGTTCCGCGGACAAATCGCGCTCGCCGATCAGCAGAAGGCGGCCGACTACACTACCGCCCGGGTCCGGCTGGGGCGATGGGCAACCGTCGTCGAGGCGCTGGTCAAACTCCTGCTTACCTTGGGCGGCGGCCTTGCGGCGGTCGACGCAGTCTGGCGCCACACGGGGCTTGGCGAACCGTGGCGCGGTGCGTGCGTCGTGGCCACCGTGCTGCTGCTGCTGCAGCTGGTCGGCTTACCCTTCTCATTGTGGAGAACATTCCGGATCGAAGCCCGCTTCGGATTCAACCGGGTCTCGCCGCAGCTCTATGCGGTGGACTTGGTCAAGCAATTGCTGCTGGCCGTGTTGCTCGGCGGCCCGCTGTTGCTGGCCACGCTCACCCTCATGGAACGCGCCGGGGCGGGGTGGTGGGTGTGGGTGTGGCTGATCTGGCTGGCTTGGACCTTAGGCTTGACCTGGGCCGCCCCTAGGTTCATTGCGCCGCTCTTCAATCGCTTCTCGCCGCTCACCGATGAATCGCTCAAGAAGCGGGTCGAGAGTTTGCTCGAGCGCTGCGGATTCGCGGCGCGCGGGGGCGTGTTCGTCATGGACGGATCGCTGCGCTCGGCGCACGGTAACGCGTACTTCACCGGTATCGGGCGCAACAAGCGCATCGTGTTCTTCGATACCCTGCTGTCGCGCATCGAGGCGCCCGAAATCGAAGCGGTGCTGGCGCATGAGCTCGGGCACTTTCGACTGCATCACGTGCGCCAGCGGCTGGCGGCGTCCGTGCTGCTGACGTTCGGCGGGTTGGCGCTGCTCGCTTGGGCTGCGCGGCACCCGGGATTCTACGGCGCCCTTGGCGTGCCGGTGCCGTCCGCCGCGATGGCGCTGCTCTTGTTCGCGGTGACCGTCCCGGTCTTTGCGTTCTTTGCGACGCCCGTGATGTCCTCGTGGTCGCGCCGCCACGAGAGGCAGGCCGACGATTTTGCAGCCGAACACGCGGATGCCGGCAAGCTGGCGGCCGCCCTGGTCAAGCTGTTTCGCGACAATGCGTCGACTCTCACCCCCGATCGCATTCACTCAGCGTTCTTCGATTCCCACCCGCCGGCGCTCGAACGAATTGGTCGGCTGACTACATTGGCGTCGAGTTCTTGATCGCGTCCAGATCAGCTGGATGAGTCAGGCGTAATGACGGGCAGCCCTCGACAGGCCTGAATCCCTATCATGAAGCCAGTGGTGATTTTATCACCAAGACATCGCAGGGTAGCGACTCGAGCACCGACTGGGCCGTGCTGCCGATGTCGGGTCGCGTAGCTCTGTCGCGTGCCAGGGCGCCCATTGCCACGATACTGGCGTTGTGTTCCATTGCGACACGCGGGAGATGGGTATCCGGTAGACCAATCTTGACGTGAAGGTGCCGCTTGTCGACCGAATATCGCCTGACAAATGCATTGATCGCCCAGTGCCGGCGTTGTTCATCGACGGTGGTGGCTCGATCGACGCCGTTCGGAGGAGGCACGCCGGCATTCGTGGTCTTGGCGCTCGTGCCCGGAAATAGAGCGTGGAAAACATGCAGCTTGCCGCTCAGCCGATTTACCAAGTGGGCGGCGTACGCCATGATTTCATGATCCAGCAAGGCGTTCCGGTCGCCGCCATGCAGCGGATCGACGGCGGCGACCACGATGGGAGCATCCTGCCATTGCCCCGGCTTACTGAGGAGCAGGGGCATCGGGCAAAATCTCACCAAATGCCGGTCAGTATCGGTCAAGAGCGCTCGTTTCGCGGAGGCCTGGCGTACGTCCTTGACCACGAAATCGACGTCCGATTGCCGCAACCAGCGCAACAGCGAATCGTGAGCGGCATCTCCGTTCACGACCTGCGTGGTGACCTCAATTCCGCGCGCGCGCAACGGTATCGCAAAATGATTCAACCAAGACGGCAGACTGCTGTAGTTCGGCAAGTGATTGCGCCAGGGTGATTTCCTTGCAAGGCGCAACCCGCGCAATTGTTTGGTATCGAACGATAATAGAGTGACCGCGGCGTGAAGCCGAGTGGCGAGCGCAAGGGCTTTCGCCAGTGCCGGTTGCTTGGTGGACGTGGGATCTATGATTACCGCGAGATGGGCGATGTCTGCGGCACAACCAGGCGCACGCGGGGTGGTCCCGGTCATAGAAAATGAAACCTCTAAGAATGATTTCCTATGAAATTCACTCTCCCACGAGTGCGCCAATGCGGGGTATCAGGAATTATACGTAGCGGCTCAGTGCGGATACATATGCACATAAACGGTAGAGTGCAGACTCCGGCTCTGATTGTCCGTATCATCCGCGAATGAAAACGTCCGGCACGGTGAGTTCGGATTTGCTCGGCGGCATTGCGCGGCGGGTGATGTTGGAGCGGGGGCTATTGCCGGAGTTCTCTGCGGCGGCCCTGCAGCAGAGCGACGCCATTGCCGGGCCTGCCGCGGCGGCAGGCCTCGCTATCCGCGATTTGCGCGCGCTGCTGTGGGCATCAATCGACAACGACGATTCGCGCGACCTGGATCAACTCTCGGTAGCGCAGCCGCTCGGCAGCGGGGCAGCGAAGATATTGGTGGCGATTGCAGACGTCGACGCCATCGTCCATCGGGGTTCGCCGATCGACGATCACGCCCGTACCAACACCACCTCCGTTTACACAGTTCCGCGGATTTTTCCGATGCTGCCTGAGAAGCTGTCGACCAACCTCACCTCGCTGGGTGAAGGGCAGGAGCGTCTCGCCATCGTCATCGATATGTCGGTGACTGCCGACGGCAGATTGGGCGTGTCGGAAGTCTATCGTGCACTCGTCCGCAATCAGGCCAAACTTGCCTACAATGGGGTGGGCGCTTGGCTGGAGGGCAAGGGTCCCGCGCCCGCTCGGCTGGCTGCGGTTCCCGGACTCGATCAGCAGCTGCGCCTCCAAGACCAGATCGCACAGGCGCTCAGAGGTATACGGCAGGCTCACGGCGCATTGGCCTTGGAGACCATAGAGGCTTTGCCGGTGTTCCACGGCGAGGTATTGACCGACTTGCGGCCGGACGAGAAAAATAGAGCCCATGATCTCATCGAGGATTTCATGATCGCAGCCAATGGCGTGACCGCACGGTACCTGGCGAGCAAGGGCGCGCCGTCACTACGGCGGGTGCTGCGGACCCCCAAGAAATGGAGCCGGATCGTCGAGCTGGCGAAGCAACTCGGCGAGACCCTTCCGCGAGAACCCTCAGCACCGGCGCTCAATGCTTTCCTCCACAAGCGTCGTCAGGCAGATCCGACGCGTTTTGCGGATTTGTCTCTGGGCGTCATCAAGCTGCTGGGGAGGGGTGAATACATGATCGATCTACCCGGACAGAAGATCGAAGGACATTTCGGTCTCGCCGTCGGCGACTACACGCATTCCACGGCACCGAATCGGCGTTTCCCCGACCTGCTGACGCAGCGCTTGCTCAAATCCGCGCTGATCGGGCAAGCCGCTGAATATTCACCGGACGAGCTGCGTTCATTGGCCGCGCACTGTACGGCGCAGGAAGACAACGCTGCCAAGGTGGAACGACAAGTGGGCAAGTCGGCGGCGGCACTGTTGTTGGCACCGCGCATCGGTCAACGCTTCGACGCCATCGTTACCGGGGCTGCGGACAAGGGGACCTGGGTCCGGATCTCTGCGCCGACGGCCGAGGGTAGGCTGATCAAGGGATTTGAAGGTCTGGACGTGGGTGATCGCGCCCACGTCAAACTGGTACGGACAGACGTCGCCCGAGGCTTCATCGATTTCGAACGCTTGACGTAGAACGCATGCAATCCAACGGCACTCCAAAATCCCCCCAACTCGCCTATGAAGACGAAACCTTCCTTGCCAGTGAGGACGGGCGACCGGTGCGCATTCTCGCGGAATACTTGGAACCCTTGCATCGCTTTCGTCGTGCCGGCATTCACGACACCATCGTCTTCTTTGGATCGGCGCGACTGACGAGCGACGGCCCGCTCGCACGCTACTACCTCGAGGCGCGGGAACTGGCTCGTGTGCTCACCCAATGGTCGAAAAACCTGCCATCGCACACTCATCGCTATGTGGTGTGTACCGGCGGCGGCGGGGGAATCATGGAAGCCGCCAACCGCGGGGCTGCCGACGCCGGGGGCCGAACGATAGGGCTCAATATCAGCCTGCCGCATGAACAGCGGCCGAATGCCTATGTGACGCGCGAGCTATCGTTCGAGTTTCATTACTTCTTCATGCGTAAGCTCTGGTTCGCGCACCTGGCGCGCGCGTTGGTGGTTTTCCCCGGCGGCTTCGGCACGCTGGACGAGCTCACTGAAATCCTGACTCTGGCGCAGACCCGCAAGCTGCAGAGCCCGATTCCGGTGATTCTCTACGGCACCAGCTACTGGAATGAGATCATCAATTTCGAAGCGCTGGTACGGCATGGCATGATCGAGCGCAAAGACCTTGGGTTGTTCCAGTACGCGGACGATCCAGCAACCGCGCTGGCGCTGTTGCAAAGCGCGCTGCAAGCGGGACCCGACGAGGCCAGCCCTTGCTTCGCACACTCGAGAACGCGGGAATCGAACGACCGCTGGCCGTAATATTACGGACAGACGGGCTCGTTGTTGCTGGTCTTTGGAATATTCACCATGCTTGGCTCCTCGAGCTTTCACGCGCTCTGCGGCGATTTCTGTCGTTTGCAAGTGAATTAACTTATCGAACGGCAATACATTGTTCACTTGCGCCAGCGCCGCACGGACGGCCATAGATGAGAGAATGCGTGCATGTTGAGACGGCTGCGCGGTTGGTTCAAAAAAAAGAAGACCGGTACGGGGCTGCCGTATCTACGGCGCTCGCCTGAAACGGGCCGCAGCCGATTTCTCAAGGCGAGATTCAAGGATTCGCACGCCCCAGGTGTTTTCAGGCCGGGGATGCGCCGCGAACTCGGCTACCGGCTTTATCTGCCAAGCGGCTCGTCGGGTCGCGATAGCCTGCCGTTGATCGTCATGTTGCATGGATGCAGACAAGATTCGCTCGGTTTTGCCGGAGGTACACGTATGAACGCGCTGGCCGAACAGGGTCGCTGTGCAGTGCTGTATCCGGAACAAAGCAAGCATTCAAACCCGCTCCGCTGCTGGAATTGGTTCGATGCGGCCTCGCTTGCGGGGCAGGGTGAGGCAGCCTTGATTGCGCGCCTGATCGATCAGGTCAAAGAGCGCCGCCCAATCGATCCTCGACGCGTTTATGTGGTGGGAATGTCGGCCGGCGGTGCAATGGCCTGTATCTTGGCCGTCCGCCACAGTCGCCTATTTGCCGCCTGTGCCATTCATTCCGGCATGATGTACGGCGCTGCAAGTTCGCCGATGCAGGCGCTCGCCGCGATGCGGTCAGGACCGTCGGCGGCGTCCGTCGACAAGGCGCGGCAACTCATGCGTGCGGCGGGCGAATCCGAAGTCGCGGTGCCGACGCTCGTGATCCACGGCGACAGCGACGCGACGGTCAATCCTGTGAATGCGGATCGAATCATCGAACAGCTGAGGGCACGCGCCGAATACCTTGCTCCAAGGGCCGGTGCGCTATTGGCGTCCGATGAACGGCGCATCGACGGCGGGGGCCGCACCTGCCGACAGCAAGACTACACGCGGCAAGGGCGGATCGTGCTGCGAAAAGTGCTCGTTGAAGGATTGGGCCATGCGTGGAGCGGCGGCGATGCGCGGTATGAATTCAACGACGCCGCCGGGCCTGACGCCGGCCGGCTCATTCTGGATTTCATGTTCAGCGCAGCGCGAGCCAGCGACCAATCGCCGCCGGCACTTCGCGTTGCGCCCGCGCGCTGACGTACATGCCGATGTGTCCGAGATCGAATTCGAGCATCGTGTAGTCATCGCTCCCGACCAGCCGTTGCATCGCGGCGGACGCGGCGGGCGGCACCAAGTGGTCTCTTTTGCCGATCAGGTTCAACATCGGCAGTCGCAGCGCATGGAGATCGACTTTGCGGCCGGCGATTTCGAGCCGGTTCTTCACCAGGCGGTTCTCCTGGTAGAACCAGACCACGAACTCCCGGAATGCCGCACCTGCCTGGTCCGGACTGTCGAAAATCCATTGCTCGACGCGCATGAAGTTCTCGATTCGATTTCGATCCGGGCTTCCCGCCAGCAGATCCACGTACTTCTGGTGCATCAAGCGGAACGGCATCAGCGATAAGAACAGTTGATTGAGTGCATCGCCGGACACGTTGCCATCACCCACCCAGGCTGCGACGTCGATTTTGCCGACCCACTTCGACAGCAGATCCGCGGGGCTGTGGAAATCCACCGGCGTGACCATGGTGATCAGATTTCGCACGCGCTTCGGGTGGAGCGCGGTAAAGCACAAGCTGAGTACGCCGCCCTGACAGACGCCGAGCATGTTGAGAGCATTCAGCCGGTGCGTGTTCAAGATGTAATCCACGCAGCCGACGAGATAGCCGTCGATATAATCGGCCAAGGTGGTGAACCGGTCCGCGCCATCGGGGTAGCCCCAGTCGATGAGATACACGTCCAGGCCTTCGGCCAAGAGCCCACGGATCAGCGAACGGTCCTCCTGCAGATCCATCATGTACGGCCGATTGACCAGCGCATAGACGATGAGCAGAGGTACGCCGCCGCCGGCCGGCCGCGCGATCGGTCGGTAGCGATACAGCGTGAGCTTGTCCGATTGCCACACGGCCTCCTTCTGTGAGCAACCGGCGGCGCAATGGCTCGCAGCCGCCAGCGCCGCGTAAAAGGCCGCGCCCGTCATCGCTTGACCCTCCGGCGCGCGCGCTTTGCCCCGCCGGCCGGCGCTCGCGGCTTACGTGTTTTCGACGCCGCACGCAGTTGCTCCTCGACCGATCTGAGCCGATGCGACAGCGTATTGATCTCACTTCGCGTGGGCAGGTCGAGCAGCTTCGCCGAATGCTCGATGCTCGCCTGCACCTCTCGGCGCCATTGGCTGCTCGCGTTCACGAATTCCGATAATGCCTCGCAGAAAGCTTCGCCGTGAGCCGCGCGCGCATAGGCCTCTTCCGCGCACTCGATCCACAAGTCGTAGAGCTTGCGCGCCGCCTCTGCGCTCATGGCGGCCGCGTACGGCGGCGGCCCAAGCCGCGCCGCAAATGCCGTCGCCGCTTCGCTCAGGGCATCGGACCACAGGCGTTGCAGGCGACGCCGCGCATCATCGATGCGCCGCCAGGCTTCGGCCGTACGTTGCCAGCGCTGCTGGTGCTCGCGGGTTGGGCCGAATGCAGGTGAGTTCTCCATGGGCGCCGGTTGTACGCCGGCGGCACCAAGACCTGCGTTCCAAGGCATTTGAAAATCAGCGAAATGTTCACGCAGAAAGTCGCTGAAGGTTCGTGCCGCCTCGTCTGCGGTCCTCGCCGAGGCACTGCCGGCGCCGTCGAGGATGGTCCGCGCGGCCGCCGTGAAGCGTTCGGCCGCATCGATGAACGGCGCGAAACCAAACCCGCCGTCATGGGCCGGCCTCGCTTGCGGGGCGGGACCGGCAGAACTCAATAGCGTTGCGAATGCTTGCCACTGCTGCCACAGCTCATGATCCACGATGCCGCTCTCCATACGCACTGCAAAAGGTGACATCTTGCACGAAGAGCGAGCGCGATATTGTCGTGATTGATATGTAACGCATTGGTTTAAAACAATAATTATTGTACGGCAAAATGAGGTAATTGATGTGTCCGTGCATCTAGTTGTGCATTGCGGAAGGATCGTCTAGGATCCCTCTGGGAGTTTGGATCAAAGCAATGCCGCAAGAACGCCTCATACGGAAGTACTCGAATCGCCGCCTCTATGACACGGTTGGCAGCCGCCACGTCACGCTCGATGACTTGCGCCAGCTGATCGTATCCGGTGAGAAAATCAAGGTGGTCGACGACAAGTCGGGTGAGGACCTCACCCGGTCGGTGCTGTTGCAGATCATCGCCGAGCAAGAGCAGTTCGGTTCTCCGGTCTTGGGCGCGGAATTACTCGAGATGATCATCCGCTTCTATGGCGGTCCGATGCAAGCGCTGCTCAGCCGCTACCTCGAGCAAGCCTTCACGACCATGCTGCGGCAGCAAGAGGCCATGCATTTGGAAATAGCCAAAGCATTGCAGACCCCGCTTGCACCGTTGACCGAGCTGGCACGCAAGAACGTCGAGCTGTGGGACCAAATGCAGGCAGCTACTCGTGACGCGTTTGGCGGCCGAAGCGCCGACAGCTCCAAAACTGCGAATCACGGCGACCCGAAAACCAAGAATGACCAACAGAATAATCGTCGGAAAGGTAAATGACGCATCATGGAAATGAGCAATAAGACAGTCGTGGTGACGGGTGCGGGGCGCGGCATTGGCCGAGCGATCGCCTTGCGGCTCGCCCGTCACGGTGCAGATATGGCCCTTTTCGATCTGAATGGGGATGATCTAGACGAGACGAGCGCCCTGTGCGCGGCCCAGTCGGTCCAGGCACGCGGGTACCGCGTGAACGTCGCCGACGAAGGCGAAGTCTCCGCCGCCATGACGCGTGTCGTGGCCGACTTCGGCCGATTGGACGGCCTCGTGAACAACGCGGGGATAGTGCGTGACGGCCTGCTCGTGAAAGTGAAAGACGGCGCTGTGGTCGGACGCATGACGATGGATCAATGGAATGCGGTCATCGGCGTGAATCTCAGCGGAGTATTCCTGTGCGCACGCGAAGCGGCTGTGCACATGATCGAGCTCGGCAACGGCGGCGTAATCGTGAATATTTCCAGTATTTCGCGAGCCGGCAATGCCGGACAGAGCAACTACAGTGCGGCCAAAGCCGGGGTCGAATCCATGGGCGTGGTGTGGGCGAAGGAACTCGCGCGCTACGGCATCCGCGTCGGGTCGATAGCACCCGGCTTCACTAATACCGAGATACTCTCCTCGATGCGTCCGGAAGTGCTGGAAAAACTGACCGCGCCGGTGCCGCTAAAGCGCCTGGGACAACCCGAGGAAATCGCCCACGCCGTGCTGTTCATATTCGAGAACGATTTTTTTACCGGCCGCTGCCTCGACGTGGACGGGGGTCTACGGCTCTGAGGGCGGCCGCTCGGTCTCCAGGCCGAGCGCACCACAAATACGACTGCTCGCCCAGTTCACTCGCACAACGGACGCCGATAGCAGGCCATCCGTTGGCCTGTCGAAATCGACCACGTCGACCCCGGGGCGAGGCATTCCCAGGCGCCTCATTACCAGCGCCTCAACCGCTTCGGCTTCGTATTCAAATACCGTACAACAAAGGCC
>Ga0137407_10003305_pt1 | contig 10725 bp, 10 predicted proteins | sample CZOMad2_2_16fung_FD_108410 | JGI IMG/M metagenome (GOLD analysis project Ga0137407, IMG submission 108410) | Vadose zone soil fungal communities from Angelo Coast Range Reserve, California, USA - CZOMad2_2_16fungal (Illumina Assembly) | ecosystem: Environmental > Terrestrial > Soil > Vadose...
CCGCTGCTTGGGCAGGCCCGCGACAGGCGCGGCCCGCGCAGCGGCGTCCTGGCCTGAAGGCCGTCCTGTCCGGAGAACGGAGACGGGAACCCGGCGCACGCGGCGGCTGGGCAATAGAAGGCCAGGGAGGGCCGGCTGCCGCCACTAGGGCGCCCGGGCGGCCGGCCATACTGGGGCAATGGACGCCGGGGAGTCGCTTGAGCGTGTCTACCGGACGGAGGCGACCCGGATCAGGGCCGCCCTAGCGGCGCGCACCGGTGATGTCGGGCTCGCCGAGGACGCGGTGCAGGACGCGCTGGTGGAGGCGATCGAGCACTGGCCACGCGACGGGATCCCGCCTAACCCCGCCGGGTGGCTGGCCACCACGGCGCGCCGCAAGGCCGTCGACCGGCTACGCCGGGTCAAGGCCGGCGAGGAAAAGCTCGCGCTCCTCGCCGTAACGGAGGCGTGGGCGCTGCCGGAGGACGCCGGGGAGCTTGCCCGATGTGAGGGCGGGGAACCGGGCCAGCTGGCGGATGAGGAGCTGCTCAGCCTGGTGTTCGCCTGCTGTCACCCGGCGCTGACCCAGGAGGCGCAGGTCGCGCTGACACTCCGCGCCGTGTGCGGCCTGACGCCCGGCCAGATCGCATCAGCCTTCCTGGTCAGCGAGCCGACGATGGCCCAGCGGCTGCTCCGGGCGCGCAAGATGCTCAACGAGGCCGGAGCGCCGGTGCGCGTCCCGGACCCCGACGATCTCGCCGACCGGCTGGCTGGGGTGCTCTCGGTGGTCTACCTGGTGTTCAACGAGGGATACCTCGCCAGCTCCGGTCGTGCGCCCGCGCGCCGTGACCTCGCGGCGCAGGCCATCGCGCTGACCAGGACACTGCACCGGCTGATGCCGCGTGAGCCGGAAGTCCTCGGCCTGCTCGCGCTGCTCTTGCTGCACGAGTCACGGGCCGCCGCCAGGTTCGACGGCTGGGGCCGGCTCATCCGCCTGGCGGACCAGGACCGGGCGCGGTGGGACAGGGCGCTCGCTGACGAGGCGATGGCCATCCTTGACCACGCGATCGGGTTCCATCGCGCCGGGGCCTACCAGGTGCAGGCGGCGATCGCCGCGCTGCACGCGCAGGCACCCTGCTACGAGCAGACCGACTGGCGGCAGATCCGGCTGCTTTACTGCCGGCTGCAGCAACTCGCGCCGTCCCCGGTAGTGCTGCTCAACCGGGCGGTCGCCACCCGCTACGCCATCAGCCCCGAGGCAGCGCTGACCGAGATCGAGCCACTGTCGGCCGACCTTGACGGCTATCACCTGTTCCACGCGCTGCGCGCTACCTTGCTCGCCGCCATCGGCCGACCCGATGAGGCGCAGCGCGCCCGCGAGCGAGCGCTCGCGCTGGCGGCCAACCCGGCCGAGCGCGAGCTGCTCACCCGCGGGCTATCGCTTTGAACAGGTCCCAGCCGGACCTCAGCCCATCTCGATGACCGGGCGGACCTCGACCGTGATCCAGCCCCGGTCCACGCCCGGCCAGGTCTTCGCGATGTCGACGGCCTCGTCGATCGAGTCAGCGTCGATCACCGAGTACCCGCCGAGGACTTCCTTGGTCTCGATGAACGGCCCGTCGGTCACGCCAGACCCGCGCACGGTCTTGGCCGTCGCCGTCCCCTGCAGCTGGTGGCCACCATCCAGCTTGCCGGTGGCGCCCCACTTCTCGTACCAGGCCCCCACCTCGGCGTACCAGGCGTTGTATTCCGGGGTCCCCGGCGCTGGCTCGGCCGGAGTGTCCAGGATGAGCAATACGTACTTCACGCGCGTCTCCTCGTCTTCCTCGGGTGCGCCCCCGTCGGGCGCTCCTCATCCACTCCACGAATGATGGCCCCGCGGATCCGACACGGGCGGGAAAGAAACGCCGATCAGGTACCCGTCCCGCCCGGACAGCCCAAGATGAGAATAGGCCTCTTTTCATAGGAGAATGTTCTTGGCGGAAACGGAAAACCAACTAGTGTGAATCTTTGCTGGCCGTAACGCCGCGAAGGAGCAACGCCGCGAAGGCGCGCAGACGCCCAGCTCCGGCCGTTGATGGAGCGCTACTTCGCGACCGGGAAGGTGGGCTAAATGGCAACTGTGGGGATCGCTACCGGTGCGGGCCGGGGCATGGGGCATGAGTGCGCACGGCTGCTGCCTGCCCTGGTGGACCACGTGATCTTGCTCGACAGGGCCGAGGAGACCGTCGTCAAGGCCGCCGCGGAGGTCTCGGCGCAAGCGCCGCCCGGCGTTACCGTGGAGCCGTTTGTCGCCGACGTCGCCGACTCCGATGCCCTGGGCCGGCTCGCCGCCAGGGTGGCGGAGCTGGGCACCCTGCGCGCGGTCGCGCACGCGGCGGGCATCTCGCCGTCGATGGCGGACTGGCGGCGCATCTTCGAGGTCGACCTGATCGGCACCGCGCGGCTGGCCGAGGCGCTGCGGCCGCTGGCCACGACGGGCACGGCCACGGTGAACTTCGCCTCGATGGCCTCGGTACTGCGCCCGCCGACGCCTCAGGACGCCGAGCTGGACAAGCTGCTGGCCGACCCGCTGCAGGACGGGTTCCTGGACAAGGTCAAGGAAGCCGCCAGCGAGGACGTGGAGAACCCAGGCGCCGCGTACTCGCTGGCCAAGCGCGGGGTTAAGGTCTTCACCCAGCGGGAGGCCATCCGCCTCGGCCCGCTGGGCGCGCGGGTGGTCTCGGTCTCGCCCGGCCTCATCGACACGCCGCAGGGCCGCCAGGAGGCGCGGGAGCACCCGTCCATGGCGATGATGCTGAAGGCGACCCCGCTGGCTCGGATGGGACTGTCGGAGGAGGTCGCCAAGGTGGTCGCCTTCGCCTTGTCGGACGACGCCAGCTTCCTCAGCGGGATCGACCTGCTCGTCGACGGCGGCGTCATCGCCGCCGTCACCGCGGCGCGCGCGGGCTGGTGAGAGCCGCCCCGGCCGGTTGCGCAGACAGCCACCAGCCGGGAGCTACCAGCCTTCGAACTGTCCCTGGGCGGCCCAGAAGACGGCCAGCAGGGCGGCGCAGGCGACCGCGGTCGCGGCGGTCCCGAGGCGACGGGCAGGACGGCCAGCCGACCAGCGCAGCCCTAGCGTCCAGGCCCGGCGCGTGAGCCCGGCGACGACGTAAATCGAGCCGGCGATCGACATGGCCACCAGGGCAATGCTGATCGCGTCGATTCCGGCCGCCGCGAAGCGGTGACCGGCCAGGGCGGTGCTCATCAGGCGCGCCTGCTGGCTCGCGGAGTGCCACAAGGCCCGGTTAACGTCCGGAAGGCGCAGCAGGAAGTAGCCCAGCATCACGATGAGCAGGGGGATGACGGACAACACCCAGCCGGTGATCACCGCGCGTGCGCGGGGCCGCAGTCCGGTCACCCGCGGGTCCTGGCCGCCGCGCGGCAGGGCGCTCCGCACGACGGGGGCGACCCGGGCGAACAGGTCAGGCACCCCGACGATGTCGCTCAGGATGAAGTAGCCGTCGAAGCGGATGAACGGGAGTAGCTGCTCCAGCATCTCCAGGTGAGTGGCCGCGATAACGAGGAGGAGGAGCTCGGACGAGGTGGCCTCGTAGATGCCCGCCAGCGCCAGGATGAAGATCAGGTTGAAGTAAACCCCGCCGAGATCGGTGCGCAGCCGGCCGCCCCGGCTGAGCCGGTAGGAGTCGGTGACGTTGGTGAAGAACGCCGGCCAGACCAGGTAGATGCCGACCCCGATACGGCCGGGTCGCGCTCCCCCGTAACGACAGCCGGCCGCGTGCCCGCACTCGTGGAACATCGAGGAAACGATAGTCAGGCCAGCCACGATGAGCAGGTCAGCGGGGTTACGCACGACCTGGCGGAGCGCGGCGCCGAGCCCGTGGGCGGACAGCAGCCAGTAGTCCATGGCCGCGACGCAGACGACGACGGCGACGATGACAGGCGGCCGGAAGAGGGGGCGAAAGAACGTCCCCGCCACGTTGGCGGCGCGCTCCGGCAGCAGCGTCCCGCGTGCCCGCAGCGCCAGCAGCGGGCTGGCCGTGGGCGGGGTGACGGGGGGACCTTCCCTGGCGATGAGGCCGAGAGGCCTCAGCTTGGTGTCGATCACGTAGCGGACCTGCTCGGTGGTCAGCGTACGGCCGAGGTCGCGGCTGGCAAGTTCGGCGATGCTGGCCGGGGCGCGGATCCCGTCGATGAGGCTGGCGACAAGGTAGAGCAGCCGGGACATCTGGATGACCTGACCGTCCACGCGCCGGACCAGCGACGGCGGCTGGCTATAGCCGGAGTCCTTGAACTCACCGAGCAACTCGACTCCTTCGGCCAGCCGCGGCAGGCCCACGGACTCGCCCGCAGGGGCCTGCCGCTCTCTTGCCACCTCTTGCATCACTTTCACCTGCCGTTAGTCGGGCCATGTGACGGGAAAGGCCGCCCGGATAACCGGGCGGCCCTCCCGCTGCCATGCACACCCGCGCGAGTACATGACAAGCCTGTGAAGCCAGTGGCAGCTACAGGTTGATGCTGCCGATGTTGAGGCCGACGTTGACGAGGCCGAACTGGTTGTTCACCTGCGAGAAGCTGAAGCTGTTGGAGCTGTGCCCGCACCTGGGCGCGCAGAGAGTCTCGCGGCTGGGCAGGAGTTCAGCGCACTCAAGCTCGAGCTCGCGCATCGTGACGGCAGATTCACTGGACATTGGAGCCTCCTTGAGGCATCTGCCAGAGGTCAATGAGCGTTGTTCAACGTTCATTGCGTACGGTCATGACCGTACAGTACGATCTCGGATCAGTCAATGGTGAGCAGGTCGTGGCGTCGGCTCGGCCTGGGGTGAAGGGGCGGTTCGCCCCGGGCGAAGACGGGTTAGGTTGGTGATTATGACTGCGCATGCCGCCGACGACAGGCGGGGTGTTCCCGGAGGTCAGCCAGGGGATCCCATGCCGCGTGAGCATGCCGTCAACCCCCTTCAGCACCTGATCCAGGAACGGCTACGCGAACGTGGCTGGTCCTACGGTGAGGTGGCCCGGCGTGGTGGGCTGCCCAGGTCTACCGTCTACACCCTCGCCACCACGCGAAACCTGGTCCGGCCACCTCGCCCGGCTACCATCGACGCGCTGGCCAAGGGCCTGGACGTCCCGGTCTCCGCGGTTCGCGCCGCCGCCGCCGAGTCGACCGGCCTGCACTACTACGACGAAGCCGGGAGCGCGCAGCGGCAGGCGAGCGACCAGGAGCGGGACCTGCTGATCGCTAGCATCGACGAGCTGTCGCCCGAGGACAGGCAGCACGTGGCGGCGCTCGTGGAGTCGCTGCGCAGCCGCGGCGCGCGGTCCGGTGAACGGCGGGACGAGGGAGCCCCTCCCTGGGGGGAGGCTCCCCGGTAGTCATCGCGTGCCGCCTCATTCCAGCGGCCAGTTCGCGGGTACGCCGAGGTGGCCGGCCAGCACCTCGTAGGTGTCGTCGGGGAGGACGAGGCGAGCGGCCCGAAGGACGGCCCTCGGGTCCTCACCGGGTGGGGTGAGCACGTAGACGGTGTCGTCGGCGGTGCTGTAGGTGACGATGAGCCGCTCGTGGTCGGCCAGCACGATGCGGGCCTTCTCGGCGGCCTCCCTGGCCTTCCTGGCTGGACTGGCCCGGCGGCGCCTGCGGCCGAGCATCATGGCCGGCTCGGTGAGGAACGCGACCGCGATGAGCAGGCCAGCGGCCAGCAACAGCGCCTGGAGCCACCTTGGCAGGCGCGTGGGAGCGGGCCGCGTCACTATCGGCAGCGGCCGGTGGCCAGCTCGTGGTGACTGGGCGTTGGCCGGAGCCGGGGGGCTGGCCGGAGACTGGGCGTTAGGCGGTGGCTGAGCTTTGTTTGGGTACGGGGCGTTAGTCGAAGGCGGGGGGTGAGTCGGAGCGGGTACGGGGGTCTGGGCCGGGGTCGGCTGCTGGTGGGGGTGGCCTGAGCGCGGCGCGGGCGGGACCCGGGCCGGCGCGGATGCCGCCGGTCGCGGAGTGACCAGGATGGCACCTGGCTGGACCAGGTTCGGATCGGGCCCGATGGCCCGCCGGTTGGCCGCGTACAGCGCGCGCCAGCCGCCGGGGACGGCAAGCCGGGTGGCGATGCCGGACAGCGTGTCGCCGGCCGCGACGGTGTACCGGACGGGTGCCTGTGGTCCGGGCAGGGCCAAGACGGTACCCGGGTGGATGATATTCGGGTTGGCCCCGATTCGCGGCCGGTTGGCCGCGTACAGCGCCTGCCAGCCGCCGTGCACGGCGAGCGCGCTGGCGATGCTGGACAGGGTGTCACCTGGCTGGACCACGTACCGCGCGGTGGCGGCGGCCTTAGGCGCCGTCGCGCGCGGCGTGGACACGCTAGCGCTGCTGGCCAGGGTGACCTGGGTGATGTTACTCGCGATGCGGTGGTTCGCCTGGGCGGAACGGACAGATCCCGTCATGCCTGCCGCCATCAAGACGGGCAGGATGCACCAGGCGAGCACCACGCACGCGGACTTCGTCCACTTGTGCACTGTGGTGTTGCTTTCCTTCCTTGGGATCAGCGCCGAACGCTGCGGGCTCGACGCCGAAGGGCACGAACCAGTGGGGAAGGAAAGGACTTAAGCCGGTGAGACTTCTGGCAGGTACGAACGCCAGATCGGGTTGGGGTCGGCGCGGCGCTCCAGCCAGAGCAGCACGAGCGCGAGCATGCTCATGGCCGACGCCGCCACGCTGCCGACAGCGCCGCCTCCGCCGCTGGCCAGGCCGCCAGTGCCGCCGGGTGCCCCCGGGCCAGCGGGCGCGGCCGGCCCGCCAGGACCACCTGGGGCCTGCGGAGGCGCAACCGGGACGGACGAGCCGCGCTCCGTGCCAGTCGCCGCTGACGGTGCCGGCCGGGCTGATGAGTGAGCGGATACCGACCCTGCCGTGCTGGCCGGGAGCTTGGCGGCGGTCACTGTTGCCGAGCCGTGAGATCCAGTCGGCTGGGACGCGACAGGCGAGCCGGAAGCCGTCCCGCTCGCCGATCCAGCCGGCGTTCCCTGACCAGAGGGCGGCGCCGGGCTAGGCGTCGTGACCGGCGCGGTGACCGGGGCGACGGCCTGGGTGACCGGCAGGACCACTGGCGCGACGGCCTGGGTCACTGGCGCGACAATTGGTGCGACGGCCTGGACGACCGGGGCGACGACCGGGGCGACGGCCTGGGTAACCGGCTGCACGACCGGGGCGACGGCGGTGGTGACGGGCTGGAAAGCCGGCGCGACTACTTGGACGGCTGGCGCGACCGTTTGCGTGACCGGCTGCGCCACGGGTGCGACGGCGCTGGTGACGGGGGCGACAGCCTGGGTGACCGGGGCGACGGCGCTGGTGACCGGGGCGACGGCTTGCGCGACGGTCGACGCGACCGGGGTCACGCTGGCGGTTACCGGGGCCACGGGCTTCGTCGCGATGCTGACGACCGGTGCCGCGGTGGCGGTGGCGGGCGCGGTGCCAGAAACCTTCGTAGCCGTGGTCACGGTGCCCAAAACTGGCGCCATGGTGCTCGTGGCGGGCGCGACGCCGCTGGTAGCGGGCTGGACAGACTTTGTGGCGGTACTCGCGGCCGGCGTCACGACAGGAGTCACGGGGGCCGTGCTAACCGTCGACGAGGCGGCGGAAGTCACCGGGGAAGCCGCCGATGTTACCGATGACGCGGCGGAGGTCACCGCCGAGACGACAGACGTCAGCCCATGAGGCTGGGGACTTGGATCAGCCGTTGCCGCGTCGGCGTGCCTGGAGAACAGCATCAGAAGGAACAAGATCCCGGCAGCACCGATGGCGCACTGTGCCGCCCGCAGGGCGACGCGACGCGTGATCGGGCGCGGCATCACAAGCTCCCCACTTACCGGGAAACCAAGAATTAAACATGTAAGGCGCACTGCTGTCCGGTCATCACCGTACAACTTCGCCGGCCGGTCACGCAACGACTACGGAACGATCCGTGGTGGAAACCTGATTTCCGTTATGCTAGAACGTTATTATCAAGACTAGCGGGAGGCTGTCGCGTGGGGCTGCGCTTCATCTACCACTACCCGGAAACCAACGGCACCGGGGCGGACATGCTCGATGTCGGGCCACTCGGCGACGTGGCGCAGGCCGCGGAGCGCGCGGGTTTCACCGGCATGTCGCTCACCGAGCACCCTGTCCCGGGTTCCCGCTGGCTCAACTCCGGCGGGCACCAGAGCCTCGACCCGCTGGTCGCCCTCGGCTATGTCGCGGCGGCGACGCGGCACCTGAAGCTGCTCACCAACCTTGTCGTTGCCCCCTACCGCAACCCGTCCCTGCTGGCCAAGGCGGCGGCCACGGTGGACAAGCTTTCCCAGGGCCGGCTGATCCTCGGCCTCGGGGCGGGGTACCAGAAGTCGGAATTCTACGCGCTGGGGATCGACTTCGAGGAGCGGAACGCCCTCTTCGACGAGGCGCTGGACGTCTTGCCGTTGCACTGGAGCGGGGAGCCGTTCAGCTATCACGGCCGTCACTTCGACGCGCGGGACGTCATCGCCCGGCCCCGGCCGGTCCAGGATCCCATCCCGATCTGGATCGGCGGCAACTCCAGGCTCAGCCGACGCCGGGCGGCGAGCAAGGCCCAGGGCTGGATGCCGATGATGGGCGGCGCGGAGCTGGTCGCTACTGCCCGGACCGTGGCCATCACGTCGCTGGCCCAGCTAGCGGGGATGATCACTGAGGTACGGGACGCGGCGGCGCAGGAGGGGCGGACCGCCGCCATCGACGTGATGTCCTCCTATCAGGACTGGTCCATCGCCACGCCGGAAGCCGAGCCAGACCGGCACCGGGAGGTGCTCGCCGACTACGAGAAGGCGGGCGTCACTCACCTGGTGATCAGCAGCCGGACGCGCACTCCGGCGGAAACGCTGGAGTTCATCGAGGCCTTCGGCAAGACCTATCTGTCGCCCCCGGCTCTGTCGCCCCCGGGCGCGGCATGACCGGCGGCTGGTTCGAGGAGCGGGGCGGCCTGGCCGGCACGGTGGCGGTGATTACCGGCGGCGCCGGCGGGCTCGGCCGGGCGATCGCGGCCGACCTGGCGGCGAACGGAGTCCGGATCGCGGTCCTGGACATCGACGCCGAAGCGGCCGTCGGCCTTCGCGACGAGCTAGCGAGCCGGGGCGCCGCAGCCATCGTCCAGACCGGGGACGCCCGCGACTCCGGCGCGCTGACGCAGCTGTTCACGGCCGTCGACGAGTGCTGGGGCCGGGTCGACACGCTGGTCAACGTCGTCGGCGGGACCTTCCGCGCCCCCTTCCTCGACACCACGCCGAAGGGCTGGGACGCCCTGCTGACGATGAACCTGAAGCATGTCCTGCACGCGTGCTCCCTCGCGGCCAGGCGCATGCAGGCCGGCGGCCGGGGCGGCGCGATCATCAACATCACGACTATTGAGGCGCACCGTGCCGCGCCCGGGTTCGCCGTCTACGCGGCCGCGAAGGCGGCCGTGGAGCAGTTCGGCCGGACCCTCGCGGTTGAGCTGGCCCCGGACGGGATCAGGGTGAACAACGTCGCCCCGGACTACGTGCCGACGCCCAACCTCGCGAAGCTCGCAACCGCCGGCGACGGTGGCATGTCCACCCCGGCAGGCCAGCGCGTAGCCATCCCCATGGGACGGGCCGGCCTGCCCGCCGACATCTCGGGCTGCGTGGTCTTCCTCGCCTCGAAGCTGTCCGCGTTCGTCACCGGGACCACCCTGCACCCCGACGGCGGCACGTTCGCCTCCGCGGGCTGGTTCAACTGGCCCGGTTCCGGCTGGGCGAATCACGTGCCGGCTTCTGTGCTCGAGCAGTCGGGCCTGGAAGAATCGGGTCCGTGAACCTCATGGACGCGACCCTCGTGGTCCTCACCGAGTCGGCCGACCATCCGGCCCTGGCCCAGCTCGCGCGATCCGCCCGCAATGGCGTCCCACGCCCGGCGCGGACCCGCTCGCCTGAGTCGGCCGAGCACGACCGGAGCGGGCTGGTAAGCCGCCGAGTTCGGCGCGCAGCAGGGCCGCCGCGTCGGCCATCGCGCGCATCTTGCCGTTGGCGGTCTCCCTCGGGATGTACTTCATGCCGCAGTCGGGGGCCAGCACGATGCGCTCGGCCGGGACGTGCGGCAATGCCCGCCGCACTCGCTCCGCCACGACGTCAGCGGTCTCCACGGCCGGGTCGCTCAGGTCAATGACCCCGAGGATCACCGTCTTGCCGTCCAGCGCGGTGAGCGCGGACGTGTCCAGGTTGGACTGCGCCGTCTCGACCGACACCTGGTTGACGTCGCAGGCCGCCAGCTCCGGCAGGAACGAGTACCCGGCGGGCCGCTCGTGAATGATCGCGGCGTACCCGAAGCAGATGTGCAGCGCGGTCGTCCCGGTGATCCCGTCCAGGGCCCGGTTGATCACCTTGACCCCGTACTGCTGCGCCTCGGCCGCCCGGGCCTGCAGGTACGGCTCATCGAGCTGGACGATGTCGGCACCCGCGGCGAACAGGTCGCGGATCTCCTCGTTCACCGCCTCGGCGTAGCCGAAGGCCAGCGCCTCCTTACTGCCGTAGTAGTCATCCTGGGCCTGCTGGGCCATCGTGAACGGACCGGGGACCGTGATCTTGATGGTTTTGGCCGTGGCCGCGCGAAGGAACTTCACGTCGTCCGCCTCGACCGGGTGCCGGCGCCGGACGGGCCCGACGACGCGGGGCACGGGGTTCGGGTGGCCGCTGCGGTCCAGCGCAGTTCCCGGGTTGTCGATGTCCACGCCG
>Ga0137407_10003309_pt1 | contig 10716 bp, 22 predicted proteins | sample CZOMad2_2_16fung_FD_108410 | JGI IMG/M metagenome (GOLD analysis project Ga0137407, IMG submission 108410) | Vadose zone soil fungal communities from Angelo Coast Range Reserve, California, USA - CZOMad2_2_16fungal (Illumina Assembly) | ecosystem: Environmental > Terrestrial > Soil > Vadose...
GTAGACACCATGAACCGGGCTATGGCGCTTGGCGGGGGCAACATCTCAGACCCGCTTGACGCGAACGCAGCGCTCAGGTCTCTAGCTCACATCAGCAAGTACAGGCCGACCACAACCCCGGTTGCGCTGCATCATCCGATCAAAGACGGGAGCATGGCGGGAGCTTACAACCTGTCCTCGGGAGTTGATGTTATGCTTCACGCTGAGGTGGACGCGTCTAACGTAGGCACCTTGAAATTCGATAAGAACAAAGACGGCGAGAAAACCGTCATCTGCCAGTACCGCTGGCGGCCGATCGGAGAATCGGCCGTGCTCGTACCGTTCGGAGGCTGATCGTGGAAAACGATAACGAATACTACGCGTCGCATTGTTACTGCGACGACTGCAGCGGGGTATACGCCGACAACGAAGAGGAGCCCGAGGAAGATGAGTAAGAGTTACGTTTTGTTCGAAGAGGATAACGACTGGGAGGGGGAGGTTTGGGCTTTCTTCATACCTTATGAGGGTAACGAGGACCAGCTAACCAAACTGGAGAACCTCATCGACGGAGCTGGACCCTACGCGGTATACCTGGCTAAAGAAGATAGGTACACCAAGAAAGAGGTGAAAAAGCACGTTCGACACGCAACCGAGGGTTACCTCGACTCGCACAACCGCGTCCGGGGTAAGCTGTGTAAACTTCCGGAGAGTGTCGACTGGGATTCGGAGGATCCTTTTTTCAAAGGCGGGATTCGAGCCTTTTTCTACCCGGCTGACGACGAGTGACAGCCCTGGTCTGCGTGGATTGCCCTCCGGGCTTGAACCGTCCGGCCCGGAGGCCGGGGCCGAGGTGCGCGACGCACGCCCGAGCTCGCCGAATAGCTAACTCGGAACGTACGTGGGAGCGCCACACGCTAGCTCGATACCGGATGACCAAAGAGCAATACTGGGAGCTGTACGAAGCTCAAGGAGGGGTCTGTGCCATATGTAAGAGGGCTACCGGAAGGGCTAGGCGACTTTCCGTGGATCATGACCACAAGTGCTGCCCATTCGTACCAACGTGTGGAGGGTGTACCCGGGGTCTGCTTTGTACCACGTGCAACAACCTACTCGGACATATTCGCGACGATGGTGACACCGCCGACCGAATCGGGCGGTACCTCGTCGGAGAACTCCCCGGACAGGAGGGACTAACGTGGAGGCGCAGGAAGACGACCCGGTGAGGATCCCGACCCGGCTGTACGGGGTTATCCCCGGGTATCCGCCACTGTTCATCGCTGATGTACATATGCCGGGACCGGTTAACTACTCGGAGATGCTTTGGGATTTGGCCCAAGAGCTGGTTAGGGTCTCAGCCGAACACGAAGGAAAGGATGCACCCCTCCCGTGAAACACTTCACGCCCAACGACACCGTCGCCCTTTCCGAAGCTCGAATCGGCGTAGTGATGCGGCGCCGGGACGGGTCGGTCCACGTAACCACCGTCGACGCTGCGGAGTACGCGCTGGTGGCTGACTACCGTTGGTATGTCCTCATTGGAAACAGTGGGGTCGTTTATGCACTCGCGAGTCCACCGCGCGAGTGCACGGTTGGGATGCACCGACTGATCTTGGGCGTCACAGATCCGAAGGTTGAGGTCGACCACATCGACCACAACGGGTTGAATAACACGCGGGCTAACCTTCGGGTTTGTACAAAAACCGAGAACCTGCGTAACTCGCGACGGCGTAGGGATAACACGTCCGGGTTCAAAGGGGTGTGTTGGAATAAGCGGGATCAACACTGGCGAGCCTTGATTTATATCGCGGGAAAGCAGCGCTATCTTGGAGTGTTTCACACCCCGGAGGAAGCTGCCCAAGCGTATAACAACGCTGCGGTCATCCACTTCGGCGAGTTCGCCCACTTGAACGAGGGTATATGAACCTAAACCAGTACGTCATCGCGGTCGCTAAGACCTGCGTGTACCCGGGAGCGGGTACCCACTCAGTGGAGGCTGTAGGTTACGTCTCTCTCGGGCTCGCCGGTGAGGTCGGAGAGATATGCAACCAAGCCAAAAAGATCTCCCGGGATGACGAAGGGGTTATGACGTCTGAGCGCCATCTCAAGATTTTCGACGAGGTCGGCGACGTTTTTTGGTATTTGTTCCGCTTGTGTGCGGAGGTCGGCATCCTGCCAGAGCAGGCTATGCGAGCTAACGCCGCCAAGCTCGAAGGGCGCCAGCAGCTAGGCACCCTCAACGGAGACCGGCGAGAAGAGGATTAGAGATGGCCACCAGGACCATCGTTCAGCTGCATATGTGGGATATGTGGACCCCGATCCCCGGGACCGCTCTAGAAGCACGTGCTACAGGCGCGTGCCGGATTCTGGTGACAGAACAAGGAGCGGTGAGCGTATGCGCGAGCGAAGCGTTTCTCCCTCGTTATAACACCGTGGAGATCAGGGTGAAACAATGAAGATCCTCATGCTGGACATCGAGACAGCCCCCAACCTAGGCTACATCTGGTCGCTTTGGAACCAGAACGTCAGCCTTAGTCAGTTGGTGCTGCCCGAGGAGGTTTTGTGCTTCGCTGCTGAGTGGCTTGATAAGCCTTACGATAAAGAGTTCCACTCGCTGTGGGGTCCCCTCGGTAAAGAGGGCATGGCCCGAGCGGCTCATCGCCTTCTCACGGAGGCGGACGCGGTCATCTCGTACAACGGCAAGCGGTTTGATATCCCGAGGTTGAATTCGCTTATGTTCGAGTACCGGATCACCGCCCCGGAGGGGTTCAAGCATATAGACCTGCTGACGACTATGAAGCAGAAGTTCGGGCTGCCTAGTAAGAAGCTCGCGTACGTCACCAAGTGGGCCGGGCTGCCAACCAAGCAAGACACCGGTGGGTTTGAGCTTTGGCTGGGGGTTATAGCGGGCGACCCGAAGTCTCAGCGGAAGATGGAGCGCTATTGTCGGAACGACGTGACCATTATGCGTCCGCTGTACCTGCGCCTGAGGTCTTGGATTTCTGGTCATCCGAACCGAAACCTATACGACTTCGGCGACGGATCTTCTTGCCACGTGTGTTCCGGAAAGCTTCAGAAGCGTGGGTTTAGGTCCACGGGCATCAGTACGTACCAAAAGTACTGCTGCACCAAGTGCGGCTCGTGGTCTACAGACGGTAAAGCTCTCGATAGGTCTGAGATTCGAGGCGCGGCGTGAGCGGTTTCAGCGTGGGCACGCGGGTGGAATACGCTGTTCGGTGGCCTTCGGGAAATGTGGTCATATGCGATAGCCGAGAGATCGCCGAACAATTACTCGACGCCTCTCTCTACGAGGACACCGTACTAATGATCCGGGAAGTTAGCTTCGGCCCTTGGATAGACGAATGAGCACCGGAAGGCTTTTGGTCACGGGTATCCCGACGAAGCGTTGGTTCATGAACACTTGGGAAAACCCGTGACACCCGAACAGGCGTTCACAGCCATCACCCCGGCCATCGCGGCGGCTGCCGCAGCCCTCTGGTATCAGAGACCGGACGTAGCTTCGAGAGAAGCCCTCGTCTCAGACCTCTCGCTTCGGATCTTAGATCGTGGGCTGAGCGAAGACCTAGCGGCTATCGAACAAGTCGGTGAGAGGGTCTGGTGGATTCAAGGGATGGGGTACCAACTCCTCCGAGAATATATCGCTGAGTTCGAACAACACAAAGGAGAAGTAAGTGGTGAGTAAAGAGCCGTTCAGCCCTTTCCCAGACCCGGCTGAAACACCGGACAAGGCCACAGATACAGTCGTGGACACGCCTATCCGAATCAGCCTCTCGGGCAAGACCGGGCCGGGCTACGAAGCCGGACTTATCAACGTGTCCGGAACCGTAGATGAGGTCGCTCGATTCCTCAAGCTGGACCCCGAGTCGGACACGTTCCGCTCAAGCCCGTTCGCGGCTATCGTCGGCGTGTGGAACAAAGGTCACGTCTGGGCGCAGAAGAATTACAACACCGTGAAAGGCGACTGATGAGTTTTCGAGGCGAGAGCCCTTGGGATATTTTTCCAGCTCAGGATCCGGAGGCCAAAACCTCCAAGTACGTAATCCTAGCTGACGGCGAGTCGTATACCGGCGTCATCAGCAAGATCGAATCGATCACGATCCCGAAGGACACGTTCAGCCACCAGCCGGAGGCTATCACCGGCATCCCGCTGATCACTTTCGAAGACGGGCGAGAGTTTAAAGCGACGGCCGAAGTAGTGAAGAACGCACTGGTCGAGCTTCGCCCCCCTATCGGGTGTAAGCTGTTCTTGCGCCGGAACGGCAAGCCTCAGGGTAAGCCCTGGGTTGACTGGACGGTGACTGTTCTATCCGAGACCGGAAACGCTGATCCGTGGGGTCCGACCCCGGATGCGTATCGCGAGAAGAACCTCAAGGCCGTCTCAGACGCCGTGAACTCCCCCAAATACGACGACCCGCCGCCGTTCTGAACCTAGACCGCCCGGCCCTCCGGGGCCGGGCTTGGAGGTAGAAAGTGCCACCGATGATCTCGGTCTTCCGCTGCTACGGGTACCCCTGGGAAATCAAAGTAGACGGCCGGTTCGATATTATTTCACACGACTTCGCAGCTGTTATGTCCCGGGTGGGTGAGCTGGTTCTCGCTCACCGAGGTATCGCAACCGTGTCCATCACCGACGACTACACGAACTCATCCCGGAGGGCTTCGTAACATGACCGTAGCGTTCGGCCCCGAATACCTCTGGTTCGATTTGGAAACACACTCTGTGACCGAACGTTACGGTATGTCCCCTCGTGAGTACTTCCGACTCGGAGGGTATTCGTGGGGTGATTCCGACGAGGTCACGATCACCGAAGATTACGATGAGATGGTCGACATCATTCGCTCGGCCGGGGTGGTGGTCGCGCATAACGGGCATGCGTTCGATCTCAGCGTGTTGTTCGGTCGAGACTCCGATGAGCCTCTTCAGATGTCTCGCGACCAACGGGTTCTCGACACGTTTATCCACGCGACCCTAGCCAACCCAGCCCCCGAGGGGCTGTACACAGGGCGCAAAGGGCCTCGACGCTGTAAGAACGTAGGCGAGTACCGAAAGTGGTACTCGCTGGATAACCAAGCGTTTCAGCTCGGGGTTGAGGGTAAGTCCACCGACCTCTCGGAACTCGCCGATGAGTACGGTACTTACCGACCGCAGATGGTCGGACCAGATGGCGAACCCGCTGTGTACAAGTCCGGCCCTCGGAAAGGTGAACCTAAGCTCGCTACCACGCGCAAGCCGATCGAGGGGGTGTGCTGCGGTTACGGGGCTATCCCTCTCGACCTACCCGAGTTTCGGAGCTACTTGGAACAAGACGTTCGGTGTCTCCGCGAAGTAGCTCGCGGGTTGATAGAACGACATCCGATGAACCACTACGCGTGGCGAGAGCAGGTCAAAGCAGGCATCGACGCTCAGATCTCGCGCAACGGGTTTCGACTCGACCACGAAGCGGCTAACGACCGCGTCCAGAGTATGGCTGAAGCCTACGCTCATAACTTAAACGACCTCCACGAGCGATTCGGACTGCCTCTCCACGGTAAGAAGCCCCTAGCTTCTAAAGAGGGCAAAGCCGCCCTGCTGCTGGCTCTCAAGTCGGTAGGCGTGAAAGAGATGGACCTAGAGCGCACCCCGACGGGTGCCCCCAGCTTCGGTGGGGATTCGATCAGGAAGGCTTGTGGCTGGACCGAGGTGGACGGAGTTTGGGTCCGAGACGAGGATGCTCGATCAGACGCCCTTGAGTTGGCGGAGCTGGTAGCCACCCTCGCGGGGCAACGAAGTCTGCCAGAGCTTGCCCTAGCCTCTGTACACCCAGACGGTTGGGTTCACCCTTCGATCTGGCCTGGACAGCGCTCGGGCCGGAAGTCGACGACCGAACCCGGACTTACGGTGTGGGACGACAGCCACAAAGACTACTGGCTAGCGGACAACGACGATGAGGTCTTGATCGAGATTGATGCTTCGAACGCTGATGCCCGCTGCGTAGCAGCCGAGTCCGGAGACCGGAACTTCGCTATCCGGTTCCAACCCGGGCAGGATGGCCACATGCTCAACGCCGCAGCCGTATGGGGGGCTGAGCGTGCTGAAGCCGAGCGCGAGGTCTTGAGGCCGAGAGCGAAGGCTGGGGGCCACGCGTGGGGATACCGAGTCCAACCGGCCAAGCTGTCTAAGACGCTGGGTATCTCGTTCCCAGAGGCTAAGAAGTTCCTAGACGGGTTGAACCGAGCGTATCCAGAAGTCGTCCGCTGGCAAGAGGCTATGTCGAAGCAAGGGGCTGACCACGGGTTCGTGATGAACGACTGGGGGAGGCGTATGGTCATCACCGGGTCTACGTTCACCCAGCCCCCGGCCCTCGTCGGGCAGTCGTCGACGAACGAGATCATAGCCGATGGCTTGATCAACCTACCCAACCGGTACGTGCGTATGATCAAGATCACCATCCACGATGCTGTCCTCCTGAGCATGCCTCGTGCTACTCTAGACCGGGATCTGGCGTTCGTGCTAAGGTGCTTCACCAGGAGTTGGAAGCCGGAGGGACACGGTCAGAAGATCGAGTTCCCGTTTGGTCACGGCCCTCCGGGCCGGACTTGGAAGGAGTGTGCGCATTGATGATCGCACAACCAGGGGACTACGTATTCGCGCGAGACTGGTGGTCAGGTCAAGTTCGATCGGGTATACTTGAGTCGTTCGAAACGGGTGACGATGGCTGGATTTGGGTGGGCGGTTACAACGTAGACCCGGATACACTGCGATTCCGCAGTGCGGATGTCCCTGTTATGCAACCCGGGTTTCTGCAGACACCCGGGTCGGTAAAGGATGAGACGACACCTCGTCAGGAGATTTTGGACGAGGCTTCGAAGTTGGTTCACGGTGATCGCAACGCTAGCTACGGCTCGCCAACCCAAAACTTCGAGAACACAGCTGCGTTGCTCAACGTGCAACTCGGGCACAAGCTGAAAGAGTCCCTCACCGCTACTGATATCGCGCTCGTGATGATCCAACTCAAAATGGCTAGGATCATCGCATCACCCAAGCGCGATAATTGGGCTGACATCATCGGCTACGCAGCGTGCGGATTCGAGACGGATGAGGCATCTCATGGTGGATAAAAAATCTCTAGCCGTCGAGCTATACGGGGTAGACGGCATCTTCAGCAACATGATGGCGGTTACCGTCCAGCCCATCTTTTCGTTGAAAGACGATGCGCATTGTTACTGCCAGAGCGGTAACCCGGATTTTTGCTTGGTGGGCAGCGTCCAGCACGTACCCCAAGGAGAGCCTTCCCCGTACTCTTGGCTAGGGGGTTGATGAACCTATGTCCGATTTCCAACAGCCTCCTCCTCTGGGCGACCTGAAGTGGGCGGGCATCGATCTGGACGGCACGCTAGCCGAACCCCGGTGGACGCCTAACAACCCGACATCGGAGATCGGCCCTCCGATCCTGGAGAACGTGAACAAAGCGATAGCTCTCCACGATGCGGGGTGGAAGATTGTTATCCACACATCTCGCGGGTGGACCGACTACCAAGCGATCGAGGCTTGGTGCGAGTATCACGGGATCCCTATCCGCTCGATCATCTGCGGCAAGGGCCTGTTCGGGGTTATGATCGACGACCGGAACGTGGACATAGATTCACCCGACTGGAGCGACCCTCAGGGCGCGGTTGAAGCCGCGTACGAGCGGGGGTTCTCGGACGGTTGGGACGAACGTAACGACACCCGGAGAAAGGACTGGCTGTGAACGAAGACACCAAACACGTCTGTACGCACGGCGGCCTCTGTGACAAATACGGTTGCCCGGACGACCCGAATTGGAAGGGGGATAGGCGGTGAGCGTACGCGTATGGGCGCACCCGGACGACGACTCCCTGCTAATCCAGTTCGATGACTACACCATTTACGAAATCCCGGACGGGTTCACATCCCTGAGTGAGCAGAAAGACCAGACGGTGGGCGAACCCTGGGTTGAGCTGGTCCCTGAGAACACCACCCCAACTCCGCCCTGGACCGGACGGTGGCCCTTGCCGGGCCAGAGATGAGCACTCTCCGGCCTTACCAAATCGAAGCGGTGATAGGTGATGAACGAGTTCGTGATCGCTTTTGTGTTCCTGTTGCTGTCCGGCTCAGCGGGGCTGCTCATCCGAAGCGTGGACCCAACGTGGCGGAAGGCCGTAGGCGGGGTCGGCAACATGTTCTTCGGTGTCGTGCTCTCGGCCTTGCTGTTCGGGTTCGTTATCCAAATCGGGTTTTGGGTCTTGCGGGCAGCTCACTTCCTAGGGTAGGTCATGGGAAAAGGTAAAGACAAAGATGACCAGTCAAAAGACGACGCTAAAGACGAGGGAACGATTCGAAGGCTCCGAGAGGAAAATGAGCAGGCTTACTGCACCGATTGTAACGTGTGGTACAGCGTCAAAAGGGAGTCTTCGAAGCACGCTCACTAGCACAGACCCGAGAATCCCCCCTCGCTGTCCTAGCTGTGGGAAGAACCCTTGCGCTTGCCCTCTTAGGTAACAGCTTAGTAACGGCCCCCAACCGTGTGGCTAGGGGCCGTGCTATTCTTTCGGCATGAACCAGTACATTTCTCTTTGGCCGTCGGTATGAACCAGTACGAATACTACGCGCTAGCGGTCGCATACGCGTGGGGAGACGACGACTACAATGCGGGTTGCGCTTTCTACCTAGACGGAGGCCGGACCAAGATCCACGGGGTCAAGGTGAGTACTTTGTTTGATCAAGGATATGAAGAAGCTCGTGATCGGTTTTCGGTATCTGAGCTCTAATTTCGAACACGAAAAAGCCCCCAAGCTCTTGTGTGAGCTTGGGGGCTTTTTCGTACTCACCGGTTGATCGCCAGCGCGTGGGCGGTGTCAGAGAGCCTCCACAACCCCATATTTGACCGTGTACGTACCGAGCGAACAAGCGCAGGACACACCGATGAACCAAGCTGCGTTTGTGTTCACAGTAGCGAGGGTTTCAGCAGCTGTAGTTTCGCCCAGGAGGGCTGAAGTAGCGACCGTATCCCCCGCTGCACCAACCGTACCTGAAGAACCGATCGTCACGATCTGAACGACCGCTTCGAACATAGCCCAAGCGTTGGCCGCTTGAGCGGCAGACGTGGTGTCGGTGAAGACCGTAGCGTCTGATATCGTACCCGCAGCACCCGCGTGGATCTTAAAGGTCAACGTGCCGGTAGAAGACGACTGACCCCATACCGTGACCCGGTACGTCTTGCCGACCGAGACGGCGTTAGCCGGAACCCGAGCGTTGAACAACTGGGTGTCGGTCGTCGAGGAGGTGACTCCACCCCGGTTGGTGGCGATAGCTCCGGTTATGTAGTGACCGGTGTTGTCTTTGAAGATCTTCAGGTCGGCAGTGGCTACGGTTGAGTTATCCGTTGCGGTCGTCGTATTCCCGACGAGGCTGTTTCCCGTGACTATAACCGAACCGAAAGTGAACGAACCGGCGTTCAACAAAATCCCGACCGTGTTCCCAGTCGTGAAGTTGTTCGTAGGGCCTATGGTGCAATCTTGGACCGAAATCTTAGTGTAACCGGCGGATACGATGGGTGTCGCTTGAATACCGTTTGTGAACCCGGATATACGGGACGACTGGACGGTCACGCCCTGAGCACCCGAAATCAGGAACCCGTTAGACGTACCTGTGGTCCCGTTCGGATACAGGTCGCAGTCCACGAAGTCGATGCCATCAGCGGCTGCTGTAGCTGTTCCCGCAGCCCCCGTACCTGTGGATGCGATCTCCACAGCGGAGCCACCGGATACGTTCCCGGTTGTGATACCGCACTGAACGAACTTGACTCGGTTGACAACGTTAGCTCCGGTGATCTTGACCGTCGACCCGCCGGACTGGTCGAAGAACGTGTTCGACACGAACACAGCTGCGATAGACTGAGACCCGCCACCAGAAGCGTTCAGAAGAAACGAGTTCGCTCCACCGATGATGTCGCATCCAACGATTTGGACGGCACCTGATTGATTGATATCGATGCAGGCGGTACCCGCGATGGCCGCAGACCCCGCACCGAAGTTGATCGTGGTGTTTGAGATGACGCAGTTGCACGTAGCCCCATCGATCTTGATACCCCGGCCGTTGACTGGAGGGCCGGTGATGTTCAGATCATCGAAGACCGATGCGTTTCCCGCCAGGTTTCCGGAAGCGTAAATCGAGTAGAACATCCCGACGAACGAGCATTGTTTGACGTCGGAGCCGTAGGCGGAGGCGTTGTTAAGGAAGATGGCCGCACCCGCTGTTTTGGTCACCGACGCTCGGAACCCTAGGTTGTCAAACGTGTTATACGCAGCCGCCGCACTCATGTTGAAAGTGTTCATAGCAGCCGATGTAGCTTGGATCAACGAACGTTGTTCACCGTCTCCGGTGATCCGGATCTGTTTGTTAGCGTTGATCGCAAGCTCTGTGGCACAGTTGTAGGTACCCGAGGGGAAGTAGACGGTTGCGTTAACCGGGAGCAAGGAGTACAGCGTGTTCCACGCTGAGACGTTGTCGGTAGACCCGTCACCAACCAGGCCGTAGTTGGTGACGTCGAACCAAGCTGCGTTAGAAGCGAAGAAGTGCTTTCGGCTTGCTGTGTCCAGGTATGATGGCGCCCCGTTGGAGTCGAAGTAGAACGCCCGACGGCCTAAGGCCGGAGTGGCGGGGGCGGCGTCAACGGCGAGATCGATCTGAGCCATTAGAGACTCCCTACTCTCCCGTCAA
>Ga0137407_10003310_pt1 | contig 10713 bp, 9 predicted proteins | sample CZOMad2_2_16fung_FD_108410 | JGI IMG/M metagenome (GOLD analysis project Ga0137407, IMG submission 108410) | Vadose zone soil fungal communities from Angelo Coast Range Reserve, California, USA - CZOMad2_2_16fungal (Illumina Assembly) | ecosystem: Environmental > Terrestrial > Soil > Vadose zone...
CAAAAAGAACGTCGTATCGTATTCCGGAACGCACAGCGACCGACATAGGTCCAACAGAGCTCCGTCGTCCCAAGTGTCGGCCGGCACGTTTTGGACTAAGTGACTTACAATCGCCGTATCGAGTCTGTCCGGAAACGGAGGACCGTAGATTGCGCGAATCGGAATGTGGTCATCCACCACCCATACGCGTTTCATTGCGCCCCCGTCGGAGTCTTGGAGAAGTCGAGGAGAAATTGAGCGCCGCCCAATTTGGAGCGCTCCGCGGGCCGTGCCAATCGAATGACGGCGCCGCACTGCCCGAGATAGTATCTGCAAATGTAGAGACCCAGCCCGCTTGGAGGGCTTTTTTCACTGTAGAAAGGCTCGAATAAATGTCTGGACATCTTTTGCGAGATACCGGGCCCGGTGTCCGCCACCAATACCGTTCGATCCTGTTCCGAGATACTCACTTGAATCGCGCCTCCTTCGCCTCGGGTTCCAATCCAATAAATCGCATTGTCCAGCAGGTTGGCAAATACTTGCGCGATGGCGCCGTATCGGGCGTTAATTTGAAAGTCGCCCCGATCGACGTGCAGCAGAATTTGCGAACTCTCCAGGGTACTCACAAATGCGTTGCGTGCCGCCTCGACGGCGCTTCGCACCGCGAGGGGGCGGGCCGCGTCGTTTCGAGTCACACGGAGCGGAGCGATCCGCTTCACCTCGTCCAGCAATCCCTCCGCGCGGCCCTCCAACGATTCAAGCGTAGTTGCGCCTTCCGAGCCGGGTCCCAAGATTCGCTGCAGCTGCCGCACGTCGGCAATAATTGCCGAGGAGAGTTTGCCGAGTTCATGGACGGCCACCCCGACGGCAAGGCCAAAACCTGCCGCTTCCATCAGCCCTTCATGCTCGGTCTGGTGCAGTTCGAGCTGCTCACCCACGCTCAGAAGCGATTCGGAAATTTCCGTAACACGGGCCCGAGGGTCTTCGCCGCCAATCGTCTCACCTATCTTTAACGGATCGGCGCGAAAGTCGTAATCTTCCGTCAGGGCGTTTGCGATAGAGGCCGCTGCCTTGGCGTTGGAGGCGAGAGTTCTTAGGGGTACTCGATCAACTTGGTTTCTCTTCCAAGCCGTGCGAACTTCCTTGATTGCGAACTGAAGCTCATCGACCACCGACCTCGTGAGCTTTGTCAGGTCGACATATGAGCGAGTTTGAATCATGCCCTCACGACTGCTTCGGTCTCGAAGTCCCAAGGTGTCCTGCTGTTGAAGTTCAATTTCCCCCGCCAACTGGTAATAACTGATGTTCGCGGACTTTTTGATTTGGGACAGCTGCAGACCGAGCCAATCGACCTTGGCGCCCTGTTCCGCGGGCAGAGTGGAGAGCCCGTCACGATAGATCGTGATGCCGCCGAATTGATCCAAGTAGTTGGTGACGATCTTGAAATCAGGTCCGAGCCACTGAGAAAATCTCAACCAGGCGCGGATGTGAACCAGAAAGGGACCGCATTCCGGCTTTCGCAGCTTTCCCGCTTCGTCGGTTCGCCACTCGTCCGTATTTTTCGTCCTAAGGTCGATTTTTTCCTCGCGTTTGAAACCGTCGGGGCTGTCGTTGAGGCTGGCGGGCGGCTCGAAGCGAATTTCGATGTCTGCCATACCGGCTTCGTCAACGGCGGCCAACAGCTCGAACGGAGCCTCCAGTCGCTCAAGCGGCGATGCGACTTCGGTATCGGATACATGAGGGCTGAAGAACTGGGGTTGAAACGATTGGGGGGCGTTGCGAGGAGAGCGCAGCGCGTTGATGGCTCGCCCCACGTCTTTGATCTGCTCGATGTCCCATTTGTAACCCGACCGCCCTCCATAGCAACAGATAATCGTGCCGCACCCACTCGTTCCGTAGTCTGCCGTCGGCGGCTGATGACGCAGCTTCAACGGAACTTCGGCGAGATCGACGGGTTTTCCGCTCAGCGAGTCAAAATCAGCCCAATCAATTCTGATCTCCCATTCGAATGGGTCGATCTTCGTCTTCGTTCGAAGCCACAAATAGCGACCGAGCCTGTGTGTTGCCAGGCGCCCAATCCCCTTTTCGCCCAACGGTAACCGACCGCCGTGTGCGCCGCGCAGTTCTTCGACCAGCGCGTCGTACGCTTGGCGCGACCCACGCTCGTCGGCGATCGCTCGCTCGGCTCGCAGGCGCTCCTTTACCTGAGCGCGACGCGACGTTGCTGGGCGTAGCCAACCGTGAACAAGATCGTCGTGGGACATGCCGGAACCGTCGTCCGAGACCTCGATGATGGGGCCTGGCAGAGTCTCGTAATCGCTCTTCGTGCGTTCTACCGGTCTAGTCCCGGGACCCCTTCCAAGGTGACGGTGCAGATGCGGGCGCCGGCATCGTAGGCGTTCTTGACGAGTTCAAGTATTCCGACTTTCTCGGAACCGATGAGCTGCTCGCCCAAAACGGAGATAAGTCGCGCGTCCGCGACGAATCCGACCGCTTCGTCCACGATGTCGGTCGGCGTCGTTTCATTTGGTCTTTTGTCCACCATCAGTGTGTCCCCGTCGGTTCTTCGGTGTCGTATTGGTGTTCTTGAAGGTACTTTAGAGCTTCGGGTTTGACGCGAATTAAAAATTCGCCGTCAAGTCGACTACCTCCCGAAAAAATCAAATGTTCGCCAAGCGCCGTTTTTGCACTCGCGTGCACCGCATCGAACATCGCTTGAATTTCGGCCACACGTCCATCTTCCAGCGCCAGAAGGCACGCGGTAAATGATACCGTGCGAGCGGGTGTGAAGCCGATCTCCCGGCTCACTAACTCGAACGCCTTTGCAAAATAGGTAAGCAGTTCTAGCCGCGAACACGGCTGCGCGACGCGCACGTCGAAGATGGTGGAAACGGACGTAAAGAATCCCAGATCGAGAAATCGGCGAACGGATCGTGGATTATCCAGAATCAATTGCCAGGCCGACACCGCTCGGTGCGTTGCCGCCAGCGGTTCGTATACTGTCTCGGCGGAATGCGAATCCCGCCGCCGGCCGAGCAAACCGAGATCCACGTAGTGTTCCAGCCGCGGTCGCGCGTGATGCCGATGTATTTTAAGCCCTCGTCGAACTCCCGAGGTTTTGTCCAAGAACGCCGCAATTCCCGTCGCCCCCGCGCGCTTTGTTCGCGTTGGCTCCACGCGCGACGCCGCTTCGGCCTTCGCACCCTGGGAGACTCGTTCGAAATAGTCGCGTAACTCTTTCAGTTCGCGCGCCGAGTCGATCCGAAGGTCGCGCCCGAATGCCTCCAGCAATCCTTCTGTAGCCGCCGCGAGGAGCTCGGGATCGTTCTGTCGACGTTTGATGAATTCGCGAAGCAGAAAAGGTGTGAGGACGTCGTTTTCCAACAGAGCCCAAATGTAGAGCGCGCGGATTGCAAGCCGGCTGCCGATATACAGCGGGTTCGACGTGGGCCGGCCTTCCATGACCAACGGATCCTGCTGGAGCAACAGCTGTTTGAGCACATGGCCGATCTCGGTCAGGGCGTAGGTCTCGGCCAGCATGCCAATATGCTTGGCGTGCTCTAGAAATACTTCCGATCGATCCGGCGCGAGCGGTCCTAAATGCGAAGGCATGCATCGCTGCAAAATCCACAGATGACTACGATATTGAAAGCGGCCTTTGCGACGATCGCGTCCCAAGACCTCCGCAACGTCGACGGTCCTTTTCTTGCCGCCACGGTCGCGATTCCGTTGTTGCTCTTGTCGTTCGAGAGCGCGTTTCCCGTCCTCGTCGATTTGCGGAAGAAACGCAGCCGCCTCCGCCGTTCCTTCGTACACCCGATGAAATACGAAATCGTCGAATCTGCGGCGCAATCCCGTGCGAGTGTCAAGGTGCCGCCCACCCGCAAGCACGACGCAATTAACGTAGCCGAGTCGAACTTGCCGCTCGTCCAGCTCCTTTAGAATTCGTACACTCAATCGACGTCACCGCCGTGCACGGTAACACGAGGCCGTATATTCAGGACGACGAGCCGCGCGGGGATGGAGACGCCCGTCCCATTGGTCATGCACGAGCTGGTAACCATACATTGCCCGACTTCGAGCGATCTGACGAGATCCGCATACTGCAATACCCGATCGCCGGCGCGTACTTCTCGTGGATAGGCGCACAGCAGGTTTTTATATGTATTGTCGATATCGTCTTGCGTCAATAATCGGTGAATAAAGCAAGTATCGACCTGGCTGCGGACCTTCGCGCTGATCGCGCCCGTCGAGGGTCGCTGCGTTGCCAAAATCAACGAGAGACCGTAATTGCGACCCAGCAAACAGAAATCCTCCAACGCCTGTCGCGCCTCGCCGCCCTCGTCACCCAACAATTCCTGAGCTTCGTCAATCGCGAGCACGGTCTTCGGAATACTTCGATGCAGAACTGCCGTCAGCTCCGCGCGGATTTCATCGCTTATCCGATCGACGTCTAGACGCTGCTTAATCTGGGATGCCAACTCGCGTTCCCTGAGGATGCGACGGATTAGCACCCTGGTTAGTACACGGCGCAGGTCGTGCCCGACCCGCAAGGGGAGCATCAGGATCGAAACCTGCCCTTCGACCAAGAGATCGCGTAGCGGGGTTCCGGCACCGGAAAACATCGCCATTCGCCCAAACCCGTCGAATGTTCTTGCCAGTGCGCGAAGGGTCTGCGAGGCGTGGTCGCAGTTAGGGTCGTCTCGCATCTGACTGAGGCAGTCGACGAGATCATTGATCTGATAGTTCAGATTGGGTGGATGAAAGTGATGTTTGTCGTCCGTCCAGCCGACTTGTGTCACCCGTTCATATACGTCGCTGAGTGCAATGCCTTGGGGGTCGCGAACCAGATTGGTGTTGAGTAAATCCGCCCAATCCTGCGCGTCGAGATCGCTCACTTGAACCGTAAATTGCCTGATCCCGACCGCGTCGGTCGGCCGCTCAAATCCGGCCGGAATCCACACTTCGGCGGAAATCGGAACCGCCTCGCATCCAAAATCCTGCAAGGCGTCCCATTGACGCCGAACTTTCGCAGATCCGTCCGGCGTCACCGGAATGGCGGTCGGCCAAAAATTTCCCATTGGGTCGATGAGGAGCACCGCCCGGCGCGCGGCGAGCGAGGAGATCGAAGTATTCGCCTCGGTGGTCGCGAGCGCCTCGATCATCGTGCCCAACGTGTAGCTCTTGCCGCTGCCCCGTTTGCCGATGACGAGCGAAACGAATTCCTTTGAGGCGTTAAACCAGACCCGGGCGGCGCCGGGCTCGGCCGCCGCACCGACGAGAAGACGGGTCCCTTGCCCCTCCGTTCCGACGGACACTTCTCCCGCATCAAGCTTTGGATCGATCCGAAATTGTCGCGACATGGTGCACCTTCCTTGTTACGCCGTGATGCCTTGAGTCTTCAAGAACGCCTCGTCGATCAGTCGTGCGCCCAAGGAATAGGCTTCGTAGGTCACTCGATTGATCGTTTCAATGATTTCGCTCGGTTTGGCGGTCTTGTGATCGAGCTCGTCCGAACAGAATCGACAGAACGTTTCCCAGGCGCGCTTGGTCAGGGGATAGGTTTCCGGGGCGTAGTCGGCGACCGATGTACCCCATCCTTCGGCCGCGGCGACGGCGTCACGCTTGCCCTCGTCGATCCAAACCTTCAGCAACCCCTCCAGGAAGTCCGCGGTCTGGTCGCGCTTAAACGCCCCGATTTCAAGGTAATTGTTGATCGTGAAGCGCCGCACGATTTCCGGCGCCACCATGATGGAGGGAAGTTCGTCGAAGCGATTCTCGGCGCCGATCGCCAAGACGACGCCGACGTTTCTAACGTCCAGAACCGCGCGTAGCGTTTCTACCCATCGCCCTTCAACGCTTCGCTGCCGAATCTTGGACAGCGCTTCGACCTGGTCGATCAGATAGACCAATTGTTTACCGGTTTCGGCAGTGATGACGGCACCGAAGGCGCGCAAGACGCCGGCATATTCGACCGAGCTGTCCATATATTCTCTCGACACACCGGCGAGGCTGCACTCCTTGGCATCCAAGTCACCCCCGGTCAAAAACTTCCAGGCCGCCATCCGTATTTCCTCATCGCTGCGATTCGTTCCGACGCCAACCGCGAGGCGTGACAACGCCCCGACGATATCTGGGGACGAGGTGAGTTGTTCAAGCGGCTGGACGCCCGAAATGCGATCTTCAAGCTTGCGCAGATACTTCGCGACGAACTGCTGCATTTTCTCGCGCCCGAGATTATTGACAAGGTCGTAATGTAGGCGCTCGAAGGTCGATTTTTCGTCGATATCGCGACAGACGACGTGAACCGGGTATAGAAGCAGGTTCCGTTCGCCAATCCAATGCTCCATGAATCTCAACCGATGGGTCTTGCCGATGCCGTATTGGCCCCACCATACGAGCCGCACCGGCTCCTTCAGTGCCAGTGAACGTTTCAGGCGCGCGTCGATGTCGTCGCGCCATTCTCCCTTACCGAATAGAAATCGATGATCGCGATCGGGATCGACATGGAAGTTCTCGCGGCCGTCTTTAAGACAAAACCACTCCGCATAGCCCATCGCTGGAGTTTTCGCACTGGTTACTGACTTCATGGAATTTCCTCAAATGCGTTTGATATACACAGAGTGTTCAAAGCATTGTTCGTGCCAAATGAAATATTGCGTGCCGTCACGGGTACTTGGGAGGTTTCGGTTCCCAAACCCTGATCACAGGTCCGCCGACCAAGGGCGCTCGTTCCGCCCGGGACGGGATGGGACGCGCAAGCGTTGGAATAGCGGTGAATCGTCCGACCGTCGACTTTGATCGCCGCCGCAATCGCACAGAGGCGTGCCATCGCGTCACTTTGAGTCGGTGACTGGCGTGAACGCAGCAACAGGCCAAGCTCCTCGTTTCTGTGGAGCGCAGCGCCGGTAAAATTGAGAGATCCGGCGAGCGCAAATCGCGCGTCCGAACAGCGGGCAATGAACAATTTCAGGTGCAAACGATCATGTAACAGTACCCGGCCGCCGCATGTTCGGCGTGGAATCGCGCGCACGGCAGCGGCGGCGGATGCCGCGTTGCGCACGACGATGGTGGTCTCGGCGGTCGCCAGAATTTGATTCCATGCGCCTTTCACGGAAGGATCCGCAAACGCGGCGTCGTCCATGTAGGGTGAGATGACCTCGAGGCGTTTCACACCGTGGCGGATCGCCAGGTCGAAGAAGGTCAGGAACAGCTCCGATCCGCCGAGCTGTAGGGGTGCATGCGCCGACTGAAACGGATCCGCCCGTTTCATCGCGATCTTGCCCCATCGCCCCATGCGCTGATTTGTTTGGCGGCCCGTTCGCCGTCTCCAAAAAGTGTGGACAAGGCGCGATGATCAAGGGAGAGCTCGTCTTTAAGTCGGTATAGGCTGATTTGAACGTCGCGCTCGACGCTTCGCGTAAAGCCTCCCACCGAGGCCGCAAGCCGGCCGTTCCGCTCGAGCGCTTCGGTTATTGCCGAACGGACGAAGTCCGAGATCGAGGGCCCGCTAATGAGCGCCTGTACTTCCTCGTCGGGATACTCGGCCTGTATTTCCCGAAGCGTCCTTTCCCCGCCCTCGTAGACCCACCGCCATAGCAGCCGTTCAAGTTCCCGCACGTTGCCGGACCACGGTTGGGATTTCGCCCAGGCCAGATCCGCAGGACTCGGTCGTAGGTGGTTCACAGGCGCGCCTGCGCCCCGAAGTATCGTCTCGACGATCGACTGGGCCAGAGCAGGAATGCGCTCCGCTTGCTCGCGAAGAGGGGGGATCCGAATGACTAGATTTTGTATTCGCCAATAGAGATCGGCCCGAAACCTACCGGTACGGACGTCGGCGGCGAGGTCGCGATTGGTTGCCAAGAAGATGCGCGCATCGGTGATACGCGATTCACCCGGGTCCGCGCCCAGCCGCTTAAAACTGCCGTCGTTAAGAACCTGCAGGAGTTTGGCCTGCAAGGTCGCCGGCGCGTCGCCGATCTCGTCCAGAAGCAGATCTTCGATGTGATCGGCGCAGAAATAGCCTTCCTTCTCGGTCGCCGCGCCGGTAAAGGCGCCCTTCACGTGACCGAAGAGCTCGCTTTCGATCAGATCCGAAGGCAGATTCGGTAGAGCCACTTCCGCGAAGTGCTCCGCTGTCACCTGCAACAGGGTGGTCGACTTGCGCCCCGGTGACGGCGGCGTCCAGGAACCGGGATCTCTCAGCCAATATAGATGACCGGCGATCACGCGGGCGACGTGATTTTTCCCGACTCCCGTTTCTCCTCTCAGCAAGATCGATCGGCCCATTCGAGGCGGGTTTTTGTATCGCCGGTTAATCTTAGCAATCGTTGCACGCAGATCTTGCATCGCCCGACCCTCGCCGGGTAAGAAATGATTCAAGAAGGGGTCTTGATGAGAGAGATCGTCCATTTACACCACCAGAAGCATCTTTCGTGCCGTTTTTTGTAAGTAGTCGATTTTCCTTGTGTTTTATCACGGAACACGCGCTAGCCGCTAGCGGTATCCCTTGGCCACAGGTTAGCTATCCGCTGGTGGCGGGATGACGGACGTATTCGATAGTGTAATGCGGTCACGGATCATGCGCTCGGTTCGCACCAGCAAGACCGATCCGGAGGAGCGCCTGGCGAAGGCGTTGTTCGATCTCGGCTTGCGATTTCGTCGTAACGATCCAAATGTTGCCGGCAAGCCCGACATCAGTTTTCCTCAGGCCCGGCTCGCGGTGTTTGTGGACGGGGATTTCTGGCACGGTCGTACCTGGTTTGCGAGCGGAGCGGCTCCGGCAACCAACCCGTCATTTTGGATTGCGAAGTTCGAACGAAATCGAACGCGAGATCGGATCGTCGACGCGGAATTAAGATCCGGCGGTTGGTCCGTCATGCGCATTTGGGGTTCCGACGTTCGACGGACACCGCGTATCGCCGCGCAACGAGTGCGGGCCAGGCTGCGAAGACTCGCGCGCGCCGGCCGCGCGTATCCAAGCGCCAAACGGCGCGCGACGCTACGATCTATTCGAGCCGGTCGCCGATCGTAGTTGCTTATAAACGGCTGCACCGACGACTTTTGCAAACCGGCGAGGCAGCGCGTTTCCGATTTGCCGCGCAACGCTTTCAAGTCCTGATCCTTCGAACTTGTAACTACGCGGGAACGACTGGAGCAGTGCGGCCTCTCTCGCCGTCAGAGGACGCGGGAACTTGGGGTGTCCGAAACGCCCCTTTGACGCGTTAGTGCAGCCACTAGTCATGGTAGGCGCCGGCTCATCCCAATTCATTGCACCATAGACGTCATAGAATCCGTCCGGTCGGCGATCGTGACACGCAAGACGAAGAGCGGCCGGCAATTTAGATCGGCCTGCGCCGTTGCCGAGCGAATGTTTGAGGCGTTTGCGCACGATCGGTTGAAGATCGCGGGCGTAGTGCCATCGCAATCGGCACTTCGCGGTTCCCGCCTTCACTGCGGATCTGAGCGGCGGAGTGGGCATTCCAGAGAGCACCGAACGCACGGTTCTCCATGGACGAGTGCGCTTGATCTTCCGGGCGTTCTTCGGATCGGCATGCGTAGCTCGAGGAATGGCGATCGAGCCCGAACGTGAAGCCAAAACGACGAGTCTGCGGCGAAATTGCGGAACTCCGTAGTTGGCCAATTCCACCACTTGATAAGTGACGGAATATCCTGCCTCCTCCAGCCCCAACTTGAGTTCCTGGAAGTAATGCTTTCCGCGCGTTAGAAGGCCGGGCACATTTTCCATCATGCACGTCTTTGGTTTGAGCTCAACGACAAATCGAAGAAACTCGCGAATCAATGAATTGCGCCGATCGCGGCGGCCGTTATTCTCCGTAAGACGGGTGAAGCCCTGGCATGGCGGGCAACCCGCGATCAGGTCCAATCGTTCGCCCACGGGCAGTTTCAATGCGGCAATCATTTCGCGGGGTGAAATCTCGCGGATATCGTTCTCGAACACCTTCACTTTAGGGTGATTCGCCACATAACTCCGCGCCGCATCGGCATCTTTTTCTACGGCGCCTAGCACCCGAAATCCCGCGGCTCGAAGGCCGCTGGTGAGTCCGCCACATCCTGCAAATAGGTCAATTGCCGTTGGATGTCGAGGTCTACCGATTTTGGGTCGAGTTTGGAAATCGCGTTTGGTCACTTTACGAATCCAGTTCGTCAATCCGAGCGTCCAAGGTTGCTTCTCTCATCAGCGAAACCAGCTTTTTTCACGCGCCAGGGGGGATGGGCGTCCCCTGTCGTTCTCCCAACGACTGACCGTCGACCAACTCACTCCGACGCGATGCGCCAATTGCTCTTGCGACAAATCGCCTAAGCGATGTCGCAAATCTCGCAGCAACCTGGCGCGGGATCCCATTAGCACCACTTTACATATTAATCCCTAATGGTATCGCAGTTGCTAATGTAAATACCATAGCAAGTGCCATAGCTTTTACTATAGTAAGCGATCTAAGAGCTCTGTTCCCACGTGTTCGGTCCCAGATCTGGAGATCCGGCACGTCCTGTTCGGTGAAGCCATCGAGACCGACACCGGTGAAGGGAAATGACTTATGCAGATGACGAATGTCCGTAAGTGTTCAGCGGCGCGGTGCCCGTCGTATTCTTCAACCAGGTTCGGCGCGCACGCTGCGCTCGAAGAACTCTCGGAGTGCCGCGACTGTGTAGAAATATCGTCCACCGATCTTTAGGTACGACGGTCCGCGACGAGTCTTGCGCCATCGTCTC
>Ga0137407_10003316_pt1 | contig 10698 bp, 8 predicted proteins | sample CZOMad2_2_16fung_FD_108410 | JGI IMG/M metagenome (GOLD analysis project Ga0137407, IMG submission 108410) | Vadose zone soil fungal communities from Angelo Coast Range Reserve, California, USA - CZOMad2_2_16fungal (Illumina Assembly) | ecosystem: Environmental > Terrestrial > Soil > Vadose zone...
CAACGTCACTTTCATTGGCAGCGAAGTGCGGGATCCCGGCAAAAATCTTCCGCGCGCGTTGCTCGCCGGCTGCGGAATCGTCGTGGTTTTGTATCTGCTCGCTAATCTCGCTTACATTGCTGTTTTGCCGTTCTCGGAAATCGAGCACGCGCCGCAAAATCGGGTCGCCGTCGCGGCGATGAATGCCCTCTTCGGCCCTCCGGGCGCAATGTGCATGGCGGCTGCGATCATGGTTTCAACGTTCGGCTGCAACAATGGCCTCATCTTGGCGGGCGCGCGCGTCTATTACGCAATGGCGCGTGATCGCTTGTTTTTCCGCCGCGTCGGAACGACGAATGCGCACCACGTGCCCGCCGCGGCACTCGTCGCGCAAGGAATATGGACTGCGTTCTTGACGCTCCCACGCACGGCGACGGCGAATCCCGTCACCGGCCGGGTCAGCCACGGAAACGTTTATACGCAGTTGCTCGAGTACATTGTTTCCGCCGACCTGTTGTTCTATTTATTGCTCGTCGCGGCGGTCATTCTTCTGCGGAAAAAATCTCCGGCTGCCGAACGTCCATATCGCACATGGGGTTATCCATTTGTGCCAATTGTCTCAATTGTGCTTGCCGGATTGCTGATTGTCGATCTTGCCTGGCTTGCGCCGGCAACTTCCGGCATTGGGATACTCCTCGTGCTGACCGGCGTGCCGGTTTACTTTTTGTCGTGCAGAGAAGATTCGTAAACCCGATCTACTTGCTCAGTTCGAGCATGCGCAGGATCGGCGCCTCCGCCCGTTTGCGCACGGACTCGGGCAAAGTGATCTCCGGATCCATGTTCAGGAGCGCGTCGTACGCTTTCTCGAGGGTGTTCATCTTCATGAACCGGCATTCACCGCAGAAACAATTGTCCGTTGGGCCGGGAATAAATGTTTTGCCGGGAATTTCTTTCTTCAATCGATGCAGTATTCCCGCTTCGGTCACTACGATGATTTCTTGCGCGGGCGATTGTTTGCAGAACGCGATCATTTTTTCCGTCGAACAAACTTCGTCAGCTAGCATGCGGACGGCATAGGTGCACTCGGGGTGGGCAACCACGGGGGCGTCGGGATATTCTTCGCGGATCTTATTAATGCTGCGCGCTGTGAACTCGACGTGGACGTAACAAGTGCCCTGCCATAAATCCATTTTGCGCCCGGTCCGTTCCATTACCCAGGCGCCGAGATTTTGATCCGGAACAAAGAGAATGTTTCGATCAACCGGCGCGGCGCGCACAATCTTATCGGCGTTGCCGCTCGTGCAAATCACGTCAGCCTGCGCTTTCACGCCGGCGCTGCAATTAATGTAGGCGATGACGTAATATTTTTTGTCGGCATGCTCTTTCAAAAATTGCGCCAGCTTTTCCGGCGGACACGATTCGGAGAGCGAGCAACCGGCATCGAGATCGGGCAAAATCACGCGTTTGGTTGGATTAATGATCTTCGCCGTCTCGGCCATGAAATGGACGCCACAAAACAAGATCACATCCGCGTCCGTCTTTGCCGCTTGATAACTCAATCCCAACGAGTCGCCGACGAAGTCCGCGGCATCCTGCAACTCTGGCACCTGATAGTTGTGCGCGAGGATGACGGCATTCCGCTTGCGCTTGAGCTCTTGCAACTCTTCGGCGAGATCAGTGCCGGTCCTCCGAATGCTTTCGGGGCCGAAATTTATCCCCGCACTTACCATCGGCTAATATGGCGGTTTTCGGGCAATTTACAAACTAACCGTAGATGAATTGTAGGACGTTTCTGGGAAACGCCGAACTGAGAAATGGCGTCTGACACAGACGCCCTACAGGAGCGCTTTGCGCATCGCGTCTATTGGCGCTTCGCGATCGAACCAAATGGAAAACGAAAGCGTCCCCTGATGCAGCAACATCGACAGCCCATTCGCGCCACGCGCGCCCACTTCATCGGCTGCGCGCAGCAAAGACGTTTTCGATGTCCCATACACGCAATCAAAAACCATGTGATGCGGCGCGAGCAACCGCGCCGGGATCGGAGCCGGATCGCTCGGGTTCATTCCCAACGGCGTGGCATTAACGATAAGATCGATGTCTGCAAGCTGCATGCGCAGCGCCGATTCCTCCCATGCTACTGCTTCGAGGCGCGCCGCGGGACCAAGCACGCGCGGTCCGGCAAAGTACGGCCGTAGCCGTTCCGTAAGCGCTTGCGCTTTTTCGTAAGTGCGATTGACGAGGACCAGGCGCTCGCAATTCTCGAGCGCGCATTGCCAGGCAATTGCATGGCCTGTGCCGCCGGCGGCACCGATGAGCATTACTCGCAGATCGCGCACATCGACCGAGAATTCGTTACGAATGGCGCGCAAAAAACCCTCGCCATCAGTATTTGATCCGATCAGCTTTTTTTCCCGAACACGGATCGTGTTCACAGCGCCCGCGTGACTCGCAGATTCATCTGCCTCATCGATCTGCGTGAACGCTGCGATTTTGTGCGGCACGGTCAAATTGATTCCGATAAAATCGAGGTCGCGCAGAAAACGCAGCGCTGATCTCAGTTCGTTCGCCCGAATATGAAAGCACGCGTACTGCATGTCGACCTTGGAGGCGCGCAATGCCGCGTTTTGCATTTGTGGCGACAGCGAATGCGCGACCGGATCGCCGAAGACGGCGAGCAGAATCGGCGGATCGACATCACCCGCCGCCGTGCGCCAATTTTCCAAATCGGCGAGCGTGTAACGCTCAGTGGTTTGTTTCTTCTTCATGCCATTACAACGACACGCGCAAGTAGTTTACCTTGTCGATTCGAAAGTTGTCGATCTGCGCGTTCGTCTGTAGCTTCGCGCCATTACAATGCCGACTGCGAGCGACATTTCAGTTCCTTCGGACTTTATCCGCGACATTGTGGCGGAGGATGTTCGGGCTGGGAAATACGAACGAATTCAGACTCGTTTTCCACCCGAGCCGAACGGTTATCTCCACATCGGCCACGCGAAATCGATCTGCCTCAATTTCGGCATCGCACGCGAGTTCGACGGTATTTGCAATGTGCGGATGGACGATACGAATCCGACGAAAGAAGAAACCGAGTACGTCAATTCCATAATGGCAGATGTGCGTTGGCTGATCGGCGGTTGGGCGGACAAAAATATTGGCGGTGCGCCGCTCTACGCCTCAGATTATTTCGACAAGTTCTACGAGTACGCTATCGATCTTGTGCGCAAGGGCAAGGCGTATGTGGACGACATGTCGCGCGAGCAAACGGACGAATACCGGCGCATTGGAAGGGAAAGTCCATTTCGCAACCGGCCGGGCGAGGAAAATCTTGATCTACTGGGCCGAATGAAAGGAGGCGAATTCGCGGATAACACTCACACTCTGCGGGCGAAGATCGACATGAGCGCGCCGAATGTCTGGCTCCGTGATCCGGTGCTCTATCGCATTCGGCACGCGTCACACCATCGGACTGGCGACAAATGGTGCATTTACCCGATGTATGATTGGGCGCACACACTGAGTGATTACATCGAGGGCATTACGCACTCGGTGTGCACGCTTGAGTTTGAAGTGCACCGGTCACTTTACGATTGGATCCTCGACGCACTCGAACTGGCCGAGCCGCGTCCGCATCAATACGAATTTGCGCGGCTCAATCTCACCTACTCAGTAATGAGTAAACGTAAGCTCATCCAACTGGTGAACGAGAAACTCGTGAACGGCTGGGACGACCCGCGTATGCTCACGATTTCCGGGTTACGCCGACGCGGCGTGACCGCGAGCGCGTTGCGCGCGTTCGCCTACAACATCGGCATCACGAAATATCCGAGCATGACCGACATGGCCTTGCTCGAGCACACGGTGCGCAATGAATTCAATCGCGCCGCCGCCCGCCGGCTCGCTGTACTGCGGCCAATCAAAGTTGTGCTCGCGAATTATCCCAAAGATCAGGTCGAAGAGTTGGACGCCGTCAATAATCCTGAAGATGCAAATGCCGGAACGCGCAAAATTCCATTCAGTCGCGAGCTTTTCATCGACCGCGACGATTTCATGGAAACTCCGCCACCGAAATATTTCCGGCTGCGACCGGGTGGGGAGGTGCGACTCAAATACGCTTACATCATCAAATGCGATGAAGTGATCAAAGACGACGCCGGCAACGTGACCGAGCTTCGTTGCAGTGTCGATCTTGAGAGCAAATCCGGCGGCGCGACTTCCAATCGCAAAGTCAAAGGCACAATCCACTGGGTAAGCGCGGCGCACGCCGTCGAGGCGGAAGTCCGATTGTATGATCGGCTCTTTACCGTTCCCGAACCCGACTCCGCCTCCGCTGAAAGCTCCGGCGCGACAAGCGCTGGCGGCGATTTCAAATCGTTCATCAATCCGCACTCGCTCGAAGTCGTGACGGCGAAATGCGAGCCGGCGCTTGCGGAAGCGCGTCCGGAGGAACGCTATCAATTTGAACGCCTAGGCTATTTTGCGCTCGATCCGGATTCCACGCCTGAGAAACAAGTGTGGAACCGGACGATCACGTTGAAGGATACGTGGGCGAAAGAGGCGAAGAAGTAATTCGCGTGTCATCCTGAGTCGCGAAGACGACGAAGGATCTCACGATGGGTGACAGGTCACACAACGTAGCCCGCATCTCTTACAGGTTTGTGAGAGGTCCCTCGCTTCGCTCGGGATGACGGTGCGTTAGAACACCGTCAACGCGCGGTCGATTCGCGCGAGCACTTTCTCTTTCTCGAGAACTTCGAGGAGATGATATAAACTCGGGCCGGCATTGCTCCCAGTGACGGCGAGCCGCGTCGGATGCACAAGCGCGCCGACTTTTACGACAAGCTTGGTGGCTGTGGCTTTAAATGTTGCCTCGATTTCGGCGGCGTCGAATTTTTCCAGCGCACCCAAGGCATCGCGAACAGCTTTGAGCCGCGGCCTGTTCTCGGCGGTGAAATGTTTTGCGACGCCCTCCGGGTTGTAATCGAAATCGTCTGTGAAATAGAACCCACAATAGGATGGCAGTTCGTCGAAGGTGTTGATCTTGCCCTTGCACGTTTGCAGCGCCGCGCGGACGTACTGCTCTCCGTAATTGTCGATCCCTACGCCGCTCGACTGCAGTCTCGCTACGGCAAGATCGTAAAACTCGGCCTCGCTCAGCTCGCGCCCATATTCGCCGTTCAACCAATGCAATTTATCGGGATCAAACGTGGCATGGCTCCGCCCGACGTTGCTTAAATCGAAAAGGCGAATGATTTCTTCGAGGTCGATTTTCTCCCGATTGTCTTTTGGCGACCAACCGAGCAGGCAAAGGTAATTGCGAATGGCCGCCGGCAGATAGCCTCTCTTAATGTAGTATTCGACGCGCGCGCCTTCGTCGCGCTTGCTCATCTTCGAGCCGTCCTTGTTCAGAATCAGCGGAATGTGCGCGTAATGCGGAGGCGTCGCGCCGAGCGCGCGAAAAATCTCGATGTGCTTCGGCGTATTCGAGAGGTGATCTTCGCCGCGGATGACGTGAGAAATTTTCATCTCGAGGTCGTCGATCACGTTCACGAAATGAAAAATCCACGAGCCATCCGGGCGCCGAATGGTCATGTCGGGATGCGTTCCGGGATTGGTCAGATCGAAATCGATCTTGCCGCAGACGAGATCGTCGACGACGACGTGTTCGCGCGGCGAACGGAAACGCAGGGCACCCTGATCTTCGAAGATGTGGCCGGCGTCCTGAAGCTTCTTCAGGTAGCGCTCGTAAAGTTCTGTCCGCTCGCTTTGCAAATATGGTCCGAAATCTCCACGGACATGCGGGCCTTCGTCCCAGTTCAGGCCGAGCCATTTAAGTCCATCGTAAATTGCAGTCGTCGATTCTTCGACATGGCGCGTCTTGTCGGTGTCTTCAATGCGCAAGATGAGTTTGCCGCCGTGATGCCGGGCAAAGAGCCAGTTGAAGAGCGCCGTTCGCGCTCCGCCGATGTGGAGATAGCCAGTAGGCGAGGGGGCGAAACGAACGCGGATCTCAGGACTCATGAAACCATTAACTTAGCCACAGATTACACAGATTTTCACAAAATTGCTGTACTAACTGTCTTGGATTCAAGCGAGGGAAGAAGTGGGTTCGAGGGTATGGTTGAGGGCGAGGAGGAGTTTTCGCATGACAGCAGTGAGGGCGAGTTTGTGCGGTTTGCCTTTGGCGCGCAGATGTCGATAAAAGTTTGAGAGGATTGGGTTATGTCGCGCCGCCACCAGTGCGGCCATGTAGAGGCCGCTGCGCAATGCGCGACGTCCACCAAAGATCATGCCCCTGCCGCGCAAGGTGCCGCTGTCGCGGTTAAAAGGAGCTAGGCCACTGAGCGCGGCAGCCTGGCGGCTCGAGGGCGTTTGTTGACGTCAAGAGCAAGGGCGACTTCATGCAGGCATTGACACGCTTCGGAAAAGAGCAATACGACATCAATTACAAGGATAACGATAGTGCCCCTGTCGAGCACTTTTATGAGAACTTCGCCACCGGGCTGCAAGCCCGCTGGCCGCACAGACCGTAAGTCTGTGTTCCGAATCTAAACTTTTTTCGGAACTTCGACGCGCCGTTCTCGGAGAAGGAGGTGAGAGATCGACCTGTTAACCTAGGTCAGTCGTCGAATATGACCTAGGTGAATCGCGCGATGCCAACAAGGACGCCAAACGACAACCATACCAGAAGGCACATGTCGGCTGGCGAACTAAGTCCGCTTGACCGCGCCCGCGCGATGCTCGATTCCGCGCTCGATTCTGTTATCACGATCGACGCCAGCGGACGGGTGATAGAATTCAATCACTCAGCCGAACAGCTCTTCGGCTTCGCTCGCACGGATGTAATCGGAAAGGAGTTGTCCAGACTAATCATTCCACCGCGACTGCGGGAGCAACATCGCCGGGGGCTGGCGCGTTATTTGAAAACCGGTTACGGCCCGTTGTTGAGAAAACGAGTCGAGATCGTCGGGATGCGCAGCGATGGCTCGGAAATCTTGGTCGAGCTTGCGATTAGTCCGTTCAAAATGAACGGATCCACGTTTTTTTACCGCGTATCTGCGCGACATTAGCGAGCGGAAACGTAACGAAGAGGCAAGGCGGCGTTTGGCGGCGATCGTTGAATCATCTGACGATGCAATTGTTAGCACGGATCTCGAGGGAAAGATTACGAGTTGGAACCAAGGCGCGGAAGAACTCTTCGGTTATACGGTTGACGAGGCAATCGGGGGGTCCATTTACAGTGTCATTCCGCCGCAATGTCACGACGAGGCGCGGACCATGCTCGAACGGATTCGCCACGGCGAGCGTATCGATCATTATGAAAGCGTTCGTCGCTGCAAAGACGGGAGCCTCGTTGATGTTTCGGTGACCGTTTCGTCGATAAAAGATCAGCACGGTGTCATTGGCGCTTCAATAATTGCCCGTGACATTACTGAGCGCGTCCGGAGCGATCGGAGACGCGCTGCGCAGTACACGATCACCGGTTTGCTTGCCGGCTCGCAGTTACTCGCCGCAACCGGACCTCAAATCATCCAAACCTTTGCCGCAAGCGGGGATTGGGTTTTCGGTGCCATCTGGCTCTATGACGAGGCCGAAAAGGTACTACGCTGCGAGATCACGTGGCGCACGGGAGCGCCTCGTCTCGCGAAGTTCGAAAAGGTCACCCGCAGAATTCCGCTCCTCAGTACGATTGATTTGCCCGGAAGAGTGTTCGCCTCGAAAAAGTCTTCCTGGATTTCTGATGTGACTCGCGATGCGAATTTTCCGCGAAAGGACACCGCGATAGCCGCTCGCATCCGCGGCGCATTCGGGTTTCCGCTCTTTGCCGAAGGTTCGGTCAAAGGTGTGCTCGAGTTGTTTAGTCCGGCGACTGTTCAGCCTGACGACGACCTTCTCCAATGGGTGGAGGCGCTGGGAAGCCAGATCGGCCTCTTTATTCATCGGCACAAAATCGAGGCAGAGTTGAAGCACCAAAGAGAAGCGGCCGATGAGGCGAATGCAGCTAAGGACCGATTTCTTGCCACGCTCGGCCGTGAATTGCGCACGCCGCTCACACCAGTCTTGATTTGGGCCGGTGGTACCGTCAATCAGCCCGGTCTCAGTCCTGAGATTCAGGAAGGATTGAGAATGGTCTGCCGCAACGTTGAGAAAGAGGCATGGCTTGTGGATGATCTGCTCGATCTCGGCCAGCTTTCGCGCCACAAATTACAGCTTGAACTTTGCGCCGCGGATGTGCACGAACTGCTCCGGCACGCCATCGAACTCGTGCGTAGCGATGTCGAAGACCGGCATCTCAATGCTGCTGTCTCACTTGAGGCCTTTTCCCACACTTTGCGCGTCGATCCTCCGCGCTTGCAGCATGTCTTCTGGAACGTGCTTCGCAACGCCTGCAAATTTACGCCAGAACACGGCGCGATTTCCGTGCGCTCATACAATGCCAATCCCAACACGATTACTGTGGAGATTAGCGATAGCGGAGTTGGTATCCAGCCGCACTTTCTCCAGAAAATATTCGAACCCTTTGAACAGATCGATTCTCGATGCGAAGGCCTCGGCCTTGGTCTCGCTATCAGTAAAGCGATTATCGAGATGCATGGCGGCACGATTTGCGCACAGAGCAAAGGACCAGGGAAAGGGGCCACGTTTATAATCGAATTGCCGATTTTGTAGATAACTGTCTTGGATTCAAGCGAGGGAAGAAGTGGGTTTGCGTCGGACACATGCCTGCCGCCAGCCAGATCATGCCAATCAATGCAATGACGGTTCTTTACGTTTTATCGCTCAAATGGAATCGGCAGCCTGCTGTTCGGATACTTGTTCTGGAAGTGCGGCCTCGAATCGCCAATGATCGCGCATTTCTGAGCCGCTAGTCCGCTATTTGGACGGACTCGTCTTGGAGCGAATTTTCCTTTGAAATTCGCAAGCGAGACGCATGCGCTACTCTGCAAAAATCTGCCCGGAACGGCGACGTGCGTGTCGATTCTGCGGCAGGTTTACTTTCGCGACTCGCGCATCACGGGCAAGCAGCGAGCGCACGCGTTCGATTACATCAAAGCCAACGTCGGAAATTTTTTGTGCGCGTAACCATTTCAGAATCGCGCGGCGCTGGAGCGCAATCGGCAATGCACGAAGCCGCGCGACGGAAAGTTTGACAGTGGCCGAATCGGACAGCTGATTGTCGATCCAGTTTTCTTCGGCGGCAGTAATTATGGCTGTTCTCCAGATATTCTGACGAAGCTTGCGCCCGAGACTCTTTTCCAGATACGGAATCACGCGATGCCGGATGCGATTGCGCAGCGGCGCGAGATTTTTGTTGGATGCGTCTTCGCGGAATTTGAGCCGGTGTTCGCGCACATAGCTGTCGATCTCATCACGCCAGACTGAGAGGAGTGGGCGCACAATTGTCAGATCGACATCCTCGATGCGGCGCGTGGAGACTTCGCGCATCGCAGCCAGACCGGTCGCTCCGGCGCCGCGGAATAAATTGATCAAAAAAGTCTCAACGAGATCATCCGCGTGATGTGCAAGAAAGATGGTATGGCATCGTCGCCGTTTGGCTACTCTGGCGAAGAAGGAGTAGCGGGCTTCGCGAGCAGCGGTTTCGATTGAGGTCTTCTTTCTTTTTGCCAGTGCGCGCACATCGGCCGAGGCGGGCTCAAAATCGACCTGAACAGCAATGTTCTTGTTCCACGTCGCGACAAGTTTTTCGACAAAGCGAGAATCAGCTTGGGATGACCGGCCACGCAATCGATGATTCAGATGGCAAACGATTAGTCTGCGATAACCAAGATCGACTAGCCAATGAAGCAGTGCGACCGAATCGCGCCCGCCCGAAACACCAATTAGGTAGCGACGGCGCCGCGGAAATTTCGGCAGCGTGTCGGATTCAAACCAAATGCAGCGACGCTTCATTAGTATAAGAGGAGGCCACTACGCGAAAGGCGCGTCAAGCGTTGCGGAGGTAATTGCACGGGCTTCGCGTCGATGGCGGTGTACCAAGTGTCGATTTTCCGGACGGCGCCGTTTGCTTGATACAGCCGAGGCGAATGCTGATCCTTACGACCTGCTTGCGAATGGCGTCGTCGCGCAGCGTGGAGCGCCAGGCTTGCGCCCAGCCGAGGAACACCCGCTGATCGCCCGTTACCTTGAGCGAAGCGCGATAAGCGTCGAGCGCGACCGTGAGTCTCCCCAAGATCGGCGATGTCTCACCCATCGAACATTGATGGCTGAAGAATGCCCACGGGGAAGACGATGTCGTAAAGAACACCATTGTAGGGGTCGTTAGTCTCCGGAGTTATACTCCAGTCCAAGCGAGCCCACCCCCTTCTTTGTGTAAGCAAAACGTTCGTTTTGCCATGATTCTAATTTCTGCCGCAGGAGGGTTTGGCAGCACGGCGCGTGCCAATGGCGAAAATAAGCATTAATAAATATTGATATATTTCCGCGTATTTGGTAACACGGCACCGAAACTTCTTATGACTTTATGATTATGAAAGTCAGAAAGAGAGAAAAATGAAAGGAAAAATTAATATGAAAGAGAAAAACAGCATACACAAAGAGACGATGAAGGGATTTGCAGTAGTGATCCTCGGACTTGGACTAGCGTTCGGATTGGGGCCCGCCGCCCACACGGCGACGCCACCGGCCCAGGTAGGAACGAGCTCCGGATTCCAATTCGTCGCAGACGCCTACGGTACGCAAGCGACCCTCGGAAACGTG
>Ga0137407_10003319_pt1 | contig 10694 bp, 12 predicted proteins | sample CZOMad2_2_16fung_FD_108410 | JGI IMG/M metagenome (GOLD analysis project Ga0137407, IMG submission 108410) | Vadose zone soil fungal communities from Angelo Coast Range Reserve, California, USA - CZOMad2_2_16fungal (Illumina Assembly) | ecosystem: Environmental > Terrestrial > Soil > Vadose...
AACGACTGGCCTTCCGTAATATGGACGGGCCCACAGAAATGATGGAAAGTGGGTTTGCGCGACTCTACTCACGTATCTTAGTTGCTAACAGCAGCTAGCGTCAACGGCGGGTAAAGTCATGGATCGTGCAAAGATCGCGCAAAACGGGTCTGGGCGTCGGGTCTGGACTTCACTGGAAAGTAGGCCGAACTTGGGCGGGTTACTTGTTGCTTTCGTCATTTCATTCACCGCAGTCACCGTGGTGGTTGTAGGAATTCTTGCGGCTTATGGCGCTGTAACTGCCATTCTGTACGCCTTCGCCTATCAGTCCCGCCAGCGCCTCAGTTCGGGCGCTCCGGTCCTCGTCCAAAGCCAAGCCGGCGGCGACTAAGCCCCGGCCTCGGACCTTAGACTCCGCACTTCAGGCCTCGGGCTTCATAACTTCAAACGCTGGACTTCCGCTTGATTTACCAAATCCATATTCCTTCGGACAAGTGAGATGCCTCAGCAAGCGCACTCAGCCCCTTGTCCTCAGTCATGACGACGATGGAATCCGGAGGCCTAGGAGTTGCTGAAGAGCTGCATTCCGAGGTCTGACGTCCGACACCCGAAGCTAGTTCGACCGCGGCTGGCCGTCTTCAGGGGCAGCCGTAGCTGGCTGCTGTTGTTGTTGCTGCAGTTGCTGTTGTTGCAACTCGCGTAATAGTTGCTCCGGAGTCTTTACCTGCGGCTGACCATTGGGGGGCTGCTGGTTCTCGTTAGCGGCATTTTCGGCCGGGTCGTCCACGGGCTGTTCGGCAATGTCAGCCCCAGAGGGCCCGGGATCATCCATCTGAGCATTGTTGTTGTTTTGCGCTGCCGGCGCCGGCAGCGTAGTTGCAGGTTCCCCGCCGGACTTTGAGGTCAAGATGAGCCGGTCTACGCTGTCCGGATGCATGGGAGAGCCTACCATCACGTAGTTGAAGTGGGATCCGTTCAGCAGGGTTGCCAGCACATCCCGAGCCGGGCCGGGGCCCAGATGAGTCGCCACTCGCTCAGTGGCATTCGGCGGAACCTCGATCGCGGCGCCAGTCTGCGCGTGCACGGCTCGCAGGATATCCGACAGCGTCGAATTCTCGGCCACAATCGTAAGCTGCCCGTGGCTGAACCGGACCTCCGGGGCAACTGCTGGCATCTGCTCCAGCGTGGGCGGCGGCGGGGGTGGGGCAGGCGGAGGATCGGGTGCAGGCTGCACCGCTTTCGCAGGACGCTTGTGTGCCGTGTGCTGCTGCGTGGCGTACGCGGTACTCCACAGCAGCGAGAGCAGTATCGGCCACAGAAAACGCCGCGCTCCCAGCTGCCGAGCTAATCTGAGGAAATCCACGCTACCTGCTTTACGCCCCCGCCAAGTTGGATGCCGTCTGCGGCGCAGGCGCAATTGTAGCACTGCAACCGGGCGTCCGACTCGGGTTTCGGACCTCTTACCGCCGCCCGCTGACACTGCATTTGCTTGCATTTTAAATGACATAACCCACGTCCGCGCCCGGACGACGCGGCGTCCTCGCATTTACAATTTGCAGTTCCATGTACCGCGATATTATCGTTGTCCGGCATCGAAGGAGGCACATGTTCAAATTCAATCGGAAGCCGCAGCTCACGTCACGATTTGTCCTTTTCCTCTCGCTGTCCCTTGCGCTGGTTGCAATTCTGGGCCTCGGCCCCCGCATCTCTTCAGCACAATCCGGCGCAAAGCAGCCGGCCGACTTCTCTCACGCCTTGCCGAAGCTCGATGGCAATCACCTGAAAGTAACCGTCGTCGAAGTGAACTATGCGGCCGGAGAGGCTGACACGCCGCACAGCCATCCCTGCACCGTCATCGGATATGTGGCCCAGGGAACCATTCGATTCCAGGTTAAGGGTGGGCCCGAATCCGTCTTCAAGGCCGGAGAGAGCTTCTACGAACCGCCCAACGGCGTCCACCAGGTCTCGGCCAACGGCAGCGCCCAGGACCCGGCGAAGCTGATCGCCTTCTTCATTTGCGACCACGAAACGCCCCTCACCGTGCCTCCCGTGGACGAGCACGCCGGGCACGAAGCAAAATAGCCTCGCTGGTTGTTTGAAGCCGAGTCCCAAATCCCGTCACGAGTGCGTATCACGGGAAGGGCACGGCCTTCAGCCGTGCCAGCCGGATCGTGTGCAAGATTGGGCTTCAGCCCCTGAGGTTCGCTGTTACGGCCACAAGCAGCCAGCCTCACGCGCTAAAGCGCGACTAGGCTTTATGGCCTTTTGACACGAGTGAACTCGTGCCCTTCCCGCATCCTCTGTCATGAACAATTTTGCTTGGAAGTTTTCTGCTACTGCCGGGGCGCGTAGTAGCCTTTGCGCGCCCGCACCTGGAGGTCCTTCTTCAGCGCGGTGATTTCAATCGAGCGATAGCGGCCATCAGCGTCGAAGTCGGCCGGTTTGTAAGAAACCACATACTGACTGCGCAGTTCATCTTCGATGGCGGCGAATGAATTCTTGATGTCCTTCATCTTGAACGGGAAAAAAGCGCGTCCGCCGGTGGCGTCGGCCATCTGCTGCAGGGCCTTGTCGCCGCGCAGAATCAGGCCGCTGTCATCGGTAGAAATCGCGTAGATGATCACTTCCGCACGCTGGGCCATTTCCATGGCCTGCGCCCGGCTGACCTCGCTCTGGTTATCTTCGCCGTCACTGACCACGATAATCGCCCGCCGCACCGGATGATCGCCCCGCTCCTTGCTCAATTTCTCGCGGCAGGCGCGGTAAATGGCGTCGTACATCGCCGTACCTCCACCGTTGTGCAGACTTCTCACCCCGGTTTCAAGCAGACGGACGTTGTCGGTGAACTCCTGCGTGACCTGACTGTGAGTGCTGAACCCCATCACGAACGCTTTATCGAAATTTGCCCGCAGAGTGTGCTGCAGAAAACTGACGGCGGCTTCCTGCTCGAAATCAAAGCGGCTGTGCACCGACCCGCTGGTATCCACCAGCAACCCAAGTTCGAGGGGCAGATCGGTCTCACGCCGAAAATTTAGAATGGATTGCGGCGGCTTGTGATCGTCCAGGATGTTGAAATCGCCCTGGCTCAGGTTGCGCACGAATTTGCCATGATGATCGGTGGCAATGAACAGCACGTTGACTTCATCAACCCGCTTCTTGATGGTGAGGATGGAATCGTCTGTCCCGGTGCTGGCCGATGCTGTCGGAAGCATGCTGTTGGAGCTCACATAGGGAGCCTGCGCCCATGCCGGCAACCCAATTGCCAAGGCAACCAGGATCACTGCAACCGTCCATCGAACCCACTTCGTGTAGTTCATTCCCTGCCCATCCAAAAATTTCACGCCGAACAGCGCTAAAGCCCTCGTCTCTCAATTAGATGCACGTATCGGGCCGAAAGCCGCTACTAGGGCTTCTACCTCCGACTCTAGGGGACTGCCCGAGCCAAGCCAAGTTACAAAAGGAGCACACGTTTGGTCATGAATACAAATGTCTTTCGGCCCTGCGACTTAGCTTGGCTTCCCGGCCCGTCTTGGCCGTAAACTTATGCATACTGAACCCAGCTCGACTGCCAACATGAAGCCAAAAGCCCAAAACCTCATACGATGCAAATGGCCCGGCAACCCCCTTTCCATCCGTTATCACGATGAGGAATGGGGGCAGCCACAACACGATGATGTCGTCCTCTTCGAGTTTCTCATCCTCGAAGGGGCGCAAGCCGGCCTGAGCTGGGACACGGTTCTGCAAAAACGCGAGAACTACCGCGCTGCTTTTGACGGCTTCAACCCGCAACGCATCGCGCGCTACGATAGCCTCAAGCTGGCGAGCCTGATGCGCAACCCAGGCATCATTCGCAACCGCCTCAAGATCGCATCCGCGGTAATAAATGCGAAAGCCTTTCTAAGCATTCAGAAGGAACTGGGTTCGTTTGACGCTTACGTCTGGCAGTTCGTGGGAGGAAAGCCGCAGGTGAATGCCTGGCGCTCGATCGACCGGCTTCCGGCGCGCACCCTGGAGTCCGACGCCGTGAGCAAGGACTTGAAAAAGCGGGGCTTCAACTTCGTGGGCTCAACCATCTGTTACGCCTTCATGCAGGCCGTGGGCATGGTCAACGATCACAGCGTCGAGTGCTTCCGCTACGCTCAACTGAACCCCGCCCGAAGCCGGCGCGCCTGATGGGCTGAATCTATTTCCAGCATAGCAACTGGCGAAGGGTGAATGGGACATGCCCGGCAACTTTATATTTCCCACGGCCACAGCTCTTTAGACGTAACCCGCGATTCACGGCCTCTTGACAAGAAGTTAGCCGGATTCGCGAAACGGGTCTGAAGGCCGAGGTCCGGCGCCTGGCGGCCGGCGCCAGGGTTAGCTGAGAACTGGCGGCTGAGAGCTGAAAGCTGGCGCACTCTGAACTCCGCCACGTGTCCTGCTAGAATCCCTTCGTGCTTCGAACCATCCTGATCGTGGAAGTGTGTCTTGCCTTCGCGGCCTTGGCAAGCGCGCAGCAGCCATCGCAGCCTCAGGTCAAGGTGAACGTTCTGAATGTGTGCTCGCCTTCTGCCGCGGAGCAGCAGGAAATTGCTTCCGCGCTGGGCCGAGTTCCCAAGCAGCCCTTGTTTGGCGCGGACTTCGAGATTGATCGCGGAAGGTCCAGTCTCGAAGTTGGGCCGGGATTTCTGCAGCCCGGTTCGGGGGGACAGATGTCGTCCGACCCGGGCATGGCGACCTGGGTGCGAATCCGGCGCGAGTTTTCCGTGCAGGCGCTGTTTTCTACCGTGCAGTACTCGTTCAGCGTCGACCCCAAAAATATGGTCGAAACGCTGGTCTTCCGGGTACGCGATCCCAAAGACCTGATGCAGGTTTCCATAGAAGACAGCGCCTCAGCGGTAACCACGCCTGCCACCATGCTGACCAGCAGCACGCCGGCAAGCCGGATCAAGCTGGAGCGTTTCGGCAAATCGTCGGTAGTGCTGGCCCGGTGTGCTGGATCGGAGGCCGGCCCGGCGCCCGATCAAAGTGTCTACGAGCCGTTGTTTCAGAGCGCGTCATCGATCCTTTCGAATTACCGCGGGCTCCTGGGAGCGAGGACCACGGTGCCGGAGGAACTGGAACGCACCACCGCGACAACGGAAAAGAAAGCTGAGCGACCACCGGCCAGCAAGTCCGGTACGAAGAAGCCCGCACCGAAGACGAAATAGTACCGACAGCGGTGTTGCATCCAAATCTGAATTCAGCAATCTAACCCTGCACGGCGGGTTACGCCGAAGTCGCGGCTACAAATAGATTATGGAGAACATTCGCAACGTCGTAATCATCGGGTCAGGCTGCTCCGGTCACACGGCGGCCCTTTACACGGCTCGCGCCAACCTCAAGCCATTGGTAATTGAAGGTCATGAACCGGGAGGCCAGCTTTCGCTGACCACGCTGGTGGAAAATTTCCCCGGATTCCCCGAAGGCATCCAAGGCCCCGAACTGATCGAGAATATGCGCAAGCAGGCGGGACGCTTTGGGGCGCAATATCAACTCGGCCACGTGGCCAGCGTCGATCTGAGCCGCCGTCCCTTTGCCATAAATTTTGGCAAAGAGACGATTCACGCGCGCACTCTGATCATCGCCAGCGGGGCGTCCGCACGCTGGCTGGGACTACCCGGTGAGAAAGCGCTGATCGGTCACGGCGTTTCCTCATGCGCCACCTGCGACGGTTTCTTCTTTTCCGGAAAGGAAATCGCGGTGGTCGGTGGCGGCGACTCGGCCATGGAGGAAGCGATTTTCCTCACCCGCTTCGCCACCAGAGTCACCCTGATTCATCGCCGTGATCAGTTTCGCGCTTCCAAGATCATGCTCGACCGGGCGCAGCAGAACAAGAAAATTGAGTTCCTTACCGGCACCGTGGTCGAAGATGTGCTTGATCCGGCCAAACAGGAAGTCACCGCGCTCAAGCTGCGTGACTTGAAGACAGACAGGCTGCGCGATTTCCCCACCAGCGCGATGTTCCTCGGCATCGGCCACATCCCCAATGCCCGAATGTTCGAGGGCCAGCTAGAGACCGATCAGGACGGATATCTGGTAACCACTAACAACGTATTCACGCGGGTGCCAGGCGTCTACGCTTGCGGCGATGTGCAAGACCGGCGCTATCGCCAGGCCATCACCGCCGCGGGCACCGGCTGCATGGCCGCCCTCGAAGCCGAGAAGTTTCTGGAAGACCACGGAGAGTAAGGCAGTCGAGAGAGTGTTTTTCGGAGGTAGTTCAATGCCGCGCCCCGCCCCAAGCTGTTCCCACCTGGGAGAAATCCGGCCAGTAAAACCAAGCGGCCAGGGCTGCAAGGAGTGTCTGGAGATGGGCGATACCTGGGTCCATCTGCGGGAATGCCTCACTTGCGGTCACATCGGTTGCTGCGACTCTTCGAAAAACAAACATGCCACGAAACACTTTCACCAGACCAAGCATCCTCTGGTGCGGTCTTTCGAGCCCGGCGAAACCTGGCGCTGGTGCTATCTGGACGAAGTGTTTATCGAGTGAATGCGGGCGTCAGCCCTCGGGCCTCAGATTTCAGGTCTCCGCCTTACAGTTCCCCTTTGCATCTCTCTGAATATGAATTCACCTTTGTGTTTCGCGCGTCCTCGCGAATCCCTGTCCGACATCTGAAGTCTGAGGTCCGAGTTCTGAAGTTCCCCGTCCGATAGCCGACTTGGGTTACCAAGGTCATCTTTCGCCAATCCATGGGGGCTAATAAACTGCAAATGGTTTGAGCAGCTATGAATCGCCTTCTTGCAACCGGCTTCACGGTGTTGTTCGGCCTACTCGTCTGCGTTCCCGCTTCCCTCGCCCAGCAGGAGCAAACTGAAGGCCGCCGGCTGATAAACCGGGTCCAGCCCCAATATCCTGAAGTTGCCCGTAACATCAATCTAAGCGGAACGGTGAAAGCTGAAGCGGTTGTGGCTTCCAATGGCGCGGTAAAGTCCCTCGAAGTGAAGGGTGGAAATCCGCTGCTTATTCGGGCGGCACAGAACGCCATTTACAAATGGAAGTGGGCGCCCGCTACTCATGAGACCCGTGAACCTATCGAAGTCAAGTTTGAACTGCGGTAAGTGAGTCGGTACTCTCCCTGCACGGCCAGCTTCAGGTCTCATTCAATTGTGATACAAATTTCTGTGCTCTTCATGCGCTTACAGGGCGCCTGCCATCCCGACCTTGGCCCGGAAGGAGCGCGGTGCTGAGGGCGCTCTTCATTTCTCTTTCAGAGAGCCGCTCGCTGCGATCTCTGGCCGAACGATCTGCCATGGGGCGGCGCTTATCCAGCCGATTTGTGGCCGGCACTGAAGTGGACGACGCGCTGCGGGTCACTCAAACCGTCAATCAAGCGGGTCTGAGCGTTTCGGTCGACAATCTGGGCGAGAATGTCACCAACACTGAAGAGGCGCAGGCTAGCGCGCGGCTTTACCATCAACTGCTGGACGAAATCTGTAGGCGCCAGTTGAATGCCAACGTCAGCTTGAAGCTTACCCACATGGGCCTCGACGTTGACGAGAACCTCGCTCACGACCTGGTGACGGGTCTAGTGGCGAAGGCTGCTGCCATGCGCCCTCCCAGCTTCGTACGGGTAGACATGGAAGGCTCACCCTATACACAGCGCACGCTGGACTTTGTTCACGAACTGCATCGCATGCCCGGTCATGCGGGCGCAGTGGGCGCGGTCATCCAGTCGTACATGCGGTGTGCGGAAAGAGACGTCGAAGCTCTGCTGGCCGAGCGCATCCGCATCCGCCTGTGCAAGGGGGCTTACAAAGAGCCAGAGGAAATTGCCTTTCAGAAGAAGGCTGAAGTAGACGCGAACTATGTCCGCCTGATGAAGATTCTGATGAAGAGCGGCGTCTACCACGGACTGGCGACCCACGACGAGAAGATCATCGACCAGGCCAAAGCCTTCGCCACCCAGGAAAATATTCCTCGCGATGACTTTGAGTTTCAAATGCTCTACGGTATTCGCCGCGACCTGCAGCAACGCCTGGTGCGCGATGGATGGCGCATGCGTGTCTATATTCCTTTCGGTACGGAGTGGTACCCCTACTTCATGCGGCGCCTGGCTGAACGCCCGGCCAATGCTGTGTTCCTTGCCCGGAATCTGCTGCGTCGCTAGCCCCGCTACCGAATCTCGTCGTACAGCATTTCCTGTATTGGACGCCCCAGGGTTTGCTGAAACAATCTCAACTACTTTTAGGAACTGGGTATAGATGAAGATGAGCGCCAGCAATACCTCTCCCACGATTTCGTCCGCGCCCCTCGCCCTGCTGCCGCAGTGGCACGACCACGATGCCATAGGGCACGTGGTTCAATTTTATGGAGAGGATGCAGCTCTGATCGAGGCGATCAGCCGGTTTGTCGGCACGGCGCTGGGTGAGGGAGATGCCGCGGTCGTAATCGCGACCAGAGCCCACCGCGACGGGCTTTCGCAGGAACTGAAAGCTCGCGGGCTCGATGTGGCAAAGGCCACTCGGCAGGGGCGCTATGTGGCGGTAGACGCGGCGGAAACGCTCTCGAAATTCATGCAAGATGGCTGGCCGGAACCGGCGTCGTTCGCTTCCGTGGTCGGTGCCCTTATCGATCAGGTCCGCATATCCGCTGGAGACAAGACCGTTCGGGTGGCGGCATTTGGAGAAATGGTGGCGTTATTGTGGGCCGAGGGCAAGCCCGAAGCCGCCATTCAGCTCGAGGAGTTGTGGAATGATCTGGCCCGAACCCATTCCTTCTCTCTGCGTTGCGCCTATCCCATCGCGTGTTTCAATCGAGAGGAATTCGGCGAACCCTTTCTGAAAATTTGTGCCGCGCACTCGGCTGTCATCCCAGGGGAAACCTACGCAGCGTTGTCCACCGACGAAGAGCGGCTGCGCGGCATTACTCATTTGCAACAGAAGGAGCAGACACTCGAAACCGCTAAGGCGGAGCGCAGGGATGCCCAGGACTCTCTTCGGCGCAAGCAGTCGGAATTGGCCGATCTCCTGGAGGACGCCGTGGAGGGCGTACAGCGCACCGGCGCGGACCAGAAGATCCTCTGGGCCAACAGAGCATTGTTGAACCTTCTGGGATACTCGCGGGATGAATATGTCGGACATCAGGTCTCAGAGTTTTACGCCAGTACGGATGTCTTCTCCGATTATTGGCGGAGACTGATGCAGGGAGAAGATATCTACGACTGTCCGGCGGAACTCAAGTGCAAGGATGGGTCGCTAAAATAAGTCCAGATCTACGCCAACGGAATGTGGGACAACGGTCAGTTCGTCCATGCCCGCTGCTTTGTGCGTGACGTTACCGAGCAGAAGCGGGCGGAGCAGGCGCGGCACGAGAGTGAAGCCAATTTGCGCCTGGCCAACGAAAGGCTGGAATCGCTGGTGGAGCAGCGCACAGCTGCCTTGCGGCATCTCTCGGCGCGAGTCCTCACCTTGCAGGACGCCGAGCGGCGCCGCATTGCGCGCGAACTGCACGATAGCCTTGGCCAGTACCTGGTGGGTTTGAAACTCAATCTAGATATGCTCAAACAATCGCCCAGGCGGACCGATTTGTGGTCGCAATCGGACGATCTAGTGGAACGATGCGTTTCAGAAGTACGAACGCTCTCCTACCTGTTGCACCCGCCCATGATCGACGATGTGGGCCTGGCCTCCGCCGCCCGCTGGTTCGTCGAGGGTATGGGCCAGCGCAGCAGCATACAAGTGACTCTGGACGTACCGCGCGATCTGGAACGCTTACCTACCGAGGTTGAACTGGTGCTGTTCCGGGTGTTGCAGGAAGGCCTGACCAACGTACACCGGCACTCCGGGGCCACGGTGGCGCAAGTCGCGGTCCGCAAGGAAACTGGGCAGGTGACTTTGGAAGTGAAAGACAACGGCTGCGGAATGAGACCGGATATTCTCAGCCGGTTTGAGCAAACCGGCACGGGCATGGGCGTGGGCCTCAGCGGAATGCGTGAGCGGGTGCGGGAGCTCGGAGGCAGCATGCTGGTGGAATCGGACCAGCACGGTACATCGGTTCGAGTCGCAATACCTCTCCAGCCCGAATACACCGCCACGGCCTGAGCACGGCATCTCCTCGCTACTACGGGCTACTCCGAGAATTTTTCTCTCCTAGAAAAAGTGCAGCTCCTCGCCCGACCTCCGAATCCAAATATTGAATCCAATTAATCGCAGGAGGATACATGGAACCACGCATTGATTATTACAAGCTGTCGCCCGAGGGCTACAAGGCCATGTTGGGCCTGGAACACTCTCTCAACAACAGCACAGTCGAGAAACAACTGCTGCACTTGCTCAAGTTGCGGGTGTCACAGATTAACGGCTGTGCCTTTTGTCTGGACATGCACTGGAAAGATTTGCAGGTACAGGGCGAAAACGAGCAGCGCATGTACTCGCTCGACGCCTGGCGCGAAACCTCCTATTACTCCGAGCGGGAGCGGGCGGCGCTGGCCTGGGCCGAAGCCGTCACGAATATCAGAGACGGGCATGCGCCGGATGAATTGTATGAGGAAGTGCGGCAACACTTTAGTGAACAGGAAGTAGCGGACCTCACCCTGGCCGTCGTGGCCATCAATGGCTGGAACCGGATCAGCATTGCATTCCGTGTCGTTCCCGGAACCTACCAGCCACCGCAATTGAAAAAGAGAGCGTAAACCTTCAACCGGGTTCACAATGTGAGTTCCCATATTTCCGATATCAGGTCTTCG
>Ga0137407_10003325_pt1 | contig 10683 bp, 10 predicted proteins | sample CZOMad2_2_16fung_FD_108410 | JGI IMG/M metagenome (GOLD analysis project Ga0137407, IMG submission 108410) | Vadose zone soil fungal communities from Angelo Coast Range Reserve, California, USA - CZOMad2_2_16fungal (Illumina Assembly) | ecosystem: Environmental > Terrestrial > Soil > Vadose...
AACCGAAAACTGTTCGAAATAGAGTCCTGCCATTGCCTATCCTCGCCTTGGAAGCCCGGCGATGCCGCTTCACCCGTTGCGGCGGCCTGGACACAAAATTGCGAAAACAACCCCATGCAAAGTAGAATGGGCTCCGGCTGAGCGGCCTGCATGGTTTTTTGCTTATCTTCCCCAAATCTAGCGAAAACGAAGTTAGTACACAAGCGTACTAACTGCCCTGTCCGGATGATGGCCGATGCTCGTGCGTCACGGCGCCTTCTTCAAGGCCTCAGGTAGCTTGGAGCGATGAAACCCTTCAAAGGCTGCACTGCGATTATGCGGCTCGAGCTTCCAGGTGGTGCGCGCATTCGGCGTACCGCCGTCGACCCGGATACAGGAACCGGTGACGTAGGCCGCGGCCGGCGACAACAGGTACACGATGGCTGCCGAAATTTCGGCCTCCGTGCCGAACCGCTGCAGTGGCACGCCGGCCGTGAAATCATGCAGCTTTTTCTGCATTTCGGGCGTGTAGGTATCGAACCCGCTGGACACGATACCGCCGGGAGCAACCGCATTGACGCGCACGCCCGAAGCGGACCATTCGCACGCCGCTGTTTCGGTAAGGGTGAGCATGCCGCCGCGGGCTGCGCCCGAATGGGCGAACTCGGGCCAACCGTGCCAGATGTCGGCGATGATGTTGACGATGGCGCCGCCATTGGCCTCCATCCAACGGTTGTAGACCTCACGCATGAAAATGAACCCGCCGGTCAGGTTGCTGCGGACCACCGCCTCGAAACCCTTGGTCGAGATGGTTTTCATCGGTGCCCGATATTGACCACCGGCATTGTTCACGAGCCCGTCGATGCGGCCATAAGCGCCAAGCACGGCGTCGATCGCGGCGATCACCATCGCTTCGTCCCGGATATCGCAAACCTGGGTCAGGACGTGGCCCCCATCCTCCTCGATCTCGGCTCTCACCTCCGCCAATTTTTCGGCGGTGCGACCGAGGATCGCGACGTTGGCGCCAAGGACCACGAGTTCATGTGCAGTGCAACGGCCGATCCCGCTGCCGCCACCGGTGATGATGATCGTCTTGCCCTTGAAGAGGTCCGGCTTGAAGACCGACTGATACGGCATCGTGCGCTCCAAATTGATGGGCCCGGCAGTCGGTCGCCTCAGAAATTAGTACACTATATTATGATATGGTGTATTCTATTTCGCAAGCACTTTGCGGAGCGGCTCCGTCAGCCCCGCCATGCGCATCGCCAGGGAACCCTTGAAGGGCGAGAGACAGACCAATTGGAACGATAGGCCGATCCTATCGCAATCAGCACCGCACCATGACATCCTGCCGTTACCGCGACGGATAATGGCATTGGGGGAACGCACGAGATGGAAAGATTCACGACAATTACTGTCGAGCAACGCGATACGATTGAAATCGTCTCCCTTAATCGACCGGACGCCCGCAATGCGGTAAACCCGGTGATGGCCGACGAACTGATCGGCTATTTTTCGGGACTTCATGACCGCCCGAGTGCGCGGATTGTCATACTCAGGGGCAATGGAAAGGAGTTTTGCGCCGGGGCCGAACTGGGTTCGGACGCATTCATCGCGCCAGGAAAGGGACGGCCGCAGCGGCAGCTCGTCATGCAGCAGCGCTACTCGCGGATTATCCGCCTGATGCGAAGCTGCCCGCAGCCGATTGTTGCGCTGTTGCACGGTGCCGCATGTGGTGCTGGATTTTCGTTGCTGCTCGCCTCCGATGTTCGCTTTGCCACGCCGGCTGCGCGGATGAACGCCGCCTACATACGTGTCGGCGTCGGCGGCTGTGACATGGGATCCGGCTATCTGTTGCCCCGGTTGATCGGTCTCTCCGTGGCGTCGGAACTGTTGCTGACCGGGCGGTTTCTCGATGCGGACCGGGCCAAGGCCGTAGGACTGGTCAGTGACGTCGTTGCCGACGACAAGTTGCTCGAGACTGGCCTTGCCTTCGCCGCCGAAATGGCCCGCGCCTCGCCGATGGGTTTGCGCTTGACCAAGCAAACCCTGAACGCGCTGATCGACGCCCCCGGCATCGATGCCGCGCTGATGATCGAGGACCGTCAGCAGGTGATGCTGCTTGAAACCAGCGACCACCAGGAAGCTGTCGCGGCGTTTCGGGAACGGCGGGACCCGACCTACTCTGATCAGTAGCGCCGAACGGCGGCTACTTTCCCGCAAATTTCGGTTTGCGCTTCTCCTTGAACGCCCGCACGCCCTCCTGGGCATCCGCCGTTCGCGAGATCGCCGCCAGCATTTGCGCCTCGTCTTCCAGCTGACTTTCGATGGAATGATTGGGCGTCTGCAGGAACAGGCGCTTGATCCCGCCATAGGCTTCGGTAGGGCCCGATGCCAGCTCGCGCGCGATCTTCTCGGCCTCGGCAACGACCGCATTGTCGTCCACGACATAGTCCACCAATCCCGCTGACAACGCGGCGTCGGCGCCCATCGTTTCCCCCAGCAGGAAAAACCGCCGGGCACGGGCGATCCCAATACGCCTGGTCACGGTCGTCGTCGAGCCGCTGTCGGGCGTGAAACCGATCTTCGCAAACGCCGACGAGATCCGCGCCGATTTGCCGATCACGACCAGATCGCCGGCGGCCATCAGCGAGACGCTTCCGCCCGCCACATTGCCTTGCACCGCCACGACGACCGGCGCGCGCATCCGGACCATCCGCACGATTGCGGCATGCAGATCCGCCGTCCACGACTTGATGGTCACGGGCAGCGCGGCGCCACGGGAGGCCAGCGCCGCGAGATCGCCGCCGACGCTGAACAATCTGCCGCGCGCGGAGATCAGCACCGCGCGTACATCCTCACGCTCGCTCAATTCGGCCATGCAAAGGCTGAACTCGCGGCAAAAGTCGCCGTCGATCGGATTACCACGGTCAGGCTGGTTGAGAACGATATGCGCCAGTCCATCGTCGATCGCACATTCGAAGCTCGCTGTAGCGATTGCCAGACCCATGACGTTCCTCCCAGGCGTTTCGGATTTGTTGGAAATGCATTCGAGACGGCGAGGACCTAACGTCAGGCCGACCGACCTTCCTTTTCCTTGCGCGTGGAAGCTTGAATGGCTTCCCGCGCGCGCTGCCAATCCTGCTGTGAAAGCTTGGAAAGCCCCGCAAACGTGCTCGGCGCCGCCAGATGGTGCCCGCCATCGATGCTGATGGTATCGCCGGTGATGTAGCTGCATCCATCCGACATCAGAAAGATCATCAGATTGCGCAGCTCATCCATCTTACCGAACCGGCGCAACGGAACTTCGTCCGCCTGGGTCGCGCCCACGCCGGTCTCCGCGAGTGGATTGAGCTTGTCCCAGGCATTTTCGGTCGGAAACGGACCGAACGCTACCGCGTTGACGCGAATTCCCTTCGGCCCCCATTCGACCGCGAGCGACATCGTAATCGCGTGAACCGCGGCCTTTGCCATCGCGGCCGGCACCACGTAAGCCGATCCGGTCCAGACCCAGGTCACCAGATTGCTGATGATCACGCCGGGAAGCCCCGCGGCAATCCAGCGTCTCCCGCACCCCTGCGCCGCGTAGAAGGAGCCGTCCATGATGGTCGATCGGATCGCTTCGTATCCACGCGGCGACAACGTCTCAGTCGGCGCAAGGAAATTGGCGCCGGCGTTGTTCACCAGGCCCGTTAGGGGTCCCGTGCTCCAGATCTCCGCCATCATTTTCTCGATGCTGTCGGGATCACGAACATTGGCGACCAGCGCGTCGGCCTGCCCGCCCGACCGCGTGCGGATTTCACTTGCCGCTTGCTCGAGAACTTCCGGCCGGCGGCCGCAAATGAAGACGTGCGCGCCATGGGCGGCGAAGCCCAGGGAAATCTCCTTGCCGAGCCCGGCCCCGCCGCCGGTCACGAGGATGCGTTTTCCCTTGAGGAGGTCTCGGTTGAACATGAAAGGGCAAATCCTGCTATTCGAATCGTCGCAGCACAGCCTGGATCCCACGGCTTCGCCAAATTGATACACTACTGTACTTCATCTGTAAATCGTTCTCGGTCCGATTCGATGATGTCGCGAGCGGGGAATTCGGCCCGAAACCGGCTAATTTGAGCCTCTTCTGGATGGCGGCACGCTGACGGAATCGCCGCCGCCAGTCCGCCGCACGTTCGCTTCTTTGAAAATACGCTTGTGTATGGTATAAGTTGAATCACCCAGATCGACACGCTGTCGGTATCAGGATTTTGCGAGGAAAAGATTGACATGGTCGACCTGCCCGACTGGGATCTACGACTAGGCTACCTCATCCACGACGTTTCACGGTTACGCCGGATGATGTTCGACCGCGCGCTCGCCCCGCTTGGGATAACCAGGTCGCAGTGGTGGGTGCTTGCCTTCATTTCGCGCAAGGACGGACTTCCGCAAACCCAACTGGCCAACGAACTCGACGTCGGCAAGGTTGGTGTGGGTGCACTGATCGATCGCCTGGAGTCATCAGGCTTCGTTCTTCGGCAGGCAGATCCGGTCGACCGCCGCGTCAAGCGAGTCTTTGTCACCAAGCAGGCGCGCGGTTTTCTGGAAAAGCTTCGCAAGGAGACCGACAAGTTCAATGCCCAGATAGCTCACGGGATTGATCGGAAGGCATTGGAGGCGACGTCGGACGCATTGCTGGCGATGAAGCGCAATCTGCTTGCGATGTCCGACGGAAGCACGCTCCCGGGCAACCGCGAGGAGGACTTCGGGAAGAAGAGCAAGCCTCGCAAGGCGAAGAAAGCAGCGTAACGTCCGCTCATTTTCACGGCCCGCGCACGCGACAGGATTTCACTATCGCCGCTTGGCCATTGCGCAGACTGCTACTCTCTGGTTTCCCCATTGATGACGTCGCCGAACAATTGCCAGTTCGTGCCCTCGAAGCGCATCAGCTGCCATTGCTTGACCGGCGCAAAATCGGTCGGCGACGTGCTTACCGTGATGCCGGGTAACAGCATGCCGAGTTCAACATTGTTCAGGCTGGCCGCCTGTTTCATGACATTCTCGCGCGTGAGATCGTCGCCGCATTGCTTGAGGACGTGCACCAGCAACTGGGCCGTATTGTATCCATTGACGATCAAGGTATCGCTGCGATTGGCCTCGGGATAGTATTTGTCGAGAAAGCCATTGAGCTCCTTCAGGCCGGCGTCGTCCTTCCACCTGGGATCATTGGGATCCTTGAAGTAGGCCGCCGAGATGATTCCTTGCGCGTTCTCGAACCCGGCCGGCTTTATGACGCTGCCGATCGAGGCTGAGACATAGCTCAGGAGATGGAGCGGCTTCCAGCCGAGCTCAGATACTTTCTTGATCGCCTGTGCGGCAAACTTCGGCGTGGCTACGTCGAAGAGCACATCAGCGCCGGTCGCCTTCAGCTTGACGATGTGGGAATCGATGCTCGGCTCCAGAACGTCAAAGGCTTCCTCGGCGACAATCATCGATCCGGCCTTGTCGCCCAGGCCCTCCTTCATGCCCTTGATATAATCCTTTCCGAAGTCGTCGTTCTGAAACAGGATCGCAATCTTCGCGCCCGGTTTCTCCTTCAGAAGGAATTTTGCGTAGGTGCGGCCTTCATTCTGGTAGCTCGGGGTGAATCCCATCGTCCATGGAAAATTCCCCGGATCGTTCCACTTCGCCGCCCCGCTCGAGACGAAGAGCTGCGGCACCTTCTTGGCATTCAGATATTTCTGGACCGCGGAATTCGTCGCGGTACCCAGCGCGTTGAAGACGAAAAGAACTTCATCGCTTTCGACCAGCTTCCGGGTCTGTTCTACCGTCTTTGGCGGCGAGTAGGCGTCGTCGTAGGAAATGAACCTGATCTTGCGGCCATTGATGCCGCCTTCGGCGTTGACCTTTCGCACGTAGGCTTCCCCAGTCTTCGCCACCAAGCTGAAAGCCGATGCCGGGCCGCTATAGGGAGAGGTGTTTCCGATCTTGATTTCGCTGTCGGTGACACCCGGACCGTATTTTTTCTCGCCGGCAGACACCCGAACGCAAAGAGCAAGGAGGAGTGCTGCCGCAATAGCGATGGCTCTTGCGCTGATCACCATCCCCTCCCTTATTCGGCTCATTCTTGCGGTTGGTTTCGCAATCGAATCCGCCGGCCCCCCGGACTCGCGGGGCGGCCTTCATTTAGATAGTATACAAGCGTACTATCTGCTACGTGTCAAATAAACTGGATGCGCTGCAAAAAATCACAGGAGACGCCCGTGAATCTCGAAGCCGTTCGCAATTTTCGTTTCGAAACGGTCGCGCAAACCTACACCCGCAAGGACACGATCCTTTATGCGCTCGGACTGGGTTATGGTTCAGGTCCGGTCGATCCCACCCAGCTCGCATTCGTCTACGAGGATAACCTCCGCGTCGTTCCATCAATGTGCTGCGTTCTGGCGCACCCGGGAATGTGGGTGAGGGACCCTGCGCTCGGCATCGATTGGTTGAAAATCCTGCATGGCGAGCAGAGTTTTGAAATTCACAACCCGATACCGCCGGAAGGCACCGTCGTCGGCGCCTACGAGAACGTCGCGATCGAGGACAAGGGCGCCGGCAAAGGCGCCATTCTTCATCAGATCAAGAAGCTGCATGATCAGGCTTCGGGCCAGTTGCTCGCGACCGTTCGCAGCGTTTTGTTCATGCGCGGCGATGGCGGATGCGGAAGTTTTGCAGAGGTTCCCGCACCCGCGCAACCGCTGCCCGAGAGCCCACCTTCGTCAGTTTGTGAAATCGCCACGCTGCCGCAGAGTGCGCTGATCTATCGCCTGAGCGGCGACTACAATCCGATCCACGCCGATCCCGGCGAGGCCGCCAAGGCGGGCTTCGAGGCGCCTATCCTGCGCGGGCTGTGCACGCTGGGCGTCGCAACGCGCGCGTTGCTGTCCACATTCGCAAACGGTGCGCCTGAGAGGCTGAAATCGTTGTCCGTCCGCTTCAGCCGTCCGGTTTTCCCGGGCGAAACAATCAAGACTGAATTCTTCGGCGCGGGCAGCGACGTTCGCTTCCGTTCGCGCGTCGTTGAACGAGATATCATCGTCTTCGATCGCGGCAGCGCGATCTTCGCGGGGTGAGCGGCGTCATTTCTTCTCGATCTTGGCAGTCTCGACGATCTCGGCCCAGCGCCTGGTATCTGTTTCCTGAAAGGCCCCCAGCTCCTGCGGCGTCGAGGGAAAGGGCGTCGCGCCGATGGCCGCCAGATAATTCTTCGCCTCGGCGCTGTTGACGAACGCGGTAACCAGGCTGTTGAGTTTGGCAATGATTTCGGGCGGGGTCCTTGTCCGTACGAAAACACCGACCCAGGCCGTCAATTCGTAGCCCGGCAATCCGCTTTCCGCGATCGTCGGCAGTTCCGGCATCGTCGCAAGCCGCTTCGAACTCGTGACCGCCAGCGCCCGCAGCTTGCCATCCTGCACCAACCCTTGCGCGCTCGCAGGGTCGGCGAAGACGCAATCGATCTGCCCGCCCATAACATCCGTCAAAGCCTGTGGCATGCCGCGATACGGAACATGTTGCATCGCGATTCCCTCGCGAAATCTGAATAGCTCGGCCGCTCCCCTGCTGGACGTGTTCCCGCTGCCAAATGATAGTGGTTTCTCGCGTTTTTTCGCCAACTCAACGAATTCGGCAACGGTCTTCGCCGGAAAGTCGGACTTCACCGTCAGCATCATCGGTATCGTCATGATCCCTGCGACCGGCGCGAAGTCCGCTTTGGGGTCGTAAGGCAGCGAATTGAACAAACTGACGTTCGCAGCCTGTGTCGAATTCGTCGTCACGAATGCCGTGTAGCCATCGGGCTCTGCTTTCAGGACAGCGAGCGCGGCGAGATTGCCGTCCGCACCCGGCTTGTTCTCAACCACGATGGTGGCATTCGTTGCTGCACGAATGCTCTCGGCCAGGTGCCGCGTCACGCTGTCGGTCGCGCTGCCGGGCGGGAATGGCACGATCAGCGTGATGCGCTGCAAGGGATAAGGTTCGGCCGACGCAGCCGAGAAGGCGGCGGTCAAAGCAACCAGGACGGCGGCGATGTCCCGCGTAAGATTGCGCCTCAACCTGACCTCCTGCCTTTATTCGAAGCCGATAAGGACGCGACCTTCTCAGATCGGCCTCGAGTAGCCTTGCTCCATATCGTACACAGATGTACTATATTCAAATGCGCTGATGCAAGGGGATCGGTTATCGCCTCGTCCCGTTTGCATGTCTTGTAATGCAATTCGTCGTCCTTAACTCCCAGCTGGAACCGTTGGCCTATGAAGAACAATCGCAATCGTCAGGTCATTCTGAAATCGCGGCCGGCTGATATTCCCCAGGCCGACAACTTCGAAGTCGTCGAGTCCGACGTCCCGGAGCTGCGGGATGGCCAGATCCTGGTGCACAACATCTATCTCTCGGTCGAACCCGCCATGCGCGGCTGGGTGAGCAGTGTTGCCAATTATTCGGAGCCGGTACGGATCGGCGAAGTGATGCGCTCGTTCGCCGCCGGCGAAGTGCTGCAATCCACACATCGCGACTTCAAGCCGGGCGACAAGGTGATGGGTATGTTCGGGTGGCAGGAATTCGCCGTCGTCGGCCCTGCCGCCGTCTCGCGAAAGATCAGGGAGGACGATCTTCCGCTCTCACTCTCGCTGGGTGTCGCCGGCATCAATGGCGTGACCGCCTATTTTGGGTTGCTCGACGTCGGCCAGCCACGCCCCGGCGATACTGTGGTGGTGTCGACGGCGGCTGGCGCGGTGGGCTCCGCGGTCGGTCAGATCGCGAAAATCACCGGTTGCCGGACCGTCGGTATTGCGGGCGGGCCCGCGAAGGTCGCCCAGTGCCGCGAGCTGTTCGGCTACGATGCGGCGATCGACTACAAGAGCGACGATCTGGCATCCGCACTCGCGGCGTCCTGCCCAAGGGGTGTCGATGTCTATTTCGACAATACCGGTGGAGAGATCAGCGACACGGTTCTTCGCCACCTCGCCGTCGGCGCGCGCGTGGTCATTTGTGGGACGGCGTCGGTCTCGAGCTGGGATCCCTGGCCCACTGGCCCGCGGGCCGAGCGTCACCTGCTGGTCAAGCGGGCACGCATGCAAGGATTCGTCATCTTCGACTACGCGCCTCGGTTCGAAGAGGCCCTTGCGCGCCTGGCCCAGTGGATTCGCGATGGACGATTGCGCTATTCCGAAGACGTGCTGGAAGGCATCGAACAGGCGCCGGGAGCGATCGCCGGCCTTTATCGCGGCGAGAATACCGGCAAGCGGCTGATCAAGATCCGCTGACGGCGGGCAATCTGATGCGCTGGCACTCCCAGTACAAGCGCACAAATCCAACAATTCCAATGGGTTATAGAACGCTTTGGCAAAAAGTGCTTCATTGACCTTCATGGTGTTTCAGTCTGACCACCCAAACCCATTCGATAAAAGACCAGGCAGACAACGCCCTCTTTTCGTTCTTATCGACGCCACGCCGCTGCGAAGCATGTAGCGGACCTGATTTTCAACGCCTATAGCCTCGCGCAAGGCGCGCCGGTGCAGGAAATCTGCGTAACGCCGTCCCGGCAGAAAATATTGAACGCCACTCTATCGTCAGGAGCTGATCATGACCGACACCGAACTTCATTTGCGCGAAGCGATCATCGCGAAATGCCGCTGGATGAATGCCACCGGACTAAACCAGGGCACGTCCGGAAACATCTCGGCCCGTCATGGCGACACCATGCTGATTTCGCCGTCCGCGACGCCCTACGACTCCCTGACCCCGGACATGATCGCCGCGATGCCCATCGACGAAGAATACGGATCGTGGAAAGGCCCGCTCAAGCCCTCTACCGAATGGCGTTTCCACCTCGACATCATGAAGGCGCGGCCTGATGTCGGCGGCATTGTTCATACGCATGCGACCTATTCCACCGTGCTGGCGATCGCGCGCAAGGAAATTCCGGCGTGCCACTACATGGTGGCGGCCTTCGGCGGCATGAACGTACGCGTCGCCGATTATGCCAGGTTCGGCACCAAGGAACTGTCGGAACATGCACTCAAGGCGCTGGAGAACCGGACCGCTTGCCTGCTTGCAAATCACGGAATGATCGCGACCGGAGCATCGTTGAATAAGGCCATGTGGCTGGCGGTGGAACTCGAGACTATCGCCCGGCAATATTATCTCGCCCTGGCGATCGGCGGGCCGGTGTTGCTGAGCGAAGCGGACATCAGCGAAGCTGCCGCGGCGTTCGACAGCTATGGCCTGCAGGATTTGTCGACCCAAAAAGCCGCAAGCACGTAATACGGCCCGATCCTGTACGCTCACGACGTGCCGAGTGCCCGTCGATGGCGCAATACTCCATTTGCCAAGGCCATCAAGTGTCGCGCTGGTGCGATCAAGTCTCACTTCAGCGGCCATAACACAGTAGTGCCGGGCGAGATTTTGCGTTTCATTCGACATCTCCAGCAAGAAGACGAGACAATGCCGGGCCAACATCAGATTGGCGTGGTGGATCGGCTCCGGCCCGCCCGCATGTGAAGGCCGCGCAAGTCGCCGCAAACGACAACGCCCGCCCAAGCTCCTCGCAATTCAATTGCGCCAGCGCTTCGCTCTTGATCCGTTCGATCGCTCGCAAAGCGAACAACAGGGCGGCTTGAAAGCTGTCGCCTGCCCCGATCGGATCCACCACGTCGATGGTGGGCGCCTCGACCTCAACCAGACCCGCCTCCC
>Ga0137407_10003327_pt1 | contig 10680 bp, 11 predicted proteins | sample CZOMad2_2_16fung_FD_108410 | JGI IMG/M metagenome (GOLD analysis project Ga0137407, IMG submission 108410) | Vadose zone soil fungal communities from Angelo Coast Range Reserve, California, USA - CZOMad2_2_16fungal (Illumina Assembly) | ecosystem: Environmental > Terrestrial > Soil > Vadose...
GATCAGCAAACGATCCAGCCATGACGGCGCAATTTTCATGTTTGGAAATTCACCGTTCGAGCATTTCTGCTCTTCGTTTGCGCACGGCGCCGCCAACTGCGGGTTTTCGTTCAAAGGGTCCGAGTCCAGGCGCAGCGAAGACCACCAGTAATATTTGCGCGGCGCTTCTTGCTCATGGAAATTCGCCGGCATAGACCTGTAGCTCACGGCCGCAAAGAGTAGCAGCCCAATGATCGGCAGAATCACGCTCCAACGCAGTTGCATACTCCCTAATGAAACACCAAAATCACGGCTCGTGTTCCGAATATTTGCTGGTGGTCGCCAAGTTTCGCACGCGCCATTGTCGCAGTCGTCGATGAGACCAGGACACGGTTGTCCGCATGTACAATCGTTCGATGCGCATTTTGCTGCTAAATCTTTATTATCCGCCGGACACTTCCGCTACCGCGAAAATGGCGGAAACCGTGGTGAATGCGCTGGCGCACGAAAATGAAGTGACCATTCTTTGCGGACGGCCCTCCTATGATCCGACGGAGCGGCGCGTGTGGCGGCTTTTCCAAACGGAAGAGACAGAGAATCTGCGCGTCGTGCGCGTTGGATCCACCGATTTTCCGCGCTTCGACATGAAAAAGCGCGTGCTGAATTACCTGACCTATACAGCACTGGTGATTCCGCGCGCGCTGCTTACGCCATGCGATGCAGTGCTGGCCATGACCGATCCTCCGTTCGAAGGAATTGTCGGAGCGATGGTCGCGTTGCTGAAACGCAAACCATATTTTTACAACATTCGCGATATGTATCCGGACATGGCGGTGGGCGGCTCGATCGTCGCGCCAGGATTGCTGGCGAGGGTCTGGGAAAAACTGCATCGCTGGGCGCTGCGCCGCGCAGAAAAGGTGATCGTGCTCGGCGAAGACATGCGCAACCGCATTGCCAGCAAGGGAGTGCACGCGGATCGAATTGAAATTGTGCGCGACGGCACGGAGATGCTTCATGCCAACGTGCAACAAATTCAGGTGGCGCAACTGGACCAGGAAATTATCCGAACCATTCGCGGCGATTTTCGATTCGTACTGCTGCATGCCGGGAACATCGGTTTTTACGGCGCGTGGGAGACGCTGATTGCCGCGGCGAAACAGCTTGAAGGCGACGGCATCGGCCTGGTGTTCGTCGGCGAAGGAGCACAGCGCGCACAATTAGAACCCGCCGCGCACGGCGCGCGCAACATCCGTTTCCTGCCATTTTTTTCCGGCAGCAAAATTCCGTCGGTGCTGGCCGCAGCGGACGCACACTTGATCACCATCAAGCGCGGCTTGGAGGGTGTGGTGGTTCCCAGCAAAATGTACGGAATTCTAGCGGCCGGCAAACCGATCGTTGCAGTTGCGCCGCGCGAAACCGATGCCGTGGCTCTGGGCGAAAAAACGGGATTCAGCGTGGCCGCCGACCCGGATTACCCTGACGACGTGGCCAAGGTGATTCGCGAACTGGCCGCCGATCCAGCGCGAATCATTGCAATGGGCCGGGCGGCTCGGTCTGCCGCTCCCGGCTATGATAGAGTCAAAGAGCTTGAAAAATTTGTGCGAATTTTCAGCGCCCCCGCCCTCGGTGACAAATGAAATTGTGGAGGATGGAAACGCGTGAAGCCAGCGGAAACGTTCTGGACAGGGAAAAGAGTTTTGGTTACGGGCGGAGCATCATTCATCGGTTCGACGTTGACCGATCAATTGCTGGCACGCGGCGCGAAAGTGCGCATCGTGGACGATCTGACCAGCGGGCATCTGGATAACTTGCGGCAGCCGCTGGCCAAAGGCGAAGTCGATTTCATGCAGGCAGATTTGCGCGAACCTGGCGTTACACGGGCGGCGATGAGCGGCGTAGACACGGTATTCCATCTGGCTGCGGACCATGGCGGCCGCGGCTACGTGGATTTGCATCAAGCCGGCCCGGCATCTAATTTTTTTCTGGATGGACTGGTTTTTTCCGAAGCCCTGCGCGCCAAAGCCAACAAAGTAGTCTTCGCGTCGTCCGGGTGCGTTTATCCGAATTTTCTGCAATCCGACATAGACAAAATTTTGTACCTCACCGAAGATTTGACCAACGGACCTAACGACGCCGACAACACTTATGGCTGGGCCAAGTTGATGGCTGAATTCACGTTGAAGGCCTACCACAAGGAACACGGACTGGGCGCGGCGTCCTGCCGTTACTTCACGGTATACGGCCCGCGCGGAGTGGAAAATCACGCGGTGATCGCCATGATTGCGCGCGCATTTATTCACCAGACGCCATTCGAAGTGTGGGGCGACGGTACGCAGATTCGCAACTGGACCTACATTGACGACATTGTGGAAGGCACCATTCTTGCCGGAGAAAGAATCGACGATGGCACGCCGGTAAATCTCGGTACCATGGAGCGCATCCGCGTAATCGACGCGGTGCACATGGTCTGCGAACACACCGGCCACAAAGCGGAAATCAAGCTGCGTAAGGACATGCCCACGGGCCCGCTGAATCGCGTGGCCGACAATGCGCTGGCCAAGAAGCTTCTCAACTGGGAGCCTAAAGTCCCCTTTAAAGACGGTCTGAAGCGCACGATCGACTGGTATTTCGCCAGCAAGGACCGTGACGAAGTGCAACGCATTTTCGCACGAATGCTTACCGAGCGATAAATTTTATACTTGCTCATAGTACAGGAAACGCTGTACGATGAGCACTCGCGTTCCGGTGTTAGTATTTAGCCCCGGCCGGGCTTTTTCATCACATTTTCACTGGATGGCGAAGGTTCTTCCGGGATATGTTATTTGCGTTGCGCGGGGAGCGATTGCGCCTGATACGTGCCGCGCAAGAAGTTGATCGCCCAGGATCAACTGCGTGTCCTACTTGGGAGCCGGGCCCCTCGAACCCGGCAGCGAGTCGCGTGCGTGACCGGCAGTGCCGCCTTTGCCGGATCCGTAGCTCTGCAAACTGAGGACGAATGGCCGCGGGCCTTTTTGCGTTTATCATCGCTCTACTAGCATCTCTATTTCTCACCGCTCCGGTGCGCTCATTGGCATTGCGCGTAGGAATGGTCGATCTTCCCGGACCTCGCAAAGTGCATTTGCAACCGATTCCTCTGCTGGGCGGACTGGCTATGTATGCGGGCGTTGTGCTCGGCGTGCTTTTCCTTTTCACCGGTCCGGCGCGCGCGCAAATCGAAGGCATTCTAGCCGGCGCCACGCTGATTGCCGCGGTTGGAATACTCGATGACCGCGGATTGCTGCATCATCAAGTAAAACTGTTTATCGGCATGCCGCTGGCCGCGGGAATTTTGTTGCTCAGCGGAATTCGCGCTCAGGTCTTCAGCACAGCTACCGGTGGCCGCAGCGGCGACTTGCTCGACATCACCTTGACCGTTGTATGGGTGGTCGGCATCACCGCTTCCTTCAGCATTCTGGACCACATGGACGGCCTGTGCGCCGGAATCGCCGCCATGGCCTCCGCGTTTTTCGCGCTGCTGGCCTATTTAAACGGCCACATACTGGTAACAGTGCTGGCCGCTGCCGTACTCGGCGCGGCGGCGGGATTTCTTCGCTGGAATTTCAAACCCGCGAAAATTTTCATGGGCGACGGCGGAGCGATGTTCCTGGGTTTTCTGATGGCCACTCTGGGTTTGAAGTTGCGGCTCGAGAATTCCAACATGCTCTCCGCGTGGGTGGTGCCGGTGCTCGTGCTTGGCGCAACCATTTTTGACACCACGCTGGTCACCATTTCTCGCAGCCGGCGCGGGCTACTTCCCTTCGCCACGCCGGGAAAAGATCACGCGGCGCATCGTCTGGCAAATCTTGGATTGGGACAGCGAGGAGCGGTCCTGGCAATGTACATTCTCGGCGCGCTTTGCGGTACGCTCGCGCTCCTGGTCAGTTTTCTGCCCATTTCGATTTCGCTCGGCGTGCTGGTCTTCGCGCTACTGCTTGCCCTTGCCGGAATCGCATTTCTCGAACGTGCGCCCTATGATCGCCAGACTGAAAAAGCTGCCGCTGCCGCCACGGATTGATTTGCCGCCTCCTGCGGTTTTCCGCTAACCTTGGATTCGCTATACTTTTGGGGTCAGCTTCACGCTTCTTACGTGTAATTGCATGTCCTGTCCGGTGAAAACTGGTAGTTGAAAATAATTTTCGTGGAACACGTCAGCAAGTAGTTCCGCCCGGCTGGGCATGATCGGAAGAACCGAACGAGTGCCTGAAAAACAGCGCAGTCTTGAAACAGAAACCAAGGACGGCAGCGTAATCGTTGTGGGCGGCTCGGCTGCAGGACTGCTCACCGCTGCAAAAGTGGCGGCGGGAGGCCGCGACGTCCGCGTGCTCGATGCAAAATCGGGACTTGATCCGGCGCCGCGATCGCTCATCGTGACCCATCACTTTCGCGAACAACTGCGCGAAGTGGCGACGTCCAGCATCGTCAACGAGATTCGCCGGTTCGAATTATTACCGATGGGCGCTCGGCGGAAGTCGCGCTTTCTCGTCCCGATCTGATTATCGAGCGGGCGAAGCTGATTCCTGCACTTGCCAACGAAGCGGCAAAATTCGGCGCAAAAATTTCCTTCAACTCGCACTTTCTCGGACTGGGCCCGAACTCACGCGGCCTGCGCCTGGAAGTGGAAACCGCCGGTAAGCGTGAAGAGTTGCACGCGGATCACGTTGTGGGCGCTGACGGAGCTACCACTCGCGTGGGCCGTGCTGCCGGGTGGCCGCCGGTCGAGACAGTTCCGCTGGTGCAAGCAATCGTGCGGCTTCCAAAAGATTGCCGGCCAGACACCACGCGCGTCTGGTTTGTCCCCGACGATACGCCTTATTTCTACTGGCTGATTCCCGAGAACGAATCGCGCGCCGCGCTGGGAATTATCGGCGAAGGCAGCGGTCAGGAAACCAAAAAGCGCATCGAACGTTTTCTGGAAAAGAAAAATATGGAGCCACTGGAGTGGCAGGGCGCGCGCATTCCGGTGTACCGCAAGTGGGTTCCGGTCGAGCGCCGCGTTGGCAACAGCAGGGTTTTTCTGGTGGGCGACGCCGCGGCTCAGGTGAAAGTGACCACAGTCGGGGGGATCGTCACCGGTTTTCGTGGCGCGCAGGGCGTGGCCGATGCCTTGCTGGGCTCGGGACGGGGCGGTGAACTTCGCGCCTTGCGCCGTGAACTCGATACGCATTGGCTGATCCGGAAAACGCTGCATCACTTTCGGCAGAAGGATTATTCCTATCTGGTGGACTTGTTGAACGTTGCCACGCGCGAGTCGTTGGGCCAAATTCATCGCGATCATTCGACTCGGCTACTATGGAGCGTGCTGCGCCGCCAGCCCCGCCTGGTGCTGCTGGGCTTGCGCGGCCTTTTGATGGGTAAGAAGCTGCGCTAACTTTTTTTCGACGTTTGCATTCGTTTGGAGTTCACCTGCGGCGACTGCATCCTGCCGCAACATTTTAGGATTTAGAGGAGGTTCCCGTTGCGCTTATCGGTGATCGGTTGCGGCTATGTTGGCTTGGTGACTGGCGCGTGCCTCGCGGAGGCTGGCCATGATGTAGTGTGCACGGATATTGACGCCGGCCGCATCGCGCAGCTGAAGGCGGGCCAGGTGCCCATCTACGAGCAGCACCTCGACAAAATTCTTGTTTCCGCGTGCAAGTCCGGAAAAATTTCCTATACCGCCGATCCCGGCGAAGCTATTCGCTTTGGCGAGGCGATTTTTATTTGCGTTGGCACGCCGCCGCGGCCTGATGGCAGCGCCGATCTCTCCGCCATCGATCACGTGGCGCAGCAGATTGCCGCGGAAGCGCGTTCCCCGAAACTAGTCGTGGAAAAAAGCACCGTGCCCGCGCGCACCGGAATCGAACTGCAACGCGCGCTTTCCGCTTACAGCCGCGGCAATGGCGGCTTTCGCGTGGCTTCCAACCCGGAATTTTTGCGTGAAGGCACCGCGGTTGAGGATTTCTTCCATCCCGATCGTATTGTCGTCGGCGTGGAGGATCCCGCCGCCGCCGAGCAACTTCGCGAAATCTATCGCCCCATCTTAGAGCGCAAATTCACTTGCCCGGTTCACGACGGCAAATGCCCCGACAACTACAAAGCGGAATTTCTGGTCACGACCATCAGCAGCGCAGAGCTGATCAAGCACGCATCGAATTCTTTTCTGGCGCTGAAAATCAGCTACGCCAACGCCGTCTCCGATCTTTGCGAGAAGCTTGGCGCCAACGTTGAGGAAGTTACCCACGCGATGGGACTCGATCCCCGCATCGGCACGCAATTCCTGAAAGCCGGGCTGGGATTCGGCGGCTTCTGTTTTCCTAAGGATATTCAGGCATTCATCAGTCTCGCCGCGACCGTGGGAGTCGATTTCGAAATTCTGAAAGCAGCGGAGCGCGTCAACAAACAACGCATCGATCGCTTCCTGGAAAAAATCAGCAAAGCGCTGTGGGTAGTCAAAGGCAAGCGCGTCGCCATCCTGGGCCTGGCTTTTAAAGCCAACACCGACGACATCCGCTTTGCACCCGCACTCGACGTGATGAAGCGTTTACTCGACGAAGGCGCCGAAGTCCACGCGTGCGATCCGGAAGCGTTGGAGAAAGCCAAAAAACAATTTCCGCAAGCCCACTTTCACGAGGATCCTTACAAAGCGCTGGAGGGCGCGCACGCCGCGTTGATCTGCACCGAATGGGATGCTTACAAGAAGATCGATTGGGAGCGCGCCGGAAAAGTGATGGCCCGCAAGCTGGTTGTGGACGGCCGCAATCTTTATTCACCCGCAAAAATGAAAGCGCTCGGTTTCGAATACACGTCTTTCGGCCGGGAATAAGCGGCACCGTCAGCGATCGGATGCTTCCAGCACGCGAGGTGATTCGCACCGGTCGCCAATCACTGATCACTGCCCTGCCGCACGTACTGCGTCCTAAAATAATCAATCGTCAGACGCAGTCCCTCGGCAAGCTGCATTTTAGGCTCCCAACCAAGCAGTCGCTGGGCCTTGCGAATATCCGGGCAGCGCCGCTTGGGATCGTCCTGCGGCAACGGCTCAAAAACAATCGGCGCCGCTCCAGGAAAATAGCCGCGCACGCGTTCCGCAAATTCCAGAATTGTAATCTCCATGGGATTGCCGACATTCACCGGGAAATGTTCTTCGCTCAACATCAGCCGGTAAATTCCATCGATCAAATCCGAAACGTAGCAAAAACTTCTGGTTTGGTTCCCGTCGCCGTAAACCGTAATCGGTTTTCCGCTCAGCGCCTGATACACAAAATTGGGCAGCGCGCGCCCGTCGTTCAGTCGCATGCGCGGCCCGTAGGTATTGAAAATGCGTATGATATGCGTGTCCAGCCCATAGTGACGGTGATAACCCATGGTCAGCGCTTCGGAAAAACGCTTGGCTTCGTCGTACACGCTGCGCGGCCCCACCGAATTCACATGCCCCCAATATTCTTCATGCTGCGGAGAAACTTCCGGATCTCCATAACACTCACTTGTTGACGCGATAAAAAACTTCGCGCCTTTTACCCGTGCCAGTTCCAGCGCGTTCTGCGTTCCCACTGAACCCACACGCATGGTTTCGATCGGATGGCGCAAATAGTCCGGAGGACTGGCCGGCGAAGCGAAGTGCAGCACGTACGCAACGTCTCCCGCAACGTGCAGCGCATCGCACACATCCGCTTCTTCGAACGCAAATTCGCTATTATCTTTCAGGTGCGCCAGATTTGCTTTTCGGCCGGTTATGAAATTGTCCAACCCGAGCACCGACCAACCCTCTGCCAGCAAACGATCGCACAAATGCGATCCCAGAAATCCCGCCGCTCCCGTCACCACAGCCCGCATGAATCCTCCCAAAACTTTCCCGTTGCCAGTGTATCGTCGCTTTCCCTGATTGACCACCGCTGTTGCCGGAGACTACCATTCGCGTTCTGAATGAATGGCCGCAATGACTGAAAATCCCCGCAGAGCCTTGTTCGCGAGCCAGTCCCTGTTGGTAATTGGAATCGGCGTTTTTCTACTGGCGCTGGGCGCAATCGATGCGTTTTTGCACGCCGGCCAATGGCTCGTTCGCGAAGACACATTGCAAAGGTCGCAAGCTATCGTCGTTCTCAGCGGCGGGCTCCCGGAACGCGCACTGGGCGCGGCGCAGTTCTACCGAGACCGTTTCGCGAAAGAAATCTGGTTGACGCAACCGCTGCAGCCCGGTGCAGCCATGGAGACTCTCCGTCTGCCGTACGCCGGCGAGGAACAGTACAACCGCATGGTGCTGATCGCGCAAGGCGTTCCTCCAGAGAACATCCGCTTTTTGACGCCGCGCATTCTTAATACAGTGGACGAACTTCGCGTCATTGCAGAAGCGCTCGATCTTGAGCCCGAAGCAACCGTGATCGTCGTCACTTCGAGGGTTCACACGCGGCGGGTTCGCACGCTTTGGCAATCAGTTTCGCAAGGTCATCATGGCCGCTTGATTGTCCGGGCCTCAAAGGAAGATTCCTTTGACGCTGCGCACTGGTGGCGGACAACCAACGACGCCCTCGATGTCATGCGCGAATATCTCGGCCTGCTCAATGCCTGGGCGGGCCTGCCGCTCGGTCACACAAAGTAGTTCAAAGTTAGCAAGATGTTGTCATCCGGAGAGTGCGTCCGGCCAGGATGCGCCAAGGATCTCAGCGCTAAAACTTTGCAAGGATTTTTCAGTGGAGATCCTCGTCACGCAAACAACGCGTTGCTCAGGAGGATATCTCAGTATTCTTTCTGTACTGACACAGAACGAGGAATCGCATCCCGTGAAAGGACGGCGTAATCAGAAAAACCGAAAGCGCTTCTTTTTGGCACGTTCTTCGACGATTTCCGGCACATGCGGTAAGTTCCGCGCTTCGAACGCCGCCAGTGGATTCTGTACAAACAACGCCTCCGCTTTTTCGCGCCCGAACTCCGTAGACACTACATCATAGGCCGCGCGCAGCTTGTGTGGCCGTCCCGTCAAGTTGTGTGCGTCGCTGGCAACAAAGTGCACCAGTCCGCGCGCAATCCATGCCAGCGCGGTTTGCCGGGCCGCGGGCCCAAAAGTTCCGGTTAACGATCCGCCGGTCACCTGTCCGTAACATCCCGTTCGAACCCACTTCTCGAGCCGTTCCGGCTGCGTCCGGATGATTCCGTTGCGCTCTGGGTGGGTGATAATCAAGCGCAGACCCGCCAGTAGTAGTTCGTAAATCGTATTGTCAATCGCGGGCGAAATGGAAAACTCATTAAATTCCACCAGCAAATAGTTTTTTTGATGAATGCAGTACGGCGCGGCGTTGCTCTTTAGCGACGCGATATTCTCCGGACTCAAGTGAAAATCGCATCCGGTCGCAATTTTTATCCGGTCGCCAATCGCGCGTTGCAATTCCGCCGCTGCCTGTTGCACCGTGGCAAAATTGAAACGGTATTCGCTACTGCAGTGCGGCGTGGCTACGATGTGCGTAATTCCATCGGCTATCGCCATTTCCGCCATGGCCAACGATTCCTCTACGGACTTCGCTCCGTCGTCCATGCCACTCAAAATGTGACAATGCAGATCAACCATGATTTTGCGGACCCGTCATCCGCGCAACGCGCTCACGATTTGCGATATTCCCAGCAGTAACATCAGTACCGCAAAAGTCCGACGCATATTTGCCGAAGGAATTCTTTTCGCCAGGCTGCCGCCCGCGATTCCCCCCAGGAAAACCCCTGGAATCAGCAGCAATCCCGTTTGCCACGAAAGATATCCCGCGTGCGCGTACGCGATCACCGCCAGCAATCCCGTCGGCGGAATCAGCGCCACCAGACTCGTTCCCTGTGCCCGGTGCTGGCTGAATCCCAGCAACAATCCCAGAATCGGCACCAAAATCACGCCGCCGCCAATTCCAAACATTCCGGATGCAATTCCGGCGGTCACTCCAGCTAGCAATACCCCTGCATCCATCAGCAACTTCCGGTTCATACTCCACGCTCATTCGCGGAAGTGGCAGCGGACGTCGCAGGTTGTGCCGGCTGCGCCTTCATCCACAGCAACACCGCCGAAAAAATCAAAAAACCTCCGAACAATCCTTTCAACCTTTGCGCGGACATCGGCACGGCAAACTTGCTGCCGAGGTAGGCGCCCAGAGTCATTCCCACCGCGCACAAAATTCCCGCGCGCAAATCCACGTTCCCGGCTTTCCAGTATTGCCGCAGTGCGCCCAGCCCGATTGGCGGCAGCAATATGAATAACGAAGTTCCCTGCGCCAGATGCTGGTCCATGTGCAGCACGTTCATCATCGCCGGCACCAGCACGATGCCGCCGCCGATTCCGAGCAGACCCACCAGAATGCCGGCAACAATTCCCAGCAGCAACGCCAAAACGATTGTCACGGTACCCGCCCTGCGCATCCATTTCAATTGTGTCTGCACCGGCGACGGTGAAGCAACGCTGCCCATCGTGAACATCGCGTAACATACACGCCGTCAGGCGCGCTAAGACTTCTTGCGGACCTGTTATATTAAGAGTGCAGCCCTGCGCGCCGCGTGCGCGTTTTCTTTTTACTTTTTTCCTTGGAAGCGAGGAGCGATTCGATCCAGATGCCTACCGACCGGAGACCAGAGTTCTTTAAGGGTGCGCAATTAAAAGTTGGAATTATCGGATGCGGTTATGTAGGACTTCCTCTGGCCTTGCGCTTTGCTGAAGCC
>Ga0137407_10003329_pt1 | contig 10679 bp, 8 predicted proteins | sample CZOMad2_2_16fung_FD_108410 | JGI IMG/M metagenome (GOLD analysis project Ga0137407, IMG submission 108410) | Vadose zone soil fungal communities from Angelo Coast Range Reserve, California, USA - CZOMad2_2_16fungal (Illumina Assembly) | ecosystem: Environmental > Terrestrial > Soil > Vadose zone...
GGGTCCGGCGTTCGGGGCTGAGTTCGACCGCACGCTTGCAGAGCGGATCGTCGAAGCGGACCGCTTCCACACAGCGCTGACGCCCCCGGCGGCGACGCCCGAGGAGCGCGCCGTGCTGCGGCAGGCGCGGGCCAGCCTGCTCTGGTCGAAACAGCTCTACTACTACGACGTGCCCGAGTGGATCGCCGGAGATCCGGCCTCACCGGCGCCCCCGGCAGCGCGGCGCTCGGGACGCAACGCCGATTGGACGCACCTCAACAACCTCGACGTCATCTCGATGCCGGACAAATGGGAGTATCCGTGGTACGCGGCATGGGATCTGGCGTTTCACATGATCCCCTTCGCGCGGCTCGACCCCGAGTTCGCGAAGGACCAGCTGGTGCTCCTCTTGCGCGAATGGTACATGCATCCCAACGGGCAGATCCCGGCGTACGAGTTCGCGTTCGGCGACGTCAACCCGCCGGTGCACGCGTGGGCATGCTGGCGCGTGTACAAGATGACCGGCCCGCGAGGGCGCCGCGACCGCCTGTTCCTGGAACGCACATTCCAGAAGCTGCTCCTCAACTTCACGTGGTGGGTGAACCGCAAGGACCCCGAGGGGAAGAACCTCTTTGCCGGCGGCTTCCTCGGCCTCGACAACATCGGCGTGTTCGACCGCTCGCGCCCGCTGCCCACGGGGGGTCACCTCGAGCAGGCGGACGGCACCGCGTGGATGGCGTTCTACTGCGCCACGATGCTGTCCATCGCGCTCGAGCTCGCGAGCGAGGACGCGGCCTACGAGGACATCGCGACGAAGTTCTTCGAGCACTTCGTGGCGATCGTCGACGCGATGAACACGCTTGGCGGCACGGGGTTGTGGGACGAAGCGGACGGGTTCTACTACGACCAACTCGCCGTAGACGGCATGAAGACGGCCCTGCGGGTCCGCTCGATGGTGGGCCTGGTGCCGCTCATCGCCTGCGAGATCGTGGAAACGGAGATGCTCGAGCGTCTCCCGGATTTCAGCACGCGAATGGAATGGTTCATTCGCAATCGCGCCGACCTCGTGCGGCACGTCTCGATGTGCGAAGCGGCGCCCGACCAGAGCCACCGGCACCGGCTGCTTGCCCTCCCGCGCCGCGAGCGGCTGGAGCGCGTGCTTCGCTACGTGCTCGACGAGAGCGAGTTCCTATCCCCCTACGGCATCCGGTCAGTCTCCAAGGTGCACGCCGAGCGTCCGTACGTCCTGCAGGCCGGCGGCCAGGAATACCGGGTGGACTACGTCCCCGGGGAGTCGAATACCGGGCTGTTCGGCGGGAACTCGAACTGGCGCGGGCCGATCTGGTTTCCCCTGAACTACCTGCTGATCGAGGCCCTCGAGCGCTATGACCACTTCTACGGCGACAGCCTGCGCGTCGAGTGCCCGGTCGGCTCCGGGAAGATGCTGACGCTGGCCGAAGTAGCGCGTGAGTTGCAAGGCCGGCTGGCGCGGATCTTCCTCCCGGACGCGGCTGGGCGGCGACCCTGCCACGGCGACGACTCGCGCTACGCGACGGACCCCCATTGGCGCGACCTGGTGCTGTTTAACGAGTACTTCCACGGTGACACCGGTCGCGGGGTGGGCGCGAGTCACCAGACCGGATGGACAGCGTTGGTCACCCGGAGCATTGAGGATCTCGCGCACGCCCGCGCGAGCCAGCGCTCGGCGCCCGAGTCCTCCGCCAAACCGACTCCAGGAACATCCCGTGGATCACGCCGCCGAGTGGCTCGAAGCTGACGGCCTCGGGGGCTTTGCCTCCGGCACGGTCGGCGGGGTGCGCACGCGGCGGTATCACGCCCTGCTGCTCGCCGCAACGACTCCACCCACGGGGCGCTACTCGCTCGTGAACGGATGCGACTGCTGGATCGAGCGCCAGGGGCGCCGCTTCCCCTTGAGCACGCAGTGCTACTCGCCCGGGGTCACGTCGCCGGACGGCGAGCGCCGGCTCGCGACGTTCTCACCGACCCCGTGGCCGACCTGGCTATTCCGGCTCGAAGACGATACCGAGGTCGAACAGCAGCTGTTCGTCGCGCGCGGGTCGGCGCGCGTCATCCTGTCGTGGACGCTCAGGACGCCGGCGCCGGGCGTGCGGCTCGTGGTGCGCCCGTTCCTTTCCGGCCGCGACTATCACGCCCTGCATCACGAGAATCCAGGTTTCCAGTTCGACGCCCGGCGCGACGGCGACGCCGTGACGTGGCGCCCGTATGACGGCGTCCCCGGGGTGCTGGCTCGGAGCAACGGCCTGTACACACATGACCCGCAGTGGTACCGCGGATTCCTGTACACCGAGGAGCGCGACCGGGGACAGGACTGTTTTGAGGATCTGGCGTCGCCCGGCAGCTTCACGTGGGACCTCTCGAGTAGCGAAGCGCTCTGGAGTCTCGAGGCTGAGTCCGGCGCCGGAGCCGGCGCGCGCCCGGCGCTGCCCAGCGAGATCTCGCAGCTCCGGGCAACTGAGCGGCGCCGGCGGGAGGTCTTTCCGTCGCCCCTGCACCGCGCGGCGGACGCGTACCTGGTCGGACGCGGCGCCGGCATGACAATCGTCGCGGGCTATCCATGGTTCACCGACTGGGGTCGCGACACCTTCATCGCGTTGCGCGGGCTGTGTCTCGCGGGCGCCCGCCTGGACGACGCGCGCGGGATTCTCCTCGAGTGGGCCGATGCCGTCTCCGAGGGGATGCTCCCCAACCGCTTCCCCGACCGGGGCGACCAGCCGGAGTTCAACGCCGTCGATGCGGCGCTCTGGTACATCGTCGCGGTCCATGAGTACTTCGCAGCGGTGGACGCCGCGGGTGGGCAAGTTTCGGAGTCGGAGCACCGCACGCTCGATCAGGCCGTTCAGCGCATTCTCACCGGCTATGCCGACGGGACTCGCTACCGTATTCGCGCGGATCGGGACGGATTGCTCGCGGCGGGTCAGCCCGGGGTGCAGCTCACATGGATGGACGCGAAGGTGGGCGACTGGGTGGTGACCCCGCGCATCGGGAAGCCGGTCGAGGTACAGGCGCTGTGGCTCAACGCGTTGCGCATTGGAGCAGCGGGATCTGCGCGATGGAGTGCGCTGCTCGAGCGGGGGACGGCGGCGTTCGCCGCCCGCTTCTGGAACCCAGGCGGCGGCTACCTGCATGATGTGGTGGACGTCGATCACATGCCCGGCACTACCGATGCGACGTTCCGACCGAACCAGATCTTTGCCGTCGGGGGACTGCCCTTCCCGGTCCTGAACGGCACGCAGGCGCGCCAGGTTGTAGATACTGTTGAGCAGCGGCTTGTCACCCCCCTCGGGTTGCGCTCGCTCGCCCCGGGCGAGCGAGGCTATACGGCCCGCTATGAAGGAGACGTGGTGTCGCGCGACAGCGCGTACCACCAGGGGACCGTCTGGCCGTGGCTGCTGGGTGCCTTCGTGGAAGCGTGGGTGCGGGTGCGCGGCGACACAGTCGCGGCCAAGCACAAGGCGCGCCAGCGATTCCTCGAGCCGCTGCTCGCGCACCTGCACGATGCCGGGCTCGGGCACATCTCCGAAATCGCCGACGCCGAGGCGCCGCATCGACCGCGCGGCTGTCCCTTCCAGGCGTGGTCGGTGGGCGAAGCGCTGCGGCTCGACCAGGTCGTCCTGGCCACGGCCGGCCGGCGCGCAGCGCGCTCCCGCCACGGCGCGCTCGCCTCGTGACCGTGCCACGTCCCGTCCGCGTGGTGATCCTCGGCGGCGGATTCGCCGGCCTCACGACAGCAATCGAGCTGCAGAAGGCGGTGCCCCGGGGGGTGCCACTCAGCATCACGCTCGTGAACCGCGACAACTTCTTCCTGTTCACGCCGATGCTGCACGAGGTGGCGGCAAGCGATCTGGACCTGACGCATATCGTGAACCCGATCCGCAAGCTCTTGAAGCGTGGCGTGGTGTTCGTCGGCGAGGTCGAGCACATCAACCTCGACACCCATCGTGTTACGGTCGCCCACGCGCAGGGAGCACACCGGCACGAGCTCGAGTACGACCACCTCGTCATCGCGCTCGGTAGCGTGACCAACTACTTCAAGATCCCGGGGCTCGAACAGCGAGCGCTGCCGATGAAAACCCTCGGCGACGCGATCGCGCTCCGCAATCGGCTGATCGAGCTGCTCGAGGAGGCGGACTTCGAGTGCGCCGCGCAGCAGCGGCACGACTTGCTGACGTTCCTGGTCGCCGGGGGCGGGTTCGCGGGCGTCGAAACCGTGGCCGCAGTGAACGACTTCCTCCGCGAGGCGATCCGCTTCTACCCGCACTTGAGCGAGGATCTGGTGCGCGTGATGCTGGTCGAGGCGGGAGCCGCGATCCTCCCGGAGCTCGGGCCGAAGCTCGGTGACTACGCGCAACGCGTCCTGTCGCGCCGCAAGATCGACGTCCGCGTGCACACCGCCGTGCGCGCGGTGACGGCGCGGGGCGTCGAGCTCAGCGACGGGACGCTCGTGCCCGCGAGCACGATCGTGTGGACCGCCGGCACGGTCCCCAACCCTCTGCTCGCCGCCTTGCCGTGTGCCCGGGAGCGTGGCCGCGTGGTTGCGAACGGGTTCATGGAAGTCCCGGAATGGCCGGGCGTCTGGGCGCTGGGCGATTGCGCGCTCGTGCCGGACCCGGACGGCAGGCCGTATCCCCCGACCGCGCAGCATGCGCTGCGGCAGGCGAAGCTGTTGGCTCGCAACATCGCCGCGAGCCTGCGCGGGGGCCGAAAGCGGCGGTTCACGTTCAAGACGATCGGCCAGCTCGCGGCGATCGGCCGCCGTACCGGCGTCGCTCGGATCTTGGGTGTCAACTTCTCCGGGTTCATCGCTTGGTGGCTGTGGCGATCGATCTACCTTCTCAAGCTGCCACGCTTCGAGCGCAAAGTGCGCGTGGCCCTCGACTGGACGCTCGACCTGTTCTTCGCGAAAGACCTCGTGCAGTTCCAAACCGCGCCCTCGCGTACAGTGACCGAGGCGGCGGGGGAGGGAGACGACTCCCGCCCGGCGCTCGTGGCCGCGGAGCGAGCGTGATGATCGACGCGCTCCGGCGGCATTGGCCGGAGTATCTCATGGAGGCGGCGCTGCTCGCCGCCTTCATGATCTCGGCGTCGGTGTTCGCGTCCTTGCTCGAGTTCCCCGGATCGCCGCTGCACCTCGCGATCCCGAACGGCACGCTCCGTCGCGCTCTGATGGGGCTGGCGATGGGACTCACCGCGGTGGCGCTCGTGTACTCGCCCTGGGGCAGTCGCTCGGGCGCGCATTTCAACCCGGCGCTGACGCTAGCGTTCCACCGTCTCGGCATGGTCGCCCGCGCCGACGCGATCTGGTACACGGGCGCCCAGTTCGCCGGCGGCGTCGCCGGCATGTTGGTGGCGCTTGCCATCGTGCGCATGCCGCTCGGGGATCCGGCGGTGCATTACGTCGCAACCCAGCCCGGCAGCGGCGGGTTGGGCGCCGCGTTTGTCGCCGAAGCCCTCATCTCGTTCGGCTTGATGCTCGCGGTGCTCGCGGTCTCCAATCGGCCGAGTATCGCCCGCTGGACGGGCGTCTGCGCCGGACTGCTCGTCGCTCTCTACATCACACTGGAGGCGCCGATATCGGGGATGAGCATGAATCCGGCCCGCACCTTCGGGTCGGCGGTCGTGGGGCGGACCTGGACCGGCTGGTGGATCTACTTCACGGCGCCCCCGCTCGGCATGCTCGTCGCGGCGGAGGCGTATCGCCGCTGGCGGGGCGTGCGGGGCATTTTCTGCGCCAAGCTGTATCACCCCGACGGCGGTCGGTGCATTTTCTGCGAGCACCGCCTCGCCACTGCACCCTCCCGGAGCTGAGATCCAGCGGGAACCATTCCCTCGCCTCCCGCATTATCGCCACCGCGCAAGGGAGGACGCGAGCATGGTCTTCGTGAGCTTTATGGACGAGTTCCCCTGGTATCTCGACGACGCGGCGCTGCTCGTGCCGCTCGACGTGGGGCGCTGGGCTGTGATAACGGGCGGCAAACCAGAGCTCCGGCGCCGCGTTGCTACGGATCTCCGCGCCCTCTCCCATCACCACGCGGGCGCGCGGACGCGGGAGCCAGTCCTGACGCTGGACGCCGTATGAACGGCCACTACGACGTCATCATCATCGGCACGGGCGCTGGCGGCGGCACGCTGGCCTACCAGCTCGCGTCCTCCGGCAAGCGCATCCTCCTACTCGAGCGCGGCGACTACGTGCCCCGAGAGAAGGACAACTGGGACAGTCTCGCGTCTCAGGTGAAGGGCAAATACCAGACGAAGGAGGTCTGGTACGATCGGAAGGGCAAGGAGCTGCACCCGCACACGAACTATTGGGTCGGGGGCAACACCAAGTTCTACGGCGCCGCGCTCTTCCGGCTTCGCGAACAGGACTTCGGAGAGATCCGCCACCACGGCGGCGTCTCGCCCGCGTGGCCGATCACGTACGACGAGCTCGAGCCCTACTACACGAAGGCCGAACAACTCTACCACGTGCACGGGGAGCGCGGCAGCGATCCCACGGAGCCGTGGGCGAGCGCCCCGTACCCGCACCCGCCGGTCAGCCACGAGCCGCGCATCCAGGAGCTGCACGACGACCTCGCCAAGTGCGGGCTGCGACCGTTCCACGTGCCACTCGGGATCATGTTGGATGAGCAGAGCCCGCGGAAGAGCCGCTGCATCCGCTGCTCCACGTGCGACGGATACCCCTGCCTCGTCTGGGCCAAGTCCGATGCACAGGTCGTGTGCGTGGACCCGGCGCTCGAACATCCCAACGTCACGCTCGTCACCGGATGCTACGTCTCGCGGCTCGAGACTAGCCCGTCGGGACGCGAGGTCACCACCGTGCACGTGCAGCGCAACGGCCACACGGAGACGTACTCGGCGCACATCGTGGTCGCGTCGTGCGGCGCGATCAACTCGGCGGCCCTGTTGCTGCGCTCCGCCAACGACTGCCACCCGCGGGGGCTCGCGAATGGCTCGGACGTCGTGGGCCGCCACTACATGGGCCACGTTAACTCGGTCGTGCTCGCGATCTCGAAGCAGCCGAACCCGACGGTGTTCCAGAAGACGCTCGCGGTGAACGACTTCTACTTCGCGTCCGACGAATGGGAGTACCCGATGGGGCACATCTCCTTCGTCGGGAAGTTCGATGCCAACATCCTGTCGGCCGGCGCGCCCCCGATCGTGCCAGGGATGACGCTGGACCTGATCGCGAAGCACTCGCTGGACTTCTGGCTCACGTCCGAAGATCTGCCCGATGCTGAGAACCGCGTCACGGTCACGAAGGATGGGAAGATCATGTTGAGCTACAAGCCGAACAACGAGGAAGGCCACAAGCGCCTGATCGCGAAGCTCAAGAGCCTGATGAACTCGCTGGGGTGCGAGCATCACCTGATTCCCCGCAACCTGTTCGTCGGGGAGCGCGTCCCGCTCGCCGGCGTAGCGCACCAGAACGGTACGGTTCGCTTCGGCGACGATCCGAAGGCGTCGGCGCTCGATCGCAACTGCAAGGCACACGAGCTGGACAACCTGTACATCGTGGACGGCAGCTTTTTCCCGTCCAGCGGCGCGGTGAATCCGGCGCTGACGATCATGGCCAATGCGCTGCGGGTCGGCGACCATATCCTGGAGCGCTTGCGGTGAGGCTCTCGCGTGTCCTCCTCCTGGCACTGGCGCTCACCGCACCGGCGCTGCGGGCGCAGCAGCTCAGAAGCGGCCCGTCCCTCACGGCCGCGGCGCGCAGCGCCACGATCGCCGCCGTGGGCGCGATCGCGCTCACCGTATCCGACATGGATCGCTCGGCCGCGTTCTACACGTCGGTGCTCCGCTTCCAGCAGGTCGCGGACACCGTCGTGGCAGGGGACGGCTACGGGCGGCTCGAGGGCGTGCCCGGCTCGCGCATCCGCGTCGTGTTGCTGCGGCTCGGTGACGAAACGCTGCAGCTCATGGCGTGGCGCCACCCGACCGGTCGGGCTGCGCCCGCTGGCGCCAACAGCAATGACCGCTGGTTTCAGCACGTGGCGATCATCGTGAGCGACATGGACAGCGCCTACGCGGTGCTCGACGCGCACCGCGTCGATCGGGTGTCACCGGCGCCGCAACGCCTCCCCGATTGGAACCCCAACGCGGGTGGCATCCGCGCGTTCTACTTCCGGGACCCCGACGGCCACCCGCTTGAGGTGCTCCAGTTTCCCCCGGGAAAGGGCGACCCGAAGTGGCAGCGAGCCAACGGACGCCTGTTCCTCGGCATCGACCATACGGCGATCGTTGTGCGCGACACCGAACAGAGCCTGCGATTCTATCGCGATCTGCTCGGGATGCGCATCGCAGGCCAGAGCATCAACTATGGCACCGAGCAGGAGCTGCTGAACAACGTGCCCGGCGCGCGCCTCCGCATCACCGGGCTGCGCGCCGCCGCGGGTCCCGGCATCGAGTTTCTCCAATACCTGCGCCCACGCGGCGGCCGGCCCGCACCAGCGGACGAGCGCGCCAACGACCTCGTCCACTGGCAAACGGTCGTAGCGAGCGCCGACCCCGAGCTCCTGGCCTCCCGACTCGCGGCCGCGGGCGTGCGATTCGTGTCTCCCGGCGTGGTGCAGGTGGAGAATCGTGCCCTCGGCTTCGATCGGGGCTTCCTGGTGCGCGATCCCGACGGCCATGTCGTTCAGGTCGTCGCTCCCTGACCGGCCCTTCCCCACTCTCTCGCGGAGATGCCAGACATGGCCAGCACCCTCGCCTCGACCCGTGCGGCGCAGCCGTCCACCCAACAACGAGGCCCCCGGATGATGAAAGCGATCGCCGTCTTCCCGGGCCAGCCCGGATCGGTGCACCTCGCGGAGCTGCCCATGCCTGCCGTGACCGACATCCCGGGGGGCCGTGGTGCCCTCGTCCGAGTCTTGCGGGTCGGCGTCGACGGCACGGACAAGGAGATCAACGCGGCCGAATACGGCGAAGCCCCCGAAGGCAGCCCGTTTCTGACGCTGGGGCACGAGAGCTTCGGTGTCGTGGAGGAGGTCGGCGGGCGCGTGACAGAGCTCATGGTGGGCGACTACGTGGTCGCCACGGTGCGCCGGCCCGGGATGAGCATCTACGACCGCATCGGCACATCCGACATGACGACCGACGACGTGTACTTCGAGCGCGGGATCAGCCGCCGGCACGGGTTCTTGACCGAGTACTACGTCGAGGATCCCGAGTTCCTGGTCAAGATGCCGCAGGGCTTGCGTGAGGTGGGCGTACTGCTCGAGCCGACAACGGTGGTCGAGAAAGGGATCGCACAGGCGTTCGAGATCCAGCGCCGGCTCCGCGTGTGGCGGCCGAAAAAGGCCGCCGTGATCGGCGCCGGCACCATCGGACTCCTCGCAACGCTCGCGCTCCGGCTGCGGGGGCTCGACGTCACGACGTTCGCTCGGCAGCGCCGCCCGTATCTCAACTCGGATCTCGTTGAGGGGCTGCGTGCCCGCTACGCGTCTGCGGAGGAAGGGGGTTTCCTCGACCTCGCGGCGAAGGAGGGGCCGTTCGACCTGATCTTCGAGGCGTCCGGGTTCGCACCGCTCGTGTTCGACGCCATGCAGGCGCTGGCGAAGAACGGGGTGCTGGTGCTCTCGAGCGTCACCGGCAGCGATCACAAGGTCGAGGTGCCCGCCGACCGGATCAACCTCTCCTTCGTGCTCGGCAACAAGGTCATGGTGGGGACGGTGAACGCCAACCGCGAGTACTTCGAGACTGGCGTCAAGGATCTGTCGCAAGCGGCCCTCGAGTATCCCGGGTGGTTGAACCGGCTGCTGACGCACCCGGTAAAGGGGCTCGAGAACTACCGGCAGCTGTTCGAGTACCTCGAGCATGGCCAGGGCGTGATCAAAGTGTTCTGCGAAGTCGCGCAGGACTAACACATAACGAGAGGAGCACAGTCATGTCGTCATGGAGAACACTGGGGCTCGCAGCCGTGTTGCTGAGCGCGGCGGCGCCGCGCGCCTGGGGCCAGGGGGGCCAGGGGGGCCAGGGGGGCCAGGTAACCGACAAGAAGACCATCAACCTCGAGGGCGCCAAGGCCGTCGCGGCCGCGGCCGCAGCGGAAGCACGCCGCAACAACGAGGGCGGCTCGATCGCCGTCGTGGACGACGGCGGCAACCTGGTCTATCTCGAGCGTCTGGAGCCCACGTTCCCGGCGTCCGCCGAGATCGCCATCCACAAAGCCCGCACCGCGGCGCTGTTCCAGCGGCCCAGCAAGGTTTTGGAGGATGCGATCACCAGTGGACGGATCTCGCTCCTGAGGGTGGCGGAAGCGCCGCTGCAGGGCGGCGAGCCGATCAGAGTAAATGGCGTCATCGTCGGCGCGATCGGTGTCAGCGGCGCGGCGAGCGCCGCACGCGACCAGGCCATCGCCCTCGTGGGAGCAAGTGCGCTCGCCACTGTAACCGGCAGCCGTTGAGCGGGAAGGAGCAACCCATGCGATTCGTATCGAGGCTGTTGCTGTCAGGCATCGTCACCTTGCCGGCCGGCGCGGCGCGGGCCCAGTCCGCGATGAGCTCCGCGCCCAGCGTCACCTTCTTCGACAGCAACGCTGTGGCCGCAGCCTTCGCCAAGGGAAGGCCACTACTCGAGGTCGGCGCGTACAAGATCCACGCCAGTCGGCGCGAGACCCCCGGGCAGGCGGAGGTCCACACACGGGACACCGACATCATCTA
>Ga0137407_10003330_pt1 | contig 10679 bp, 5 predicted proteins | sample CZOMad2_2_16fung_FD_108410 | JGI IMG/M metagenome (GOLD analysis project Ga0137407, IMG submission 108410) | Vadose zone soil fungal communities from Angelo Coast Range Reserve, California, USA - CZOMad2_2_16fungal (Illumina Assembly) | ecosystem: Environmental > Terrestrial > Soil > Vadose zone...
CTAGATTCGCAAGATAAGGCCGCTCTCGAAGTCCGGCAGAGCGACGCACCACTGCAGCCTGCACGCGCCGATGTGAGCGCGGAGCGGATCTTCGCTGAACTGGTACGACGCAACGATCTCCGCAATACCGAGCTGCGGTCGTATTCGGAGATGCGCCGTTATTCCGTGACCGACCAGAAGGGCAAAGTGCATGCGGAGACGGAAGTTCGGCTGGACTATCGCGCGCCCGACACAAAATCCTTTGTGCCCATCTCGGAAAAGGGGTCGGCTGTCGTGCGGCGCCTGGTCCTCAACCGCCTGATGGAGAGCGAAGTAGAAGCAGCGTCGGGCAAGAGCCACCAGGACAGCAGCATCAGCGCTGCAAATTACACATTTAACTTGCTTGGCGAACAGGACCTCGGCGCGAAGCGCTGCTTCGTAGTGCAGGCGACTCCTACGCGAAAGGACAAGTATCTTTTCGCTGGGAAGGTGTGGATTGACGCCCAGGATTACGCCGTCGTGCAGATTGTGGGGCATCCGGCGAAAAAGCTCTCGGTGTGGGTTGACAGGGCCGACTTCGTGCGGCGCTATCAAAAAATTGGCGATTTTTGGCTGCCTTTAAAGGACGAGACTTCGGTGCACATCAGATTTTATGGCAGCAAAATGCTCACCATAAACCATGAAAGTTACACGATCAATGATGGCCGCAGTGAGCAGGCACGACAGGTAGGAGAAGGCGCCCAGTGAGTTGATGTGGCCGGAGCGGCCCATCGCGACGTTGCGACGGATGACACCTGATGAAAGGGAATTGGAACCAGGCTACGCAGGATCTAGATTAAGAAATTCAGGATAAGGAGACAACATGGCAACGAGACTCGTACAAATTGAGCAGGATCAGGAACTCAAACAACGCCTCGCGGCCGAAAGAGCTCGTCTGCGGGAAAAGGCTGGACTCACAGCGCCGAGTCACTTCCACCGCCCCGTCGAACGAGCGTTTACGGCGGAGGAACGCAACCGCGTAACGATTTTGTTTGGTGGCTTCACCTGGAAACACGAAGACCTGATTCGCGCCGTGTTCCAAGGCTGCGGCTACAACTGCGAGAAACTTCCCGTTCCGGACGTCGCCGGCTTCCAAACCGGGAAGGAGTTTGGCAATAACGGGCAATGCAATCCAACCTACTTCACCGTCGGAAACCTCGTGCAGTATCTCCAGTTTTTGGAGAAGCGGGGCCTCTCGCGCCAGCACATTTTGGATCACTACGTTTTCTTTACGGCCGGTTCCTGTGGCCCATGCCGTTTCGGAATGTATGAGGCTGAATATCGTTTCGCGTTGCAGAACGCGGGCTTTGACGGCTTTCGGGTTCTGTTGTTCAAGGACAGCGACGGCATCAAGGCCGAGTCCGGAGAGCCAGGACTGAAGTTCAGCGTTGATTTCGGCTTCGGAATGCTGAATGCCATGCACCTGGGCGACGTGATCAACGACCTGATCTACCAAATTCGTCCGTTTGAGGTGAACAAAGGCGAGACCGATCGTGTGTTTCGCGAGACAGTGGACGGATTGTGCGCCGACCTGAAGAATCGCAAAGCGTTTGAGATCGAACAACTGGCACCGGACTGGGCCAAGGCAAAGTTCAAGAACAATAAAATTCTGCGCAACACGTTTAACGTGTTTGGCAAATGGCACGAGAATATGTGGGGCAAGGACTACTTGACTGCATTACGCAACGCCAAGGAGAGACTCGACTCAATTGAAGTCGACCGCCTGCGCGTAAAGCCCGTGGTAAAAATCACCGGCGAATTCTGGGCGCAGCTCACCGAAGGCGACGGAAACTTTCATATGTTTGAATTCCTGGAGCGCGAGGGCGCACAGGTCATCGTCGAGCCTATCGCAACGTGGGTAGCGTATCTGATGTATCAGGCCAAGGCGCACGCGACAGCAAAGTGGCCAGTCAATCGTCCACATCGCACTCCGAAATGGTATGAGCTCAAGAAGCAGTTTGCGAATTACATTGGCCTGCGCAAGAAATTGTGGGCCATCGGAGCCGGCCAGCGGATGTGGAATTTCTTCTACCATCGCACGATCAAGCACTTGGGTGGGATTACGCACCATCTTGTGCCGCAGACCGAACTGGCGGAATTGGCGCATCCCTTTTACAACCAGTTCGCCCGCGGCGGAGAAGGGCATCTGGAAGTGGGAAAGAACGTTTATTACACCATTCACAAGCTTTGCCACATGGTGCTCGCGCTGAAGCCGTTTGGATGCATGCCGTCGTCACAGTCGGACGGAGTGCAGTCAGCCGTAATCAATAAATTCAAAGACATGATCTTCCTGCCCATCGAGACGTCAGGCGAAGGGGAAGTCAATGCGCATAGCCGCGTGCAGATGGCGCTCGGCGAAGCCAAGGTAAAGGGCAAGGCTGAATTCGAGCAGTGCCTCAAGTCCACGGGAAAGAGCCTTCAGGAAATTCGCGCGTATATCGACGAGCATCCTGAGTTGAAGCGTCCGTTCTATCACGTGCCGCACCGCGAAGGCGTTGCGGGTACCGCTGCGCAATTCATTCTGCATGTCAGCGATCGGATCGACAGGGATACCCGGTTCTGGAAGCGGGCACGAGTGCCTGGAATTGCGACTCCGGCAACTTCCGGCGACTGATCATTCAGATTAAGGATATCCGTAGGGGCGCAGCATGCTGCGACCCAGCTTGGCAAAACGCTAACAAGACCGACATAAGAACGCGAGACAGAGTGTGTAGCACGAGAAAAAGTCTTCAGTAAGAACGGAGAGGGCCATGCACGATCACAGTACGCCGCAGCTAGTTCAGATCGCTCCGCTAAAGCCTCAACCGCGCCCGGTCCAGCAAGTGCCTCGCGATCACAAGACTGAGTTTCTTGTAGGCCTCGATGTAGGCTCGACCACAGTGAAGGCTGTGGTCGTGGACGCGGCAAGCGATAAAGTTCTTTGGCAGGACTATCAGCGCCACGAAACCAAGCAACCGGAAAAGACGCTGGAATTCCTGAAGCGCATGGAAGCCGACACCGGCATCAGTCGCCACAATACACGCATGTTCCTTACGGGCTCGGGCGGTGGAGCGATCGCCGACCAGATCGGCGCAAAATTTGTGCAAGAGGTCACAGCAGTTTCGCTGGCCGTTGAGAAACTGCATCCCGAAGTCTACTCGGTCATTGAACTCGGCGGTCAGGACGCCAAGATTATCGTCTTTAAGGACGATGCTGAGACGGGCCGCAAGAAAAAGATCCCTTCAATGAACGACAAGTGCGCAGGAGGCACCGGAGCGGTCATCGACAAGATCAATGCCAAGCTCAAGATTCCCACAGACGAACTCGCCGAACAGAAGTACCAGGGGATTAAGCTCCACAAGGTCGCAGGCAAATGCGGCGTGTTCGCGGAAACCGATATCAACGGCTTGCAGAAGGTCGGAACGCCTCCGGATGAGCTGATGGCGTCCTTGTTTGAAGCCATCGTACTGCAAAACCTGAGCGTGTTGACCCGCGGCCACACTTTGCGACCGCATGTCTTGCTCCTCGGAGGACCTAATAGTTTTATTCGCGGCATGCGCGAAGCATGGCAGGCGAATATCCCGCGGATGTGGCAGGAGCGGAAGGTCGCGGTTCCGGAAGGCTCGAAGCCGGAAGATCTGATCAAGGTTCCGCAAAATGCTCAGTACTTTGCGGCCCTGGGTGCGATTGAATTCGGACGTAGCGAGGACGACTGCGTCGGTTGCTATCGGGGCTATGACGACCTTAAACGCTACATCGACTACGGTCGCCAGGAGGAAAAAGCCAAGGCAGGCGGCAAGGGACTAGTCGAAGACGTCAGCGAATTTGAAACTTTCAAGGAGTCTTACCGGCGCAAGAAGTTCACGCCCGCAACTTTCCAGAAGGGCAGCACCGTCGGCGGGTTCATCGGGATTGACGGCGGGTCCACATCAACCAAAGCGGTGCTCCTGGACGAGAACGGCGACATACTCTGCAAGGCCTATCAACTCTCGAACGGGAATCCGATTCAGGACACGCTGGAGATGTTTGAAGACCTGCGCGGCCAAGTCGAAGGACAGAATGCAAAACTGGAAGTGCTTGGCGTCGCAACCACTGGGTATGCCAAGGACATTCTGAAAGATGTTCTCAAAGCCGATGTAGCTTTGGTCGAAACCGTCGCCCACACCGAATCCGCGCTGAAGTTCTATGAAGATCCGCATGTAATCGTCGACGTAGGCGGACAGGACATCAAAATCATCATTCTGCATAACGGCCGCGTGAAGGATTTCAAGCTGAATACCCAATGTTCCGCGGGAAACGGATACTTCCTGCAATCCACCGCAGAAGGCTTCGGGCTGAACGTAAATCAGTACGCGGATCTGGCCTTTTCCGCGCAAGCCATGCCGGTATTCGGCTACGGCTGCGCGGTTTTCATGCAGTCCGACATCGTGAACTTCCAGCGTCAGGGCTGGCAGGCGGAGGAAATTCTCGCCGGCCTTGCTGCAGTGTTGCCTAAGAATGTGTTCCTCTATGTTGCCAGTATTCCCAACCTGGCAGCGTTGGGCTCTCGTTTTGTGTTGCAAGGAGGAACGCAAAATAACCTTGCTGTGGTAAAAGCGGAAGTCGATTTCATCCGCAATAGTTTTCGCGCCACTGGCAAGCAGCCGGAAATCATTGTGCACGAGCATTGCGGCGAATCAGGCGCCATTGGCGCGGCGCAGGAAGCGTTGCGGCTCTGGCGCAATGGCCAGCAGACAACTTTCATCGGCCTGGACTCGGTCCGAAAAATTGAATACCGATCAACGCGCAACGAAGCCACGCGCTGCAATTTCTGCAAGAACAACTGTCTGCGGACTTTCATCGACGTGCGCACCGAGCCCGTCAAAAACTTTGTACCGATTCAGCGCGTCACCAAAGTTCCTCTCATGAAAGGCGAGCAGCGGCTGATTATTGCCACCTGCGAAAAAGGAACTGTAGAAGACGTTAACGAAATGAAAGACATCAAGGCCGGACTGGACCAGATTCGAGAGCAGCATCCGAATTTCGTCGACATGGCATCGAAGGAAGTCTTTCGTCCCACAAATGCGAAAAAGATTTCTGACCCGATTCCCACGCGGGCATGGACCAAAGCGACGAAAGAACGCGTTGCTCTCATGCAGAATCGCAGCAAACTCCGGATTGGCATCCCACGCGTCCTGAACATTTACACATACGCACCTCTGTTCAATGCCTATTTCGAAAGTCTGGGCGTGCAGCCGGAAAACATCATTTATTCGGACTACACCAGTTCGGAGCTCTATCGCGCGGGTGCGAGCCGCGGCGCGATTGATCCCTGTTTCCCAGCGAAGATTGGAATTTCGCACGTCTACAATCTCATTCAGGAAAAGCACCGCAAAAAGCCGCTCGATGCCATCTTTTTCCCGATGTACGACGTTCTGCATACGTCATTGCTCAAAGTTGTCGGCACGAATGCCTGTCCCACGGTGACCGCAACACCGGAAACCGTGAAAGCGGCCTTCACAAAAGAAAACGATGTCTTCGCTGAATACAATCTGAAATACATCGATCCGGTGCTCAATTTTGCAGAGCGCAAGCTGTTCGCCCACCAGATGTTGCAAGCCTGGCAACCTGTGCTAGGCCTTTCTCTCGAGGAAAACGATCGCGCAGTGGAATCCGGATTTGCGGCGCTGAAAGAATATGAGACTGGCATTCGCAACCGCGCACGCCAGGTGCTCGATCAATTGGAACGAGAGGATCGGATTGGCATTGTGATGTTGGGACGTCCATACCACCACGATCCGGGACTGAATCACGAAATACTGGATGAGTTCCAGAAGCTTGGCTACCCCATCTTTTCGCAGAGCACTCTTCCCATCGATGAAGATATGCTCGAACGACTATTTGGCGATGAAGTACGCGCGGGCGTCATCAGCAGCCCGCTCGATATCACCGACGCCTGGAAGAACTCATATTCATGCAGCACCAATCACAAGGTCTGGGCCGCGAAGTTCACCGCGCGCCATCCCAATCTTGTGGCGCTCGAAATTTCCAGCTTCAAATGCGGACACGACGCACCCATCTACGGCGTCGTCGAAGGTATTGTCGAGCAGTCGGGCACGCCATATTTCTGTTTCAAGGATCTCGATGAAAACAAACCGTCCGGCTCCATCAGGATCCGTGTTGAAACCATTGATTATTTCCTGCGCCGGTACCGCGAAGAGGTCATTCGCAAGCGCAAAGCCGAGCAGGAGATTAGCGCTCAGCTCGCAGCGCTTGAGGCGGACCTGATGCGCGAACGCCACGAGGGTGGAACGCAACTGCAGCATACGCGAGTTGAAAGTGAGAGCTGGGAATCAGAAACGCATGCAATCCCAGCTGACTAGGTGCAAGAGTTGGATTCGGTATCCGTACGCAGTTTGGCGTCTCTCCGAAGCTCATCGGGCCTAAGTGCGACAGTAGGAAGACTTTAGATTTCTGACACTTCAAGGCGGGACCAGCGAGGTCGAAAGTTCAAATCCTTCCGCCCCGACCGCTTCTTCCCTTCTTGCATAGCACGCGTTCGACATGTGTGCAGCGCTTATTGCGAATTCCTATCTCGTAAATCCAATTATGAGTTCAGCAAATCGGAAATCGCTGGAATGCTCTCAATCTATTGATCCCTGAGTAGCTTGCTCATTCTGCTCGGGTGTTATAGCTTCGTGGCGCTAATTTCTGAGGGAAAAGTATGTCCAGGACACCTCGCATTGCAGTGATCGGCAGCGCTAACACGGATTTGACGACTTTCAGTGACACGTTTCCGCGGCCGGGGGAAACGATTTTTGGGAAGAGCTTCGATCTGGGGTTCGGCGGGAAAGGCGCGAATCAGGCAGTTGCGGCGCGGCTGTGCGGCGCGGACGTTGTGATGATCGCCAAAGTGGGCAACGACCTGTTCGGCGAAGCTACCGTGAAAAATTTTGCAGCGTTTGGTATCGATACGAAGCACGTTGGGATTGTGGACGGGGTATCGAGCGGAGTTGCGCCGATCTTTGTCGAGCCAAATGGGCAAAACCGCATCATCGTAGTGAAAGGCGCGAACGATACCTTGAAGCCCGCCGATGTGGATGCCGCCTCGGAGACGCTGCGCAAGGTAGATACCATCATTCTGCAATTCGAAATTCCGCTGGAGACTGTTTACTATGCGGTGCAGTTCGCGAGGAAAAATAATATTCGCTGCATCGTGAATCCTGCGCCGGCGTTGCCCGCGCAGCTGAGCGAGTTGGCCGCAGCGGACTACTTTGTTCCCAACGAAACGGAGGCGGAAGCAATCGCCGGACTTCCGGTGCACTCGATCGATGATGCGAAAAAATGTGCCGGCGCGCTGCTGCAAAAGGGATTCCGCAAAGTGATTCTTACCTTGGGTGCGAGAGGATCGCTGCTGGCGGGCGCGGAGGCGACGGAGAGTATTTCTCCGTTCGCAGTGACACCGAAGGACACTACGGGGGCAGGTGACGCGTTCATAGGAAGTTTTTCGGTGTTCCTGGCGGAAGGATTGCCGGAACGAGAGGCGCTGTCGCGCGCGAATCTTTACGCCGCGCTTTCCACGCTGCGGGTCGGCACACAGAAATCGTTTCCCACGCGCGGCGAATTTGAAGACGAATGGAAACGCCGCGGCGGAAGCAAGGGAGATTCCACGCTGCGCTCGGAATGACGGACACGGAGGTTTTTTCCTGAAAGCGCTAACGCGCTGTCCTTTCGAAAGATATTTATGAGACCGGTTGTAGTTTAGAGGAGCGAGAATGTTCGTTTTGCAGAGTTATACGTGGGCGGTGGTGTTTTGCGTGATCACCATGTTTTGCTGGGGCTCGTGGGCAAACACGCAAAAGCTTGCGCGCAAAGGCTGGCGATTCGAACTCTTCTACTGGGATTACGTGATCGGCGTGCTGCTTTTGTCGTTGATCTTGGGACTTACGCTGGGCACTCACGGCACAGCAGGCCGGCCGTTTCTGGAAGATCTGGGGCAAGCTTCGCATTCCAGCATCCATTCCGCGCTGCTGGGTGGCGCAATATTCAACCTGGCAAATATTCTTCTGGTTGCTGCGATTGATATCGCGGGAATGTCAGTGGCGTTTCCGGTGGGCATCGGTATCGCGCTGGTTCTTGGCGTGGTTTTGAATTACGTGGCCGATCCAATCGGCAACGCGCCACTGCTCTTTGGCGGCGTGCTGCTGGTGGTGCTAGCAATCATTCTGGATGCAGTCGCGTACCGCAAACTGCCTGGCGGCGCGGCTGGAATCAGTACAAAGGGACTGGTTCTTTCGGTTGCGTGCGGACTGTCTATGGGCTTTTTCTACCGCTTTGTGGCCGCGTCCATGTATCCGGATTTCACGCGGCCGGAAGCCGGCAAGCTGGGGCCGTACGGGGCAGTTTTTGTTTTTGCGGTGGGAATTTTCATCAGCAATTTTGTGTTGAACACACTGATGATGAAAAAACCGTTTGTGGGAGCTCCAGTGACCTACGCGGATTATTTCAAGGGTGGTTTGGGAACGCACCTAACTGGAATCCTGGGCGGAATTATCTGGGGCGTGGGAATGTCGTTCAACATTATCGCCTCGGGACGGGCAGGGTTTGCGATTTCCTACGGGCTGGGCCAGGGCGCGACGATGGTCGCGGCATTTTGGGGCGTGTTCATCTGGAGAGAATTTCGAACAGCTCCATCCGGCACATCCAAATTGATTGCCGCGATGTTCGCGTGTTTTCTGGTGGGACTGGCGCTGATCATCATGGCGCGCACGTCGTAACGATTTCAGCTCGCACCGTCCAAACAGAAGCAAAAAGAGAGAGGACTGTTTTTATGAAATGGCTCTATCGAGCATGCCTGTTTGCGGTGGTGATCGGCGCTTCTGCTTTGGTCGTGCAAGCCCAGGGGAAACGCAGGGTCATTATTGACCAAGTCGCGGCGGGACCAGGCGGCACCGACATGCAGTCAATCCTTGCGCTGGTCAATTCGCCGGAGACGGACGTTCTAGGAATCACGGTGCTGACCGGAGACGCTTGGCGTGATGAAGAGGTGCAGCACACTTTGCGGTTGATGGAGATTATCGGGCGCGCGGATATTCCGGTGGTGCCGGGCGCGGCGTTTCCACTCGTCAACAGCAAGGAATATATCGAAAAGTGGGAAAAGCTTTACGGAAAACTCGTTTACCAGGGTGCGTGGAACTTCGCGGTGGGCCATGCGGTGCACGGACCGTCGGAGATTCCGCCGATGCCGGAAGGCAATCCGACGATCAAGGCGTCGAACGAAAATGCCGCGAATTTTCTGGTGCGCATGGTGAGGAAATATCCGCACGAAGTGACGATTTATGCAGCGGGACCGATGACCGATCTGGCGATGGCGATAGCGCTCGATCCACAGTTTCCGGAGTTGAGCAAAGAGCTGATCGTTATGGGAGGAAGCATCAATCCACGAACCGACAACCCGGAATTCGCGCTTTCGCCGTCGCACGAATTTAATTTCTGGATGGATCCGGAAGCTTCGAGCGCGGTATTGCATGCGCGCTGGCCAAGGGTGGTCGTAACTACCGTGGACATTTCCGTGAAGACGCTGATGGACAAGGAATTGATTGAGCAGGTCCGGAAAAGTCCGACGCCGGCGGCACAGTATGTGGCCAAGTATGCTTCGGCGAATTTCCTGTGGGACGAGCTAGCGGCGGTGGCGTGGCTCGACCCATCGATTATCACGAAGTCGAAAAAGCTTTATATGGATGTGAACACGAATCACGGGGCTGGCTATGGGAATACGCTGGTATGGGGGCTCGGAAATCAGCCAGGAGCCGGCGAAATCCTGGTGGAAGTACAAGACGATTTGGACAAAGCGAAATTTTACAAAGAGTATGTGGAACTGTTGACGCGGCCTACGCCTGGAGCTAGGAGCACCACTGCAAACTAGGGTGCGGCCATCCGGGTTCAATCATCATTATAATTAGTTGATAGATACCAATAAATTTCTAGTAATAAAAATAAGGAGAGAAATCGCCGGGTCTTGACACAACGGCGAATGGGAAGTAATTTCTCCACACTGGATTTTCAGCCAAATTAAGACATGGATAGGTCGAGGGCAGAGTCGGATTGTGCATTTTGTTCGATTGCTGATCCGATGGACAGATTCTGATTTGCGCATTGGCTGCCGCAGGACGAGAAGTACGATGAGCGGCGTTTCATGCATTGCTTCTGGATTCGCAAAGACTGGGTTTCCATCGTCGGCGCGAAGGGGTAAGAACTTTAGTTTCAGCAAGTCTTGAACGTGGGGATTTGGATAGTTGGGGGCACGAGGGGTGAGGAAAATGAGCAAGAGAATCATTTTTGCTGTCGTTGTATGCGTTGTCGCGCTTTGCGGTGGGCAAGTAGCGTTTGGTCAGGCAACGGGAGCTTTTCAAGGAACAGTCACCGATAAATCGGGATCGGCGATTGCCGGCGCCTCGATCAGAGCTACATCGCAGAGTACGGGCGCAGTGCGCGAGGCCATGACCGATGATACCGGCCATTACATCATCACTTTGCTGCCGGTATCGATTTACACGATACGGGTGGAGTTCAAGGGTTTCCAGACGACGGAGAGCAAGGACGTAAAGCTGCAAGTGGATGAGCAGCGGGAATTGGATTTTGCATTAGCCCCCGCCTCCGTCAATACCTCCGTGGAAGTGGTCGCCAATGAAGTGGCCGTGGAG
>Ga0137407_10003332_pt1 | contig 10678 bp, 10 predicted proteins | sample CZOMad2_2_16fung_FD_108410 | JGI IMG/M metagenome (GOLD analysis project Ga0137407, IMG submission 108410) | Vadose zone soil fungal communities from Angelo Coast Range Reserve, California, USA - CZOMad2_2_16fungal (Illumina Assembly) | ecosystem: Environmental > Terrestrial > Soil > Vadose...
CGAAACGAAAGCTCCACCTCGAAGGCGGTACCATCTCTATGCCGATGCTGGGTCTCGCTCGAAACCCCGGAACGTGCCGTCTCGAGCAAGCGCCCGAGAACCTCCGCCGAGTGCAGTTCTGTAACTTTCCGCTCCTGAAATTCTTCCGACGAGAATCCGTACTTGCTGATTGCCGCCTGATTCACCGCTAGAAAATCCAGCGTGTGCAAATCGAAGACGAACGTGGGGTGAGGATTGCTTTCAAACAGGTGCTGATACCGTTGCTCGCTGAGCGCCAACTCCCTTGCCTGGGCCGAGAAGCGGCGATCGACCAGCGACGACAAAAGAGCAGAAGCCAGGATAACCAAAGTTATGAGAATGATCGCGGAGTTTGCCAGTACCGATATGTCGATCGCGTTCGACAAGTCCGGCGCCGTGTTCGTGGGCATGTAGCTTACCGCGGCCATCCCGGTGTAATGCATCACCGGAATCGCCAGGCCCATGACCACGGAAATAGCAAACTTGAGCAATCGGCCCCGGTTCTCTTCACGAAAATGGATAGTGAGCCAGAGCGCTGCCAGAGAAATCACGACGGCCAGCAACACCGAAAGCAGCCACAGGCCTACGTGGTAATGATGATGAGCCGCCAAGCGCATCGCCGCCATTCCCGTGTAATGCATCGTGGCAATCCCGGCGCCCATCAACAAACTGCCACCCATGATGTGAACCGCCGTCACGTGCGGGCGGCTGACTACCCACAAGGCAATGAATGACGCGAAGATTGCGGCCAGTAGCGATAGCACCACGGTAGGCAGGTGGTAATAAACGTGCATCGGCAGCCGAAAAGCGAGCATGCCGGTGTAGTGCATCGACCAAATGCCGGTCCCCATCGCCGTGGCGCCACCGATCAGCCATGCCAGCCGGGCTTGATCTCGGGTCGCGGTGACGCGTCCGGCAAGATCGAGTGCGGTATAAGACGCAAAGATGGCGATTACAACCGAGAGTGAGACGAGGCGGTAGTCGTACGTTGCCGGTATAGCGACAAGAGTATTCATGCTGGGGTTTTGTGACGGGGGTAGCTTAGTATGCCCGCGCCCAAGCATTCTCAACAAGTTACTGCTGTAACGTCAGCGGTTACCAGCAACGACAAAGAAATGTCAGGTTTATATCTAATCGACCTGCCGCGTCCCGAGTTTGCCGCAGCGCCGTACCACAGGTGGAATCTCAAGTTCCGGGTAGCCGACCACACGGCCGGAACCGGACTACAATGGGAATACGCGACAAGCGCGACAAGAAGGAATCTACCTTCCCGCGTTTCCTTACTCTCCTTTGCTTGAAAGGCCAGCAGCTTCAGAAAGCAGACGATCTAGTTCTTGTCGGTCAAGATACCGGCCGGCTACCACGACACCCGCGATTCGCTCAGTGTTGCGGATGTCATTCAAGGGGTTCGCTTCCAAGATCACCAGATCAGCGAGCCTCCCAACTTCGATAGTGCCGAAGTCTTTTGTCCTACCAAAGTACACTGACGGATTGAGTGTGGCAGCCTGCAACGCCTCTAAGGACGAAAACCCGGCACTCACGAATAACCCGAGCTCAGTGTGCAGCCCAAACCCGGCAGGGTAGAAAGTCTCCGCATCAGTCCCCGTCATGAAGCGAACGCCGGATCGGTGCATCATTCGGACCAGTTGGATTTCCAGCTCATAACTGCGTTTCTGAGCCTTCATGTCTTTTTCGTCACGCATCTTGCGAAACGAGTTCAGGCGATCAATCCACCCCTGGACCGCACCTGCTGGAACGTATCTGACCCCAGGTGAATCGTGCAGTTCATATGGATTCACGAATGCGTAGGTGTACTGGACGAGCAACGTCGGCACCTGCCAAGTGTCATTCTTCGCAAAGAGCCGACTCAATCGAATGGCCTTCCGGGCACTGAAAGTGCTGACAACGACTTTCATCTGCTCCTTCCGCACGCGATCTCGCTCAGCTCCAATCGCAGTTGCAATGAGCCGCTTTCGCAGATCGGATTCATCGCTCGAACAGGCAAAAAGGAGCTCACTCAGATGCTCAATGCTTCGCTGGCCTGCCACGGAGGCTTCGCTGGCGCTGATATAAATGGGAACATGACCCACGTACGCTAGCCCGTCCTTCTTTGCTTCCGCCGCAACCGCAAAGTACGCCAAACGCGGCAACCGTGAGTACACCTTAATGAAGTCCACGCCGTCCTTTTGAAGTGTGTCCACCGCTTTGCCCGCCTGGTCCGCGGTTTCAACTGCCACAGAGTCCGGCCAGACTGGTTTAGGGCCATCTACAAGTTTGCCCGCCGAGAGAATTCGCGGACCAAGAACTGTGCCGTTAGCAACCTTCGTACGCCAGTTCAGCGTTTCATCAACTGGCAAAGGGCTTCCCATATCACGGATCGCTGTGACGCCATTCGCGAGGAACAAGCCGAACATGCGTTTGATTTGATCGTTCGACCAGAGTGCATGAGCGTGCATGTCCCACAATCCAGGAATGACGTATTTGCCGGTGGCATTGACAACTTCGGCGTTAACCGGAATTCCGGTCTGGGCAGACAGCGCAGTGATTCGATCACCAGTGATTACTATCGTCTGGTCTGGGAGGATGTGCCCGGTCCGGACGTCAATTACTGTTGCGTGAATAAAGACAAGAGAAGTTGATGCCGACGACCCCGACAGCGGAGGGACTAGGGCTGCAAGCACCAAGAGCAAGAGGGCCGCAGTCGTTCTCATCTCAATATTTAATGTCCGAACGTACCTGCGACGCAAGGTCTAGGCTCCACAATCTGCACGAAAGTGGAGTTATAGTGAGCAAAGAGGTAGATGTCGTCCGCCCTACAACCCTTTTGAAATTGTTCCCGAGTATGTCTGAATCGGAAGGAATTCTGCCTTAAGTTAGCGCTTATGGGGCAGGGGGGTAGGCCCGTTTGTTGCCCTTCACCTGCCGCACTAACTTCAAATGCCCGTAATGCCATCACTCAGCGCCGGGGCGAAGCGCACTAGCGCTTCGCGTATCTCTGCTGCACGCGCCTCCTTTTCCTCTTGTGCGAAGCTGGGGAGGCAACATTTCTTTTTCCTCGGCACTATGGTTCTATGCGGTCCTGGTTAACACTCACGAACCGGGCCAACTTTTTCTGCAGGTCCAACCTTTTCCCTTCTAGGATGTCGGCCCTGTCCATGAGTAATATTAGATCGAGGTACTCGTTATATAGGCGCGCGGCTTCTTTGCGTGTCGCGTCTGCTGCGGAGTTATTCCCTGTCTTGATCTTCCTGCACTCTTCGGCTAGCGCTTTTAAATCCCAAGTGTCGAAGTCTGGAGGGGCCATGCCGGGGATTCTACACCGCGGAAAGCTGCACTCTTTTTGCCGACCTGGGGCAGTCAAGAATTGTGCAATCTGATGACACGGTGGTGACACCTTACGATTCCCACGGCCATAGCATTTTACGGTTTGGCATCCCGGGGAATTTGTCGTTCCAGCCTGCATCCATTCAGGTCGTGGTTCGCCGCTCCCTGAGTTGATACACCAAACAAAAGGAGTATTTCGCATGCAACGTCGCAGTCTTGTCTTCACCGTTTGCCTCGGGATCTCGCTGGTACTGGGTTCCAGCCCGGCCTTGGCGCAATATCAACTTACGAATCTGGTTTCGAATCAGGTCGGTGCAGCAAAACACACCGATCCGCTGATTGTGAACGCATGGGGACTGGTCCACGCTGCCGGTAGTCCTTTCTGGATCGCCGACAACGGCTCGGGTTGGTCGACGCTCTACAACGGTGCCGGCAAGGCCAAGAGTCTCAGAGTGCTGATTCCGTCCACTGTGAACGGGCCGGGTTCACCCACCGGAATTGTGTTTAACGGATCGTCGGACTTCCAGTTCCAGGGCTGGGCTGCGCTCTTTATGTTCGCGACCCTGGACGGAACCATCAGCGCCTGGGCACCCCAAGTTGACCTCAATCAGGCCTTTATTCAGGTAAACAACTCGGCTTCAGGAGCCGTCTACACGGGCCTCGCGATCAGCAGCAAGGCTTCCGGGAATCGCCTGTTTGCCGCCGATGTCGTGAACAACAAAGTGGACGTGTACGATGCGACGTTTAATCTCGTCACTTCGTTTACCGACAGCGGCCTTCCGGCGGGCTTCACGCCGTTCGGCATTCAGGACATCAACGGCGTGGTCTATGTTGCCTTTGCCAACGCGACCGGCGGGCGGGGTGGTTTCATCGACACTTTCGACGAGAATGGAACGCTCCTGAAACGGCTCGTCCAAGGTGGGCGGCTCAATCAGCCCTGGGGTATTACGGTTGCTCCCCGCGACTTTGGACCGCTGAGCAACACTCTGCTGGTCTCGAACAACACCAACACGGGCACCATCAATGCATTCAATGCCGCGACCGGGCAGTTTGTGGGGACGGTCAAGGACATCCATGGCCAGCCGATCCACATCGATCAGCTTTGGGGGATTGAGTTCGGCGGCGGCACGGCCAACAACGGTCGAAGGAATCAGCTCTTCTTTACTGCCGGGCCCAGCAACAATCTGGCAGGAACATTTGGGGTGATTGCGCTCAAGTAGTCAGCCAAGGGAACGAGAATTGTCGCAATAGTGAAAAGCCGCCCTCGCGGGCGGCTTTTGTATTGCGTGAATGTAAGCTCTTTGTGTCCAAGTGACGACTCCTTCAAAATCGGAGAACCCGGTGGCCTCACTTGCTGAGAGTCAGGTCGGCCTTGGCGCCGCCGGCGACCGCAACTTGCTTGGTCTGCTTCTTACCGCCCTCATGCCAGCCGACGATGTTGTACTGGCCGTCGGGAACGTTTTCGATCTTGTAGTCCCCATTCTTGTCGGTAATGGCGTAGTACGGTGTCGGCACTACCACGATGTAGCCAGACATTTCAGCATGTACGTTGCACAGCAGGGGAGCGACGCCCGGTTGATCGAATTTGAAGGGACGCTTCTCGCCCTGCGGCCACGTGCCTAAATTCTTTCCTGGTCCCCTCTTCGCGCCTTGCTGAAACGAAGGCCAGAACGTGTTGTGAGCCACCTTGTCACTGTTCAGGAAGTCCACCGTGGTTCCTACCTGAACAACCATGACGTGTGGCTGGAACATCAGGCCCTTCTGGTCCATGACGGGATGCTCTGCTGGCGCCGGGAAGGTCTTGCCCCGGATCGCATCCACGTATACCACCGATTCTCCCGTGACGCCCGACACCTTTCCACTGATGGTCCCAGCGCTTGCTCCGAGCGTCATCACCAGAACTGCCAACATGACTAGGACGTCGTTACGATTCATGAATACTCCTTGGAAGTTTCAAAGCTTGCATAAACTTCGCAACTCAATAGACCCACTCCAAGCCGGCCACAGCTTGATTGGTGCGAAACGGGCTTGTGATCGGATTGCCGTCGGCGTCGAACATTCGCTGCTGCGGGCGGATCTGGTACTCAAACGACGCCTTGATGTTGGCGTGTATCAGGAACTGTACCCCCGGCGTGATCCGATTCCGAGTAGCGCCAGCTGGCGAAAAGAAGTTCTGCGGTGTCCCAGCTTGACCATTCAGGAAATCGGCGGTGGACTGCACCCGGTCATAGCGCATGATGGTCATCAGCCAGGGTAGAGCCAGGTAATCGGCCTCCAGGAAGCCTCCGCTGAAGTGCGCGGGCGCGCCGGAGAAAAAGCCTGTCCCGTCCGCGTTCACGAGCAGGTTTTTATCGTGGCCGTACATGTAGAGGCCGAACAGGTTGAACGTCCGGTAGTTGAAGCTGAAATCGCCGCCCGTGCGGTAAAAGGGCTCCCGCGCCGTCAATACCGCAGTCTCTCCCTGGAAGCGCTGCACGGAACGCCCGTAGAAGTAAAACGTGCCCAACTGGAGGTAGGTGTGATCGCGTGGGCCTATCGCTCCCGCCGCCTGGATTTCGTTCCGGCTGGCTGGATCCCTTTCCAGATTAAAACGGTACTGGAAGCGGCCATAGATATCCTTGAAGTTGGAATCGGAAAAGATTCCGACCACCGGGCTGACATTGGCTCCGTCCGCGGTCGAGCCGCTCGTGTTTTGATTTAGCACCGCCAGAGAATAGTGGTACCCGCGGTATGTGTGCCCGCCGCTGATCTCAACGCCCTGCCCCGGCGTGGAGAAGGCGAAAGCATTGCTGACGTTTTGCGGCGACATCCCGTTCAGCGCTCCCAGGTTCGCCTCATCGTAGATATCCCATCCGCTCAAGTTCCAGGAGCGTGCCGGGCTGAATGGCAAGTCAATCTCGAACTGACCGACGCGCAGGTTCAAGGAGTCGTTCGGCAGCTTGAATAGCCGGCCGATGTTGTGGAATTTCAGGTAGCCGTCACCCAATCCGCCCGCGGCGCCGGATCCTCCCACGCTGATGTCATCATCCACCCAGAACGCGATGCCGCTGCCGAAGTTGCCCGCCATGAAGATGCTGAACAGCCCTGGCTGAAAATCGGTCGGCGGAATGACTGTCCCGGTTGTCCCCGCAGTGAAGTTGTTGCGGTTCTTTCCGTACACCTGGAAGAAGGTGTTGAAGCGCAGGCCAATTGGAGGTAGACCGGGAATCGTGCCCGGGAAAATGCTGTGCGGCCACACGTCCTTCTGTGCCGCCGCACCCAGCATAACCGGCGGAACCTTGATGAAATCCTCGTCGTTCTTGGGAAACTTGAATCCCGCATCCTTGAATGCCTTCCCGAAGTCATTCAGCTTGGGGAAATCGACATGACAAGTGCTGCACGATGTACCATACTGCCGTGCAAATGCAGGAATCGCAGAGGCAGACTGAACAGCCCCGCAGGCAAAGATGATGGAAGATAAGAGTACTACCCACAGTTTGGACATATATTCGCTTTTCCTCCCGATGTCTTTCTCTCCAGTACTCCATCCAGATCCTTCGCGTTCGCGCGAATTCTCTTCCGCGCCCGTGACAGACTCCCGATTTGCCCCGGAGTAAACAGCACGTGAACGCAAAACTCATTGCTCACGCGATAAGTCGGCTGTCCTGCTCGCCGTCTGCGCCCGCCTGTTCGACATCTATGTTGAGGACAGGCGGGCTACGTAGTTCGGTCGCCGCCGACAATCTCTTAAGCTCGCGCACAGTGAAGCCGAAAAGCCCCACTAGTAGCAGGTCCACAAACAGTCCAGCACCAACTGACGCGACAATTCGCATATCAGTGCTTTCGCGTGGCCGGCGTGCTTTGGGCGGTTCGGGGTCCGGTACCATCGAAGCTTTCTGCGAAGGCTCTGCCCGGGCAGGTCGATCTTCTGGAAGCCTCGGGTTGACGGAATCCAGAGTTGCCCATTGGTACGGCGGATAGGACGTAAGGTAGAGGTACACATCTGCCGCTTCGCCTTCGCTCAGGTAATAAAAGACTGGCATCCTGCCTCGGTACGGCAAGGGTGGCGCGCCCATGATGATGGGTGCACCGCGCGTGACTTTCCGAGTGAACTCGGGCCTGCTCAACCGGCTCGTCAGAGTGTTAAGGGGCGGAATCGCACCCTCCGAAAGTTGCAGCGCGCTAGGGTTTGTCCCTGACGCGCCATGACAGATATGACAGGTGGACTTCGCAATGTGCTCGCCTACGCGAAGGGGCGATTCCTTTATCGCAACTTGGTCCTTTTCTGCTCCGGCGATGCCCGCGAGTTGTTTCAGATAGGCGATCAGGGAACGAACCTCTTCTCCACTTAAATGGCGGAACGGCGGCATATCCTCACCTCCGTTACGGAGTCGTTGCAGCAAGGCGGTCCTGGCCTCCACGGCCAGCTTCCCTGCCTCCGCCCGGCTTATGTTCATCCCCGCTTTTTTCATCCGCTCCTGCACGGCCACCGCGGAACTTGCCCGGACTGGATCGAGGACGGTGTTGATTTCCGGCGGTGCCCCCAAGCCAAACTCACCGTGACAACCTCGGCAATTCAGGCGGTACAGATCGGAACCGTGTAGCGTTTCTGTTTGCAAGGCGGGACCTGGCGATGATGCGAGTTGGAAGCGAGGAATCTCCTCTTCTGGCACCGACCCAGGCGGCCCTAACCGTCCTGTCTTGCCCATGCTGGTTTCGTCGAAGCTCCTATGGATGTGATGAAGCCAGCTTTCGCCTGCCACAACCGTCGCTGGAGCTTCTTTAGTCCCAACGGTTTGACCGAGCAGCGATGACAACAGTATGAAAACCACAGCTAGACTTTGCATGATCCCTGCCAATGCCCGCCTTGGTTTCCCCTCAGCGGAAGGATAGAGATTCCGCACCCGCGCAGTTGTCACACCGTTGTCAATGTATTGTTGATTTTTATCCGCTTCCTAAATAAGAAGCGGCGATAGAGTGGGTAACACCATGAAAAACGGGAGATAATGTGTTCTGGAAAGCGGCTGACGCGCCTCTGATGGGCGCTGCTTGGCGTGACGCCATTTCGACGAGGTGTCTACTATAACGATTTAGACTATCGGTCGCTGCCTTCCGCCATCTGCAAATCCAGGTTTACGCGCTCACCATTGATCAGCACCGATCCTTGATCGATCAACTGCTGTCCCGTGCAATCGAAAGTCTCGTAGCAGCGTAGCGCTTCGACCGGGAAAAAGAACTCGACCGCCTCGCTCCCCTGGCTTGCCGCTGGTTTGTCCTGCTGATGGATCGTCGTGCTGAATGCTATGCCGTCAAAGTCGAGGTCGCCCTTGAAGTACGCCATCATGGGGCGAACGACATGGGCGATGTGGTCGTCAAAGGCTAGCGCCGCCATCTTGTAGCGGCTTCCTGCCGTCGTCGTCGGCAACGTCGTATTCAGCGAAAACTCAAGATAAGCATTCTTGCGGAATGCCACCATGACCGGCGGCGCATACGACACAAAATGAGCCTGCGAGTCCAGTTCCTTGACGACGACATCAATCAACTTCTGGTCCGATGTCTGAATCTTGGCCAAGGCTTCGGGCGAAGTGTCTCGCGGGGGAGCCGCCGGCGGCGCAAGCACGACTGAAGGTTGCGACGGATGCATATTCGCCGCCGAGGCTGAAACCGCGGGTGGCTTGACCGTGCTGGGGTTCACAGCCGCGACGCTTCCCTCCTGCTTTTTGGCGGCAGCCTCGGCAGCCCGGTCGCTGAGATAAAGGATGAAGGGTTCGCTGTTGAAGAAAAACTGACCATCGAGAAGCGCAGCCTGGCTGTCGTTTTCGTTCTTGGCGGTGACTAATCGCACTGCGGCGTCTTTCGGTAGTGCGAGCACCAGATTCTCCGGGCTCTCCATGTTCATGCCCAGGGTTTGCCCGCGGGCGTGGTGCGAGATTTCCATAGCGAATCCCTCGACGTCCGGATTGTCCTTCAGTCCGGCGACAGCAATCTCGAGAATCGGGAACATCACATCCTGAAAAGTGCGCAGCGCCCGATGGCTCTTGCTAACGAGTTCCTTTGAGTACGAACCAAAGTAATTGCCGGTGAGTTCCACTACCGTCATCCCGCCGTAGTTGTCAAAGCGAAGCGAGCGCTGATCGGCACGTTCCTGCTGCGCCAACTCCAGATCGAGCACGCGGCTGAAATAGAACGGATAGGGGAAAACGTGCGCCTGAATTTCTCCGGCCACAGCCTGCAGTTGCTGGAAGTGCTTCTCCTGGAGGGCTCGCATTTGAGGATTCTTGATCTCGGCGGGCGTCAGGGCCTGGCCAGCGGCGAACGACGCGATGCCCAACAGTAGCGCGGCGGCCAACCAAACGTTACTTCTGCGCGTAGACAAATCCGGGAACTCCGTAAGCGGGATCGGAAACCATCCGAATGTAGGCGAGCACTGCTTCGATTTCGGATTTCGACAAAGTATATCCGTAGGGAGGCATCAACGGAGCTCTGCCTTGATTACTTCCAGCTTGCCGACGATCCACCTGGAATGTGCGGGCCGACCTGCGGAATCACAGTCAAGAATCGTCGAGTGTAGATGATTTTGAGGCTGAGAGAGCATCCAAATCCCTTCGGTCTCAATAGACTTCAACGAGCAGCCCGCAAGAGGTTCAACAGCAACCAGTTAGAAACAACAAAATTCCAGCGGTTTCCATAGGAGTTGGAATCTGGTTCGGGACCAGGGTGTCGAAGGCTCGCAGCCTCTTTTCCTGAAGACTTCAAACCATTTGCCACTTTGTCGAAATCGAGGGGTTTACAAAAGGGTTTACATTGCCTCAACGCTCGCGCGGTATTGTGGGTTTAGTTCCCACTATGCGACCCGGTCTGATTGCGCCCTAAGTTTTTTCCCTCCGCACGTGCGGGGCTTGTGACCCCTGATGAAATCGAGAACTGGTCGATCACCCACAGCCACGTTCCGTCACTTTGTCGCCGAGCAATTTCGGCGGTCACGGTGCCATCCGGGAGGCGCGTTGAGGTGAGCGCTAAGTCTCCGCAGACCATCGCCGCTCGCTGCTCTCCCAGCTCAAACTTTCGCCCCGTCGCAACCACTTCGCCATAGAACTTACGAATTGCCTCCCGACCATCCGTCAGCCGTCCTCCACCGCAGTCGAGCAAGGCCTCGGGCTCGTACAAAGCGGCCATCCCGTCGACGTCCCCCACGTTTTCTCTAGACACCAACAGCCGCTCCAAGTCCTGGGGATCGTAAGCCAGGTCTTTATTCGTTTGCTCGCTCATGTAAACACTCCTAGATCTTGCCGCCTGCCTGACTTTGTCCGGCGGAGGGCGAAACGATGACTCCCGGTGAGCCGGGTTCCAAGCCGCC
>Ga0137407_10003334_pt1 | contig 10669 bp, 6 predicted proteins | sample CZOMad2_2_16fung_FD_108410 | JGI IMG/M metagenome (GOLD analysis project Ga0137407, IMG submission 108410) | Vadose zone soil fungal communities from Angelo Coast Range Reserve, California, USA - CZOMad2_2_16fungal (Illumina Assembly) | ecosystem: Environmental > Terrestrial > Soil > Vadose zone...
CGGCTGGCGGATTTTATAGCCGGCACGTTGCCATCACTTTCGACGCTCGTGCGCCAGGAACTGTTGGAAACGGCGAGCGTACGCAAGCGCCTGGAATCGTTGATTCGCGAACTGTCCAAGGAATTGGAAGTTTTGGAACTGCGCTCCAAGATTCACGAACAGGTGCAGGAGCAGGTGAGCCAGAACCAGCGCGAATACCTGCTGCGCGAGCAAATGAAGGCGATTCAGAAAGAGCTAGGCGAACATGACGACAGCGCGGCCGAAATCGACGAGCTACGCAAGAAGGTGGAAGAAGCCGGCATGACGGCGGAAGCCAAGAAAGAATGCGACCGCGAGCTGAAGCGTTTGGCGAAAATGACGCCAGCCTCAGCGGAATACATGGTCTCGCGGACATATCTGGAATGGATGACGTCGCTGCCGTGGTCGAAATCTATCGGCACCCAAGCGGAAGAGATCGACATCAAGAAAGCGCATGACATCCTGAACGAGGATCACTACGACCTGGAAAAAGTGAAGGAGCGGATTCTGGATTACCTGGCGGTGAAGAAACTACAACCCGGAATGAAGGGGCCGATACTTTGCTTCGTTGGACCTCCGGGCGTGGGCAAGACTTCGCTTGGAAAATCGATCGCGCGAGCGATGGGCCGCAAATTCGTGCGCATTTCGTTGGGCGGCATGCACGATGAAGCGGAAATTCGCGGGCATCGCCGGACATATATCGGCGCGCTACCGGGGCAAATCATTCAAGGACTGAAGCGCGCGGAGTCGAACGATCCGGTCTGCATGCTGGACGAAGTCGACAAACTTGGCCGCGATTTCCGTGGCGATCCTTCGGCGGCATTGATGGAAGTGCTCGATCCTGAGCAGAACTCGACGTTCCGCGATCACTACCTGGATGTGCCGTTCGATTTGTCCAAGGTGATTTTTATCGCCACGGCAAACTGGATGGATCCAATTCCGGAACCGCTAAGGGACCGCATGGAGATCATCGAACTGCCTGGATATACAGGCGAAGAGAAGATCCACATCGCGAACAAATACCTGATTCCCAAGCAAGCCGCGGAACACGGAATCAAGCTCGGCGAACAGATTGAGTTCACCGAAGAAGGCTTGAAGGAAATCATCCACAGCTTTACGCGAGAAGCAGGAGTACGCAATCTGGAACGCGAGATTGGAACCATCACGCGGAAACAGGCACGACGCATCGCGGAAGGCAATACGGAAAAGATGATCGTAACGCCCGAGATCGTGCGAGGATTTTTGGGAGTACCCAAATTCCGCACGGAACGCGAGATCGACGAGCGCGTGAAGCAACCGGGAGTGGCGGTTGGCCTGGTGTGGACGCCAGTGGGCGGAGACATCGTATTCATCGAAGCGAGCCGGATGCGCGGCGGGAAACAATTCACGACAACCGGACACCTGGGCGAAGTGATGCAGGAATCCATGACAGCGGCGCTGACGTGGGTTCGTTCCAACGCGGAGAAATATGGAATCGATCCGGACTTTTTCCGCAAGCAGGACATCCACATTCACGTGCCGTCCGGCGCAGTGCCGAAAGACGGACCTTCAGCAGGCGCGGCGATGGTAACTTCGTTGGTGAGTTTGCTGACTGGGCGGCCGATTCGTAATCGGTTAGCGATGACTGGCGAAATGACGCTATCGGGAGTGGTGCTGCCGGTGGGCGGCATAAAGGAAAAAGTTCTCGGTGCAAAGCGCGCGGGCGTGAAGGAAGTACTCCTTCCGGCCGACAACGAGCCAAATGCGAAGGCGGATCTTCCACCAGAGCTACTCGGCGACTTGAAGATCACCTACGTACATACGTTGGACGAGGTACTGCAGAATGCGCTAGAGAAAGAACCGATCGCTCCGCCGATCGTTCCTACTGCCGGATCGAAGTCCAAATCGGCGGGCACAGCGGACGCTCCTCGAGCCGTGCACTGAAAACCCGTTCGAACGAACCGAGAAACTCTGGAATGCGAGGCCGGTGAATCCCACCGTGCCTCGCTTTTTTTTTACCGGTTACGGCACCAGGAAATTGCCTAGCAGGCGCACTGTTACAAACATGATATTCTCGCCGCGACCTTCAAGAGCTAGAACGGCATTTTGATTGTCGCGGCGGAGCTTGCCTTATGCCATCCAGGATCGCAGCTTTTTGCTGCTTAGGTATTCTTGTTGCTGTCGCGCCGGCGACTGTGTTCAGTCGGCAGACTTCCGATGCCTCCGCGGCGACAGCTGACGCTCAAACTTCGTCCACTGCAAGCGCAACTTCAGCCACCGGAAACAACGGCTTGGCAACGGATCAAGTTTCGAAGAAGATCACGGCGTACACACTAACGCCCGAGCTTTATAAGAAGGCCAAGACTTTAGCACGCATTCGCTTTTCATTTCGGCTGTTCTCGTTTTTTTACGGATTGTTCGTTTTGTGGTTCATGCTGCAGCGGCACTATTCGGCAAAATTCCGCGATTGGGCCGAAGCAGCCAGCCGCAAGCGCTTTTTGCAAGTGCTCATTTATGCTCCCCTGCTGATCGGCACGCTTTTCCTGTTTCAGTTGCCACTCGATCTCTTCGACGAAGCTCTGTACAAACACTATGGGATTTTGATTCAGTCCTGGGGTTCGTGGACCGGCGACTGGCTCAAAGTTTTGGGGCTTTGGATTTTAGGGGGCACACTGCTGGTGTCGCTGCTGTATGCAGTGATCCGGCGAAGTCCGCGGCGGTGGTGGCTTTACTTCTGGCTTCTCGCCGTTCCCATTTTCGTTTTCGTATTTTTCCTGCAGCCATATGTAGTCGATCCGCTTTTCAATGAATTTCAACCGTTAACCAACAAGGCGCCGGAAATCGTGCCCGAACTGCAACGCATCGCACACCGCGCGGGAATGGAAATTCCGCCGGAGCGGATGTTCTGGATGAGGGCCAGTGACAAAACAATTTACTGCAACGCGTATGTGACTGGGTTCGGCGCGTCGAAGCGAATCGTCATCTGGGACACCTGCTTCACCTCTGAAAGCACGGACGGGATCCTCACGATTTTTGGCCACGAACTGGGGCACTACGCGCTAGGCCATATCTGGAAAGGCCTGGTATTTTTTTCGGTGATGGCTTTCGTGCTTCTGTATTTGGGATGGCGAAGCATCGGATGGTTGATTGCGCGTTATGGACAAAGATGGGGCGTTTGCGGCGTCGATGATTGGGCCGCGCTGCCGGCGCTGCTACTGCTCATCACGTCTTACGGATTCGCAGCCGAGATCGCCGGAAATAACTTCAGCCGATTCGACGAGAATCAAGCCGATATTTACAGCCTGGAAGTGACACATGGAATCGTGGCCGATCCTGGGCAAGCCTCGGCAATTTCCTTTCAGAAATTTGGAGAAGCGGTTTTCGTTGACCCCGATCCTAATCCTCTGTACGTGTTTTTATTTTTCGATCACCCCAGCGTGGCCGAGCGCATCCATCTTTTTGTGACATACGATCCGTGGTCCCAGGGAAAAACTCCTCAGTTCGTAAAATAACATCTTGGGTGATACCGGTCGGGATTCCGCAGTCTACAACGCCTCTTCAAAGTATGCTGGAGTGATGCAGCGCAAAATGTTCTGGATCATCTTTGCCATGCTGGGCCTGATCGCGGACTTCACGTTACCGTTCTGGTGGGCGGTGGCTGCGACGTTTCCGATCCTCGCGCTGTCCTGGTGGATTGCCTACCGTTCGGATTGGTTCTAGAAAAAACGGCATAATCGGGCGAAACAATGGCGAAAACTGATTACGGCAGGGTTCAACTGCTGGTCAAAGTGATACATAAGTTGGCCATTTTATTCCGGTTCCGCGAAATGCAAGGTATACTGGCCATATTCTGCGGCGTCCGGAGAGATAAATGGCGACCACTGTTTGGAAAGGCTTTCTGTCGTTTGGATTGTTATCCATCCCGGTGCGTTTGTATTCGGCAGCGAGAAGCGAACGGATTTCACTGAACCAACTTCATTCCGTCTGCAAATCTAGAATCAAGATGCCGTTGTTTTGCCCGGTATGCGACCGCAAGGTGGAGCGGCAGGAAATCGTAAAGGGCTACGAATACGACAAAGATCAGTATGTGCTGTTCGAAGAAAACGAGTTGGACGAGATCGAACCCGACTCCAGCCGGACGATGGAAATCCTGGAATTCGTAAAGCTGGACGAAATTGATCCGCTGTATTTTGATGCGTCTTATTACCTGACGCCCGAGCCGGAAGGCAAGAAAGCGTACTTTCTTTTGCAGACCGCGCTGCAGGATTCAAATTATTCGGCAATCGCAAAACTGACCATGCACCAGCGCGAGCACACGGTGATCATCCGGCCGCACAAAAGCAATGGCAAAAACGGTCTGACCTTGCACACCATGTACTACCAAAGCGAAATCCGCGAAGTGGCGGAATACGGCGGAAACGACAAAGTCGAAGTGAACAGCGCAGAAAAGAAATTGGCCACGCAGTTGATCGAAAACCTTGCCGCGACTTTCCAGCCGGAAAAGTATCACGACGATTATCAGGAAAGTTTGCTGACCCTGATTTCAGCCAAGCAGCAGGGTAAGGAAGTCGCGCCGGTGATGCATCCTACGCGGGCTCCGGTGATTGATCTGATGGATGCGTTGAAGAAGAGCCTGGAACAAAAACGGCCAGTGCCCAAGAAGCCGCCGGTGCGCGCGGTTCCAGCGGTAGCGGCGAAGGATGCGAGGAAAATCAAGAAAGCGTAAAATGTCTCTCCATGGCGACCGATCGATTTAGCCGCGCCGACGTACTGAGGATCCTGAGCGTTTCTGAAAAGCAGCTTGCGCAATGGGAAAAGCTGGAACTGGTGGCGTCGTTAGCGCCAAACAAAACGCAATACGACTTTCGCGATTTAATCAACGTTAAGACGGCCAAGCAGTTGGTGGAAAAAGGCGTATCTCCCGTACGGTTGCGGCGTTCGCTGCAGGCTTTAAATCAACAATTGACCGAGATCAAGACACCGCTGAACGAACTGCGCATCGTTTCGGATGGTAAAGACATTTTGGTGGAGGATGCCCAGTCACGGCTGGAGCCGCTGTCAGGTCAGCTGCTGCTTACATTTAAGACGCAAGAGCTGGCTGATAATGTCCTGGCAATGCCAGAAAACCCGCGGGCCATATTTGCCATGGCGCTGGAATACGATAACGATCCCAGCATGCGCAAAACGGCTGCTGAGACGTATGAACGGGTAATCGCGCTGCAACCCGAAAATGTAGATGCGCTGCTGAACAGAGGAACGATTGCGTACGAGCAAGGGGATTTGGAAGCCGCGGCGGAGTATTTTAAGCGCGCCGTGGAAATCGAACCGAGCAATGCTGTCGGATTATTTAACCTGGGAAGCACGCTGGATGATTTGGGGCAACTGAACGAGGCCCGCCAACAGCTGCGTCTGGCAACCAGGATCAATCCAGATTACGCCGACGCGCACTACAATTTGGCGGTGGTGTGCGAGAAGATGAACGCGGAGAGTGAAGCTCGCGACCACTGGAATGTGTATCTGAAGCTGGAGCCGTCCGGCCAGTATGCGGAATACGCGCGCGCGCGACTGGCTTAATCGTCCCTTGCCGTTTCTTGGTCGAAAGCCGAGATTATTTCTGCGAGATGTGAGCCGCACTGGCCGTCACGTTGAATCCATCAACCAACAAATTTGCCTGCGCAGCGGCGAGATCAGACTTGTGAACGCGCACGGCTACTTCCCGTCTTTCTCCTGGAAGCAGGGAGATGTAGTTGTCGTCCCAGAAGACCGGCAGGATTTCCAATTTGTCTCTATCTTTTACAAGGCGCAGCCGGGTCAGGAAAGCTACGCCGGTGCCCGCGTTTTCCAGTGTGACTTGAAACGCAGCATCGTGTTCGGTGCCGGCGGCGGTTCGAATCGTTGCATGGACGGTGGATTTCGGCAAATCCTGCAGCGCGGAAAAATCCGCAAAGCTGGTTTGCGGCGTGTAATACCACTCGGTCTTGGCGTAATCGAGTTCATCGGGCTTGGTGGATAGCCAATAAAAATTGCGGCTTAGCAATTGGCCGGTCGAAGAGAAAAGCTGCAGGCTTAGAAAGTAGGTAGCGGAAACGCCGGCCGGCTCTGGAATGGCGATGGATTTAACAACGCCGTCAGCGGCGACATCCGTGCTGGCTTCGCGGGAAAACTTCTCGGTCCCCATTACGTCGTAAACCCTGGCGGCGATTTTCAATCCACTCTGCGGAGCCTGCGTGCCGTTGACGACTGCCACGGTGCGATCGTCGTAGGAAAATTGCACGTGAATTGGCTCGAGTGCCGCTTTGGAACCAAAATAGCCAGCCGCTGGACGCAGATCGTAACTATACAAATGCCAAATGAGGCTGGGCCAGGCGTTGTTTAACATCCATTGAATGACGCCGGTGGATTTATATTTATTGCGGCCATACGCTTCGAACATAGCGCGCTCGCCTTCGTAAGTCATGGCCTGCGATTTCCAGGTGTAATCGGCAGCATCTCGCGCTTTTCCATAGCGCATTTCGAGCGCGTGCGTGAACAGATCGATGTTCTTAAATTCGCTGCCGCCAGCATGAAAATTCCAGGCATCGCTGATGGGCCAAAGCTTGTCTTCTGGAATGAACGTCTGCAACTCTTCCAGAGGCGGCACCGCGGGACCGGGACTGGTTTCGGTGTTGAAGCCATAGGCGCCACCAGCTTTGGTGTCCAGCAGCCAATAATCGGGGGGCACGTAATCGTAGGGGCCGCTCATTTTTACGCCGGTGTCGCCGGGGATTTCGGATTTTTTTGCGGTGGCGGATGAGATAACTGGCTTGGGCCAGTGCGTTTCTTTCTCGATATCGAGATAGGCCTGTTCGCGATCAGCGGGAGGCGGATTATCGCTGCCGTTGAGCCAAATCAAAAGGCTTGGGTGTTGGCGAAGTCGCAGCAGCTGATCGCGCAACGAATTGACGGAAACCTGCTTGTTTTCTTCGTTCCACTTGCCCCATTTTTCCCAGGCGTCGCAACAGCACCATCCGGCCATTACCAGGATTCCGTCGCGATCGGCGCGGTCCATGAAAGATTCGTCTTCAAGTTTTCCCTCGAGACGGATGGTATTTAGCCCCATTTCTTTCACGTAACGGAATTCCGCCTCACGGCGTGATTCGTCAACGCGCAGGAGCATGTCCGGAGCCCAGCCGCCGCCCCGAACGAGCACCGGCTTGCCGTTTACTTTAAGCAGACGGTAGCCGTCGGCGGTCAATTCGGAATCAGTCTGGACAATCCCGAAATGGATGGATTGCGTATCCGAAATCATATTCTGCGAAGTGACAAATTCGAGCGTAAGCTGGTGCAGGAACGGCTGCCCCATCTGGTAAGGCCACCAAAGTTTTGCGCGGAGCAGATTTAGCGACGGAACGGTTGCAGGTGAGATCGTAATTTCCTTCGTTTCGTTGGCCGCGAGTTCCACGTCCTGTGAAAAATCAATCGAGAGACCAGCGCCTGTGATTTTTCCGCGCAGCGTTCCCTTCACCGGCTCAGCATTGGAATTCTCCGCGAAGGCACGGACCGTGAGATGCGCGATTTCCGCTTTCGGCAATTCGAGTTTCGTTTCCACGAAGGGATGACGTATCGCGACCGGACCACTGGTAGAGAGCACAACTTCCTGCCACAGACCCATGTCCTTATCCGGCGGCGTCGGGTTCCAATCCACCCAGGTGATGCCAAGCTCGCCGGCTTTTGCAGCGGAGACGGAAACCGCGACGGCATTTTTTCCACCGGGGTGAACGAATTCGGTCACATTGAAATGGTAGCGACGAAATGCGCCAACTACCTGGTCCGAGCCGGCCACTTTCTTGCCGTTGATCCAGATCTCGGCGCGATAGTTGATACCGCGAAATTGCATCCAGATCTGTTTGCCTTTGTCAGAGGCCGGAACGTCAAATTCATTGCGATACCACCATGGCACGGCGTAGAGACTGTTGGCAGGCACTTCTTCGTTCGCGAATTGTCCGCCGATCTTATATTCGACACCGGGAAAAGAGCGCAGATTCATGCCGTAGTAGGGATGTTTGTAAACGCCGTTTTCGACGAGCACGGCAAAGACCGTTTTGGGCGCGGAGGTCGCGTACCAACCGCGAGTGGAAAATCCAGGCTCAGAAACCTGGCCGCCAAAAGCGGGAACCTGTGCGGAACTCTGCACCTTCCAGCCATCTTTGAGGACGGCTTGGGCTGCAACGGGAACCATGGCGAAGAAGAATAAAGCACTGACAGCAAAAATGGATGCGAGCGCACGAGAAATAAATGGCTCGTAAAACCGATGCATCCGAAAAATCGCCAAGCAGCGTTTGCGGCGAGAACTATTCTTCATCAGCAATACTCCAGCATTAAATCGTTTCAATGGCAAACCGCCCGATTATACCTGGTTGCCGCTGGTAGTGTAGTCCGGCACGGTTGCTGAGACAACCGCGGGATAGCGGAATCATCCACCACGAGGACATTCAGAGAACCGGCAAAAAAGCCCTCCGCACTTGGCGGAGGGCTTTTACGACTAGGCCCGGCGTTCAGCCGAAAGAGGTCGGCTACTTAGACGGATTGATAAAGGCGTTTTCGGCGTGCGAGAACTCGACTTCAGGAAGTTCAGTCTTGATCTGGACACGAACCAACTTGCCTTTCGCTCCTCCATCGCCCGCGAACGTGAGTAGATATTGATTGCTCAGATGGGCTTGAAGTTCTTCCAGATACGGTTTGAACGAAACCGGAGCACTGAACCCTAGATAGAAAGTCTCTCCGCCGGTCTCATCAGTCATCTTGTTGAGATTATTCTGGCCAAGGTTGACCAGCCCGAAAGAATGGCTGCGGTGCCCGGCACTTGGCGAATAGATGCTCCAAAGATTGACATTCCCGCGCTGCGCCCGGGAAATCACAGTGTCCAAGTCGGGATAAAACGGACCCCACGGTCCACGAAAATAATCTATGCCCGAGGAAATAACCAACAGAGAGCGACGGCTGCCCGTATCGGGCCAACGCTTTAACCAATCAATGACCGCCAAATATGGACTGGAGCCAGCGCCGAATCGGCCTAACGGGATCCGCAGTGCTTTCGCGGCAAGTGCGTGGTCGGTGGTAAAGTCCTGCGCGATTTTCGCTTCAGAGTTCGAGGCGTAGGCGACTGCCACTGCGGTGTTTGGCGGTTGCGCCATGATGAATTCCCGTAAGTCGTTCCACTGGCTGGCGACGCTGCTGTCCAGCGAATCGTCAATGAGGATCGCGAGACCCAGCGAGTCTGCTTTCTCCCATCCTGCAAGCTGCTTTCTTTCCTTATTTATGGTGAGTTGCACGTCACCCTTGGCGACGGGTGGAGGAGGAGCATTCTTCTTGCCGATAGCGGTAACAGTGATAGTGGCTTTACCGGCCGCAGCGGCGCTCGGCGTCTCCGCCCCTAGCATGGCGGCGCAAGCCAGCGATACAAACGCAGCTAGCGTTGCTGCAGTGCGAGTTATGGCGTTCATGATTCTTTCACTCCCTTTCGTTGGTTCTTTATGGTTAGATGCGGCGCGGGCTTTCCGGGTAATCGCCATATTGTAATAGCCCTTGCCGCTGCTGCTAGAAAAAATAATTGGACAATCGGTTATGAAACCCAGATTGGAGGAAAAAGTTTCTGCGACACAGACCGCGTTCGAGGTGTGCGTGATCGGAGGCGGAGCCACGGGCGCGGGATGCGCGCTGGACGCGCAACTGCGCGGCTTGAAGACAATTTTATTGGACGCCGGCGATTTCGCTTCGGCAGCCTCGAGCGCTTCGACCAAGCTGGTGCACGGCGGCGTGCGCTACCTGGAGCAGGCCGTCAAAAACTTTAATCTGGAAGAATATCGGATGGTAAAAAACGCGCTTCGCGAGAGGCTGTATATGCTGGCGAACGCGCCCCATCTCGCGCATCCCGCGCATTTTCTTGTGCCCGTGTATTCCTGGGCCCGCGCTGCTTACTACCTGGCGGGCATGAAGTTGTACGATGCGGTTGCAGCCGAGAGCAATCTGTTCCCGAGCCGCTTTCTTTCACGGCGGGAAACGCTCAATCGTATGCCCGGACTGAAGTCGCGAGGACTTCGCGGAGCTGTCTGCTATTCTGACGGCCAGTTTGACGATGCCCGATATGATTTGGCGCTGATCGAAACTTTTGTAACGGCAGGTGGATCGGCGCTCAACTACGCGCGAGTCAGCGGATTTGAGCGTAACGATGACGGAATGCTCTCTGCAGCAACGGTTCGCGACGAGGTTTCGGGAGAAATGTTTTCTGTTGCGGTAAGAAAGTTCGTGAACGCGACAGGAACCGATGCCGACAAGATTCGCTCGCTGGCAAACCCTATGCTTGCCGCGAGAATGCGCCCAAGCAAGGGCGTGCACCTTCTTTTTTCCGCCGAAACATTTGCTGGAAGGGACGCCCTCCTGGTTCCCCACACCGAGGACGGCCGGGTTATTTTCGCGCTACCCTGGCAAGGACGATTGCTTGTGGGAACGACCGACGACGAAGTGACGCCCGCTACCAGAATGGTGGTGACGAAAGACGAAGCGGAATATTTGTTGCGGCAGCTGAACCCCTATGTGGAGAGTCCACTCCGCCGTCAACAGGTGCTGAGCGGAATGGCGGGATTGCGGCCGCTGGTAGCGGCAGCTCATGGAAAAACGGCGACCAGTAGGCTTA
>Ga0137407_10003335_pt1 | contig 10668 bp, 5 predicted proteins | sample CZOMad2_2_16fung_FD_108410 | JGI IMG/M metagenome (GOLD analysis project Ga0137407, IMG submission 108410) | Vadose zone soil fungal communities from Angelo Coast Range Reserve, California, USA - CZOMad2_2_16fungal (Illumina Assembly) | ecosystem: Environmental > Terrestrial > Soil > Vadose zone...
CCTGCTGTGCCTTGGCCAGGTACGCTTCGGCGAGCCCCTGGTTGCCGGCGTCGAGGTGCAGGGTGGCCAGGCCGTCGTAGCACGGAAAGAGGAGCTGCGGCTCTCCGACTTGCTCGGCCAACTCGAGCGCCTCCTGGTAAGAAGCAAAGGCCTCGGCGTGGTCGCCATGGCACTGGTGAATCTGGCCCAGCACGATCAGTGGCACCGCCAGGTGATCGAGCAACCCTAGCCGGCGGTCGAGATCGATGGCGGTCCGCGCCGCGTCGAGGCCTTCCGCCTCGCAGCGATCCGTCAGCGCGCAGTAGGCCACGGCGAGATTGGCGTAGAGGCGCGACTGGAAGCCGAGATCGCCCACCTTCTTGGCGGTCTCGAGCCCTCTGAGGCACGTCTCGATACTCCGGCGCGGGTCGAGCGAGCTGTAGAGCACTCCCAGATTCGTATACCCGCGGCAGGCGGCCTGCAACAGATCGCGCGCCTCGGCCAACCCGATGCTCTGCTCGATCTGAGCGACCGCCTCCGGGAGACGCCCCGTTCGCGCGAGCGCCACCCCCAGGGTGTTGTAAGCCTGCGCGCGCATCGCCGCGGCCTCGCGGGCCCGCTCGGGGTTGGTCGACGCCTCCTCCTCGCTCGCCGCTTCCGCCAGGGCCCGCTCGGCCCACTCGATGGCACCGGCGTTGTCGCCGGCGCGAAACGCCAGGCGGCCCATCTCCTGGAACAAGTGCGCGCGCTCGAGGGGATCGCCGTCATCGCCGAGCCGGTCGAGCCCCGAGGCGAAGCAGGCGCCGGCGCGCTCGCGGTCTCCGGCTTCCCAGTGCAGCGCACCGAGCTTGCGATGGAGCCGCGCCGCCGCACTGCGATCCCCGGCCGCCTCGGTCGCCTGCCCTAACAAGTCATAGTGCTTGAGAGCATCGGCGCGGCGCCCCGTCAGCCCCAGCAGATCGGCGAGACGCTCGCGCGCGGCCCACGTCTCGACGTCGCACGCCTGGCACTCGGCCAAGGTTTGGAGCGCGCGCTCGTAATGGCGGATCGCGTCATCGTTGGCGTAGACCGCCCGCGCCCAGTCGCCGGCGGCCAGGAGATAGCGCGCGCCCCGGGGCTTGTCCGCGCTGAGGCTCCAGTGGTGGCCGAGGGCTTCAAGATCGCTCAGCCGCTCGGGATGCGGGCCGGTGACCCGCTCGAGCGCGCGCCCCGCCGTCTCGTGCAGCTCGGTGCGGCGCGAGAGCAGGAGATTCTGATAGACGACCTCGTGCACGAGCGCATGGGTGAAGCGATATCGCGCCCCATCGCGCCCGGATCCGGCCGGCTGGATCAGATCGGCGACGACCAGACGGTCGAGCGTGGCCTGGACGGCTCCCGCGTCGGTCACAATGTCGCGTAGAAGCGCATCGTCGAACTCCGCGCCCAGCACGGCGGACTCCTGAAGGAGGCGCCGCGCGTCGGCGGGAAGTCGATCGACCCGCGAGAGCAACAGGCCGTGCAGGGTGGCCGGGACGTCGACCGCCTCGTAGGCGGCCGTGGCCGCCCAGCGATCGCCTTCGCGGACGAGCACACCCTTGCTCACCAGGCTGCGCACGATCTCTTCCACGAAGAGGGGATTGCCGCCGGCGCGCGTCGCGACAAAATCCTGAAGTCGGCCGAGCTGCTCGCCGACCGAAAGGCCGAACAGGCCGCCCACGAGCGATCGGGCCTCGTCCGACGAGAGAAGATGGACGCGGATGACCGATTGGGCGGCCCGCGTGACGAGCGGCGGTCGTGTCTCCGGCCGGTGGGATAGAAGCACCATCAGCGGCCGGTCCGCGAGGTGATCGGCGACGTTCCGCAGAAGGTCGATCGAGGCGCTATCGGCCCAGTGCTGATCGTCGACCACGATCATGAGCGGCTCGTGCTGCAGACGCCGCTCGATCAGCGCGCGCGCCGCCAGCGCGATCTGGCGCTGCAGCTGCTCGGGCTCGACGTCTCGAGGCTTTGCGTCTTCCACGCCGAGCACGTAGCTGAGCACCGGGGCGATCGCCTCGGCCTCCTCGGCCCGAGCCCCGAGCGCCCTGAGACCCGCGGACAGCTTCTGCCGCGCGACGTCGAGCGAGTCGGCCTGGTCGACCTTGTACGCCTCGCGGAAGAGCGCGCCGAAGATGCCGTAGGTCGGCTCGCCCAGCGAGGAGCACACCGCGCGGCGTACGACCGTGCCGGCGAGCCGGCCCTCGGCTTCGAGCCGCGTGAAGAATTCGGCGAGGAGCCGCGACTTGCCGGTTCCGGCCTCGCCGACGAGGCTGACCATCTGGGCTCGGCCGCGCTGCATGCGGTCGAACGCCTTCATCAGCTGATCGAGCTCGTCCGCGCGGCCGACGAGCGGCGCCGCGAGCCCGAGCGCGGCGAGCCCGCGGCCGGATCGGGGCTCGGCGAGCGCGCCGAGGAGCCGGTGGACCACGACCGACTCCACCTTGCCGCGCAGGGTCAGCTCGCCCGCGGGCTCGAACGAGAATCGGTGTCGTGTCAGCGCGTGGGTGGCTTCGGAGACCAGGATGGTGCCGGGCGCCGCGGCAGCCAGCAGGCGCGCCGTCGTGTTCACCGTGTCGCCGGTGACCGCATACGCGGCCCCCGCGGCGGCGCCGAGGCTCCCGGCGACGACCGGGCCGCTGTGGACTCCGATGTGGAGCACCACGCGCTGGCCGAGGCGCGCCGCCCATCGCTCGCCGAGCTCGGCGCCGCGCTCGAGCATCCGCAACGCCGCGTCGAGCGCCCGCCGCGGGTCGTCTTCGTGAGCGACCGGCGCGCCGAAGACCGCCATGACGGCATCGCCCACGAATTTCTCGACGAAGCCGTCGTAGCGCTCGATCGCCTGCGCCATCGTCTCGAACAGCGCGTTCTGGAACGCGCGAACCACCTCGGGATCGAGCCGCTCGGACAACGACGTGAATCCGGACAGATCGGCGAAGAGGACGGTGACCTGGCGGCGGTCGGCTTCGCGGGAGTCCGACTGCATGACCGGCGCCGCGGTCTTGTCCGCGCCGGCAGGGGCAGGGCTCCGAGCCGCGCCGCAGCGGGGACAGAACGCGAAGTCGGGCTCGCACAGGGATCCGCACGCGGCGCAGGGTGCCGGCAGCCGACGTCCGCAGCGCGGGCAGAACGCGAAGTCGGCAGTCGTCTCGAGGCCGCAGCCTGCGCACGCCATCGTACTGAACAGTCTACCGGAAGGGCCTCGCTTCGTCTTGACCGCCATTGTTCGGTAGGGCTACCCTCGCCGCACCATTTCCCCGCGGCGAGACCCGCGTTTCGGAGTGATTGCCCCTGGCAAGGAGGCGATGCGATGACCAGACGCACCCGACAGATCGTGGCCGGTGTGCTCGCGCTGACGTCGGCCGCGCTGACGCACGCGGTCATAGCCCCCGAGTCCCGCGCGGATGCCCCCGCCGGTCAGATGACGTGGGCGATTCACTTCACCCTGGCGCCGACGCTCTTCGAGCCCGCCGAGACACCCGGCCTCATCACGCCCTTCATGATCCTCTATGCGCTCCACGACGCCATGCTGAAGCCGATGCCCGGCAAGAGTATGGCGCCCAGCCTGGCCGAGTCGTGGAACATGTCGCTCGACGGGCTCGTCTACGAGCTTGTCTTGAGAAAGGGCGTGCGCTTCCACAACGGCGAGCCCGTGACCGCCGAAGACGTCAAGTTCTCGTTCGAGCGATACCGCGGGATCTCGGCGAAGATGCTCAAGGACAGGGTGGCCTCGGTCGAGACGCCGGATCCCGCCCGAGTCCGCTTCCGGCTCAAACAGCCGTGGCCCGACTTCATGACCTTCTACGGCACGCCGGCCACCGGGGCGGGCTGGATCGTCCCCAAGAAGTACGTCGAGAAGGTGGGCGAGGAGGGCTTCAAGAAGCATCCGATCGGCGCCGGGCCCTATCGCTTCGTCTCGTTCAATCCCGGCGTCGAGCTCGTGCTCGAGGCCTTCGATGGTTACTGGCGCAAGACGCCGAGCGTGAAACAGCTCTCGTTCAAGGTGGTCACCGACAGCTCCACGCGGCTGGCCATGCTCAAGCGGGGTGAGGCCGACATCGCCTACGCGACCACCGGGCCTCTCGGCGAGGAGGTGCGGCGTTCGCCCGGGCTCACCTTGCACCCGACGCCGTTCTCGAGCACTCACTGGCTCGTCTTCGCCGACCAGTGGGACACGAGCTCCCCGTGGCACGACCGCCGCGTCCGGCTCGCCGCCACCTACGCCGTCGACCGTCAGGCAGTCAACCAGGCGGAGACGCTCGGGTTCTCGAAGATCACGGGCAGCATCATTCCCGCGAGCTTCGATTTCTACTGGCAGCCGCCGGTCTATCCCTACGATCCGGCCAAGGCCAAACAGCTGCTCGCGGAGGCCGGCTACCCGAAGGGCTTCGACGCCGGAGATTTCAATTGCGACGCCGGCACCAGCAACTATGCGGAGCCCGTGCTCAATTATCTTCAGGCGGCGGGAATCCGCACGCGGCTTCGCCCGATCGAGCGCGCGGGATTCCTCAAGGCGTACCAGGAGAAGAAGCTGAAGAACGTCATCCATGGCTTGAGCGGCGTCGCCGGAAACGCGGCGACGCGGATCGAGTCGTTCACGGCCTCGACGGGCGCCTACGCGTACGGCGGCTATCCGGACATCGACGGACTCGTCCGAGAGCAGGCGACCGAGCTCGATACGAAGAAGCGCGAGGCGATCCTGCACCGGATCCAGCAGCTGATCCACGAGAAGGTCATGTACCTGCCGATCTGGCAGCTCGCGCTGCTCCAGGCGTCCGGTCCGCGCGTCGCCGAGTCGGGGCTCGGCCTCATCAACGAGTATCCGTGGTCGGCGCCGTACGAGGATCTGAAGCTCAAGGCCAGGTAGCCGCCCGCCGCTCTGCCGCGATGTTTGCGCTTGGAAAGCGCGCTGGCTTACACTCGGCGCGATCTTTCGCGTGTTGGGACTCGCTCGGCGCGAAGGAGCAGGAGAATTCCGTCCCCGATGGCTGAGACGATCGGCAAGTACGAAGTAGTCGAGCTGATCGGTCGGGGCGGCATGGGCACCATCTTCAGAGCTCGCGATCCTGTCCTGGAGCGCGCGGTGGCGCTCAAGGTCGTGTCAAGCCTCGAGGTGACTCCGGAGCTTCGCGCGCGCTTCTTCCGCGAGGCCCAGGCCTGCGCCCGGCTCAGCCATCTGAACATCGTCACGATCCACGACATCGGAGAGGACGGGGGCCGGCTCTTCATCGTGATGGAGCTGCTCGAGGGCGAGGAGCTCCGGCAGCTCATCGCCCGGCGGGCGCCGCTCACGCTGGAGGACAAGCTGTCCCTTCTCAAGCAGCTCTGCGACGGGCTTCACTACGCGCATCAGAAGGGCATCGTGCACCGTGACATCAAGCCCGCGAACATCTTCCTCGCGCGCAATGGCCGGGTGAAGATCCTCGACTTCGGGATCGCGCAGATCGCCGCCGTCGCCACCCAAGGCGATCTCACGCGGACCGGGATCATCATGGGGACGCTCCGCTACATGGCCCCCGAACAGGTCCGGGGGAGAGCGGATCATCGCTCGGACATCTTCTCGGTCGGAGCGGTCTCCTACGAGCTCTTGAGCGGGCGCCCGCCGTTCTCGGGGCAGGATCCGCTCCAGGTCCTCGAGCAGCTGCGGACGGAAACACCGCCCCGGCTCGCCGAGCTCGATCAGAGTCTCCCGCCCGAGCTGTCGGTCATCGTGGAGCGGGCGATGATGAAGGAGCCCGAGGGTCGCTTCGGCGATCTCGGGCAGATGGCCGCGCAGCTCGAGCTGGTGCAGCGGAGGCTCGCTGAAGAAGCGAATCGGGGACGCGTGCACCGACAGCTCCTGGATCCCGAGTGGGTGCGCAGGGCCCCGGTCGAACAGCCCGAAGCAGCTCGTCAGGAGGTCGAGGTGGTCGTGCCGGCGGACAAAAGCACGGAGCCGGCCGCGCCGACGCCCACGCTCGCCGATCCGATCGACTCGCCCGTCGCACCACCCCTCGCCGCATCCATACCCGAACCGGCGATCGACCGGCCGCAATCAGCCATCGCCCGCACAGGATCCGGCAGTCCCTGGCCACAACGCGATGGCGACTCAGCACCGGAGACCAGTCAACCGTGGATCCGTCGGGTACCGCGAATCGCGATCGGGACCGGCGCGGTGGCCGCCGGACTGGTCATCGCCGTCCTCTACTACTCGCAGCCGCCGGCGGGTCCTCCTGGTTCGCCTGCCGCCAAGCCGGCCGAAACCATATCGGACGACACCGCGGTCAAGAACGCTGCGATGGACGAGCTGCGCAATCGTCTGAGCCTCGTCCGCGACGAGGCGGCCCGCGGAGAGGCCGAAAAGCGGGCGCCCGCCCAGTTTGCCGTCGCGCTCAAGAAGGCGCAGGAGGGCGATCTTGCGCTCGGGCGGAAGGACGCGGCGACCGCCGAGCAGCGCTATCGGGAGGCGATCGACGCGTTCGGGCTTGCGACCGGCGAGGCGAGCCGGTCGATCTCCCCACCGCGGGCCGGGAGCGAGGTGCGTGCCGTCGCGAGCCGCGCCATCAAGACTCCTCCTGACCAACCCGCGACGGCCGCACCGGCGACAAGCGCGCCGGGCCGAACGAGCCCTCCCGCACGCGACCAAGACAAGACCGCGTCGGTTGATCCGGGCGCCGCGGCCGCGCGCGCGGAAGCGGATCAAGCCCGATCGCGCATGATCGCGGCCAGACGCGCGGCCGAGCAGGCCGCGGCCGGTTTCTACGCCCGCAAGCGCTTCACCGCGGCTCAGAGCAAGGAGCGCGACGGGATGGCCGCGCATGGGAAATCAGACTTCGCCGCGGCCACCGGCCGGTTCACCGAGGCCGAATCCGAGTATCAGGCGTCGGTGAAAGAGGCCGCGGTCGAGGCGGAGAAAGACGCCCAGCTCGCGGTCTTGAAGGCCAGCCTCGATCAGGCGCATGCCTCCGTCGCCGCGCGTCGTCAACAGGCTCTCGCTGCGGAGGCGGACAACCTCGCCAGAGACCTTTTCGACCGCGCGCAGGCCCGGCAGGTCGAGGGCGACGAGCTGGCGGGCCGCAAAGATCTTGCCGGGGCCGCTCGGGCCTATCGGGAAGCTGCCGCGCGGTACGGAGAGGCGATGGTCCGGGCGCGAGCGGCTCGGGCAGGAAAGTGACCGACGTCAGGGGCTGACGCCGCTCGACTGGCGCACGAGCTCAACGGGGCCACTGGGCTCCCAGTTCGCGCGCGATGTTCCGACGCCCGCCATGTAGTCTGGGTCTACTCGCGTCAGCGTGATCTGCTGGCCGTAGCCTGATTGGGGATCCAGCACGAGCGTGCGCCTGCCGTTCGCGTCGCCAAACCGACCTTGGACATTGACGGAGATGGCTTCATCCCGGACGCTGAAGGTCAGGATTCCTGACACGCCGAACATGCCGGGGACCGGAGTCTCCTCCTGGCTGAGAATCAAGAGAGTCAAAGGAGTCGCGGCCCATGTCCCTCTCCACGTGCCTCGGATATCCGGCACGGGGTCCGTCGCCGTCGGGTTCGGACTAGACGAAACCGGCCGCGGCGGAGAACCTCCGGCGCCGGGGATTTGATGGCCCTTGCCGTACATGCATTGCATGTAGCTCATGTCATAGCGACGCTGCCCCGAGATGTCGGCGCTCTGTATCGTCTCGGTCTGTCTCGCCGCCCACTGACGGCAGATCGTATCGTCGGCTTGAAATTGCTCGAACGGTTTCTCGCTCCCCGGAAGCACCATCACGCTCGGGCCGGTGGGCGCTGTCGCGCAGGCGGCCAGGAGCAGTGCGATTGCGGGGGACCAGCTCCTCATCGATCAGTATTATCGCCCTCCAGGCCACCCCTGGGGGCCTTGCTGGTGCGCGTCATGGCGTTCGGCTAGACTTCCCGCAATCATGCTCGCGCGGGGGGACCAGCGATGAATGAAAACTCCCAGAACCTCGATTGTCTCGCCGGGATCCGGGTGGTCGACTTCACCCAGTTCGAGGCGGGTACGTCGTGTACCGAGGCGCTCGCCTGGCTCGGCGCCGAGGTCGTCAAGATCGAGAACCCGAAGACCGGGGATCCCGGCCGCCGGCTGCGGCCGGGGAAGCCCAACGACGACCCGTGGTACTTCCACATGTTCAACGCGAACAAGCGATCGCTGGCGATCAACCTCAAATCGCCGCGTGGACTCGAGCTCGTCAAGGAGATGCTGAAGAAGGCCGACGTCACGGTCGAGAACATGGCGCCCGGGACGATAGAGCGGCTCGGGCTCGGCTATGACGAGGTGAAGAAGCTCAACCCCGGCATCATCTTTTGCCAGATCCAGGGCTTCGGCACCGGGAGCAAATACGAGAGCGGTCTCGCCTTCGACATGATCGCTCAGGCCGCGGGCGGCATGATCAGCGTCACCGGCGAAGCCGACCGGCCGCCGGTCAAGCCCGGCCCGAGCTTCGGCGATACCGGCACGGGCATGCTGATGGCGGTGACCATCCTCGGCGCGCTGCTCGAGCGGCAGCGCACCGGCAAGGGCAAGCGGCTTCAAGTGGCGATGCAGGACGCGATGCTCCACTACATGCGCACCTGCTTTGCCACGCAGGCGCGCACCGGCAAGGCGGCGGGGCGCCGCGGCGGGAAATCCCTGGGCGGCAACAATTCGCCCTCAGGCCTCTATCAGTGCAAGCCCTTCGGCTCGAACGACTGGATCTACATCACCACGAGCCGCGGTAATCCCGAGCATTGGGGCCGGCTGATGAAGCTGATCGGGCGCGAGGAGCTGATCGATGATCCGCGCTTCGCTACCGGCCCCGCGCGGATCGAGCGCGAGGCCGAGGTCGACGCGATCATCACGGAGTGGACGCGCCGGCACACCAAGGAAGAGGCGATGACCTTGATCAGCGGTGTCGGCGTACCGGCTGGCGCGGTCTTCGACACGATGGAGCTGCAGAACGATCCGAGCTTCGAGAAGCGCGGCATCATGCAGGTGATGGAGCACCCGAACGGGCCGTTCAAGATGCCCACCTGGCCGGTGCGGGTCGACGGCAGACCGGCGCAGCTCAGGCCCTCACCGCTCCTGGGCCAGCACGGCGCTGAAGTGCTGAACAGCTGGATCGGCATCGGTGCCGACGAGATCGCCAGGTTGAAGAGCGAGGGCGTTCTCTAGATGGAGAAGCTCCAGGGCCGTGTGGCGGTCGTGACGGGCGCGGCGAGCGGGATCGGGCTCGCGCTCTCGGAGCGGTTCGCCGCCGAGGGCATGAAGATTGTCATGGCCGACGTCGAGATGGCCGCGCTCGACACCGCCGCCGCTGCCGTCAAGGAGAAGGCGCCGGCGGTGCTGGCGGTGCGTGTCGACGTGTCTCGCGCCGAGGACGTCGAGCGGCTCGCCCGCGAGACCTACGCCGTCTTCGGTGCCGCGCACGTGGTCTGCAACAACGCGGGGGTGGCGGTGATCGGCGCCGTCCACGAGCACTCGCTGGCGGACTGGCAGTGGGTGATGGGCGTGAACCTCTGGGGCGTGATCCATGGCGTGCGGGCCTTCGTCCCGCGGATGCTGGCCGGCGGCGACGAGGGCCACATCGTGAACACGGCGTCGATGGCCGGCCTCACCACCGCGCCGTTCATGTCGGTCTACGACGTCACCAAACACGGCGTGGTGGCGCTGTCGGAGTCGATGTTCAAGGAGTTCGAGGCCACTGACGCGCCCCTCGGCGTATCGGTGGTCTGCCCCGGCTTGATCAACACGAGCATCATGCGGTCGTCACGCAATCGGCCGCCCGAGCTGGCCGAGGAGGGCAAGGCCGGGCCCATGGCCCAGGCGTTCGGCCAGGCCCTCGGCGACCGGCTGACCCGCGGCTACCCGCCGGCAGAAGTCGCCGAGCAGGTCCTGCGGGGCATTCGCGAGAAGCGGTTCTACGTCGTCCCGGCTCAGCCGGAGGTCCGAGAGTGGGCGACGATTCGCGCCCAGGACATCATCGGACTTCGGAATCCGACCGCGCGTCGTTAGGTTGTCTCGCTCGTGCGCCTATGGGCCGGCGGCGACCACCACGTTGCTGACCGTCGCGTCGAGGTTCGCCAGCACCCCGACGAAGGCGAGCGGCGAGGCGGCTCGGGCCGCGCTCGTGTAGAAGACGACACCGTTCTTCGCGTAGGTCACTTCGCTCGCCTGGACCGTGATGCGAAAGACGTCACCGGTCACGAAGGTCGTGTCGGCCCGGTACACGCCGTTCTCCCGAACCTCTGCGATCCCCGCCTGCAGGCGGATGCCGAAGTCGATGTTCTCGCAATCGGGCTCCGTGCCGGCCCGAGCGAGCCCGCCCAGGCGGAGCAGGGGCGTTTCCATCGCAGTAAACTCTGCGTATCCGTTGGCGGCGATCCGCCGCCGGGAGGTGGCGCTGGCGTCGAAGCAGCCATCGCAGCCGCTGGTCTTCCTCAGCGAGCTCCCCGTCGCGGTCACATGCGCCATGTCGACCCAGAACGACTCGGTGTTGTTGATGAAGAGCGAGACGGTGGAGCGGACGTTCGCCACCACGAGATCCGGACTGCCCTCGCCGGTGAAGTCGCCCACTGCAACGGGACCGGGAACACCCGTCGCTTCGAAGCTCAGCGGCGCCTGGACGGTCCCGTCGCCGTTGCCCCGCAGTACCCACAGCGCGAAGACCTCGGTGGACATGGTCGACAGAACGTTGGTCACCG
>Ga0137407_10003336_pt1 | contig 10667 bp, 13 predicted proteins | sample CZOMad2_2_16fung_FD_108410 | JGI IMG/M metagenome (GOLD analysis project Ga0137407, IMG submission 108410) | Vadose zone soil fungal communities from Angelo Coast Range Reserve, California, USA - CZOMad2_2_16fungal (Illumina Assembly) | ecosystem: Environmental > Terrestrial > Soil > Vadose...
GCCGGGTTGAGTAAGTTTTCGGATCAAATCCTTTCGGGAGCTTGCCGCAAATCTGACCGGGTCCAACTTCCGCTTGCGCGTCTGCTCGCGAGCCTCGCGCATTTTCGCGGGTGAAGTCCGTATCCATGGCGTAGATTGTGTCGAACCGCCAATTATCGCCGACATGGTCGTTATGAGTGTGGGAGTTCAGCACGACGATCGGCAGCCGGGTCAGCTCGGAGGTAGCCTTCTTCAGATCGCTGATGCCCATGCCAGTGTCGAACAGCGCTGCCCGCTTGTCGCCGACAATGAGGTAACTGATGACTTCTTCCGACTGATGCGACTCGTAAATGGCGAAAACGGCGGGTGCGGCTTTATAGACCTCAAACCAGGGATCGCTGATGGGCACGCGCTCGAGAACTTTGTATTCCGGGCGGGGCAGGCGCGGCACCACTCGGGAATTTTCGTCTGTGAAAACAGGACTGGTATGGAAAGAGCGAAGAAAGCGAGGGATTTGAGGCGGAACGGCTGCTTGATGGAGACTGACACCGGTCTATGGAAATTCAATCGATTCTTGCCTCAAAATCATTGCCAGAAGCCGGATTCCGCAAAAATGTTGTTATTTGATGATCCATCAATGTGTTGGTTCTCGCATTCGTCTGGATCATCGTAGCGCCGGCGGTCCCGCCCAACCGATAGTCATTGAGCCGTCTCCAACTTTCCAGTTGCACGGTTGTACTTCCGATCGCTCTTCAAAGGAGCGCAGCTATATCCTGCCGGACACTTTAAAGCCGACGGCCGAGAATCGTGGGACTGCGCAACCGCCATAAAACTGATAAGTTCATGCCGATCTTCTGTCGAGACATACTCGAACAGGGCGCACTGATCTTCTACTTCATGGCGCAGAGGCTGCAGTTGCATTATGTCATTTACGTAGTGATGTGAGTAAGGGTTGATATTGTGTTTCTTCGAAATCGCAGCCTGGATCGCTTCATGACAAGCGCGATCATGTTCCTCATGGCTGCCTTCGTGTTTGCGAACAAACTTGTCGACACGAGATTCTCCTTTTTGCTGCGCATGGACCGTGACATTAACGACAAGCATCAGTGCAACCAACGCGAGAAGTCTATAGGTGAGTTTCATTGTGCTCCTCCTGAGCCTCTGGGGCGATCATGTGTGGCGATCACAAAATTCTCCAAATCCTGTGACTTGGCGCGTTTCCTCAGAGCCCGGCGTGACAACCTAACTGCCCAAGACGAGTCTCGCCTGCCAAACCATGTCTCCATCCTCAAGTCTTGCCCTGATAGAAGAAACTTGACTCCGTCAGCTGTCAAGATCGGCTTCTCAGCGATATCCTTTCGCAGTGCCCTGAGTGGCTCTTGGTAAGATAGATGTTAATGCGATTCATGGAACTGTGCTTATACACCAGAGTGATGGGTGGTAACCATGTTTTGATTACCTTCGTGCCAGACCTTCTCGGAGATCGACAGGCCAAGATAAGTGTGAGCTAGAGCGTTGTTTGTCAGAGTACCACGAGTGAAGGTCACGGACAGTCCACCAACCGGTGCGACCGAACAGCGCTCAAAAACGATCGTGGACAGCTACAGGCAGCGGCAGCGCCGAAATGAGCTCCAACTCTGTCCAGCACGATGATCTTGCAATATTAAACCGCATCCGGCTTTCTGGAATATATTTGGTCCCGAGAAACCAAGGCAGCCGGATCTCCAGCTGAGTCTTTTGGGCATTCTGGGTATGTCATCTGGACAAGTCGGGGGGAAGTTCTCCATAAGCGCGCCGGTGGTTCAGAAAGTTACACGGGTTGATTCCCCGCTGTCTGCAGTTTGAACTTCTGGAGTCTTCACGTGCTCGGGACGGAAGCCGATTCCGATTATGCGGGCGGGAATGCGCCGCAGAATTGGCCAGCGCCGGAGCAGCTTCAGAGGCCATGGAAGGGTCAACGGTTTTGCGCTGCCAAGGACCCGCCGGGTGACATTGTTTTGAATGACGATTTGAAGTCCCTGCGTGGCCCGAGTCGGGAAATTCCTCCGTTGCTGGACCGCGTGAAGCTCGCTTTCGGCGGGACTTCTTTGCAAAAGTTTTGGGCCGATTATGTTCGCCGTTGCAACCGCGTCTTGAATCGCGAGATTGATCCCTACACCTCCGATAGGCGACATCGCATGTGCTGCATCCCCGATACAGAGCAGTCCGGGCCGCGACCATCGTGACAGCCGGTCCACGGCGACCGTCAAGAGGCTGATCTGCTCCCAATCTTGCAGCTCTCCTGTTCGGTCGCGCAAGAATGTTGCGAGAGCTGCAATTTCGTCTCGAAAGGATTCCAGTCCTCTTCGCCTGATTGCGTCGGCTGTGCCTTTAGCGATGACGAAGGCGCATTGCCAATAGTCCTCGCGATTAAGGAGAACGAGAATTTTGCCCCGGTCGATGTGGCCAAAGGTCTGCCCCGGATCAGTGGGACGGCGGCTGATCCGCATCCACATCACATCCATCGGAGCGCCGAGATTGATCACTTCGAGGCCTGCACGCTCGCGGACTACAGAATGCCGCCCATCAGCCCCAACAGTCAGCTGGGCGCGAATTTGCAGCGCCCCCTCCGGCGTTTTTACGTGCACTCCCGCTACAGCGCCTTTCTCCTCGATGAGATCGGTCACCTCCGCCTGCATCTTCAAGTGGAATGTGGAATAACGCCTGGCCTGCTCGGTGATGAAGTCGAGGAAGTCCCACTGTGGCATGAAAGCGAGGAAACGGCAGTGAGTCGGGAGATGGGTGAAATCCGCAATCGTGACGATATCCTGTCCCACCTGACCGGCGAGCTCTCGTATTTCCTGATGCGGGCGTTTCAGGAACTCGTCCAGAATACCGAGTTCATGCATAATCTCAAGTGTGGATGGATGGATGGTATCCCCGCGAAAATCACGTAGGAAATCGGCGTGCTTTTCGAGCACGAATACATCGATGCCCATGCGCGCAAGAAGAAAACCCAACATCACGCCGGCAGGGCCGCCTCCGGCAATGCAGCAGCGAGTGTAAATCGCCTCGTTCATGCGACCGACATCCATTATGATCCGTGAGTCGCGATCCCCAATCGCGTGGTGATGCCTCTTGAATTTCAGACTCACTTAGATCCGTTTGTGCGGATTACTTGCGAATTGCCGTTCTTGCTAGGAATCGCCAACTCTCTCAGGCCCAGAACTGGCATCCCTACCGTAGAGGCGAAACCACCAAGGACTATCCACAGGGGCAGTACGGTATTGGCAAATTGCGCTAGAAGCTGATCTTCAGGATCTGACCTCCATTGCCCACGAACCATCCAGCTTTCGGACTGGCAAAAGCCACCGCCCAGAAGCCGCTCACTCCGGGCAGTGCGAACCAAGTGTTTCCCTCATCGGGAGTCCAGGCCGCTGATCCTGAGTCGAAGTTCGGCGCCGTCTCAGCGGTGATCACAACAACATGGTCGTAGTCGTGGTCTGCTCGTTCAAAATCGTGATGGCCGACGCCGTGCACGAAGCTCAGGCAGAAAATGGCTCCTGGCACGGGCGGCTTATTGGTAAGAGTCCAGGTGCGGCCGCCGTCGTTTGACGTGGCCGCGTCGGCGGAACTGTTTGATGCCAAGTCGCCGCCAGCCACCATCCCATTCCAGGGGTCACGGAACGCCACCGTGATGGCGCCCGCGCTGGGCGAGCTCAGCAGCGGGGTGTCATATGCGTTCCAGGTGTCGCCTCCATCTCTGGTGGCTAAGATCCTCGCGATGGTTGAACCGCCGGTGGCAATCCAGGCATTTCTTCCGCCCTGCGTTGCGACGCAGGTTCCACTCGCCGCAAACGAGGCTTCCCCCGCCAATGCTGGCGGCAAATTAGCGGCGATGGATTCCCAGGTCATTCCATCGAGCGTGCGAAGGTCGGGGAATACTCCACTCACCGAATCGCTGTGCGCAATGCCCCGCCTCGGAGTCCAGAACGCGAAACAATCATAGAATGCATTCACAGTCTCATTCGTGAACTGGATTGTCCAGGTCGCTCCACCGTCAACGGTTTTGTAGATGCGAAAATCTGTGGTGTTATCTCCGATGGACATCAGATAGGCAACCTTGTCGCTCACGCCCTGCACATCACGGAATTGGAGATTTTCGGCTCCCGGCACGACAGCGGCTTTCCAGGTCTCTCCGCCGTCAGTCGTGACCACATACGTGCCGCCGGTTCCGGCTGCCCAGACCACACGGGAGTTTACCGGACTGACAGAGATCAGCAGCTGCGTGGTGCCGCTCTTTTGTGGAGTGAGTTTTGGTTGGTGAATTTCGTGTGCTTGGGCAAAGCCGAAGGTTGCGGAGGCGTTAATCAGGAAAATGGCCAGTGAACGTTTCAACATAGGGGGTCTCTCCGAACGGGAATTCGCGGCGCGCAGGAAGTATAGGAGCCGTCGCAAAACGGTGTCAAACTTGCAAACCCTGAGCCTCAAACCCGACGAAGAGTTTGTGCGCGGCAACTAGTCCGACGGAATTTCAGGTTCTTAAATATTTTGGTCCCGAGAAGACAACGCACGCCTAGTTCTCAAATAATCTTTTGAGCATTTGGTATATAGGTTCTGATTAATATTGACCGGGCGGGAGAATGACCAGACGCGGTCCGACGAGCGGCCTTGCACAACTATTTTAGATTAATTACCCGATTATGGCCCGGTGCCGGTGCCATCCGCCGGGCCTCCATCCTCTTTATATGCTTAAGGCCGCGTCGGTAGCGGGTGTGAACGCTGGAGGTGTGTCCTGATGGAGTGCTTGTGACGCCGCTGTGACGGAAGGATTTTCCGGAAGCATTTCGGACGTGCTGGGCTGGGGCTTAGCGCCTGCCCAAAGGGTATTCATGCGATCAATAGCTTTGATCTTATAGGTAGGCGAGAGGTGGGCGTATCGCTGCGTCATGGTGATGGACTTGTGGCCGAGGATCTCTTTAAGGATGTAGAGGTCGCCCCCGGCCATCACGAACTGGCTGGCGAAGGTATGGCGGAGATCATGGAAGTGTAGGTCAGTAAGCTCGGCCCGCTTGCAGGAGTTCAAGAATCCCGTCCGGACATCCACGATGTGACCACCACATCGACTGGAGAAGACCAGGTCTGTGCCCGGCCGGTGAGGATAAGCTCGGAAGAGTGCGGACAACGTCGCATCCATGGGTACGTGCCGCGATTCGCCATTCTTCGAGTCCCGGACCAGAATGAAGCCAGATGCAAAGTCCAAGTCATACCAGCGCAGGTTTAGGATCTCGCCCAACCGCATACCCGAGTGCAGGGCAACGCCGACCAGGACGCGGATGTGTGGTGCGATGCAGCTCGCAATCAATCGCTGACACTCCTCCAGCGATAAGTATCGGGTGCGCGGGTTGTTCTCACGCAGAAATTTAATGCCTTGCATCGGGGATTCTTCCAGCAGCTCCCACTCGACGGCAGTGTTGAGCATGTGCCTCAGCCGCGACAGATCACGGTTGATCGTAGCCGGACGGCACTTACTCATCCTTTCCCGCCGCCAGGCTTCGATCTCGGCTCGCGTGATCTGACCCAGCGGACGGGTTGCGAACTGCCTCATCCACCGCTTCACCCGATCGCGCTCCGTTCGGATTGACTTCATTAGTGGTACTACCCGCTCCAGGTACATATCGGCAAATTGGTTGAATGGCATGCGACCGAGAGCGCGATTGGGAGGGAAATAACGGTTCTCAAGCACCTGGGTCATGCGCAGGCTAAGTACCTTCTCGGCAACTTTCTTATTAGGCCCGACAGTTTCTCGGACACGACGCCCCTCCACGGTGAAGCCAACGCACCACGAATTGCCGCGCCGATAAATGGTCCCGTTACCCATAAGCTTCAGCCCGCCTTACTCTCGCCCTCCGATTTGAGCTTCATCATGCGCTCGGCAGCCCGCTGTTCGGCCCGCAGCTGATCGATGCTGGCACCGGCCTGCCTCGCCCTCGTCCGTTCGTACGCGGTCAGTTTCGGATTGGTGGTCTTGCTCTCATTCGGCTTTGCCTTGGTCCTCCTGGTCATAACGCCCTTTACCCAGACCCCAATTCCAGGAAAACACGGCGTGAGTCACGCCACAAGTTTTCAGGTCAATATTGATGGCGGCGCAAATCAGGCTTGGTGAAGTCTATGAGTTCAGATTCCAGGAAGATAAGCCGGCGCCCAGCTTTCCGGTGCGGTATTACTCCCTGTGACGACCAGCCGTACACCGTCCTAGGCGATACCCTCAACAGCTCGGCGGCTTCCCCAACGCTTAGGAACTTTACCGGCCGATCATCTTGTAAGTGCGTCATATGTGTCATACTTCCCCTCGCATTCAACGTGCTGCACGCCTGTATACTTCGAAATACACTTGACCGCTTGTCAATTTCCTTGCAGCTACCCGGGCCTGGAGCCACACTCCCAAAGACCCACCGATAAGGCCGTGCTGTCCGAACAATGCGCAAATTTTCCTGGGTAGATCGGGTAGATGCGGTAGATCCTCTCTCGCGCGATACCCCCTCTATATCCCGTACGGAGGGAGATCTACCCGATCTACCCTGTCTACCCAATCTACCCACGCTCGGGCCGAGTGATTTGCTTCTTCAATTCAGTGATTGCCTCGTCTTCATACCCACATTCGTTGCAGGCTTTTAGCAACGTCACGGGGGTCGGGACCACAACCCTGACCCCGTGGGAGTTCTTGGTCTCGAAGCCCAGCTGCCGGGCGATCTCCCCCACCTGGTGAGGCTGGAGGGAAACGCGATGATTGTTAAAGATCGACTGGGTCAGGATTCCAATCTTCACATTTCGGAAGTGGAACCCCGCCGGCGTCGAAATCGCCTCGATCAGGGCCCGGAGTACCAGTCCGTCGGGTTCGACTGATTGCGCCTCCTTGAGTTCGGCAGTTTCCAGTAACAAACGGTCTTGGATCTGCATCGGAAACTCCTCGTCCCCGATCAGTTTCGCGACCACTAGAAGAATCTTGTACGTGTTGAAGACACGGGCCGCTACTCCGGTCGGTTGCTCCACCGCAACCGGCGGAAACGTGAAATTCCGGAGTAGCCGTTCCCCTTCCACCAGGCATACATCCTGCTCATTGAATTCTTCATAGGTACGGGAGTGGTCTGCCTTGAAGTGCACGAACACGCTCCGCCCATTCAGTGCCGGATCGTTAAACGGAATTCGCCGGTGAAGAGCTGTTGCCCCGAAATACCTTTTGGTGACTGTCACCCAACGATTGTGACCAACATCCTCCTTCAGAGCCGCCTCGGCCGAAGCCCTCTGGTAACGGTCGGAGAGCATCCGCTCGAAGATCACATCATCCTTCCACGCCTGATCGGCCTCCTCGATGATCGCGGTCCCGATCGAACATTCTTCAAGTTCATCGCGAATCACCGGTAACGTTCGCCCACGCAGGCTGAATGCGCGCGGACGGTGAGCGAAGCGCTTGATGATTTGTAGCGTCTGGCTCTTGCCTGTGCCCATTTTGCCCATGAGCACCAGCAGCGGAAAAATGGACACCCAAGGAAGTGCATGGGTTGCAAGGGTCCAGTAAGTGACCAGCTTGCGATCTCGGGGCTTGAGCCCGGTCACGCTGGTAAGAGCCATGTCCATAAGCACCGCCGCTTGCGATAAAATTTCAATCGCATCACTCATTTAACCAATCTCTTCGACGCAACATACGTTGACGCTCTTCACGCTCACGCTGAAGAAGGTAGCGAGAGGACCGCACAAATTGCTCGATGTCGAATAAAAAGCCCCAGCGATTTTTCATCTCCTCGATATATCGTTGGCCGGACTCTTCGCGGTAGGTACGGAGAATCTCCATCAATAGTTGGCGAACTCTTGAGTCCGCCCGCCTCGTGTTGCCTTCTGATAGGAAATTGTCGATCTCTATCGCCGCTGCCTGGAAGCTCGCACTCTCCTTTATTTCGGAACTGGTTTGGCTGTTACGACGCACCTGATACATACAATCACCCTCCTCATCGACGAAACTGTAACTGTTTGGGTCTACCGCTCAATCAGCATTCTCCAGATCAAAGCTTTTGCTTACTTGCATGGGTGGCTTACCGGAGATTAAGATTCACCCCACACTGTCGGAGCAGGTCGACCGCAGGCTCTAGAGTGGATAGCCAACGAGTCCTCCAATATTCAGTCGGGATGCGTCGATATTCCTCATACGACAGCATCACAAGCTTGCGTGCTGCTTCGATGTTTCCAGCGGCTAGCCATTTCTGGACAGAGTCGGCTGCACAGTCCTTCTGGCGCTCAAAGCGCTCAGCCTGGAGAATGTTCATCTTGGCTTCCACAAGAGTGAAAGCACTGGGAAGTGGGCCCAGGAGTTCGTGGATACCCAAGCAAACGCAGCAACGAATTACATCTGCCGAATGACGAAACGGGAAGCAGGCGCAACCTGCCAGGTAATTGATCATGTGCACTTGGCCGGGGTGGAGCTGCACGCTTACATCTGACGTCTTCGCGTTCGCATCAAAGGCCGGAATGATCAGATCATCAGCACAGAAGCATGTATTGGGCATTGAGATACCTCGAAGTCCGATTTAATTCCCAATACGATTTTGCCTCCATAGAAGTGGGGTACCAGGAGGGTGCGAGAGGTGGGCCAGCAGGGGACGATTGGGGTACTATGCCGAAAAATGTAAGGTGCTCATGTAGATCTCTTGTTGCCCGATCGCCCATGCTGTTTCTTCCAAGTCCTGTACTCCCTCAAATAGCTTTTGAACGTTTCCTGAGACTTTTCGCCCCAAATTTTCTTCAGAATTGCACGTGCATACGATTCGGGCCTTGTTTCCCATTGGCTAGGGTTGGCTAAATAGTCCCGGTCATCTTCAGGGACCTTCGGCTGTCGCATTATCTGAACGACTTCAAAATTCGGGAAAATCTTCGACAATTCTTCGAAGCTCTTGAATTCCTTTTTTCGCTCCTTTATCCGCTCAAGCTCCTCGATCACCCCTACCAAGATTTCACCTCGCTGCACCTTTATTGATCGAGTGTCGGATCGTGCTTTCTCGATCCCTTGCCTAAGAATAATTTCAGCTTGTGACCAAGGTATGTCCAACTCTCTCGCTCGTACATGTAACTTCTCGATCCACCGGCCAACCATCATTAGATCACTCTTGGTGAAAAGCAGCGCGACCGAAGACTTAAAATCCGTTTGTTCCATTAACTGCGGATCATTACTAACAAATTGGCCTAAGTGGGCCGCTACTTTTGCAGCATCCAAGGTTATTGATCTTTCTCCCAAATGGACGACCACTCTCTGGGCAGCGACATCAAGATACTTGATCAGCAGATTCGCGAAATTTTCTCCTGTGAAACTTGGAGGCGTTTCGGCCCGCCACGTCTTGATGGCAGTTCTCACATCCTCTTCAAAAATTGAATGAGGAAGGCTGGTTTCTGACTTATCCAACTCTCTTCGTGTTTGTGCGCGCTTGGGCAAGTGATCTTTCGGGATCTGGTGATTTGGATCAGGGCTGCGATATCCACACCAGGCAATGCAAATCTCTGCCTGCGAACGGACGATTTTCGATGGCGGTCAACATCCTTAATGGCTAGAGTATTTCCCTATTTTATTCCGCAGTTCAGCAAGTATGCCTAGCACCTTCACTCCTGGAGCCTTCGCACTGCCAGCAAACCTCTCCGGCCCTTGCAATCAAGGGCAACTTCGCACCTTTTCAAGGCGCTCATGAATTCATTACCGAGTTTCGCTTTTTCCGCCAACGCGTGTACGTTGCAAGATTGTGCCGCACTGATGCTGCGCTCGCCTCCGCTGCCCCGGATTGAATCGCCGTCCGCCGGGAGTATCACGGGCCGCCTCTGCCATCCGTGATTCAAGAGAGATACCGCCGCGTTTCAGGGCAAGGCATCTCGTAGTGGCTCTGGCGACTCCTCGCTAGCTAGCTGCGCCAATTTTGAGGCTAGCGACTCAACCACTGGGTTGGTGGTGAAATCCTATTATCGCCAATTACAATAAAGGCGCACCAACTGAGGCGGATTGGTGAGCAACATGGAGGAAGTCGAGGCCGCAGAAGCGAAAATGAACGCAGCTAAGGATGCGCTGCTGAGCTATATAGAAGGACGAGAAGCGATTAATCGCGACCAGCATCGCCGGCTTCTTGCTCAATTGAAGAAGGCGCAAGCGGATTTTTTGAAGGCAATTTCGGAATTGGGCGAGTAGGAAGATCGCCAGTGCCCTGTTTCCTCGCCAATGACCGTGACGCGATGTTCGGCACATCGTTGTCCCGATCGCTTTGTTTGAATACTAAGTCCAAGAGGAACACCTGGTCAGCCCTGTGCCTCTTTGCGATTGCGCCTCGAATGTCGATTACGTCGACCGATATTCAACGTACCTTGTGCAACGATGGATGGCCATCATCCGCACTCCGCGTTCGAACCACTGCAGGCTGACCTTCGGCGTTATTAGGCCGCGATTGGCGTTCGTAAACTCCGATGAAGTTGCCAGGCAAACGCTCCCAAGCCCAGGCAAACCATAGCCAAGCGGACCAACCCGCCAAGGTATGGGATGAACCCAACCGTGGTGAGGATCAACAGGCCCACCAGTAGCCCCAGCAGCCAATCTCGTCGCGTGGCCCCAGACGGCTTCAGTAGCATCCGCCCTAGGAAGGCTCCAACCCAAATCTTCGCCAGGTAGATCGCAGCCAGATACA
>Ga0137407_10003339_pt1 | contig 10664 bp, 11 predicted proteins | sample CZOMad2_2_16fung_FD_108410 | JGI IMG/M metagenome (GOLD analysis project Ga0137407, IMG submission 108410) | Vadose zone soil fungal communities from Angelo Coast Range Reserve, California, USA - CZOMad2_2_16fungal (Illumina Assembly) | ecosystem: Environmental > Terrestrial > Soil > Vadose...
ACCGCGCGCGCCGCCTGGCCTGGGTGCCGCAGGAGGCCCAATTCCACTTTTCCTATAGCGTTCGGGAGGTGGTTGCGCAGGGCCGCTACATGTGGGGCGACGACGAGAATGGAATCGACGATGCGCTCGCGGCCTTCGATCTGCGCGAGCTTTCGGCGCGTCCGGTGACGCGGCTCAGCGGTGGCGAACGCCATCGGGTGACGCTCGCCCGCGCGCTCGCCACAGGGGCCAGGCTGCAGCTCTGGGACGAGCCCATCGCCCAGCTCGACGTGCGCCATGCGCTCGAGGTGCTCGCTCTCGCGCGGCGGCTGGCGGACGGCGGCGCCGCCTTGCTGGTGACCTTGCACGATCTGCGGATGGCCCGGTACTTCGACCGCGTGCTGTTGCTTCAGCGAGGCCGCCTGGTCGGCGATGGCCGTCCCGACGAGGTGCTCACGCCCGCGGCCATTTTCGAAGTCTTTGGAGTGCGCGCGCGCCCTGGCGTTACGCTCGACCTGGAGCTGCCCCATGACTGACGCGACCAAGCATGAAGCGGAGATGAAGGCGCTGCAGAAGGAGATGCGCGGCAAGATGGCCGCGGCCCGCCGCCGCAAGGGGTTGATCATCGTCCACACGGGCGACGGCAAGGGAAAGACCAGCGCCGCCCTGGGAATGCTGCTGCGTTCGCTCGGCCACGGCTTCAAGTGCGCGGTGGTCCAGTTCGTCAAGGGCGGCCGCGGCACCGCGGAGTCGCTCCTCAAATCGCCGCTGCTGCAATGGGACAAGGTCGGCCAGGGTTTCACCTGGGACACCCAGAGCCGGGAGAAGGACACGAAGTGCGCGCGGGACGGCTGGACCTTGGTCCAGCGCCATCTCGCGGACCCGGAGCTGAAGTTCCTCCTGCTGGACGAGCTGAACATCGTGCTGACCTACGAGTACCTTCCCGCCGCCGAGGTCATCGAGTCGCTGCGCAACAAGCGCGACGACCTGCACGTGGTGGTCACGGGTCGCGGCGCCCTTCCCGCCTTGATCGAGATCGCCGACCTGGTGACGGAGATGAAGGAGATCAAGCATCCCTTCAAGCAAGGCATCCGCGCTCAGCCCGGCATCGAATTCTGATGGGAACGCTCCTCTACGTCACTGGCCCGGCCCGCAGCGGAAAGAGTCGTTGGGCGGTGGATCGCGCCGCGGAGTGGGGACGGGAGGTGGTTTTCGTAGCCACCTGCCGCCGCGGCGACGACCCGGAGATGAACGACCGCATCCGCCTCCACCGGGAGCAGCGGCCGCCCTGGCGTACCCTCGAGGCGCCGAGCAGCGTCGCCGCCGCGCTCGCCGAAATCCAGCCGGCTCCCAGCGGCGTGGTGTTCGACTGCCTCACCTTGTGGATGAGCGACCGGCTCGACCTGGCCGACGATGCAATCCTCGCGGCCTGGGACCGTGAGCTGCGCGCCCTGCGGGGCGCCTCGTGGCCGGCGGTGGTGGTGGGCAATGAAGTCGGTTGGGCTCCGGTCCCGGACTCGCCACTCTTGCGCCGCTTCCGCGATCTGGCGGGTTGGCTCGGCCAGCGGACCGCCGCGGCGGCGGACGAGGCCTGGCTGCTGGTCGCGGGCTGCCCGCTCCGGCTCAAGTGATCCGATGGCTTTTCACTTTCCCTTCGAGCCGAGCGCGATCGCCGCCTTGGCCCTGTGAAAATAGGCTGCCTTCAGCTGTTCCTTCTTGTCGAGAAGCGCATCGAGCTCCGCCTGGGGCTTGCCGTCCTTCAGGGCCTTTTCATACTCATCCTCCGCAGCGCGCCATTGCTGGCGCACCCTCTCCGCCTCGGCCATCAGCTCCCACGCATCCGCCATCAGCGACTCGTTCTACTCGCAACTTGCCACTGCGTCATGAGCGGCTCACGATCGGGTGGGCACGAAGCGCGGAAAGGCTCACGATGGAGACCAGGATGGTTGGAATGCTCAGCCTTCTCGTCGGACTGAGCGCTGCCGCGCAACCTGCGACGACGACCGCTCCAGCGACCGCGAACCGCAAAGAGATCCCCGTCACCTTGATCCTCAGCGGCGGCGTGAGCCTGGGCTCGTACGAGGCAGGGCTGAGCTGGGCCATCACGCGCCTCACCCAGGTCGCGCCAGGTCAGGAGGCCGATCCACGTTCCGGCCGCCTGCGGCTGGTGGCGGTCACCGGGGCCTCGGCGGGGAGCGTGAACGCGGTGCTCAGCGCGCTGGTGTGGTGCGCGGATCCAGCGTTCAACACGGATACCTCCGTTGACGACAACCCGCTGCGCAACACCTGGGTCTCGATCGGACTGGACCGGCTTCTTCCCGATACCGCTACCCAGTACCAGGAGGGCGATGGTCTGTTGTCGAGCCGACCTCTCGTGGAAGCGTTCGATCGATTCCGGGACGATCTGCTCTCAGGGACGGGCCGGGCGCGCTTTACCCCTGGTTGCCGGCTGCCCATCGGCATCACCGTGACGCGGAGCCAGGCGGAGGAGCAGCAAGTGGCCGGGCTGACCGTGCGCACGCAGCGCTTCGTAGTGCCATGGCTCCTGGAAGTGACACCGGAAGGACGGCCACGCTTCGTGTCCCTGCCGCTTGCCGAGGTGCGCGACCTGGAGGATGACGTCCTCACCCTGGCCGGATCTGCGGAACAGGGCGGCATGGCAGCACTGCCCTTCGACCAGGTGGCACAGGGCCTGCTCGCCTCCGCCGCCTTCCCCGCCGCGTTCAGCCCGCGGGTGCTCTGCGACTGCAGCTCGCGCTGTCCCGCCGCTCACCAGGAAACGTCCGGCAGCTGCCCGGGGCCTTCGGGTCCCATCAGCGGTCTGAGCTGCCCGGCGCGCTCTCCGCGGGGCGAGCCACTCACCGTGTGCAGCCGCCACTACGTCGACGGCGGCATCTTCGACAATGCGCCGGTGGGGCTGGCGATCGACCTCACCGAGGCTACCTACCGCACTGCCCTGCTTCAGCCCGTCAACTACCTCTTTGTCGACCCGGACCTGCGCCGCCTGTCTCCAGCGGGGGGCACGGCCCCTCACCCCCGGCCCGGCGCGTCCGGAGTGGAGCGGGTCCTCCGGCTGCTCGGTGAGCTCGCCGCCACCGGCCGTAGCTCGGACCTTTCGCGAACCATTCGCGCAAGCGGATGGAACCGTACGACGAGCCGCCTCTTGTACCGGACGGTCGCTGCGCTCATCGCCTTCTTTTCCCTCCACCAGCGCCTCCAGGCGCTCACCACCGGTGCGGCGTTTCCACCGGTGGTGGAGCAGCCGAAAATCATTCCGACACCGCGCCTGCGCGCAGCGGGCGGCCGCGCGCTCTTGCAGTGCCTCGCCGGTTCCCTCGATGCCACGCCCCGAGTGCGAGAACGCCTCCGCGCCTGCGCGCGGGAGCTCGAGAGCCTGGTCGCAGATCCGGGCACGACGCCCGAGCAGGCGCCGCTTTCCGGCGACGAGGTGGTCCAGCTAGCGCAGCTCATCGCGACGAACGCTGGCGAGGGACTGTCGCGCCTGGCGCGCTCCGACGCGGCGGAGACGAGCGTCCTCGCCGATCAGCAGCTCTTCATCGACAGGCTGAGGCTCGGCGCCGCTGCCATCTTCATCCTCGCGGAAGAGTTGCCTCAGATCGTGCGCGGCCCCCTGCCGGAGGACCGGCTGCGTCAGTTGCGGGACTCCTTGCTGCGGACGACGCCCATTGCGGAAGTGGTGGGCGCCGTCACCGCCGGCACCGCGAACGTGCTTTTGCTCCGCCAGCTCACGCAGCTCGAAGCCACGCCGGGGCTTCAACCGGTCGTTGCCCGCACGCGAGCGGCCCTCGCGAACGTGCCGCGCGGGGACGTGTTCACGACCGGCGACCTGCGCCCTCTGCTCGACCAATTCGCGCGTACGCCCGAAGCCCCCGCGGCCGCCGTCCACGTGGTCCAGGGGCTCGCGCAGCTCGGCCCCGCGCTTCACGCTGCGATCAACCGGACGAACGGCCTCAGCAGGGATGCGGCGGCGCTCGCGCAATCGCGAGGTGGCGAGCGCGCCCTGGCCGTCTCCACTCGCTTCGCGCCGATCGTCGGTTCGCAGCTGGGAAACTTCGGCGCCTTCCTCGACCTTCCCCTCCGGGAGTTCGACTACTACGCAGGCGTCTACGACGCGTCGCACGCGTTTGCGGCCTTCCTCTGCGCCGCTTCCGTCCTGCCCGGAATGACGGGCTCGGTGCGCCGCACCGACAAGGTGGATGAGCTGGACTTCACAGCGCCGGAGACGCAGCGATGCCTCGGCGAGGCCCTCCATGTCGTGGCGGCGAGTCTCGACCTGCAGCGCTCGCCGCGGGCGACCCTGGTGTTGCGCGCGCTCGCCAGGGTGGAGCTCGCTGCCTCCCTCGACAGCAGCACCGCCGCCGAGGAGTTGCTCGGCGGTCCCGCGTGGCGATGGCTGCAGGTCGGTGCGCCACCAAGCACGGAGGACGGCAGCCTGGGCGCCGTCGCAGGAGCGCTGCTCTCGGCACGCGCCGCTTGCTCGCATCACTCGCGCGAAGCGCTCTGCGTGCGCGACCTGACCTTCCCCGAGCTCATCCAGGCCCTGCAGGAGCGCGGCTACCGGCCCGTGGAGCACAACATGCAGGCCGCGATGACTGAGCCGGCCGCCTGGGGGCGCCGCACGGTGCGCAAAGCCCTGGACCGTTCCCTCGACGGGGAGCGCGCAGGGTCGGACGACAGCGCCCTCAAAGGAACGATTCAGCGGGCGCTCGGGGTTGGAGAGTTGTGGACGCGGGGCTTCGCTCCGGGAGCCACCTACCCTCGTCTCGATCTGGATCCGTCCACCATTCCCGGGGAATCGCTGGCACGGTACGACCCGGGTCGGCGCCTTCTCGCCCACCTGATTCCCTACCGCATCGGCCTCGACGTGCACGAGGCCGGAATCTCGCTCTCCTGGGTCGAGCCTGCACTGCGGTTGTCGCGGCACGTCTCGCTGCTGTCGGAGGTGTCGCCCATCGACTACGAGAGCAGCCAAGGCCGGATCTCCTCGACGGTCGGGCTGCTGCCGACGGTCCACGTGCTGGGTGCTTCGTTCAGCGCGGGACCGCGGCTTTCGGTCTATTGGGCCGACGGAAGTCTGGCGGCCGGCGCCGAGGTGCGGGTGAGCTTCCTCCAGGACCGGCTGGCGCTCGGAGTGGGGACGCGCGATTTTCCCCTGCAGAATCAGAACGTCTTCATCCTGGTGTCGCTCGCAGACCTCAACGGCGCTGCCTACTGGCTCCTGCCCGGGCTTGGACGCTGACGGGACGATTCAAGTCGCCAGCATGGCCTGCTGCCCGGCGCGCAAACGCCTGAGCTGGAGAGTGACACCAACGAGAAACAGAACGAACAACACGGCGCTCACCAGTTGCAGGCCAGGCGCTTCGGCGTCCGGGAAGAGCGGCGCTCCGACCGGCAGTCGCGTCGTCGTTTCCGTGACGGCGGGGATCCAGTGAAAGAGGAACGTCGCCGAGTAACTGACGATCTCCACCTGGCGCGAGAAGCGCCCGAACACCCGGCCATGTCCAGCAAGGCCGGCAACGACCAGCGTGACCAGGGTGATGATGCCCAGCGCGTGAGGCTTGCCAAACCCGCCGTGCTGGAAGATTCCGAAGCCAGTCACGCAAGTGATGACGGTGGTGACGACATACAGCTTGCCGACCCCGTTCCTCCAGGAGATCTCCTTGTCGCGGACCAAGGCAAAGAATCCAGCTGCCACGGCAACGAGGCTGATCGCCGTGTGCCATATCCCGAGCGTCGTCAGGCCCAGCATTCCGTCACCCTATACGCGGCGGTGCCCCGCCTGCAACTCGGGCGTCCGGGCCCCGCGACTCGAGTCCCGCGCCCGGCGCGGGAGGTCGAGCAGCGGAGGGATCAGCGCAGGATCCCGCCGTCCGCGAGCTGCGGCCCGGGATGTTTTCGATCATGGGGTGGATTCCTCTCCGGCTCGTGGGAGCCGCGAAGGGCAAATTGTCAGGGCCCGGATCAGCCGTCCAGAAATCGGCCCAAGCCCGGCTGGACCTGCCCGCGGCCCCGGATCCGCTTCTCGACGGCGACGCGGAGCAAGCGGGTCAGCTGCCGTTGCGCGTCGGCCCATGCCGTCGTACCCAACTCGCCGAGGACCTTTTGTTGAGCGCGGGCCCAGAGCGGACGCGCGGCCGCCAGGGCCCTTCTCCCTTTAGACGTGAGCTTCATCGCCTTGATGCGCCCGTCGCGGTGCGGAGCACGCTCGATCACGCCATCCCGCTCCAGGAGGTTGAGGCTCCTCGTCAGCGTGGTCTGGTCGATCCCGAGCGTGGACTCGAGCTGCTTCAGGTTCGCCTGACCCAGGCGCGCAATGGTGGCCAGCATGTTGAACTGAGTCACCCGCAGACCGCTCGGCCGCAGGACGTCGTCGTACAGCTGCGTCATGGCCCGGCTCACCATGCGCAGCGCGCTGCAGACACATCGGGACATGCGTGTCATGTTATGCCGATTTACATGCAGATGCATCTTTCTGGGTGCGACGCGAATCTCTCCGGCTCCGACTCCATCCTAGGAGGAGAGCTCAGGAGGCTTTCGTGCCGGATGCTTCACGATGGCGCTGACCGCGCAGCTCTCACGCGCGCGCTTGACGCCCACCCGGATCCAGACCCGCGCGACCGTGACTCTGACCCAGGTCGGGGATAGCTTCAGCATCACGCGGATCGATCTGGAGACGACGGCGGAGGTTCCCGGGCTCGACGACGCCACGTTCCAGAGACATGCGCGCGATGCGAAACAGAACTGTCCCGTATCGAAGGCGTTGGCAGGAACCGAAATCCGCTTGATCGCGAAGCTGTTGCCGTAGCCGGAGACGGTCGTCAAAGGAGTGAATCATGGGCAAGCTGGATGGAAAGGTCGCTGTCGTCACCGGCGGCAGCAGCGGGATTGGCTTCGCGACGGCAAAGCGGCTCGTTGCGGACGGCGCCTACGTCTTCATCACCGGCCGCCGCAAGAGCGAGCTCGATGCCGCCGCCGAGCAGATTGGCCGGAACGTCACCGCTGTCCAGGGCGACGTCTCGAAGCTGGCAGACCTCGACCGCCTGTTCGCGACGGTGAAGGAGCTCAAAGGCCGGATCGACATCCTCTTCGCCAACGCAGGCATCGCCGAGGCTGCCCCGCTCGGCGGCATCAGCGAAGAGCTGTTCGACCGGACGTTCGGCGCCAACGTCAAGGGCGCGCTCTTCACGGTACAGAAAGCGTTGCCGCTCCTGCGTGACGGCGCGTCCATCATCCTCACCTCGTCCGTCGTCGGATCGAAGGGAAATCCCAGCGTCAGCGTGTACAGCGCGACGAAGGCGGCGCTGCGATCGTTCGCGCGAACCTGGACGACCGACCTCAAGGACCGCAAGATCCGGGTCAACGTGGTCAGCCCAGGCGCGATCGACACGGAAGGGCTGCGGGGCCTCCGCCACACCGACAGCGAGGGCTTGAACAGCCTCTTCGGCGACAGGATCCCACTCGGCCGTCTCGGTCGGCCCGAGGAGATCGCCAGCGCCGTGTCGTTCCTCGCGTCGGACGACAGCAGCTATGTGGCCGGCACCGAGCTCTTCGTCGACGGCGGTCTTGCGCAGGTCTGAATTCGCGGGACGGCACGCCGCGGAGGCTCGAACTACGCGGCGTGTCCCCATGCACGGATGCGGCGGTCGACCTCGGCCCAATTGATGTTCTTGAAGAACACGTCGATGTAATCCTTCGCTGACGCCCCGTAGTCCATCGCGAACGCGTGCTCGTACATGTCCATCACCAGGAGCGGCGCGCCGAATGCGAGCGCGTTGGTGTGGTCGCCGGCCCAGTAGGTGCGCGCGCCATGCGCGTGGAAGTCCCAGTCGAGGATCGCCCAGCCGGTACCACCAGCCAGGGAGTTGCCGAGGGCGCGAAACAGCTCCTCCCAGCGCGCGCGCGAGCCGTACGCTTGCGCCAACGCCTTCTCGGTCGCCGACCCGATACCCTGACCGTCGCCGCCCAGGTTCGCGAAGTACATCTCGTGCAGGATCATGGAGTTCGTGAACTTGAGCTTGGCCGCCTCCAGGCCTGAGACGGTGAATCCGGGGGTGTCGGGCGTGATCTGCGCGAGCGCCTCCTCGACCTTGTTCAGGTTCTTGACGGCCCCCGCGTAGTTGTTGTCGTGGTGCGACACGATCAGTTTTTCCGAGAGCCCCGTCAGCTTCTTGGGATCGAACGGCAGCGGCTTGGGCGCATGCTTGCCGAGGAACGCGTCGCCACGCGTGGAGGCGATGGTGCCGCCGCCCTTCTCCGTCTGCTGCGCCACCGCGGCGCCACCGAGAATCAGGCTGCCCACAAGGATGTCGCGTCGCGTCGTCAACGCCTTTACTCCCAGGCAGGCGACCGGTTCATGCCAGCCACACCAGTTCGAGGAAAGTCGTCCGGCGCCCCGCCAGGAGAGCTTTGCAGCAATTCAGCCATGCCCGCAGCCCGAAGTCCTGGACGATGGTCGGCCAGTGCAACAGCACGTCCTTCGTCGTGACGACCCCCGCGATCATGGCCAGCCTCCCTGCACGGATCGCAAAGCAGGGGGCGTGCCAGTCCTGTGTCACTCGAAGGCATCGTGAAAGGTCGCTTTTGCCCGACGAAATTCTGTCAGCACTGCTCGGTTTTCAGACAGCCCGGGCACGACTGGCTGTCATGCACGGATCGGCGCGCCCAGGTGGACGAAGAGGTCCCGGGCGCGAGGCCGCGAGGCGCCGTGCGCATCCGGCGGTCGCATGGAGTATCGCAATGGCTTCAAGTGGTCGGAGTACTGCCGGTCGCGGGAGTAGACACTTCCGAACTTCCAGAGCATCCGGATGAAATTGGTCTGGCCGCGCAGCGCCAGGCGGAAGGCGAGGCCCGCGGTACTGCGGAGCGCGGCGAAACCGAGGTGCTTGCGGTTCAGCACGGACTGGGTCTTGACCAGCTCCTCGTAGAAGCGCGCGAGCGGCAGGCGGGTGGGGAGAACGGCGTGCTGGACGTCGAAGAGCCGGTAGTCGAGCGTGGTGAGACGTCGCGACTCCGTGTGCCAGATCTCCGTGCCGGGATAGGGCGTGGCAACGGTAAAGTGCACGATCTCGGGGACCGTCAGCGCCCAATCGCGCACGACCGCGAACTGCCGCTCGTCCCAGCTCGGGTCGGCGATGATGTTGACGGCGACGGTGAAGCCGATCTCGCGCGCGATTTCGAGAGCGCGGAGGTTCTCGTTCGGGGTGATGCGTTTGCGATGAAGCCTGAGGCTTTCCTCGTCGAGCGCCTCGAGGCCGAGGAACATGTAGCGGAGCCCCAGCCGGCGCCAGTACTCGAAGACCTCGCGATTGCGCAGCAGCACGTCGCAACGGGTCTCCAGGTAGTACTGTTTGCGCACGCGAAGGCGCTCCAGCTCGCGCCCCACCGCGAGACCATGCTCGGGATGCACGAAGGCCACGTCATCGACCAGGAAGACGTTGGGCTCGGCGATGCGCGCGATGTCCGCGGCGGCTGCCTCCGGCGAGGCTTTCCGGTAACTGCGGCCGTAAAACGTCCAGGCGCTGCAGAAGGAGCAGTCCCAGGGGCAGCCGCGGGAAAGCTCGGCCGAGGCGCACGGATCCAGGACGCCGATGAAGTATTTGCGGCGGCGCCGCGCCAGGTCGCGCGCAGGCGGAAAGCGGTCGAGATCGTCGTGCATCAGCGGCGCCGGTCCTGACCCGTCGACAGTGACGACGCCGGGCAAGGTGGACAAGCGCGCGTCGCCGATGGCCTCCAGCAACCGCGGCGCGATCAGCTCACCCTCGCCGCGCACTACGCAGTCGAGGGCGCCGCGCGCATGCTCCACCACCTCGGCGGCGATGAACGACAGGCTATGACCGCCCGCGAAGAGGAAGCAGCCGGGCAATCGCCGGCGGGTGGCGATCGCCAGGTCGATCACTTCCGGCACGTTGGCCAGGTAGTTGACCGAGAACCCGATGGCGTCAGGCCGGAAGGCCTCCAGCTCGCGCCAATAGTCTGGATGCGTGAAAATCTGAAGGTCCAGCAGCCGCACCTCGTGTCCGGCTTCCCTGATCGAGGTCGCGACGCATTCCAGGCCGAGCGGTTCGAGGCGCAGGTAGATCTCCGAGTACATGAGAGCGCTGGGATGGACGAGCAGGACGCGCATGGTTCCATGACCTCCGCCGCAACAGCGCGCGGCGTCGCGCTCATTCTAAGTATCGGCCTCTGCTCCAGCCGATCAATCGCGAATGGCTACGCTCGCTGCGCATTTCTACGGACAATGCAGCGGAGAATTCCCGCAGCAACAGTTCCTCGGACAAGAGCCGGAGTCCTATTCCCGAGAAGCGCCGGGCGGAAGCGACGTCGCCAGCGCGCGCAACTCGCGCCGGCCCAGAGCGTTGCGCGCCAGGACCAGCGCGCCCAGGACGGTTTCCGGGATGAGCTGCATCATGTGGTAGAGCACCCCGACGGCGATGCCCTGCTCCGGCGTGGCGCCCGCGACGACGCAGGCCGCGGCGGCCCCCGCTTCGAACAGACCGATCTGGCCGGGCGTCGCGGGCACCGCGTTCACCAGGTTGACGAAAAGGAGCACCAGGGTTGCGCCGAAGAACCCCGGCGCCACACCGACCGCGGCCATCGCCAGCAGGACCTGCCCGATGTCCAGGAGCCACATCAGGCAGGTTTGTCCGAGCACCACCATCGCCGAG
>Ga0137407_10003342_pt1 | contig 10656 bp, 10 predicted proteins | sample CZOMad2_2_16fung_FD_108410 | JGI IMG/M metagenome (GOLD analysis project Ga0137407, IMG submission 108410) | Vadose zone soil fungal communities from Angelo Coast Range Reserve, California, USA - CZOMad2_2_16fungal (Illumina Assembly) | ecosystem: Environmental > Terrestrial > Soil > Vadose...
CCAGAGTTACCACGGCACGGACAAGAACCGCATGGACCTGCGCTTTACGAAGCAGATCGGCCTGCGCGCCTCCGAGTTCGTCGGCTTGCGAGAGCACGCCCGGCACAACGGCGTGGCCTTGCCCGACAACAACCTGCTGGACAACGAGATCGTGTTCATCAACTACCGCTTGATGGTCAAGAAGCTCGGTGGCCGTTATGAAGGCATGCAGGCCGACACCGTCCGCGGTCTGTATTGGCAGGCCTTGCTGCAACTTCTGGCGCGGCCGCTGCGGGCTCGCACGCGTTGGACCCACTGGATGTGGTTCAGCGCGCTCGCGTTGTCGCCGCGGCCCTTGGCCCGGGCGCTGATCATGCTGCGCTTCAACCGCGCCCAGTACCTGCAACGATTTCGCCGTCCCGCGGTGGCACCCCAGCCCCATGCTTGAGCCTCACGCACTCGTATCGGTCGTCATTCCCAACTACAACTACGAGTTGTTCGTGGCTGCGGCGATCGACAGCGCGCTCGCACTCGACTGGCCGCGGGTCGAGGTGATCGTCGTCGACGACGGCTCGACCGACGGCTCCCGGCTCGCCATAGACCGCTACGGCGAGCGCATCATCGCGCTGCACCAGGCCAATGCCGGCCAATTGGCCGCCTGCAATGCGGGCTATGCACGTGCGCGCGGTGAGCTCGTGATCTTTCTGGATTCGGACGACATGCTGCATCCCAGCCTCATCCGAGAGCTGGCGCTGCTCTGGCGGCCTGGCATCAGCAAGGTGCAGGTCCAGATGCGCAGCGTCGACGCGCAAGGAAATTCACTCGGCACCGTGTTCCCGCAATACCCGTTCGTGCCGTCTCCCGAGCAGGTCCGGCGTTGGTCCTTGAGCACCAGCGCTTATCCGACCCCGCCAGGCTCCGGGAATGTTTACTCACGCGAATTTCTCGAACAGATCTTTCCGCAAGATGAATCGCTGGGGAAGATCGCCGACTCCGGGCCGCTGGCAGCGGCCCCGGTTCTGGGCGATGTGCTCACCATCCCCAAGCCCCTGGTGTCATACCGTGTGCACGGCAAGAACGACGGCGCGGTGTCGCAAGTGGATGGTGCCAGGTTCGCACGCGAAGTCAGCCGAACGCAGCAACGCGTGGCGTATGCGCAGCGGGTGGCCCGCAGCGCAGGCATGGACATGCCCGACACGGCCCTCAACAGGAGCCTGTCCTACTTGCCGTATCGCGCGGCTTCGTTGCGGCTGGCTCCTGTGCATCCCATCGCAGGCGACACCCGACTGCGGGCGTGGCTCGACGTGCTCAGAGCGGCGCTTTCACCCCAGGGTGTGGCCTGGACCGGCCACGTCACGCTGCTGGTGTGGTCGACCTTGGTGCTGCTGCTGCCGAAAAGTGCTGCACAAAGCCTGATCCTGTGGCGTTTTGCCCCCGCCACACGCCCGCAGTTTCTTCGCCATGCCCTCAGCCGGTTCAAGGTGGTGCGATGACGACCGGCCACTTGCTGAAGCGGCTCCATTCCAAGACGCCTTGAGGCGCAGATCGAGCATCGCCAAGGAGGTTCAGATGGACAGGTTCTGGTTCGTTCTGGTGTCGGGTCTGGTGGCCATGGGGCTGGCCGCGCCAAGCTGGGCCGAGGGTGGCGGCGTCGACACGGCAGCGTCTGCCGTTGTGCCGAATTCCGGGCCCACGCCCTACCCAAAAGAGGCTAAGGATTGGCCCGGCCAGGGGGCGATTCGTGTCTTCGGCTGGATGACCGAGAACCGCAAGACCTTCTGGATGGACCGTCAACGCAAGCAGGGCAGCGTGGTGTTCGCCGGAGATTCGCTGGTGGGCGGGTGGGCCACGATGGCCCATGACTGGCCTGGCCTGGCGGTGGCCAACCGCGGCATCGGCGGCGAGGTCACCCGCGGACTGCTGTTTCGGTTCAAGGAAGACGTGCTGGACCTGCATCCCAAGGCCATCGTGCTGCTGACCGGAACCAACGATCTCAGTGCGCAACAAGACATCCAGCAGACGCGCAGCAACCTGGCCGAGATGCTCGACATGACGCAGCGCGCCGCACCGGGCGTGCCGATCGTGCTGTGCACCCTGCCGCCGCGCAACCATGCGCAATCTCCGGTGGACCCCAAGCGGCTGGTCGAACTCAACCAGTTGATCAAGTCGCTGACGCAGGGGCGCGATCGGGTGGCGGTGCTGGACCTGTACACGCTGCTGGCAGACCCGGACGGTGCGCCGCACGCCGAATACTTTGCGGGCGACAAACTGCACCTATCGCCCGCCGGCTATCAACGTTGGCACGACGCGTTGTTGCCGATATTGAAACAGTTCAACATCGGCTGAGAGGCCATCATGGCGTTCACGTCGCTCACCTTCATGGCCTTCATCACCGCCGTGGTGCTGCTCACCGCCGCCATGCCGACGCCCGCCGGGCGCAGCCTGGTGTTGCTGGTGGCGAATCTGATCTTCATCCTCAGCCACGTCGACAAGCTCGGCCAGCTGCTGCCGCTGGGGGCTTTCTTGCTGATGGGTTACCTGGTCATCGAAGGCGTGCGGCGCATTCGCTCGTCGACCAGCCTCTGCTTGGGGCTGGCGGGGGTCATCGCGACCTTCATCGTGCTGAAGAAATTCAGTTTCTTGAGCCCTTCGCTGATATTGCCGTTTCCCTATCTGATCGTGGGCCTGTCCTATGTGCTGTTCCGCGTCCTGCACCTGATGATCGACGCGCAGCAAGGCGAGCTCGCGCGGCCCGTCTCACCGCTGCATTTCTTCAACTACACGTGCAACTTCCTGTCCTTTACCGCAGGGCCGATTCAGCTGTACCAGGATTACCTCGCCAACCACGATCACCCGCTGCAACTGGACGAAGAAAAGGTGCTTCGCGCTTTCACCCGGACGATCACCGGTCTCATGAAGGTCGGCGTGGTGTCGGCGGTATTCAACTACCTGTTCGACAACCTGTCGGGCAGGCTGCTCGACGCCACGTTGACACCTTCGTTGCCGCTGTTGTGCGGCATGTACGTCGCGGCGGCGGTCTTCTATACCGTCTATCTCTATGCCAACTTCGCCGGCTACATGGACATCGTCGTCGGTGTCGGATGGCTGATGGGGCAGGAACTGCCCGAAAACTTCAACCGGCCTTTTCTGGCGCGCAGCTTTCTCGATTTCTGGTCGCGCTGGCACATGACGCTGTCGGCCTGGTTCAAGACCTATGTCTTCAACCCGCTGCTCAAGGTGCTGGCGGCCCGCTTCACATCGCCCCGGGCGCAGCCTTACCTCGGCGTCGTCGCGTTCTTCGTCACCTTCCTGATCATGGGCGTGTGGCATGGCACGACCTCCGTGTTCGTCGTGTACGGCCTGCTGATGGGGGCCGGCGCGAGCATCAACAAGCTGTGGCAAGTCCTGCTGACCCGGCGGCTCGGCAAGAAGGGCTACCAGGCCTGGGCCGAGAGGACCCTCAGCATCTATGTTTCCCGCGGCCTGACGCTGTCCTATTTCGCGCTGGCCCTGAGTTGCCTCTGGCTCGACAGGCCGCAGCTGTCGTCGCTGCTCGGCCGCATGGGCACGGTCGGCATCGTGGCGTGTTATGTGGCGCTCGCCCTGGCGGGTGCGCTGACCTTCTTTGTCTGGGACCTGGTGACATCGGCCGTGGCACCCTTGCGGCTGCGTGTGAACCACGCCGCCAGCGGCGTCATCGCTCGCAATCTGACCATGGCCCTTCAGATCTTGCTGATCATCACGATCGCCTCGTTCTTTCACAAGGCGCCAGAATTCGTCTACAGGGCATTCTGAATGAAGCTCATCCTGAAACAGATCGGCTGGCTTTTTGGCGCTTTGCTCGTGTTGTATGGCGCGCTGCTGGCCATCAGCCTGCTGCTGGTGCCACCTGCGTCGGTGGGCGCGCGCCTGGACACGGGCCGCGCGGCAGCATCGCTGTTCCTGACCGAACCCAAGTACGTTTTCATGGCGCGCAGCCAACTGAACACCGAGGCCGACAAGGTGTTGCTGCTGGGCGCATCCAACATGCTGTTCGGCTTCAAGCAAGCCCGGCTGCAGGCCCTGGTGCCCGACGTCGAGGTGCACAACCTGTCGGTGAGCGGCTCCAACATCACGCAGATCGGCCAGATCGTCGATCTGGTGCGCGAGGTTCAGACGCCCGAAGCGCGGCGCCACAACACCTATGTGATCGGCCTGTGGTACGGGCTGTTTGCCGATGACAAGGCGCGCTGGTACACGGCCGATCGGAACCCGGGCGACACCGATATCAACATCGAGCGCTACCGCTATGGCTTCTACGAACGCACCGCCGCCGGCCCCAGGCCCTTGCTCGCGCCGCAGCACCTGGATGTCGGCGTGTTGCTGATCCACCCCTATCTCGTCATGGAGCGCGCGGCTCGCGACCTGACCCGGTCGCTGCGTCAATTCATGGCCGCCAAACCGCCGCCCATCACCGACGCGCAACGTGATGCGATGGTGCTCAGCGAGGCCGACAAGCAGAAGTATCTGGAGTTCTGGCGCGACTACATGGGCCATGCGAAGTCGCTAGCCGACGCTTCGCTGCACGTGCTCGAATACACTGTCGACAGCATCCTGTCCGAAGGTGGCCGTGTGATCCTGATCGACCTGCCGATTCCTCGGTGGCACATTCAAGGCTCCGAGTTGGCCGCCGACTACCAGCAGCGCATCCATCCCCTGCTGGCCGACATGCAGTCTCGCAGCGGGGTCGTGGTGCTGCACATGGCCAACATCATGACCGATGACGACTTCACCGACGAGGTGCATCCGAAGCCACGCATGACCGAACAATGGGTTCAGTATCTCGCCACCGCATTGGGTGGCCACCTGGAAATGACGCGGGCGCGATCTGCCGGCGCACGTTGACCTGCCTGTTCTTTCGTCCCACCACGCACATCAGGAACCCGCCATGAGCATCGATGCCATTTATGCCAAGCTGACCGACATCTTCCACGACGTGTTTGACGACGCAAGCATCGTTGTGCAGCCGCAATTGACCGCCGACGATGTGGACGAGTGGGACAGCCTCAGCCACATCCGCCTGGTGCTGGCCGTCGAGAAGAAATTCGGCCTGAAATTTTCGGCCGCCGAAGTCGGGCGCCTGAAGAACGTGGGCGAGTTCGTCTCACTGATTCAATCCAAGGCCGCCTGACGCTCATGCAGCAAGCGCAGGTCCTGACGCTGGGCGAGTTGGCGCCGGGCATGCAGACGGTGGTCGACTTCACCGTCACGGCGCAGCAGATGCAGCAGTTCGCCGAGCTGTCCGGCGACTTCAACCCCTTGCACCTTGACGACGCGTTCGCGCGTGGCAAAGGCTTTGAAGCTGCCGTCGTGTACGGCGCCTTGATGGTGGCCAAGGTGTCGCAGCTGATCGGCATGCGTTTGCCGGGCCGCGACAGCGTCTGGGCCAGCCTGGCGCTCGATTTTAGAAAACCCTTGTACGTGGGGCAGGCGGCCCAGGTCGAAGGTGTGGTGGCCGAGGTGTCCGAATCGACCGGCATGGTCGCACTGAAGCTGACGGTGCGTGCCGCGGGCAAGGTGTTGGCCAAAGGTTCGGCGGAGGTTGTCGTTGGACGCTGACCCGAGCCATGCGCCGAAATGGTTTCTGGTGTCAGGCGGGTCCGGCGGCATTGGCGCATCTGTCTGCGATCAACTGGCGGCGCAGGGATATGTGCCCATCGTGGGATATCACCGCAACGCGCTTGCGGCCGAGGCGGTTGCGCTGCGCAGCGGCGGTCGTGCGCTCGCGCTGGACCTGAGCAGCGAGGCGTCCATTCAGGCCGCGGTGTCGGCGCTCGAAGACGCACCCGTGTTGGCCGGCCTGGTGCTCGCCGGCTCGCCGCCCTTGTCGCTGACCCCGTTCGGCAAGATCACCCCCGACGACATGCACCAGCAGTGGCAGGTCAACGTGCTCGGTCCGCAACGCCTGCTGGCCGAGTTGGTCCGCCGGTGCTTTCGCAAGCACAAGCAAGGGGCGGTGGTGGGTGTTTTGACACAGGCGATGGGCGGATCGGACAGCGGCATCGCAGGCGCTTCGTCCGGCATGGGCGCCTATGTGATCGCCAAACATGGCATGGCCGGCGTGCTGGCGATGTTGGCCGCCGACTACCCCTGGTTGCGTGTGCGGGCGGTGAAGCCCGGCTACACCCAAACCCGAATGCTCGAAGCATTCGACGAACGCTTTCTCGACATGCAGCGCGAGAAAGCCCCTTTCCAGACACCTGAACAGGTGGCATCGCTCATTGTCCAGGAGGCGATCGGCTCATGAGCAACCCTCTCTATTCCCAACTCGCGTGGCTGCCAGTGGCACCCGACGACTTCTCAACTCAGTGCCGTCAATGGCTCGACGACCCGGTGGATCTGGGCCAGCGCCTGCAGCGCCTGGCCAACCACGGGCTGGACGAGAACCAGCTCAACCGCCTGGCCAAGCTCATTCAGAAAGCCAGAGACGGCAAGCACTCGCTGGCCCCGCTGACGCCGTTTCGCATCGGCCTCATCAGCAACGCGACGTCTCACTTCATCGTGCCGGCGCTGGTGGCCAGTGCCGCGCGTCACGGCATTGCACTGGAATGCATCGAGGCCGACTACGACCAGGTGATGCAGGAGGCCTTGTCTCCGGATTCGGTCATCAACCAGGCGCAGTGCGATGCTGTGCTCGTGGCGGTGGACCACCGTGGCCTGCCATTGGGTATTGCGCCGGGAGATGCACAGACGGCCCAGCAAGCCGTGAATGCGGCGCTTGGCCACCTGAACATGATTCGCAACGGCCTGCGCAGCAACAGCAAGGCCATTTGCATCCTGCAAACCATTCCCAGGCCGGTCGAGTCGTCGTTCGGCAGTTTCGATCTGGTGTTGCCCGGCACGCTGCGCCATTTGATCGATGAACTCAACCGCGGCATTGCGCAAAGCGTCGCCGGCACCGAAGACCTGTTGCTCGACGTCGCGCACATCGCCGAGACGGTGGGCCTGGCCGATTGGCACGACGCGACCCTGTGGAACATGGCCAAGCTGCCGTTTGCCAGCAGCTTTTTGCCCTTGTATGCCGACCACGTCTGCCGCCTGATTGCGGCGTTGCGCGGCAAGAGCCGCAAGTGCCTGATCCTGGACCTCGACAACACCGTCTGGGGTGGCGTCATCGGTGACGACGGACTGGAGGGCATCGTCATCGGCCAGGGCGATGCCACCGGCGAAGCCCACCTGCATGTACAGCGCACCGCACTGACCTTGCGCGACCGTGGCGTGGTGCTGGCGGTCTCGTCCAAGAACACCGATGAGATCGCGCGGCAGCCGTTTCGCAAGCACCCCGAGATGTTGCTGCGCGAAGACCACATCGCGGTCTTTCAGGCCAACTGGAACGACAAGGCCACCAACATCAAGGCGATTGCCGAAGAGTTGTCGCTGGGCCTCGATGCGATGGTCTTTCTGGACGACAACCCGGTGGAGCGCGGCCTGGTGCGGCAGATGCTGCCGCAGGTGGCCGTGCCGGAGTTGCCGGCCGATCCGGCGCTGTACGCACGCACGCTGCTGGCCGCAGGCTACTTCGAAGCGATTGCGTTCTCGGGTGAAGACCGCCAGCGCGCCGAGTTCTACCAGGACAATGCGCGCCGCGTCACCTTGCAGAAGCAGGCGGGGGACGTCGACGCCTACCTGGTGTCGCTGAACATGAAGATGACGCTGCAGCCGTTCGACGAAACGGGCCGCTCGCGCATTGCGCAGCTGATCAACAAGTCCAACCAGTTCAACCTCACGACGCGCCGCTACACCGAGGCCGACGTCGCCTCGGCTCAAAACGATCCCGACGCCTTCACGCTGCAGGTGCGGCTGGCGGATGCCTTCGGCGACAACGGCATGATCAGCGTGCTGATCTGTCGCCGCCGGCAAGACGATTGGGACATCGACACCTGGCTCATGAGTTGCCGCGTGCTGGGCCGCAAGGTCGAAACCGCTGTCTTGCAGGAACTGGTCGGCCAAGCCCGTTTGACCGGTGTTCGGCGTTTGATGGGCAGCTACCTGCCGACCGAGAAAAACAAGCTGGTCGAGGACCACTACGCCAAGCTGGGTTTCACCTTGCTGGAAAAGCGCGACGATGGCAGCACGCTGTGGGAGCTGCTCGTCGAGGGCGCGCCCATGCTGAACCTGCCGATAGAAATCCAGCGCCTGGACCTGGGACCGCCTTCGGTCGAAGCCGTTCAAGCCGAGACGGCTTGAACGGCCGTTTGGCAATTTGAGGGGCGCCAAAGGAAACGCCGGGCCGTTCCCGTTTCCTTTGCTCCCCGCGGGGCCTTGGGGCTCACATCTAAGCCAGCGCTCCGAGCTGAACCGTCAACTCGCGCACCGCGGCACCAAACGCTGTCGGCGATGCCTTGTCGGCAAACGACTTCAGGTTTTTTTTCACCACCGTCTCGCGCAGATCGGGGTCGTCGCGCAGCGAACGCGCGATCTCGAACGCGCGATCGAAATCGCCAAACTGAAACAGGCACGACGCCGGCAAGTAAGGCCGCGTGCCGGGCAAGTCCGTAGAAACCACCGGAACGCCCGAAGCCATGGCTTCCAGCATGACCAGCGGAACCCCTTCAAATCGCGATGCGATCAACAACACGTCGTGCTTGGCCAGCGCCGTCGACGCGTCTTGCCAGCCTTCGACAACCATGAGTTCAGCCAGCCAGGGATGGGCGGAGAGTGCGGCCTGGATGGCCGGCAGAAAAGGGCCTTCGCCGACGAATGAGACGCGGACGTCGCGGGCCAATGCCGGACGGTTCGTCAGGTGCTGCAGCAAAAGATCCAGGCCCTTCTGATGCGGATCAAGCCGGCCGAGCACGAGGATCTTTGACTGGCGCGCTGGTGTGTCAATGGCGTTGGCAGCGTGGTGTCCGTTGCTCTCCTCGAACTGGGCTGCCACGGTGTTGGGCAGGCAAAACACAGGTTGTTCGGCGCCGGACCAGCTGCGCAGTTCTTCGGCCTGGTGCGGGGTGATGGTGATCCAGGCGCTGGGAAGTTTGCGGTAAGAGCTGCGCATTCTTTGCTCGAGCCGCTCGGCGTTGGGAAATCCCATGTCGGTGAAGCTGGAGACCAGCGGGACGTAGACGATCGAGCGCAGGCCGACCGCGCGCGTTGCGAGCACGGCGTGCCGCTGGGCCATCAAGCAGCCTTCGGCAATCACCGTGATGACGGGCCGGTGCGCGCGTTTCAAGGCGTAAAGCTGTTGCATCAGTTTGGCGAACCGAAGCAATTTGGCTGCGAGGCTGCCGCGCAGAGTGTCTACTTCGTAAGTCGACAGTTGCAACGGGCCCAGCTGCGCGAGCCGGCTTGCCTTGGCGCACACCAGGATCGGTTCGACTTCGCCTTGGCGACGCAGCTCTTCAATCCACTGGAGCAGCATCACCTCGTGGCCGCCAAAGTCGGTGGCGAGATCGATGAACAGCCAGGTTGGCTTCATGATGGTTGAGATACCGCCTTGGCGGCGATGGCAATGTAGTTTTTCGGGTGACCGCGAGAAACGATCTTGACGCGCATCTCGAGCTTGTGAAATGCGATCGAGCAAGCTGCGAAGAGCCACCTCAGCAACATCATCGGCGGGGCCAGCAGATAGGCCGCCACGCCATGGCCCAGGTCGCTGGGCCGGCCAGGAAGCTGGCGCGCCATGAACCCGAGTTGATAGGCCGCAGTGCCGAAGTAGCCTTCGAGCCAGTCGAGTCTCTCGATGACGAACCCGCTGGCCGTGAACAGGTGCCGCACCCCGAACTGCGTGTACCGATAGAAGTCATAGGGCTGTTCGTGTTCTTCATAGTACAGCGGAGCGGTATAGATGAGTTTGCCGCCCGGCTTCAAGACGCGGTAAAGCTCGTGCAACACGGCTTTCGGCTCTGGCGTGTGTTCGAGCACCTGGTTGAAGACAATGAAGTCGAAGCGCTCGTTCTCGACCGGAATGCTGAGCAGGTCGCAGACATACGTCGAAGGTTCATAGTGCTTGTCGACTTGTTCAAAGTCGGCAGTCTCGTACCGGGCATGCTTGAAAAGGCGCCGGTAGGGCGCCGTGCCTGCGCCGGCGTCGAGCACCAGAGCGCCACTCGGAACGCTGGCGGCGAACGCGGCGTTCTCCAGCCACAAGCGCTCGCGCGACGAATTGAGGGACGACAGGTTTGCGAGGTAGGGCATGTTCGACCTCCTTGGCTGGACGACGACTGGCAGGGCGCGTTGCGACTCAACTGGTTTTTTCCTTGAACGATCGCGCCATCTCGATCAGGCGACTCAGAAACACGCGATTGAAGGCCAGCGTCAGCCCCAGGTACATGGCGCCACCGATGGCCAGCATGGCGATCAAGCGCAGAACACCCGGCACTTCGGCCGGCAGCGCGAGGCCCACGCCTTTGGCGCTGAGTGCCGACACGGCTGCCATCGACGCCGTGCGCAGGTAGCCCGGAATCTGCCCGCGGTAGCTCAATCCGACCGTTCGCTTGAGCCGGTACATGTCGATCGGCGTGACGATGAGGACACGCAACACCCACACCGCCAGCGCCCCGAGCGGCGAGACGCTGCCAAGCGTCAGCATGCCGGCCACCAGCAAGATCAGCTGAAGAATCTGCGACGGAATCGGATACTGCGGGTAGCCGAGCGAGGTCATCAAAGGACTCGCGAACATGCGCGGAAAGGACTGGAAGG
>Ga0137407_10003343_pt1 | contig 10652 bp, 15 predicted proteins | sample CZOMad2_2_16fung_FD_108410 | JGI IMG/M metagenome (GOLD analysis project Ga0137407, IMG submission 108410) | Vadose zone soil fungal communities from Angelo Coast Range Reserve, California, USA - CZOMad2_2_16fungal (Illumina Assembly) | ecosystem: Environmental > Terrestrial > Soil > Vadose...
AGCGTGGGCGGCACGGTGAGGCCGAGCGCTTTTGCGGTCGCGAGGTTGATCACCAGCTCGAACTTGGTGGGTTGCTCGACGGGGAGATCGGCCGGCTTCGCGCCCTTGAGGATTCGGTCGACGTAGGTAGCCGAGCGGCGAATCACAGCTTCAAGATCGGGCCCGTAGCTCAGGAGGCCCCCCCGCTGCCCATGGGCCATAGCCGGACACGAGTAGCAAACGGTTCTGGCCAGCAAGGCCCAGTATCCGGGCCCGGTTCAGTGTCATCAGCCTCGAGGAAACCACGATAACGGCCTCCATCCGTTCTCGGATCGCGGCCGCAAAGGCGCCGGCGAAGTCGTCGCGCCCCAGAACTTCAGCTCGCCCCCGATCTCGACCGCGTGATGATTGTGCCGACGCCGGGAGGTCGCCCGGCTCGGGCCGGGCATCACGCACCAGGCGAGCCAAGAGCAAGCCGACGGTAACCATGTCCCCTGAGGAGCTCCAGCACCGAAGGGCCCGGCTCGGTGCAACCTGCCGTGAGGCGCCCTGGCCTGGTTGCACGAGCCCGCGTGACGGGCTGTGCGGCGAGAGCAGCGGGAAGATTTGCTACTTTAGGTCGGTGCGGCAGCCGGCGATCTAACGGCTGCCGGGTTGAGTAGCGCGTCCCGGAGCTGCGTGAGGACGGCGTCGGTCAGTCCTCCCGCTGGCGCTGGACCGCCGCGGCATGCGGGAGGAAGTCCCGCGCGCCGAGCAGCCACGGGCCAGCTACTGGTAGCCTCGTCGCCATGACCGCTCGACCGAAGGCACTCGATGCCGCGCGCGCGTGGGGCGCCGAAGGCGGCAAGATCGGCGGAAGTCCCGCATGTCGAAGCTGACGATTGCAGAGCGCCGTGCGCTCGCGAAGAAGGCCGCTGCGCGGTGGAAGAAGCGGCCGACGTGAAGGACGCGCGACCAGCGCGACTAGGTAAATCCTACGCGATTGCCGTTCCGGCGCTTGGCACCTTGCCGACGTGATCCTTGCAGTAGTTCGAGGCGTGTGAGGGGCTCCCCTTACGGATCCGCAACCCCAAAGACTCCCCCGCTGTGGGAAAGGCGTTTCGCAGGTTGACGTCGATCTCCCCGGCTCAACACAATGGTACTAGGCGTCGACCACTCCGAAGAAAGGCCCACTCCCCCAAAAAGGGCGTCCGTGATGGCGGATGACATCATCGCCGGACGCCTGCGTGGCGTCCGCGTTCTCGTCGTCGACGACGACGATGACAATCGAGAGCTGGCGGCCATAGCGCTCAGGTACTCGGGTGCCCTCGTGACCACGGCGTCCTCCGCGCGCGAAGGTCTGTCGTTGAACTTTCGTGGTTGACGTCGTCGTGACGGAATATGTCCATGCCCGGCGAGGATGGCGAGTGGCTGTTGGCTCAAATCGAACAGAGCCGCAGGCCGATTCCGGTGATCGTCCTGACGGGCTTGGATCGTCGTTACTTCACCGGCGATAAGTTCGCTCGGGTCCTGCGGAAGCCGTTTGATCTATGGCACCTCTGCCAGGAGATCCTGGCGGTGTTGGGCGGCGGCGCGGGAAGAGCGAGGCCAGGCGTACCCCGTCCGTAGACCTATCTATTGCGGAGGACGTGCAACTCGGACTAAGCTCTCGTCGCCTTCACCTCGGCCTTCAGGGTTGACGTACCCGCAGGCGTCGAGACCCCGGTGAGTGGGCGTTGTATCCCGCCCCAACCGGGGAGAACTCGCGATGCCGGACGAGAAGATCTCCATCTCTCAACACATCCGCGACAGACTCGACGCCGGCACCCTGCTGCGCATCGGCCCCAAGAAGATGTGGGGCGGTTTTGGGAGGCGCAACACCTGCGACGGGTGCGGCGAGCCGATCCTCACCACTCAGGTCGAGTACGAGTACGTGGTTGAGGACGACGTCACCTACCGATTCCATATCGGGTGCGCCGACCTGTGGGAGTCCGAACTGCGTCGCCGCGGATTGGACAAGCTGGACGACGGGACCGTCTCGGTAGGGCCGTGATGCTCCGCTGCATCCCCTCTCACGCCCCCCACCGCTCCACCACCTGCCACGCCGCCCACGGAGCCGCACCCCCACGGCGTCGCGCGGAACGTGGCGAGGCCGCCGTCTGTCACTCCCCGGCTCTGCGCCGTCCGGGCGGCAACGGAACAGGGCCCGCTTCTCGGGCGGTTCTTCCGGAGTGCACAATGTCGTAGTCGATCTCCAAGTACACCTTGACCATTCGCTCAGGGTACTTACAGTCCGGTTCGGGTTCATGACCTAAGACCCACTCCGCCGGCCGAGCGGCCCTCTGCGACCAATCCTGCGACGCCGGAGCCGCCGCCCGCTGGGGTGGGGCCGACACCGTGGAGGTGCCCTGACGGCAGGCTTGCGCTGCACCTGAGGGGCGCGCACACTGCGCGGCACAGAGCACCATAAAGCCATCACAGACGGGCGCGATCTCGCGGAACGTGTCGCTCAGGCCGTTGTTGCGAACTTCCCGTTCGTCCTCTGCTTCGCTTGCCTCGCGCTCAAACTGGGAGTGACTGAGAAGGACACGCGCGAGGCCGCGCAGATCGTGATCGGTCGCCCTGTCTCTGGCTTCGGCCTTGACCGGCGATCCTGCTACGGCTGCAACCGCATCGAGCAGGTGTTGATCAGTCTCGCTTCGTGAGGTTCGGTCCCGTCAGGTGCACGCAGGGCCCGCTCTCACTGGCAGGTAGTTCTACGAATACCGGGCCCCTGTCCCCTCCTGTAGCTTATGGGCGCCTACCTCCGGGCCTCCGACAGGCGCACCAGGCGTCGGACCCTCGGGCATCTGGCTTGACTTTTCCCCGTCACGCGCACCCTGGCTGTTGATGCTCCGTCGGCGGACGGGCAGGGACGGGCTGGTCTGGGCGCCGAGGTTCCGCCAAGATGCCGGACGACAAGAAGTCAGATGAGAAGATGCTCCGTGAGAAGGCTCGCGCAGTAGTCCAGAGTGGCAAGCTCCCCAGCCGTCGGCCTGATCGGATGTGGGGCGGACCGGGCGTCGGTGCGGCCTGCGCCGTCTGCGAGTTGCCGGTAACGAGGGCTGAGCTTGAGTTCGAAATCCAGTTCGCTCGCGATGGCGACAACCCCGGCTTGGACAAGTTCCACGTCCACGTCCAGTGCTTCGCGGCGTGGGAGTTCGAGCGCCGGAACGCGTGAGGTTCAGGCGTCGGGGTCACTCAGAGCCGGAAGCCGCGCCCAGAACACCGCCAGGGTGCGCCGACACGCGCGGCAGACACCGTCCTCGCGATGCAGTTCCAGCGTCAGTTCGATGGTGGCCAGTGCCCGGCGTACGGCATCGTAGGTAGCGCCGACGCGCGCACCGATGCACCCGAGGCACAACGAGTGCTCCAGGATCAGGGCCGAGATCCCCGCCGGCAGCCGGGGTGTCTGATCGGGCTTGAGCAGCTCGGCCTGCCACAGCCCTGAGCACCCGACGTGTAGTCGAAGGTGGCGACCATCAGGCAGGGGCACTTCGTGCTCGTACTGCGCCCCAGCGATCTTTTCATCACAGCCGTCACAAGCGTGCCCGCCTCCGAACCCGCCCAGGATCTTCCCAAGGGTGTGCTGGGGGAGCTTGCCGGAGCGGATCTTGTCCTGAATGCGTGCACGTAGTTCCCGTACGTCAGCCATGCTGGCCTCCATCTCGGGCCTCGCACCGGCTCCTACGTGTACGCTGGGTGTGGGCGGGGCGAGTATGCCTCCGATGGCCCGCGAGGGCAACGCGCGATCGGCGGTTCCGTTCCTTTCACCGCCGCCCGCGCAGCGATCTGCGCGGAACTCCAGCCACGCCATACCCCTCTGCTGCGAACATCGGGTTGCCTGAAAGGTCGCTCGCCACTCATCCGCGGCGACGTTGGGTCAGCGATGCCCGCAGCCGCTCCACGCCTACGATGACCAGGCCGACGCCCATCCAGGTGTCGTGCCAGCGGTGGAGGAGCTGCAGCTCGGGCGCGGCGGGCCTGACCGCGAGGAAGCCGAGGGCGGCGCGGAGGCTGGCGAGGCGGCAGTTTGTGAGCATCTCAGGTCGGCGCTGGCACGGGCCGTGGGTTTACGGGCCACGTCGGTCACGGTTCACCCCGATAGCTTCTTTGCGCTCTGGATCGCGGTGAAGTTCGTGGCCGAGGAATCCACGAACGCAGCAACCGTGAGCGCAGCCGAGGGCGGCATGGCGAAGCGGAGGGCGTGGACACCATAACCATACGCGGCGAGCAGCACGAAGATCGCCGGGCGCCGCGGCGGCCCCGGCCAGCTCTCGAACACCAGCATCGGACGAGCGTTCTCGAGGATCGCCCTGGCGCCCTCCAGCACGGCGAGCTCCGTACCCTCGGTGTCGATCTTGATCACGTCGGGGACGATGCCGTCGGTCTCCACGACCTCGTCCAGGGTGACCTGGGGAACGTGGAGCGTCTCGATTTCGACGTCGCTCGCCCATCCCGCGGCCACCTCGCCGGCGGTGGTGCCGAGCCAGGTGTGGCCACGGGGGACTCGGAGCTCGGCCCGACCTGCGCGGTCGCCGACCGCGACCAACCGCAGGTCGTGATGCAGGCCGTTGCGCCGACAGCAGTCCGTGAAGAACGCCTGGCAGGCCGGGTTCGGCTCGAACGAGATGACCCTGACGCCGTGCGCCAGCAGCTTGAGCGAGTGAAGCCCGTAGTTCGCCCCGACGTCCAGGAACACGCGCGGGGGTTGGGGCGCGCGCACCAGCGCCTCGTAGAGCTCGTGGACCTCGGTGTCGTGGCCGTGAAACGTCGTCGCCGTGGCCCAGGCCAGGTCAAAATCACGACGCAGGGGCAGCACCAGCCGGCGACCGGCGAAGTCCACCGTCCAGGGCCCCTCGACGCGGCACGGCAGGTCCGCGCTGAGGTAGAAGAACCGCCGCTTCTGGGCGGGGCTGAGCGCCTGGTGCAGGCAGTTCACGAGCCTCAGGCCGCCCGGGGCGCGTAGCACGGTCGCGAGGGCGGATTGCGCCACGTTTCGCGCGGTCCGGCGGAGTTTCCCGCGACCGACGCGGTGCACCCGCGGGCTCCGCGGTGCGGCACCGGGCGCGGTGCCAGGTAGACTCTCGCCCTCCGCGCACAACACCCACGTGCACTCGGGATAGACCGGGCCGGCCGCCAATAAGAGAAGCAGCATGGCAACCGGCGCCGCTCTCCGAACAATCCGCGTCATCGCGTGTCGTTCTTGATCGAACGGGCGCACCAATCCCTCCAAGCGGGCGCGGCGCGGAGACGACGACCGGCGCCGTTCAAGTTCAACCACCCCTCGCGCGGGATCTCCCGGCGCATCTCCAGCGCGCGGCGGAGCACGGATTTCGCCTCCGGCCATGCCTCGTGGCAGGTGGTTGAGGTGATGGAGCGGATCAGGAGGAGGACGCGGACCCAGGGGAGGAGATACGGAAGTCGACTCATCGTGGTCTGAGCCGGTCCACGCCAGGCGGCTCTTGGCTCGGACGCTCACGCTCCCAGCGGCCGGCACGCCGATCAAGGCGCGCAAGGCGCCGCCGCATGTCGAGGAATACCAGAATGATTTGGCCGCTCACGATCAGTGGCGCGGCGAGAATGAACCCGGCGGCTACGAGGACGGCCGCGGCGAGGATTCTGCTGGTCATGTCAGTCCCGACCCGAGGATAGGGCGGCAGATTCAGCCACAGCGCTACGCCGCCCGCGACGAAGCCGCCGACGATGAGCAGGACCCCGACCAGGATTTGGGCCCGGGCCCATGCTCCGGTGAAGCGATAGCTCATGAAGCGTCCCCCCCGGGGTGCGGCCCGGGCAGCCAGAACGGATTCCGGGTTACTCGATCACCTGATCGGCTCGCGCCAGCAGCGACGGCGAGATCGTCAGCCCGAGGGCTTTGGCGGTCTTGAGGTTGATCACCAGTTCGACCTTGGTGGGCTGCTCGACGGGAAGATCGGACGGCTTGGCGCCCTTCAAGATCCGGTCGACGTAGGTGGCGGTACGCGCCACGAGATCAGGTGTGGCCGAATCATAGGCCATCAGGCCGCCGGCGTCGACGACCGCCCGGTAAGGGTACAGCCCCGGCAATTTGTATTGGGCCGCCAGCTCGACCACTCGTTTGCGCTGAACGACGAGAAGACTTTCGGCCGTTGTCAGGAGCCCATCGGCTCGCTCCCGGGCGCCGGCGTCGAACGCGGCCGGAAGGTCGTCGGCAGTCTTGATGTCTTGGACCAGAAGCTTCACTCCCCGGGAGCGAGCCGCACTCTCCAGCTCCTTCACCTGTGGCGCAGCAATCGGATCGACGAGATACGAGAGCACGAGCACTCGGGAGATTCTGGGCGCCGCCTCCTTCAGCAACTCCAGACGCTTGGCAGAAAGCCCGGACGCCATCAACGTCAACCCGGTGACATTTCCGCCGGGTCGGGCGAGGCTCGCCACGAGCCCAGTGGCCACGGGATCGCCGAGGGAACACATGACGATCGGAGTCGCGCCGGTTGCGTTCTTTGCGGCTTGAGCGGCCGGAGTGGTGGTGACGACGATGATGTCCGCCTTGAGTCGGAGACATTCGGCGGAGAGGGTGGGGAACCGCTCGCTCCGGCCATCTGCAGAGAGGTAGTCGATGGCGATGGTCTTGCCGTCCACGTAGCCCAACTCGCGCAGGCGTTGGAAGAAGGGGCTGAATCTGCCCGCCTGCGTCGTACCGGGATCGAAAGTGAGGAAGCAGAGCCGCGGGATTCTACCCGCCTGCTGTGCTTCGACGGCGAGCGGGCCGGCGAAGGCACCGGCCAGCGAGGTCAGCAGGAAGTGGCGGCGGTCCATGTAGGGCGGATGAGCGGCGATGTGGGGCAGATGGTTCACGCTGACGCCTCGTCATCCTCCTCGCTCGGCAGGAAGGCCCACTCCTCCCGGGCCAGCTCCCAGGCCTGCTCGTGCTTCATCCCCTGGCCCATGAGGCTGTCCATCAGGTCGCTGGTCCGCTCGTGGGCCTGGTAGACGCTCTCCTGCAGGTGGCCGGACTTCTCCAGCCCCGCGTACATCTTCGGGCGGTGCTGCTTCCAGTGCGCCTTGATCTGCAGCCCGAGGCTACCGAGCGGGTAGTCGGCCATGGCTGCCTCCCGGTGGCCGTTACTCTACGCCGGCTGGGCGGTTTCCTGTGGCTTGGATGGGGACGGCCTTTCGAGCCGCTCGAGCATGGTGAAGCCGGCCAGGCTGAATAGGCCGAGGCCGGCGCCCCTCGCCATCGGATTATTCGACAGGTATTCCGAGCGTCCTCCAGAATGCCGCCTCGGCCACGATTCGCACGCCGTACTGCCGCGCCTTCTTGGCCTTGCCGGACTGCGTGTCGGGATCGGCGACCACGAGGAGGTCGAGTCGCTTGGTGACCGTCGCCTGGACCACGAGGCCGGCCTCCGCGGCGAGCTTCTCGGCCAGCTCGCGCGTGATCCGCTCACTCTTGAGCTGCGAGCGTAGCTCCCCCGTGAAGCAGACGGCCTGCCCGCGCAGCGATGCCGGCCGCCCAGAGGCGACCGTCGCCGGCGTCCGCGATGCCGACGTGGCCCCCAGGAGCTGCTCGAGCACGGCCCGATGGAGGCCCAAGAGGTCGCACACCTCGGCTAGATCTCGATGCTCGGCGTCCGTGACGCGGCCGTCCGCCATCGCTTCGGACACCAAGCTCTCGAGATAGGCCCGATGCGCCTCGAGCACGTCCCCCCGGGTTATCCCCCAGGATGTCGCCATGTCTACCAACAGTTGCCCTTCCTCGCGGGTAACTCGCCGGTCCTCGAGCGCGCGGTCAACCAGCGCCAGGTACTCGGCCTCGCGTGGATTGCGCGCCTCGTCGCCGAGCATCCCCGCAACGAGTCGTGCGAGGTAGGAACGCTCTTCCGCCCGACGGATGACCGCGGCGTCGCGGCTGAGGGCTTTCCCGCTGGGGATGCCCGTTGCCCACTCCGCCGTAGGAAAGGTGATGGGCTGGCACCCGATCGAGGCCAAGTCAACACCGCCCGTGCGTTGCGCCTCGGCGAGGAACGCCGCGAGGAGCCGCGCCGTCGTCCGGGCGTCGCCGAGCGCGGTGTGCCTGTCCTCGTGGAGCACCCCGACCTGTTCGGCGCAGGAGCCGAGCTTCCGACTGGGCGCCTCCGGCAGGAGCCGGTAGGCCAGGGCCAGCGTGCACAGCGCGGGCAGCGTCGGCAGCGCCCGGCCCGCCCGCGTGAACTCCGCGCCCAGGAAGGTCAGGTCGAAGCGCAGGTGGTGGCCGACGACCACCGCGTCACGGAGACGCATGGCGACGTCGGGGGCAATCTCCTCGAAGAGCGGCGCCGCCGCGACGTCCCCGGCCTGGATACCGTGGATGTCGGTGCGCCCGATGTCGCGGCATGGATTGACTAGCGTCGCCCACTCGTCGTCGACCTCCAGGTCCGGGCGCAGCTTCACGACCGCGACCTCGATGACGCGGTCATGCCTCACCGGGTAGAGTCCCGTAGTTTCTACGTCGATCACCGCGAACGGCGTCTCGCCGAGCATCGCTGTGCGGGGCATCAGATACGCCTCCTTCCGGGCTCTAGCAGGTCATCGATGTGCTCTCGAACCGACTCGGCGCCCGTACGACCACGCCGGTCAACGGCTGCGGGCCACCTGACCCTTGCGGTTCACCCAGCGGCCATTTCATAGTGTCAAACAGTTGCGGTCAAATCACGTATCCGCAACACTGTGGCGGGGGCCGGCTGTGTCGGAAGCAGACAGCTACCGACGGCCGCGATGCGCACTCCGCGTGTAGGGCGCGACGGACGTACCGTGGCTGGTTGACCTTCGCCCCCATCCGCCCCACCATCTCGGCATGGACCGCCGCCTACGCCTGATCGCGCCTGAACAATTCGTGGGTAGACGCGCGGTCCTCATCGGCCTCCTCGCCACACTGCTACCATCGCCCGCCCTCGCCCAGAAGCTGCCACCTCGCATCGGCTGGCTATCTGCGGGATCGGAGCCCGATCCATTCCTGGAGGCATTTCGAGAAGGGCCAGCCACACGGAGGCGATGAGATGAATCAGCCAGGCGCCCCAGGCGTCTTCGGGACAGCCGGCATTCTGTCCCAGCCTCTACCGGTCACGCTGGGTGAGGGAGTGGGGGTGGCCCTACTTCTTCTTCTGTCGCTTGCTGTCAACGCATTCCAATTCCATCAACGCAGGGTCTATATCCGAACTCTCTACAACGAGCTCGTAGCAATCTTCAACAGCATCGGATGGCTCCTCGTGCGTTGCATGAGCAGGACGGAAGAGCTCGAAAGCAGGATCAAGACCCCAGAAAAGTATGTGGCGGAGTCTACGATTCTTCGGGAGTTCCGCAACTACTCTCGAGAGACGGAGTTCCTGTTGCGCGTCCTGCATGAGCAGCTTGTCGGTATGGCGAAGACATTGGGTGTGCGCGGCCACCTAGGATACTTCCCGGAGGAGAAAGAACAACTCGAAGAGCGTTACGGAGCCAAGCTCAAACGAGTCGATTAGACACAGCATCGCCCAACCCGTCCGCGAGATCCGGGCCCGCGCTGCTCGTTCTGCTTCTGCCGGCCGGTGTCCCAGGTTGTGTCCCAGTCGGCAAGAGGGACCTGACCTGTGGTGACCGCGTGAGGTGTTGATGCCGGCGTTTCGAGGATGCCCCACGCGCGCAACTCAACCTCTACGGCTTCGACGTAGCGAAGGCACATGGCTTTGGAGCAGAGGTGCCCGTTATGCGCGACCTTGTTGCGGGCATCTCCCTCGGTCCACCAGATGGTGGTTCTCCCAGCGCGGCCTTCCAGCGATGCCGCCATCATCGGCTCAAGATGACGTTTCCCCCGTGGGCAGGAGAAGACCCCCTTGCTTCACCAACTGCGCGAGCACTTGATCGAGGACGCTGTAGGCCAGCACGGGAGGGAGGTTGTAGAACTCCTGACTCAGCACCGCCGCACGAGAGCTCGTCTCACGCTTCGCCGCGGCCGATGACCCCGACGGCCACGGTGTCGGCAACCCCTCGGTAGGCGGTCGCCCTCGAGCAGTATCCTTTCCGCCATGAGCCATCGTTTTCACCCGTCAGGAGCTCTACGACCTCGTCTGGTCCGAACCCATGAAGAAGCTCGCACCCCGGTTCGGCATCTCGGACGTCGCGCTCGCAAAAGCATGCCGGCGTGGCGACATCCCCGTCCCCGAACGGGGGTACTGGGCGAGGCTCCAAGCGAGGAAGACAGTCATCAGACGGCCGCTGCCTCCACGCGGCCTCGGGATGTCGGACGGTGTCTCGATCGGCGAGAACCTGTGCGAAACGCACGACCAGCTTGTATCCCGGGTCCTCAACGAGCCTGTCCCGCCTCCGCCGACCTTCCCGGAAGACATCACCCACGTAACCGAGCGAGTCCGGAAGATGGTCGGCAAGGTCCCCGCGCCGCATGCATCCCATAGGCTCCATCCGCTCGTCGCCCGACTCCTTGATGAGGACGAACGGAGACGGGAGGCGCGGGAGACATCGCCCCACCCGCTTCTTTCCGGGGCGCCGCTCTTCGACACGCCTTACGCGCAGCGACGTCTTCGGTTCGTGAACGCCGTCTTCCTTGGTGTGCAACGATGCGGCGCTAGCAGCCCGTGGTGGAAATCATCGCGGCGAGCCAGTTGCGGCGAGAGAGAAGGATGAGATTCCGTCGCGAG
>Ga0137407_10003344_pt1 | contig 10651 bp, 11 predicted proteins | sample CZOMad2_2_16fung_FD_108410 | JGI IMG/M metagenome (GOLD analysis project Ga0137407, IMG submission 108410) | Vadose zone soil fungal communities from Angelo Coast Range Reserve, California, USA - CZOMad2_2_16fungal (Illumina Assembly) | ecosystem: Environmental > Terrestrial > Soil > Vadose...
CGACGAAGATGGGCCGCGGCCGGGTGACCCGCGCGGTCACGGAGAGATCGGGGCGCGTGAAGAACATCTCCCCCGAGGCGCCGGTGAAGGTCACCGGCAGCGTCTTGCCCTCGCTGGACAGCCCGCCGAGCTGGAGCAGGAAGTCCATGTGCCAGGCCTTCCGGCGCGCCTCGCCGTCGGTGATGCCCTGGAGCCCGACGCCTTCCTGCAGCGCGACGGCGTCGCGGATGGCCGCGTCCTCGGCGGCGCGAAGCGCGTCGGCGGTCGCGCGCCCGGCCTCGCGCTCGAGGCGCAGCGCCTTCAGCGCGGGTGGACGCAGCAGGCTGCCGACATGATCGGCGCGGAATGGGGGCCGCGGGTCCGGCATGGCGGCCATCCTAGCATCGTTGGGGCTGGCATCGGCAGGAGGGCCCCGGGGCCGGAGCCCTCCTGCTGCTTCGAGCCGTCCTAGCGCGCGGGCTTGTCCACCGCCGCGTAGATCATGTCCTTGAGGAGCGCCCGGTAGTACACGCGCTGCTTGGGCGACTGCATCATGAAGACCACGAACAGGCTCTCCTTCGGGTCCACCCAGAAATAGGTACCGCCCGCCCCGCCCCAGTTGTACTCGCCCACCGAGCCGGGCAGGGGCGAGACGCCGGCGTCCTTCCGCACCGCGAAGCCCAGACCGAAGCCAAAGCCGGCGCCGGGCAGATAGAGCGGGCCCGGCGTGACCCCGCCGCCCACATGGTCGGCGGTCATGTACGCCACCGTCTTGGGGCCGACGATGCGCTTGCCGTCGAGCGTGCCGCCATTGAGGAGCATCTGCAGGAAACGCGCATAGTCGGCCGCCGTCGACACCATTCCGCCACCGCCGGATTCCCATTTTTCGGCCACGCGGGGATCGTTGAACTCCGCGTCCACGCCGATGCTGCGGTCATTGGGAAACGGCTCGGCGATGCGGTCCTGCTTGGTCTTGTCGGTCACGTAGAAGGCGGTGTCCTTCATGCCCAGCGGGTCCAGGATGCGCGCCTTCTCGAACTCGTAGAGGGTCTTGCCGGAGACCACCTCGATGAGCCGGCCCAGCACGTCCGTCGAGTGGCTATAGTCCCAGGTGGTGCCGGGCTGATAGATCAGCGGCAGCTTGGCGATGCGATCCACGAACTCCGCGTTGGAGGGATAGTCCACCCAGAGCTTCGAGTCCACGTAGGCCTTCTTCACCAGCCCGTCGTCGAAGAAGCCGTAGGTGAGCCCCGAGGTATGGCGGAGGAGATCCTGGACCGTCATGGGCCGGCGGGCCGCCACCAGCTCGAGGGTGGGCGCGCCGCCGCTCGGATCCGCCTTCTCGACGCCGACTTTTACCCCTCCGAGCTGGGGGATGTACTTCGCCACCGGATCGGCCAGCGAGAGCTTGCCCTCCTCGAAGAGGATCATCGTCGACACCGAGGTGATGGGTTTGCTCATCGAGTAGATGCGAAAGATGGCGTCCTTGGTCATGGGCGCCTTGGACCCGGGATCCCGCACGCCGACGGCGTCGAAGGCCGCGATCTTGCCGTGGCGCGCCACCAGCAGGATGGCGCCGGGGATCGTCCCCTTGTCCGCGTCGGCCTTGAGCATGGCAGTGATGCGGCCGAGCCGCTCGGAGGACAGGCCCACCTGCTCGGGCTTGACCACGGGTAGGCTCTGGGCCTGCGCGAGGCCGGTGGTGACGAGGCACAGTAGCGCGACCAGGAGGTGCAGCCGAAGCGATCGCATCATGGTGGTGTCCTTTCGGGAGAGTGATTCACTTGGCGAGATTCGTGGGACGGCGCGCCGCCCAGGGCCGCGCCGCCTCGAGCTGGCCGGCCAGGCGGAAGAGGAGGGCCTCGCCGCCGAAGGGCGCCGCGAACTGGATGCCGATAGGCAGCCCGCTCCGCGACCAGGCCAGCGGCACCGACATCGCCGGGTTGCCGGACGAGTTGAAGAGCGAGGTGAAGCCGATGGAAGCGAGCACCGCGGCCAGATACGCGTCCGCGTCCGCGCTCGACATGTCGAGCACGCCGAGAGGAAAGGGCGGCCGGCACATGGTCGGCGACAGGATGATGTCGTGCCGGGTGAAGAAGCGCGCCACCGCGCGGCCCGTCCGGTGCACGACTCCGATGGAGCGCGCGTAATCCGCGGCGGTGTGCGAGGCGCCCAGGGCCGCGAACTCCCAGGTCACGCGCTCGACGTCGTCGGCCTCGACCGCCCGCCCCCGCGCTTTCGCGCCCGCGTCCAGGGCCGCCCGCACATTGGCGCCGATGATGATGCGGGTGGCCTGGCCCAGCGCCTCGTGGCTGTAGTCGGGACGCGCTTCCTCCACGTGATGGCCCAGCGACTCGCAGAGCCGCGCCGCGTCCGTCGCGGCGGCGGCGCATTCGGGGTCCACCGGGGCGCCGTTCCACGAGGCGGTGGCCAGCGCGATGCGCAGCCGTCCCGGAGGACGGCCGACCTCGTCGAGGAATGGGCCCGCCGGCGGCGGCGCCCAGTACGGATCGCCCACGTCGGGCCCCGCGGTGACGTCGAGGAGTGCGGCGCTGTCGCGCACGGAGCGCGTCACCGCATGACCCACCGAGGCCCCGCCCCAACCCTCCCCCGCGTCGGGGCCCATGGGATTGCGGGCGCGGGTGGGCTTGAGCCCGAACAGCCCGCAGCACGAGGCCGGGATGCGGATGGACCCGCCGCCGTCGGTGGCATGCGCCATGGGCAGCATGCCCCCGGCCACCGCCGCCGCCGAGCCGCCGCTGGAGCCGCCCGCGCTATGCGCGCGGTTCCACGGATTGCGCGTGGGGCCGAAGAGCCGCGGCTCGGTGGACGGCGCGAGCCCCATTTCCGGGGTATTGGTCTTGGCCAGGATGACCAGGCCGGCCCGCTTCAGCCGGATCGTATATTCGCTGTCGTGGTCGGCCACCGCGCCCGCGAAGAGCCGGCTCCCGTAGCTGGTCACCGCCCCGGTGTAGAGCGCGCCGAGATCCTTCAGGGCATAGGGCACGCCGGTGAACGGCCCCGCGGGGAGGCCCGCGGCCAGAGCGGCGCGCGCCTGGTCGTAGAGTCGTGTCACCACCGCGTTCAGCGCGGGATTCAGAGCCTCCACCCGCTCGATGGCGGCCTCGAGCATCTCCTCCGCTTTTACCTCGCCCCCTCGCACGAGGCCGGCGAGGCCGAGTCCGTCGTACCGATCGTAGTCCGCGAATCCCATCAGCGTCTCCTCACGGTACCTTGCCGGTGAGCTGGAGCACTTGCCCCGCCCGCATCACCTTGGCCTTGATGGGCGCGCCGGAGGGGAGCCGGCCCATATGATCCCGTATCCTGACCGCATCGGCGACGGTGCCCACGGTGATGCCTTCGACCTCGAGCAGGATGTCGCCGCCCACCACCAGGGTCTGGCCATCGATGACGGCGGTCTTGGTGCCGCCGCGTATCCCCATTTCTTCCGCCGGCGAGCCCTTGGCCACCGTCTTGACCATGAAGCCGACCGTCTTCGGCGGGAGATTGAAGAGGTCGGCGAGCTCCTCCGAGAGGAGCTGGCCCTCGAGCCCCGTCCAGAAGGAGCGCCGCTCCAGGAGAAGCTGCTTGGCGGTGTTGACGGTGGCCACGAAGCCCAGGCCCTCGCTGCCTCCGCTCTTCGAGATGTTGTGGCTGACGATGCCGATCACCTCGCCGGCCATGTTGAACATGGGGCCGCCCGAATTGCCCGAATTGATGCTGGCGTCGGTCTGGAAGAACTCGGCCAGCGGGATGGCCTTGTACACGGTGTCCGGGGCCCAGCGGGCGCTGATCCAGCCCACGCTGAGAGAATGACTGAGCCCGTAGGGTGCGCCGATCACGATCACCTGATCTCCCACCCTCACCGCATTGGAGTCGGCCAGCCTGGCCGCCCGTGTCCCCGCCGGCACGCGCTCGAGCTGGAGGAGGGAGAGATCGGCGGCGGGCTCGGAGGAGATCACCCGGGCCCGGACCGTCTCCCCGCCCAGGAACTGCACCGTGATCTCGTCCATGGCGTGGACGACGTGGGAGGCCGTCATCACCTTGCCGTCGGTGGAGATGAGCACGCCGGAGCCCGTCTCGCTGAAGCGCGTCTGGCCGCCCACCTCCACCGCCCGCCCTCGGGCCCGGATCACCACCACCGAGGGGGCCGCGCGCCGGAACACGTCCCCCACGTTCTGCGCGTCGACCGCCGCCGGCCACGTGGACAGGCAGAGGCCGAAGGTGAGGCCGACGGCGACCGCTCGTCTGGGGAGTTGCCACTGCTCCTGCACACCGTGCTCCATGGGGGCGATGTCGCCCAGTCTCGCCGCGGTGGATTTCCCGTGCGCATGGGTATGGGGAGGCCTGCCCCTGCGGATCTGACGGGCCGCGACGCCCGAGCGTATCAGCGCGCCATACCCCCGGCAACCGCCTTCACGGCCCCGACCCTCTGGGTCACCGGACACATCTCGCCGGTGGCGTGAGCGGAGGTGGAAGCGCCGGGCGGGGAGGTGCAGGAGGAGATATCGCTGGCCGTTGGTCCAGAGCGCGATCGCCCCGACGGGCCTCTCGCGCTCTGGACCACGGCCTCGGCAGTTACCGCCTAGCGCTCCTTGGTGAGGAACTCGTCACGCCGGTTCCGGGCGTGACAGGCCTCGGTCGACTCGGTGCAGAGCGGCCGCTCCTTGCCGAAGGACACGATGGTGATGCGGTCCGACGACACGCCCTTGGAGACCAGGTAGTCCATCGCGGCCTTGGCCCGCCGCTCACCGAGCGCCAGGTTGTACTCCGCGGTGCCCCGCTCGTCGCAGTGCCCCTCGATGAGCAGGAGATTGTTCGGGTTGCGCCTCAGCCAGTCCGCGCTGGCGTCGAGGATCTTCGCGCCGCCGGGACGGATGACAGCCTTGTCGAAGTCGAAGTTGATGGTCTTGAGCGCGTCGTGCGCCACGTACTCCTTCGGCGGCGCCGGCGTGGGAGCGGGCGCCGGCGGCGCCACCGGCATCGGCACGGGAGCCGGGGCGGGAGGCGGCGCGGGGGCGGGAGCGGCAGGCGCCGGCGGCGGCGCGGGGGCCGGAGCCGGGGCGGGCGCGGGGGCCGGCGCGGCTACCGGGGCCGGCGCCGGAGGCGGCGGCATCAGCGGGCGCTTGGGGCAACCGGCCAGGAACAGGACGAGGGCAAGCATGGGAAAGACCAACGCCAGGGATGCAAGTCGGGCGCGCATGATGGGTGTCCTCGCCTAGTCCTGGAAGATCTGGTTCGGGCTCACGGTGAGGGCCTTCCCCCACCAGTTCTCGCGGGGGGCGGCGTCCATGTCGGCGCGGGTGACACGGAGATTCGACCCCTCCTTGTTATTGCGTAGCGAGAACCCCATGTGCTTGTCCGACGCAAAGTGCGTGGAGTGGCTCTTCCACTCCGCCCATTCCTCCGACGTCGCGCAGCCGCTCAGCAAGATAGCCGCCGCCAACGCCATGAATGTGGTTACCGCTCGTGCCCGCATGTCGAATCCTCCTGTCGGTCTTCGACCCGGTCGGCCGCCGGTGGGGGCATCGACTCCCCCACCTCGGGGCCTCGCGCCGCAATCCCCGTTCGCGCCTCGATTGTTCCCGCATCACCCGGCGCCTTGGGTGGTACGGTCGCCGCGGCCGCGCCGCAGTCGCCGGATGATAGCCTGGTACTGACTCGGCAGCACATGGTCCAGTCCCCCCTCGGGAGGGTAGTGCGCCAACGAAGGGGCCCGATATTGGACCATGGTCGTATCGCCTCTCCCACGCTGGCGCTTCGGGGTGTCACGCGACGATTCACGCCGACGGACTCTGACGGAGCCGCGCCGCCTCCGTCTCGTAGATTCGCAACGCGGCGAGGGCCAGCGACATCAGGACCGGACCGACGATCAATCCTGGGAGCCCCATCACCTCCACGCCCCCGAACAGCGCCACGAAGGTGAGGAGCGCCGGCATGTCCTCCGGATCGCCCACCAGCCGCGGGCGAATCAGGTAGTCCGAGACCCCCACCACCACCAGCGCGCCCCACGCGAGCTCGATGACGCCGGCGGTGAAGTGCCCGGTGAGGATCAGATACGCCCCCGCCGGGACCCAGATGAGCAAGGTCCCCACCGCGGGAAACAGCGACGCCACCGCGGTGAGGGCACCGAAGAAGGCGGGCTGCGGGACGCCCGTGATCCAGTAGCCGAGCCCCGCGAGAGTCCCCTGGGCCAGGCCGGTGAGCACGGTGCCCAGCAACACCGCGCGGCCGACGTGGCGGAAGTCCTCCAGCAGCGCCCGGGTGTGGCGCGGGTCCAGCGGCAGCACGGCCTCGAGACGCGCGGCGGTGGCGCGCCAGTGCCGGAGGATGAAGTGCATGGCCATCACCGCGAAGAAGAGCCCGAGCAGGAGATTCGCCGAGACACTGGCGAGGGTGCCGGCGATCTCGGCCGCCCGCTTGGCGACCTCGCCCGCCACCTCGCCGATCCTCGTCATGACGGTCGCCGGGTCAAGCTTCGGTATGCCGAGGTGCTGACCAAGTCGCTCCGCCGTCTCTCGGGCCTGGCCCCCGGGCGCGAACGCGTCCTGCCCCGCCCGGGCGAGGACGACCCCTCGCGTGACCAGAAGGTAGCCAAGGCCGCCGAGGGCAACCGTGAACAGCAGCGTCGCGGCCGCGACACAAGCGGCCGCCGCCAGCTCGGGCCGGTGCCACCGGGCGGCCAGTCGCTGCTGGAACGGCTCGAGGGCGAAGGCGGTGAGCGTGCCGATGAGGAGCCCGACCCCCACCGGCATCGCGAGCCACACCACGAGCGCCGCGGCGATGAGCGCCAGGACGCCGAGGGCCACGCGCTCGCCGGAGCCGGTCAAATATCCACCTCGCAGCGGGTCTGGATTTCGCCCATATCCAAGGTGCCGAGGCAGGCGTGAGGCTGCCGTGACCGCCCCCCGAGCCTCCCCATAATACTGGAACTCGAACGTGAAGGAGACGGGCCGCCCGCGGCACGGGACATTGGACTAAAGTCCACTATGCGGGAGGATACCGACTGGTGAGAAGCTCGCGGAGACTGCCATGGCCGTGACCGAGCCCCGCCGCACGGTATACGTCGTGGACGACGACGCGTCGGTGCGGAAGAGTGTCGGGCGGCTCCTGCGCACCGCTGGCTTGCAGGTCGAGGTCTTTGCCTCCGCCGACGAGTTCCTCGCCCATCCCCCCTCGGACGAGTCGGGCTGTCTCCTGCTCGATCTCAAGATGCCGGGCCGGAACGGGCTCGAGCTCCAGGAGGCGCTGGTGGCGGCCCACAAGCCCATCCCCATCGTCTTCGTCACCGGGCACGGCGACATCGCCGCCAGCGTGCGCGCCATGAAAGGCGGGGCGGTGGATTTTCTGACCAAGCCGTACTCCGTCGAGGAGCTGCTGGAGGCGGTGGAGCGCGCGATGGCCAAGGACAAGCGGGATCGGCGCGAGCAGGCCCAGCTCACCGAGCTGGAGAGCCGCGCCCGGGCGCTCACCCCGCGCGAGGCGGAGGTGCTCCGCCTGGTGGTACGTGGGCTGCTGAACAAGCAGGTCGCCGCCGAGCTCGGCATCAGCGAGAAGACGGTGAAGGTCCACCGCGCGCGCGTGATGCACAAGATGCGCGCCGACTCCATGGCCGATCTGGTACGCATGGCCGGCCGTCTCCACCCTGCCCCCAGAGCGCGCTGAGCCAGAACCACCCCTGGGGGTGGTGCGACCGCCCTGGGACCAAGGTCCAATGTCCAACGCTCGGCGAATGGTCTAGCCTGGCGATCGGATTGGTTACCGCGAACCTCATGATGCTCGTGTCCATCGTTGACGACGATCTCTCGGTGCGCCGCGCACTGCGCCGCCTGGTCGCCTCGGCTGGGTTCTCCGTCGAGACCTTCGCCTCGGGGCGTGAGCTCCTCGACTCGGAGTCGCTCGGCCAGAGCCACTGCATCGTGCTGGACATCCACCTGGGCGGGCTGAGCGGCTTCGACGTGCAGCAGCGGCTGAAGACGCTGGGCGTGCAGGCCCCGGTCATCTTCATCACCGCCCACGACGACGCGGTCACGCATGGGCGGGCCAATGGCTCCGGCGCGGTCGCCTACCTGCGCAAGCCCTTCGAGGACCACGCGCTGATCGACGCCATCGAGCGGGCCATCGGCAAGACCGATTCGCCCGAAGGACGCGGGTAGGTAGGCCCGAGGTCGTCATCCCCTCGAAGCGAGCAAGCCTCGCAGCGCCTCCACCACCGCCCCGGGCCGCTCGCGCGGCATGAAGTGGCCGGCGCCCGCCACCACGTGCCGCTCCGTCCCCGGGGGGAAATACTTGAGATGCCCCTCGGTGCGGGGCGGCCGATCCACCATGTCGTCCGCGCCGTGGAGGATCACCGACGGGACGGTGATGAGGGGCCGCGCGGCCAGCCGGCGCTCCATCGCGTCGAATCGCGGATCGCCGGGCGCTCCATGATGCCGGTGCCGGTAGGAGTGGATCACCACCGGCACGAAGTCCGGATTGTCGAACGACGGCGCGGTGCGCTCGAAGGTCGCGTCGTCGAAGCACCAGCTCGGCGACCAGTCGGCCCAGAGCATCCGGCAGATCTCCCGGCGGTTCCTCTCGAGGCCCTGCCGCCCGCGCTCGGTATTGAAGTACCACTGATACCAGTTCGCCCGCTCCTGGATTGCGTCCGCCGGCCGTGGCGGCCCGACGGTGTCCTGTACGTTGTAGCCGCCAATGGTCACGAGCGCGCGCACGCGCTCCGGCGCGACAATGGCGGCGATGCACGCGGCCCGGCCGCCCCAGTCGTACCCGGCCAGCGCGACCCGGGACAGATCGAGCGCGGCCATGAAGTCGAGCAGGTCCTGGCCGATGGCCGCCTGCTGGGCCATGCGCGGCGCCGAATCGGAGAGGAAGCGCGTGGGGCCATAGCCGCGCAGGTACGGGACCAGCACGCGATGGCCGGCGGCCGCGAGCGTCGTCACCACCGCGTCCCAGGCGCGGGCGTCGTCGGGGAATCCGTGGAGCAGGATGACCGGCGCGCCGTCCAGGGGGCCGGACGCCTCGTAGGCGATCTCGAGCGTAGACGTCCGCGCGGCGAGGAGGTCGGCCGGCATCGGGTGGGAGTCTAGCAGAGCGGCCGCGCGACCGTCTCAGTCCCGCCGGGCGAGCAGGCCGCGCGCGCCGAAGAACAGCAGCCCGCCCGCCAGCCAGGCCAGCGCGCCGTCGAAGAGAAAGACACCGGGCAGGCTCACCGCCGCCAGCGCACCGGTGACGAGCGGGCTCACCGCGGTGCCGACCTGGACGCCGAGCGCGAGCCAGCCGAAGGCGGAGCCCCGGCTCGCGCTCGGCACGATCTGGCCACCGAGCGAGTAGGCCAGGGTGAGCGAGCCGCCGAGGCAGAGCGCGGAGGCGCAGCGGAGGAGGAGCAGCGAAAGCCAGCCATCGGACCAGGCCAAGAGCGCGCAGGGAATGCCGCCCCCCACGCAGCCGACGAGCAGGAGCCAGCCGAGCGGCCAGCGCAGCCCCAGCCGACCGGCCAGGCTCGCGGAGATCGTCGCGCATACCGCCGCCACCGAGATGATGAGCCCCGAGGTGGCGGCCACCCGCTCGATGCCCGGTAGATGCGCGACCTTGAGCGGGACCATGAGGGCCAAGCTGCGGTCGATGTATTGCGCGAGGAAGAGCAGGCCCAGCACCGCGGCGAAGTGCGGGATGCGGAACATCTCCGCCAGCGGCAGCCGCTCCGGCTTCTCCGTCGCGGCGCCGAGCGTGGCGGGCCGGGCCTCCGTGAAGAGCATGATCAAGCCCAGCAGCGAGAGCGCGCACATGCCCGCCGTCACGAAGAAGGCGGCGCGAATGCCCCAGTGCGACGCGACATAGCCGCCCGCCGCGGGCCCCACCGCCACGCTCAGGAGCTGCGCCGACTGCACCCGCCCGATCGCCACCGGGACCTTGTCCCGGGGACACGAGACGCTGGCCAGCGCCATCGCGAAGACCGAGAAGCCCGCGAAGACGCCGTGCAGCACGCGCGCGAGGAGGAGCTGATAGACCGAGGTCACCAGCCCCATCGCCGCGATGATCACGACTAAAGCCACCAGCGAACGGACCATCATGAGCTTCCGCCCCACCCGATCGGCCAGCGCGCCCCAGAGCGGGCCGAGCAGCCCCGACACCGCGGGCGTGACCGCCAGCAGCACGCCGGACCAGATCGCGATGTGGCCGGGGTCCGTCACGCCCAGCTCGTGCACGTACAGTGGCAGGAACGGCGCGAAGAACTGAAAGCCCACGAACGCGGTGAAGACGATCAGCGCCAGCGCCCAGACATTGCGCTGCCAGTCGTCCCGGGCGGTCGGCATGGGTGCGGCTATCGCCAGCCCGGCCGGCCCTAGTAGCGGTAGTGGTCGGGCTTGTAGGGGCCCGACTTGTCCACCCCGATGTAGCGCGCCTGCGCGTCGGTGAGCACGGTGAGCGTCGCCGCCAGCTTCGTGAGCTGGAGCCGCGCTACCTTCTCGTCGAGGTGCTTGGGCAGCACGTACACCTTCTTCTCATACTTCTTATTGTTGGTCGCGAGTTCGATCTGCGCGATCGTCTGGTTGGTGAAGGAATTGCTCATCACAAAGCTCGGATGGCCCGTCGCGCAACCGAGATTCAAGAGGCGTCCTTCAGCAAGAATCAGCACGCTGTGGCCATCGGCGAAGGTCCACATGTCGTA
>Ga0137407_10003350_pt1 | contig 10642 bp, 10 predicted proteins | sample CZOMad2_2_16fung_FD_108410 | JGI IMG/M metagenome (GOLD analysis project Ga0137407, IMG submission 108410) | Vadose zone soil fungal communities from Angelo Coast Range Reserve, California, USA - CZOMad2_2_16fungal (Illumina Assembly) | ecosystem: Environmental > Terrestrial > Soil > Vadose...
ACATGGTCGCTGCTTCTACCAAGGGTCTCGATGGATACATGGTCGAAGTAGCGGGGTATGCGTCCACGACTGGTACTAAACAGCTTAATCAGAAACTCAGCGCGGAACGTGCAGCAGCCGTTGTGCAATATCTCCGCGACCAAAAAAATATCCCCATGCGACGGATACTCGCACCCGCTGGCTATGGCACCACTCACCCGGCGGCCGAGAATACAGATCCTTCGGGACGCGCGCTAAACCGTCGAGTAGATGTGAAAGTACTCGTCAACAAAGGATTGGCGGAAGGAGACTAGAAATACTCCAGTAATTCCGTACTTTCTTGCCGCAATGCCAACATTCAGCGCTGCTGCCTCTTGTCGAAGGAGGCACACGCTCAACTGAGGAGATCAGGTCATGAGTCAAAATCACTTCACACTGAGTTTTCCTTTAAAGGCGCCCTCGGACGCAAAAACGGTGGCGGAGCAGCTTCCACTATTGATGCCTGAGCTGTTCCAGGCTGCCGACACCATTGGCACGATTCACTACTCGCGCTTTACGGTGTTGAGCGAAAGGACCCTTCTATTCCTTGGCGATTTCGACGGCGAGTTCGGTGAACTCATGGCCGAACTCGCCAAGCGCGCAGGACCAGTGTTCGATGCGATCATCGCACACGTGGAGAACCCGCCGCGTACTCCGGTCGCAGCCAACGCAGACGCTTTCGTAGAATGGACCGCAGAGCATCTCGTCCATCCGGTGAATCTCTACACCGCATATCCAGACGTGACCGCCAAAGAGATTAAGGCTTTGGCGTCCGCCGCAGCCGCTAGTGGCGGCGGTGAACTACATCCCTTTCTTGTGATCCTGCCTATGAAATCAAAATTAGCCTTCATTGAGGTACAGCTGATCTTGCGCGCCAGGGGACACGGAACGACGAAGGACTTGGACAAGGTCGGCACACCGCATTTCGCACAGTTCGTACCGCTCGAGGACAACCAGATTGGCTTCTTTACGGTGTACGACGGATCATTCGACACCTACATTGCCGATTTCACCAAGAACATCGGGCCAGTATTTGATCTTATTTTCAAGTTCACCAAGAACCCGCCACCATCTCCGTGCCGAAAGCACCTACAGGAGTTCATTGACTTTGCGACGGGGGCGAACCGCACTCCGATCGGGTTTTACCAGGCCTATCCAGGCCTGAGTGTTCAGGACATTCATGCCCTGATTGCGGATAGCAAGTCACAAGCAGCTTCGGCGGCATAGTCTCAAATCTCTGTCGATCGGACGGTCCGCGATTTGTGGTCTTGAACGAGCATCCATCGGGGGACACGCTGTGAGCCAGGACGTCAAGATCCGGGCACTACATTCCGAGGAAAGAAGGGGACTTCTCGGCCGTATTTTTGGCCGAAGCGAAGATGAATCTTCGCGACCGGTCGACCACCCGCGACCAAGTAAGGACAGCGCGTTGGACCTCGGCGATATTCAGGGATTCATCCTCCGCGGATATAGGATGCCTATGGTGCGGCACTTCTTACTCACGGTGGTCGTCCCATCCGAGGCTCGCAAGCTGCTGGGACGGCTTGTCAACGGCGACGAGTCCGACGCGCCACAGATCACAACAGCCGAAGACTGGCACGTCGGGTTCGCGCCCGGCCCCGAAGATAATCCCGCTGAAGCCCCACGTCACAAGCCCGACTATTGCCTGAACGTTGGGATTACGTGGCCCGGAATGATCGCCCTCGAGATCAAAGTGCGTGCGCCGGCGCTCATGTTCAAGTCGTTCGCCGCGTTCACCACAGGCGCTGCCGAACGCGCGAAATTGGTGGGCGATACCGGACCAAGCGCGCCCGAGAATTGGATAGGCGGTTTTGGGAAGGGAAGCGATCACGTCCTGGTGACGTTACACGCTCTCAGTCCTGACGCGATGAAGAATTATAGCGACCAGCTATCTGCTTTGTTTGCAGTGGGCGATGCCTTCCGGGAGATCTGGCGAACTGACGGAATGGCATGGATTGAAATGCAGGATGGCAAGCCCACGTTCTGTTCAAAGGTTCCGTTCGGGTACACCGACGGCATCAGCTTGACCACCATCCGAGGCGGTCCCGAAAGATACCCGCCGGATCACCAGCAGCCATGCGAGCCGTGGTTATTCGTTTTGCAGGACAAGGCAGAGAACTACTTCGTGCCCGAGCCTCGAGAGCTTGGTCTGAACGGCAGCTTCGCCGTTTTCAAAATGATCATGACGGATGTTGTTGGATTCGAGAACTTTCTGCAATCGCACAAGGACAGAATAGACCCCGAACTACTTGCCGCGAAGATTTGCGGCAGGTGGCGCAACGGTGTCCCGCTTGCGTTGTCGCCGGAAACCGATAGTCCCTCCTGCGGTTTTCCACCCGAGCAGCTCAACGACTACGAATATGTGAACACAGATGGGTCCGGAGATCCGAAGGGACTGCGCTGTCCCGTTGGCGCACACATGCGCCGCATCAACCCCCGAGGCCAGCCGGTCACGGGTCAGGGCCAACCAGGCGGCAGCAATAACACTCACCGGCTGATCCGTCGTGGCATGCCTTACGGTCCGAACTACGATCCAACGCAACCTTACGATGGCGTCGAGCGCGGCCTCCTCGGATATTTCATCAACTCCAGTATCGAGAATCAGTATGAGTTCGTGCTGGGACATTGGGTAAACGACAGCGAATTCGCAGGGTCTGTCAGGCTGAACCCTAAATCGAAGGATCCCATGATCGCCACTCAGAACCCGGCGGAAAGCATTTTCGAGATTCCGCAGGCAAACGGTATGCCTGCCATCAAGGTGACGGGATTCTCGACCTTTGTAACGACAAAAGCGGCCGCCTACTGCTTTCTGCCAAGCATTACTGCGATCAAATTCATCGCCCAACTGGGTTGAGAGGACTTTCATGTTGTTTCTGACGAGATGGTTCGGAGTAACCGGCAGCGACGCTGAGCGCAACCTCGCTACGGAAAAGTCTGTTATCGAGGAGATCGTCCAAAAAGTTCTGTTGCTGCAAGCGACTTCGGCCGCTCAACAAAAGCGCCCGCTAGGCCGGGGAACTCATGTAAAAGGTACGTCGGCCCGAGCCCAATTCGAGGTATTTGACGTAGCGGCAGGACGGGACGCTAGCCTCGCCAAGCGACTCGCGAAGGGAATTTTCGCGAATCCTGGCGTATATCCCGCGATTGTGCGGTTTGGGAACGCGGACCCGAAGATAAACTCTGATTTCAAGCCCGACGTCAGATCGTTGTCTTTCTCGGTGGAGCTAGCTCGCAATGGCACGGCCGTTTCGGGTGCGCACGTGAGCAGACAGGATTTCTCACTGCAAAACACGAAAACGCTGCCGATTAACGACTCAACCGCGTTCCTAGCGACCATGAAACTGCTTACGGCTTCGAATCCGGCCGCCGGTTTGTGGTCTCTGTCGTTCAGGGACAAGCTGCGAGTACTGAGGACTCTCGCCATAGTGCAAGTACAGACCCACCAGAAAATCAAACCGTATCAGCATCTTCGGTATGGGAGCAACGTACCGTTTCGTCACGGAGCGACCGATATTGTTAAGTATTCAGCAACACCGATGCCGGACAATCCGGCGCGTCCTCTGCAAAGGAGCAATCCAAAGGGTTTGCAGGACGAGTTGATTAGACACCTTAAAGAAGATGGCAGGATGAGCGGTTTCAATTTCGGAGTCCAGTTCCTCGACGTTGATCGAATGACCTACTGGGGCAAGCGACAGGACAGGGACTTCTGGGTCGAGAATGCGAGTGTCGATTGGAAAGAAGAGGAAACGCCGTTCCATACGGTAGCGCATCTTACCTTGCTGCGCAATTCGCAGCTTCGACCAGAAGACAACGAAGCGATATTTTTTGACGTGACAGAGAATTCGACACCGGACAGCACGCCCGTTGGGAGCATCAATCGCGCCCGTTGGCAAGGCGAAGTTGCCAGCAGAAACGCGCGCATGCCCACGGAGAGTAGTTCTGAACAGAAATTATCCCGCGCTGTTCATGCTGATTGAGAAGAGCAGGGCTGTGACCCGCAACGCTGACGGAAGAGGTTGAAGCGACAAATGGTGTCCGGTGCAAGTCAATAGGACGGCGTAACAAATCGGTGTGTCTCGCATGTGCCATATTCCGAATCACGAGAGAGTCCAAAGTAAGTCCAGGTGCAAGCTATGAGCCCCAGCCCTCCTCCAATAACGCGGATCCACAAGATGATTTTGCGATGGGCTCTCCTCGTTTGTTTTGCGTGCCTGCCTGCTAGCGCACAAGACACCCAATTCATCCCAGAAGTTGATGCGCATCTTAAACTAAATTCCTTTCTTCGTACGTATTTGCAGGCCAAGGACGATCGGGACGGCGGCGATTCGACGCAATTTGCCATAGGTCCGAGCTTGCAGTTCTATCTGAAACCACTAGTGAAGCTCAAACGTGTGACTGCTTTTGATCTGGACGATTCAAAGTCTAGAGCGCTGGTGCTGGAAGCGGGCTACCGTTATATCGATGAACCGAACAGTCCAACCGAAAATCGTATGGTACTGGCGGTCACCTCGAATTTTCCCATGAAGGCAGGTTTGCTGATTTCAGACCGTAACCGCGCCGATCTCGACTGGAAAAGCGGGAGTTTCACCTGGCGCTATCGGAACAAATTGACCATAGAAAGAAATTTTTCGATCCGCTCCTATCATTTTAGCCCCTATATCGCTGCCGAGCCATTCTACGAGAGTCAGTACGGCAAATGGAGCACGACCTCGCTCTATGCGGGTTGTCTGCTGCCGGTAGGGAAGCACGTCGAATTCAATGTTTATTATGAGCATGACAACAACACCAACAAGCGTCCGAACAAACAACAGTCTTCGGTAGGGCTGGCTCTGTATTTTTTCTTTTCCTTGGAAAAGGGATAACCCTCGGTGTCAGAATATGATTTCGGCTAGCCGCACTGGCTGCGCCGCAGCCTGACTCCCCCTAGTCGGCGACGTGACGTGATCACGCCAAGACGATGTGGTTCTTGACAGCAAATTGAATCAGTTCGGCCGTCGACTTGACCGCCAGTTCTTCCATTGTCCTGTACTTGTGGAAAGCCACAGTTCGGGGAGTCACATGAAGAACCTCGGCTATCTCTTTCATCGACTTTCCTTCGGCCAAAAGTTGTAGAACTTCGCACTGCCGCGGCGTCAAAGATTTCGGCCGCTGCCTACCCCTTGGATCGCGGATAAAGCTCTTCTCCATCCCCTGCGAAACATGCGGCGTGATGTAGATCCTTCCTTTTAGAGCCTCCTGAATCGCATGGAGTAACTCTGAAGAGGCCGATGTTTTCAACAAATATCCGGACGCTCCCGCACGCATCGCTTGGATGGCTAGATCGGGATCCTCGTGCATAGTCAGGAAGATAAGCTTGACTGCCGGTAATTTGTTCTTAAGCTGCCGCGCTGCTTCCAGGCCGTTCAGAAGCGGCATACCGATATCAAGCAATATCACGTCTGGCTTCAGGTTCTCCGCCACATCCAAAAGAGCCCGGCCATCAGATACAGTTGCCACGATCTCGAAATGTGGCTCCAGAAGTTTCCGGAACGCCTCAACCAGGAGCTTGTGATCATCTGCCAAAATTGCACTTGGAAGCTTCATTGTGCCCTCCGGCTCCGGCTTTAAACCTGCGTCGCAGCGCTTGAATAGAATGGAACGACCTCCAGCGACTGCGTGGCCTCTCCAAGTCTGGCCATCGGGAGGCTAGCCCATTACGACGAGAAGTCAAATCAACTCTCTGTAATGACGACGTGAAGAATCACTACATACAAGATTGGACTAGTGCTGCGAATGCTATCCGAATGACAAAGTACTATCAAGCGGGTTCTGTCTTTTCAATATTGCACATTCGTAAACGCCGCCCCCATCGATCGGTCTTTATTCTTGCGCCGCGCTAGAGGCCAGATTAAGGCAAAATCGGATACGCGCAGAAAGACCTCGCCCCGGAGGCGGCAAATCTGGCAAAGCTAACGTCAAGCTCCGTAACCGAACTTGAGTGCGACAGAGAAGCTACCAGATTGTCTGAGATCAAATTGGATACAGAGGTTGGCTGAGCGGCCCCGGAATGACAACTGTATGTTTTACGGATGCGCAAGTCAGGGCCCGGTTTCCTCCAGCCGCCCCGACGTTGAGCCAGATGATCCGAAACCCTCCTTAACCCGGTATCGAGAATTGCAGAGGGCTGATTTAGTCGAGAACTACGGCGCTAAGGAGGCGAGAGCTGTTATTTCTGTCAGTGTGAAGGAATAGAGAAAACGGATAGTTTTAGGGCACGGAATGGTTTCATGGGCTGTTGGCGAGCTCACAGGAGTGCGCCCAAGTTCTAGTACTTCCAGAAACTCCGGAATTCAGCCTTCGTTCAGTGAGACTCTCGTCTATGTCCGCCTCTGAAATTGCTTCCGTACCGGTTGGCTGGAAGCCACGACTCTTTGAAGGAATCGCGCCACGTGACGTCGAGGTCATTCGGGCAGCAGCCACCGAGCGCCGGTTCCTGGGCAACTTTGGTATCACAAACCAAGGAAACCCAGCTGACCATTTGTATCTGCTGACTAGTGGTCGTGCACGATACTTCTATCTCACGGAAGAGGGTCGTAAGATCCTCCTCCTTTGGCTTACGCCTGGAGAAATCATCGGCGTTGCAGCATTCCTGTCAAAGCCATCCAAGTATCTCGTCAGCTCAGAAACGGTTAAGAACAGCTCCCTCCTGGTATGGGACCGCGCGTCAATTCGAAGCCTTGCGTGCCAATATCCAAGGTTACTTGAGAATGGAATATTAATGACGTCTGACTACCTGGGTTGGTACGTGGCCGATCACCTAGCTCTATCTTGCCACACGGCTCGCCAAAGACTCGCTCAAGTATTGATTCGCTTGGCCGAGGTTATCGGTCAAAGAGTTCCAGGAGGTGTCGCATTCGACGCCACCAATGAAGAGTTGGCCAGCGCGGCGAACATCACGCCTTTCACCGCGAGCCGCTTGCTGGGCGAGTGGCAAATCAACCGCGCGCTCGTAAAACGACGCGGCAAGATCATCCTCCGGTCTCCCGAACGTCTGCTGCTAACAGTCGTTTAAATCCCGCGACGAATTCCAATACAGAACGGCTTTTCGTAATTGCTTTAGCGCAATCGCAAACTTGTCTTTGAGCAACGACTAGAGTGAGCGCGCGTGCCAACCTGTTGCAGTAACAAAATAAAGTCGAAGCAGGTACGGGCATGTCGAGATTCCTGGATGTCGCGGCAGCAAGGACTGGCGAGTGTCTCTAGTCCGCATTCTCGTTGTGGATGATTTTGATCTTTGGAGGGACTTCATCATCACGCAGTTGCAGGTATGCTCCAACCTGCGCGTCGTTGGGTTTGCAGCGGACGGGTTGCAAGCGATCCAAAAGGCCGAAGAATTGCAGCCGGACCTGGTTTTGTTAGATATGATGCTCCCCAAGATGATTGGCATTGAAGCTGCTCGACATATTCGAAGAGTCGCCCCAAACTGCAAGATACTTTTTGTCAGTGCGGAAGCTGATTTGGAGCTGGTGCGCAATGCCTTTCAAGTTGGCGGCTCGGGTTATGTCTTGAAGATGGAAGGTAGTGCGGGGCTATTGGCTGGCATAAGAGCTGTTCTTCGTGGCCAGCGTTTCGTCAGCCCCGTTCTAGCGGATTCTAAAGATCTTGCTGATTTATAGTACTCAGATCTTAACAAGGACAAGAAGGGTAGTTAAACGGAAGGGCTGTGTGTTCGGTTGCTGGTGTGTAATCGAAGTATCCTCTTTAGGAATGGCTTCTGTCAAATTGTTGATAATTCAGCAACTTGCCAGGAGATTCCGGGTTATCTAGCAATGAGGTCACAGAAACTCTTGATGTCAACGGTCTCGGTTCTCATCGTGGACGATTTCGATGCCTGGCGACGATTTATGATCGAACAGCTTAACCAGCATGAGGATATGTATGTCCTCGGTACTGCGTCAGACGGCCTAGAAGGTGTGCAGAAGGCGGAAGAACTTCAACCTGACCTGATAATGCTAGACATTGGTCTTCCGAAGTTGAATGGAATTGAGATGGCTCGAAGAGTTCGAAAGCTTATTCCCAAGGCCAAAATACTGTTTTTGAGTTCAAACGCCGATGCGGATGTTGTGCGCGCTGCCTTTTCCGCGGGCGGATCGGGTTATATCCTTAAGGCTGAAGCAGGCGAAGCGCTTCCGGCTGGCATTGAGGCCGTTCGTATGGGTAAACGATTTCTAAGCAATGGCCTCACCGGGTTTGTGGACTTGTCCAACTTGGGAAGAGCAGAGACTTAAAGACAAGAATAAACAGTACTTTTGACAGTTAACCCCCGATTCTGCGCCTTCCTATAATCATCCCAATTTGCCTCAATATCTTAAGAAAGCGCACTCGCATGTCGCGAGCACAAATATCCGGCTTTCGGTTTCGGGGAATGCGACAAATCGTAAGTTCAACCACAATGGCTTACTCGATGTGTCTATCCAACGCGATTCGCCGTGCGTGCACAAGGCCAGGCAGCTGCCTCCCTGCAATTCCAGGTCGCCGTAACCATACGCTTCCACCGCTCGAAAGCCTAACTTCTCGACGGCGATCGACGCCGTCGGCGATCAAGAGAGCGCGGTAGACCTCTGAAGTTTCAACGGATGCGGGTCGTTCTTAAACTCGTCTTGGCGGCGGTGTTCGCCGCGTGGCCACTTCAGGCGTCGCATGCGCAGGATCTCGCACCCAGAGCTTACGTCATCACTCCCCTCCACTGGAATGCGGTGACCTTGACCTACTCGTTCTCCGACGGCAACCTTCTCTTCAACAACGTCCTGCCGATTACCGACGCATCAGCGGTACTCAACGTCCCCATTTTGAGTTGCTATCACTCACTCAACTTTTTTGGTCGATCGGCGAACATCGTTGTTTCAGTGCCCTACGGTGTTGGGAACTTCCAAGGAAAATTTATTGACAACGAAACAAAGCTTTATCGTTCTGGGCTTTTGGATTCTGCGTTTCGCTTCTCGGTAAATCTCAAGGGTGGCCCAGCCATGCCAGCAAGAGAGTTCACATCCTGGAGGCAGGGAACCATCCTTGGAATAAGTCTCAAGATTGTAGCTCCGACGGGTCAATATGATCCGACGAAGCTAATCAACAATGGCTCCAATCGCTGGGCGTTCAAACCTGAATTTGGCTACTCGCAACGCTGGGGGCATTGGCTACTCGATGGCTACACTGCAGTATGGTTCTTCACAACGAACCCAGAATTTTTTTCTCACAACGCGATCGTACACGGAGCGCAGTCTCAATCGCAGGCGCCGATCGGCGCGGTTGAGGGTCACTTGAGTTACGATGTGAAACAGCGGCTTTGGGTCTCGCTCGATAGCAATTTTTGGGTTGGCGGCAAGACCAGCGTGAACGGAGCGGAAAATCCCAGGACTCTCCAGAAAAACTCTCGCATCGGAGCGACGGGTTCAATCCCCTTGGGCAAACACCAGAGTTTGAAATTTAGCTACAACTACGGGACGTACATTCTTTATGGAGGTAACTATCAGAACGTCTCGGTGGCCTGGCAGTATTCCTGGTTAGGCAGACCGAACTAAACTTCCTTCCGCTCATGAAAACGCAGCAACTTGTGGTGAAACTTTTTGCCGAAGCAAGTTCGTTAGTTACCGGGCCAGTTTTTCAACTATGTTTTCCTACGCCTTCCCTATGGCGAGCTTCTTGCCGTCGGCGTTATCGAGATACTTGATCAGCAGCACATCGTTTCCTTTCTCGTCGTAAATAAGCTCATCGACCAATTCTTTGGCAACCAGAACACCGTAGCCGCCTGGGCGCAAACCGTGTTCCTCACGGTAGACGGCGTGGCGGATTGGATCATCTGGAGGATTGGCCAAAGCACTATGGCGAATTTGATCCAGTGAAAAGCCTTTCCCCGGGTCTTTGACACGGCACATGACCATGTGCCGGGAACGGATGTAAGAAATCTCAACGAATTCCTTGGGATCGAAGCGCCCTCCGTGCTCGATTGCGTTCATAAGTATTTCACGGAACGCGGTGGCGACATCGTCTTTTTCGGCCTTTGGAAGATCGGCAATCTCGTTGATGAATTGTACTAGGCGCTCAGCGGTCCTCAGATCGCAGCTTGCCGCGAGCCTGATCCAGCTAGGTGTTGCTGAGAGCACCTCGATTCCCTCATCCCAGCAAGGTCCCTCCGCGGCGGAACGTATCATGCCGGCCAGGGATTCCGATGAGAACGGCCGGGAAAAGAAGCTGAAAGCGCGCTCACGCATGGAATCGATGACGTCGGTTGGTGTAGCCTCGTCTGCGAGAATGATCAGCCGGGTATGTGGCCGAACACGCCGAATCTTACGCAGAAGTTCAACATCTTGCTTGCCCGATGTTTTCTCGCTTGTAAGGATCAAGTCACAGGGAATTGCTTCCGCAAAAGCCAGCGCCGTAACGTTATTCGAAACATGCCGTATGCACCAGGCATCGGGGGCTAGGGCGCTGGCTAGTATTTCGTCAAGCTCGGTATTGGTGTCGACCACAAGTGCAGTTCTCACGGGACACGGTCGATTCCCAACTGGTGGTGAGGGATTCATACACTATAAGCCTGCAACCCTAGCGATACTCAGTTTTGAGATTC